>Ga0310691_10003567_pt1 | contig 18499 bp, 15 predicted proteins | sample 176DNAGHGlowgp2_FD_203887 | JGI IMG/M metagenome (GOLD analysis project Ga0310691, IMG submission 203887) | Sheep rumen microbial communities from Palmerston North, Manawatu-Wanganui, New Zealand - 1766 DNA GHGlow gp2 (v2) (version 2) | ecosystem: Host-associated > Mammals > Digestive system >...
ATAATTGTATTGTTTTTAAGTTTAATATTACAGATGTAGTTCTGGTAAAGTGGTGGCAAAGATACGAATAAGTTAGTTAAAATGTGTCACCCCCCTTAAAGTATGTTAATAGGGTGATAAAATATAGAAAGACCCTCTCCTGACCTCCCCCTGTTGAGGGGAGGGAAAGAAAAAATAAATTAATAAATTTGGTATTCTTCTCACTTATTCTTTGACTAAAGTCAAAGCGACTGAAGTCGATTACGTACCTTTGAACTTCGTTCGAAGGTAGGCTGTATCTCAGAAATACTCAAATAAATTTGGTATTTCGTTCGATTTGCACTACCTTTGACCTACGGTCGAAGGTACTTTCGTTCGAAAATGAAAAGAAAAATAAATTTTCCTTTTGCATTTTGCTCACTTATTCGTACCTTTGCACCTTATAATATAAAAGAGAGAAAGAATGGCTTGCATTTTACATATAGAGACCAGCACATCAGTATGCTCTGTTGCCGTGTCGGAAGACAGCCACTGCATCTACCATGAAGAGGATCATAGCGGTCCGAACCATGCGGAGCGACTGGGGTCGATGGTCGACGAGGCATTATCATTTACAGATAGTCATGCGATTCCCTTCGATGCTGTTGCCGTGAGTTGCGGTCCTGGTTCCTATACAGGACTGCGTATCGGTGTGTCGATGGCAAAGGGTGTCTGCTACGGACGCAACCTGCAACTGATTGGTGTACCGACCCTCGAACTGCTTTGCGTCCCTGTCTTGCTGGGACATGAGGAAATCGAGGAGAACGCCCTGCTCTGTCCGATGCTCGACGCACGACGGATGGAGGTGTATGCCGCCCTTTACGACCGTGCCTTGAGAGAGGTGCGTCCTGTGGGTGCCGATGTGGTGACAGCAGAGACCTATAAAGAATGGTTGGACGAGCGACCTGTGTATTTCTTCGGCAATGGTGCGAAGAAATGTATGGAGACCATCAACCACCCCAACGCCCACTATATCGACGGCATCGAGCCTATCGCCAAATGGATGCAACCTCTCGCCGAGAAGCGGTTGCTGAACGGACAGACAGAGGATGTCGCTTATTTCGTGCCGTTCTACCTAAAAGATTTCGTAGCCCTGAAACCAAAGAAATTATTATGAATATAAAAGGATTAGACTACAACACGCAACGAGAGAAGTTGCTGATGCCTGAATATGGACGTGAGATACAGAAGATGGTTGACCACGCCATCAGTCTTCCCACCAAGGAGGAGCGACAACTCTGTGCTGAGACGATCATCCGACTGATGGAGAGCAAGAACCCACAAGTGCAGGATAGTGCGAATGCCGAGCAGGCACTCTGGGACCATCTCTACCTGATGAGTCGTAAACAACTGGATATCGACTGGCCCTTCGATGTGAGCGAGGCAGAGAAAATCCTGTCGAAACCACAGCCAATGGCACACCCCACTGGTAGTGCCCGTATGCGCCATTACGGAAGACTGATAGAGGAACTGTTTGAGAAGTTGAAGACCATGCCTGAAGGAGAGGAGCGTGACGAACTGGTACGTCTGACGGCAAACCAGATGAAGCGTAATCTCGCCGCATGGGGACATGGTTCGATGGACGACGAGAAAGTTGCCGATGACCTTGCCCGCTTCACAGACGGGAAAATACAGATCGACCTATCGAGTTTCCGCTTTGAAAGCATGGCTGCAATGGGTAACGGAAAGAGTAACGGCAAAAAGAAAAGGTAAATGGCTTCATTCAAGATAGAAGGCGGACATCTGCTCAGTGGTACGATTATACCACAGGGCGCGAAGAACGAGGCACTGCAGGTTATCTGCGCCACATTGCTCACCAGTGAGCAGGTGACCATCCATAACATCCCTGACATCCGTGATGTCAATAACCTCATCCAACTGCTGAAAGATATCGGCGTGAAGGTTGGGCACTCATCAGCCAACACTTTTACCTTCCAAGCCGATGCCCTTGACTTAGAGTATTTGCAGAGTGATGAGTTCGTACATAAATGCGCTCAGTTGCGTGGTTCTGTCATGATGATTGGTCCGCTGCTGGCTCGTATGGGCAAGGCTGTCATCACCAAACCTGGTGGTGACAAGATTGGACGACGCAGACTGGACACTCACTTTCTTGGATTCGAGAAGTTGGGAGCCAAGTTCCAGCATGTAGAAGACCGTAATGTCTACGAAATCAAAGTCTCCCCTAAACAGGGGAGGTTGGTAGGGTCTTATATGCTGCTTGACGAGGCCTCCGTGACAGGTACAGCAAATATCATTATGGCGGCCGTCTTCGCTAAAGGTACGACCACCATCTATAATGCGGCATGTGAGCCCTATATCCAACAACTCTGCCACATGCTGAACCGCATGGGTGCCAATATCAGTGGTATCGGCAGTAACCTGCTTACCATTGTAGGTGTGGACCAGTTGCATGGTACAGAGCATCGCCTGTTGCCTGATATGATTGAGGTTGGTTCATTCATCGGTATGGCAGCAATGGTAGGTGATGGAGTACGTATTAAAGACGTATCATTAAAAGACCTCGGCATTATCCCTGATGCCTTCCGCCGACTGGGTGTGAAGGTGGAGGTTGATGGTGACGACCTTTATATCCCCCGACAGAAGCACTTTGTGGTCGACTCATTTATCGACGGTACCATCATGACTCTTGCCGATGCACCTTGGCCCGGGCTAACCCCTGACCTGCTCAGTGTATTGATCGTGGTAGCGACACAGGCTCGCGGTTCCGTATTGTTCCACCAGAAGATGTTCGAGAGTCGTCTGTTCTTTGTCGACCGCCTCATCGACATGGGGGCTCAGATTATCCTCTGTGACCCCCACCGTGCAGTCGTTGTAGGACATGACCGCAAGTTAACCCTGCGTGCCAGCAGAATGTCAAGTCCTGATATCCGTGCAGGTATTGCCCTGTTGATTGCCGCCATGAGTGCCAACGGTACCAGTACCATCAGTAATATTGAGCAGATAGACCGTGGTTACGAGCATATTGAGGACCGTCTGAATGCCTTAGGAGCAAAGATTGAGAGAATATGATCAGACAAGAGGAGGTTTATAAGATAGGAAGACTGGGGAAGGCTCATGGCATCAAGGGGGAGGTGTCGTTCCAGTTTGACGATGATGTCTTCGACCGTACGGATGCCGATTATCTCATCTTGGACATAGACAGCATCCTTGTTCCCTTCTTTATGGAAGAATATCGTTTCCGTTCTGACTCTCTTGCCCTTGTGAAGTTCTGCGACATTGACACACAGGAACGTGCCTCTGAGTTGACAGGTTGTGATGTCTACTTCCCTCGTGCCCTTGCCGAAGAAGACGACACTCCTACCCTTGTCTCCCTTGTAGGCTTCGACTTGGTTGACGCAAAGGGAAATAAGAGAATAGGTACTATCACCACTATTGACGACAGCACTGCCAATATTCTATTTGAGTTAGAAGACGGACGGCTTATCCCTGTCACTGACGACCTCATCACGGATATCAATACCAAGGAAAGAACTATAAAAATGGAAATCCCTGAGGGATTATTAGAACTATGAAGAAAAGACAAATAGCCATCCTCGGCTCTACGGGGTCAATCGGCACACAGGCACTTCAGGTCATCGAGGAACACTCAGACCTCTATGAGGTATATTGTCTGACGGCTAATAATAAGGTGGAACTACTTGCCCAGCAGGCACACCAGTTCAAACCTGCCGCCATCGTCATTGCCAATGAGGCTCGTTATGACGAGTTGAAGCAACTGATGGATGACCTGCCTGATGTGAAGGTATATGCAGGACAGAAGGCACTCGACGAGATTGTAGAGGCCGGTCCTATCGATATGGTACTGACCGCTATGGTCGGGTTCGCAGGACTCTCTCCTACGATACACGCCATCAAGGCACGTAAGGCGATTGCTCTTGCCAACAAAGAGACACTGGTTGTCGCTGGTGAGTTGATACAGGACCTCGCCACCCAATACCATGCGCCCATCCTGCCTGTGGACAGTGAGCATTCTGCTATCTTCCAGAGTTTAGTCGGTGAGGACCATAACCCCATCGAGAAAATCCTACTCACAGCAAGTGGCGGTCCTTTCCGTAATATGTCGATGGAGCAGATTGCCAAGGTGACGAAAGATGATGCCCTGCGACATCCGACATGGGACATGGGGGCGAAGATCACGATTGACTCTGCTTCAATGATGAACAAAGGGTTTGAGGTGATAGAGGCGAAATGGCTCTTTGGCGTGAAGGCTTCGCAGATACAGGTGTTGGTACACCCACAGAGCATCGTACATAGTGCTGTCCAATTCCAAGATGGTGCCGTCAAGGCACAACTCGGCGTACCTGACATGCGTCTGCCTATCCAGTATGCCTTCTCTTATCCCAAGCGTCTGACTCTCTCTGGGGAGCGTCTTGACCTTTTTGCCGCCCAGAAGTTAGAGTTTTTTGAGCCCGACCTAAAGAAATTCCGCTGTCTCGCCCTCGCTTTCGAGGCGATCCAGCGAGGTGGTAACATGCCATGTATCGTGAATGCTGCCAACGAGATTGTGAACCGTGGATTCTTAGAAGACAAGTGTAGTTTCCTGCAAATGAGTGACATCATCGCTGAGACCATGGTAAGATGCACCTACGATGCCAACCCGACATACGACACCTATGTCGCCACTGACGCAGAGGCACGACGGATTGCCACAGAGTTCATGAAATAGATACTTGCAACTTTTTCAAAGTATATAACGTCTAAAAGAAAAATAGTAAATAATAATGGAAGTATTTTTAATCAGAGTATTACAATTCATTCTTGCTATCTCCCTGCTGGTTTTACTGCATGAGGGAGGGCATTTCTTCTTCGCCAAACTCTTCGGAGTAAGGGTGGAGAAGTTCTATATCTTCTTTGACTGGAAGTTCAGTCTGTTTAAGTTCAAACCCAAGAACAGCGATACGGAATACGGTGTCGGCTGGTTGCCACTGGGTGGTTACTGTAAGATAGCCGGTATGATTGATGAGAGTTTCGACACAGAGCAGATGAAACAACCCGAGCAGCCATGGGAGTTCCGTACCAAACCGGCATGGCAGCGCCTATTGATTATGATTGGCGGTGTGCTGGTGAACTTCTTGCTCGCTTTGTTTATCTACTCCATGATCCTGTTCTACTGGGGTGACACTTACATCCCTGTAAAGGACATGACTCTGGGTATGAAGTTCAACCAAGAAGCAAAGTCATACGGCTTTAAGGATGGCGATATTCTGGTAGGTACGGAGAAGAAAGCGTTCAAGGATTTCTCTGCCGACCTCTATCGTGACATCTCCGAGGCTAAGCGTGTGGACATTATCCGTGACGGCAAGCAGATGAGTATCAATCTGTCGGGTAATCTCAATCTGCTTGGTATGTTGAAGGCTGACCCCTCATTTGTTCGTCCGTTTATTCCTGCCAAGGTTGACAGCGTCGTTCCTGGTACACCTGCTGAGAAGATTGGGATAAAGGCTGGAGACAAGATTCTCGCTATGAACGGCAAACCTGTTGACTCATACAATGAGTTTATTGATCTGCTGGGTCGCCGTCAAGATTTGCTGGACACCGCCACATCACCTGCAGACAGTCTGAAAGCACGCACCGTTACTATCGTCTTTGGCAACGAGTCCAAGACGGATACGGCTACAGTACAACTCACTCCCGATCTGAAACTGGGCTTTGTGGTAAGTAGTATTGCCGGACTTTACCAACCTATCACCAAAGAGTATGGTTTCTTCGAGAGTATCCCCGCAGGTATCAAGTATGGCTGGAATGTACTTACCTCCTATGTTGACGACCTGAAATACGTCTTTACAGCCGATGGTGCTAAGTCGCTGGGTGGCTTTGGAGCAATCGGCAGCCTCTTCCCTCCGATGTGGGACTGGTATATGTTCTGGAAGATGACTGCTTTCCTCAGCATCATCCTCGCCTTCATGAATATTCTGCCCATCCCTGCCCTTGACGGTGGACATGTGCTCTTCCTGCTTTACGAGATGATCACCCGTCGTAAACCATCAGAGGAGTTTATGATCCGTGCAGAATATGTAGGCTTTGGCATCCTTATCCTCCTGATGGTGGTTGCCAACCTCAATGATATCCTTCGTTGGCTTGGCTATCTATAAAACTATAGTCCCTATAGTTACTATAGTTCCTATAATTATAATATAATAAGGTACGCGTAGGAGACTGGATAAGTTAAATAATATTAAAACTTTAACTTATCCAGTTTCTCGTTTTCATCATTCAAGAGAAAAGCCGTACCTTTGCAGTCCGATTATTGGGGAGAGACTTAGAATCCCCGTGAGCCGTGTGTAAATAGTGGTGTCTTTGGCCGGGCATTGCGGTTTGTGAATCATGGTTCAGCCGAAAGGCACAGACGTTAGACTGCTGCGGAGCGTTAGACTCTCTGCCGTGGTTGTTGTTTGTGCATAAGAGAAAAGAAATAAATGTTTTTTAGTAGTAAAATTTAAAAGTAAAAATGAACACGTTAAGTTACAAGACCATTTCCGTATCGAAGGAAGCAGCCCGTGAACAGAAGGAATGGGTGGTTATCGACGCTACCGACCAGGTAGTTGGCCGCCTTGCTTCTAAGGTCGCGAAACTGATTCGCGGAAAGTACAAGCCAAACTTCACTCCTAACCAGGATTGTGGAGACAATGTAATTATCATCAATGCCGCTAAAGTGAGATTCACCGGCAAGAAAGAGACTGACAAAGTATACACCCGTTATACTGGTTATCCTGGTGGTCAGCGTTTCAGCACTCCCGCCGAGTTGCGCAAGACTCCTTATGGCGTAGAGCGTATCCTGAAGCACGCTGTCAAGGGCATGCTGCCAAAAGGTCCTCTGGGTCGTCACCTGCTTGACAACCTTTATATTTACGATGGAACTGAGCACAAGCATGAGGCTCAGAAGCCAAAAGCAATTGATATTAACCAGTATAAATAATAGATAGAAGATGGAAGTAATTAATGCAATCGGTCGTCGTAAGAGTTCTGTAGCGCGCGTTTACCTGAGCGAAGGCACAGGCAAAATTACGATCAACAAGAAGGATTTAACTGAGTATTTCCCTTCAGCAATTCTGCAGTACGTGGTTAAGCAGCCGCTGAACCTGCTTGAGGTGGCTGAGAAATATGACATCAAGGCAAACCTGGACGGTGGTGGTTTCACTGGTCAGAGTCAGGCACTCCGCCTCGCCATTGCCCGTGCATTAGTAAAGGTAAATGCCGAGGACAAGAAGACTTTGAAGGTACAGGGTTTCCTCACCCGCGACTCTCGTGAGGTTGAGCGTAAGAAGCCAGGTCAGCCAAAGGCTCGTCGTCGCTTCCAGTTCAGTAAGCGTTAATACTGGACTACGTTTAGTATCTAAACTGCTGAGACTTATAAACACGATAGGGACTATAGTTACTATAGGAACTATAAACTATAATTACCCAGCGGCTGATTCTAACAAGAAATCGCTTTAGCGCTTTTAACAAGCGTAGCGACTAAAAGAATTAAAAAGAAAGTAAACAATTAAAAGAAAAAGCAAAATGGCTAGAACTAATTTTGATCAGTTATTGCAGGCTGGCTGTCATTTCGGTCACCTGAAACGTAAGTGGAACCCCGCAATGGCACAGTATATCTATACTGAGCGCAACGGCATTCATATCATTGACCTCCACAAGACTGTAGTTAAGATTGACGAGGCTGCAGACGCCCTGAAGCAGATTGCCAAGAGTGGTAAGAAAATCTTGTTCGTCGCTACTAAAAAACAGACGAAGGACATCATTGCTGATAAAGCAACCAGCGTGAATATGCCTTACGTTATTGAGCGTTGGCCGGGTGGTATGTTAACCAACTTCCCGACTATCCGCAAGGCCGTCAAGAAAATGGCGAACATCGACAAACTGATGCAGGATGGTACCTTTAGCAACCTCTCTAAGCGTGAGTTGCTGCAGATTACCCGTCAGCGTGCTAAGTTGGAGAAGAATCTCGGTTCTATCGCTGACCTGACCCGTCTGCCTTCTGCCCTCTTCGTTGTTGACGTACTGAAGGAGCAGATTGCCGTTCGTGAGGCTAACCGTCTGGGCATCCCCGTATTCGGTATCGTAGACACCAACTCAGATCCTAATAATATCGACTTCGTGATTCCTGCCAACGATGATGCCAAGGACAGCGTAGAGGCAATTCTTACCGCTTGCTGCAATGCCATCAACGAGGGTCTTGAGGAGCGCAAGGTTGAGAAGGCAGACGAGAAGGCTGCTGACGCACAGGCTGAGGCAGATGCTGAAGAGGCAAAGCCCAAACGCGCTGCTCGCAAACCCCGTAAGGCCGCTGACGCTCCCGTTGAGGAGGCTCCTAAGACTGAGGAGGCTGCACCTGCTGAGGAAGAGGCACCTGCTGCAGAGTAATATCGGAATATCGAGATAACGAAATTAATAACGAAAAAAAAGAAATAAAAACTATGGCTATTTCAATAGACGATATCAAGAAACTTCGCACTATGACCGGTGCTGGTCTTGCTGACGTAAAGAAGGCACTGACTGAGGCTGAGGGCGATTTCGACAAGGCAAAGGAACTGCTCCGCGAGCGTGGACTTGCCATCGCTGCCAAGCGTAGCGACCGTGAGACATCTAATGGTTGTGTTCTCGTGAAGGCCGCTGACGGCTTCGCCGCTATGATTGCCTTGAAGTGTGAGACCGACTTCGTTGCTAATGGTGCTGACTTCATTGCCCTGACTCAGAGCATCCTCGACGCTGCCATCGCCAACAAGTGCAAGGACATCGAGGCTGTGAAGGCGCTGACTATCAATGGTCAGACTGCTCAGGAGGCTGTTACTCAGCGTTCTGGTATCACAGGTGAGAAGATGGAACTGGATGGCTACCTCGTACTCGAGGGTGAGAACATCGAGGTTTACAACCACATGGGTAAGAACACCCTGTGCACCATGGTACAGTTGAACAAGCCTGCTGCAGAGATTGGTCACAAGATCGCCATGCAGGTTGCTGCCATGAAGCCCGTCGCACTCGACGCTGACAAGGTAGATCAGAAGATTCTGGACGAGGAGTACAAGACCGCTGTTGAGAAGACAAAACTCGAGCAGGTGGAGAAGTACGTTGAGGTTGTCCTGAAGAAGGCAGGTATCAATCCTAACTTGGTTGACTCTGAGGATCACATCGAGAGCAACATCAAGAAGGGCTGGCTGACTGAGGAGCAGGCTAAGGAGGCTCGTGAGTTGAAGGAGAAGGCTGCTGCAGAGAAGGCTGCTACCCTGAATCCTAACATGATCGAGAACATCGCCAAAGGTCGTGTTCAGAAGTTCTTGAAGGAGAACTGTCTCGTTGACCAGGAGTTCCAGTTTGGTGATGGCGACAAGGCTACCGTATCACAGTGGCTTGCCCAGCAGGACAAGGAACTGAAGATCGTAGACTTCAAGCGTTTCACACTCGTTGCTGAGTAATATCTATTCTAATATACAAAAAACGCTGGCTCTTCTGGAGAGTCAGCGTTTTTTATTGTATTTCCTGTTATTCGTCCCAATATCTTATCTTACGGGTCTGCACCACATTTGTCGTCTGACTTGGTGCGTCTTTCTCCCAATAGACGATATTTAAAGCATTACGCGTCCAGTTGCCCACATCGTCATGGTCCTCGTAGTTATTCCGCATATTAACAGACATCACACACTCGTTTTTCTCGTCATACACTTTCTGGCTCTGGTTCAAGATCTCATCCTGCTCATTATAGATATACTCATTGATATAGGTGATATTAGCCGCTTTATTGGTTAGGACACGCTTGACAAGTCTGTTACGCTTATCATACTCATAGTCAATGACACTCATACCCGAACGCTCTAACATCTTCCCTTGCTTCAGATAGCCATAATTATCATATTTCCTATCTGTGATATCCGGATTCTCCATCTTCCCGTTCTTCGCAAAGCGCTCCATCGGATTCTCCGCCACGGCATTCTCCGTCAGCACCTCCTGTACATGACCTTTCAGTCCGAAGATTAACGCATCTTTATAATAAGGTGTATTGGGCATGTAGAAGAAGTTCAGATCTCTCGACCCGTTATCATTCAAGGACTCCGACACTTTGATATCACCATAATCCCCAAAGAAATACTCGGCACCACCCCTACTGGTATATTCCCCATACTCCTTTTCCAACTTATTCAGGAAATAAGTATGGTTACGAGCCAGCATATCCTTGGTACGATAAGGACCTATCGTCACATAGACCGACTGTACGAAACGTGTTGTCAGTTGCACATTCACCATGACCTTGGCACGAATACCGTAATAGTCACCACGGAAATACAAATCCTCCCGGTCATCGGACGTACCCCATTCCGTAAATCCTTTTTCCTTCATGGCGACGACAAAAGAGTCAACCGGACCTTCCAAAGGGATACCGAGGAAGTCCATGCAACGGGTATCTGTCTGTGCCTGAGCACCAACCAAACTGATAAGTGTCAGACAGAAAGTAAGTAACTTTTTCATCATACTTGGGGCAAAGATAAGGATTTTTTCCTTAAAATGATTATCTTTGCACCATAAATAACTCATGATATGAAGATTTTCGCTGTTGGCATGAACTATATCCAGCACAATAAAGAACTGGATGGTGCGTTATATAAACCAGAGAAGCCTGTCATCTTCACAAAGGCAGACTCGGCGTTGTTGAAGGATCACAAGCCCTTCTTCATCCCGGACTGGAGTGAGCAGGTGGACTATGAGACAGAACTGGTGGTTCGTATTTGCCGATTAGGTAAGAGCATTCCAGAACGCTTTGCCCATCGCTATTACGATGCAGTGACTGTGGGTATTGATTTCACGGCACGCGACCTTCAGCGAGAGGCTCGCCAACAGGGTCATCCCTGGGAGATCTGCAAAGGTTTCGACGGTTCTGCCGCCATCGGCGAATGGGTGGACATCAATAAGTTCCGTGACATCCAGGCGATTCATTTCCACCTTGACATCAATGGCAAGACCGTACAGGAAGGTTGTTCAAGCGACATGCTCTATAAGGTCGACGAACTGATTGCCTATATCTCTCGGTTCTTCACCTTGAAGACAGGGGATCTGCTCTATACAGGAACACCCGTTGGTGTGGGACCTGTCCATATCGACGACCATCTGGAAGGATGGCTGGAAGAAAGAAAAGTATTGGAATTTAATTGCAAGTAAATGAGGAAAACAATACTGAGTATATGTATGTTATGCTGCTGTCTGACGATAGGAGCACAACGTTTTTACAACTTGACGGCACCGCAAGTCAAGGTTGACTCCGTATTGCCTGTGGTATCATACGCTATTCCTCTTTATGACAACTATGCGGACTCCACCTATTCCATCAGTATCGAATATCCGGAGTTCATCCCGATGAGCGATGCCGACATCAAGCATTATCAGCAGATCACCAAAGAAACACTGCCTAAACTGCCAAAAGTCAATCAGCAAATCAGTATCTCCCGTAAGAAGGCTTCTCTGGAAGTATCTTTGGTTCCATTGGTCTATCGCAACAAGAAATACCAGAAACTGGTGAGTTTCATGCTGAAAGTGAAAGCAAAGGCAATCAACAAGAAGAGTGTCAGCAGACGTGCTGCCGACGGCAACCGCTATGCTGACCATTCTGTACTGCAAGAAGGGACATGGGTAAAGATCTGTATTCCTCAGACTGGTATCTACCAACTCAGTAACGACCTCCTTCAGAAAGCAGGTTTCGCTAATAGCAGTAAGGTGAAGATCTATGGCTATGGCGGTGGTCTGCAACCTGAGAAGTTGACTGCCGATTACTTGACGCAAACCGATGACCTGCAAGAAGTGCCGACCTGTCATGTAGGAGGACGCCGACTTTTCCATGCCACAGGCCCTGTCACATGGAACGACAGACACCAGCGCATCCGCAATCCCTACTCCATCAATGGGTACTATTTCCTGACAGAGAGTGATAGCGAGCCTCTGACTGTCAGTCAAGAGGAGTTCCTCGCTACCTATTATCCTTTGGAGGATGACTACAACACGCTCTATGAGGTAGATGATTATGCGTGGTATCAAGGAGGGCGCAACCTCTATGATGCCACCCAACTGACTGCCGGCAGTTACCATGACTATACGCTCAAGGCACCTGGAGGCTCCTCAAAAGGCTCCATCACCGTCGTGGTCTCGGCTAATCAGGCGACTACCGTCAGCGTCAGTGTCAACGACCAGACCATTGGCAACATTTCCGTTCCGACCAGCGGCAGTTATGATGCCATGCGGACGGCAAGTCAGACATTCACCATCGACAACCTCCAGGCAAGCAATAAGGTCAGACTACAATCCGCCAACAGCAGTGCGACAGTACGACTCGACTACATATCTCTCTATAGCGAGACACCCAAGGAGGCACCAGACCTGTCGTCTGGCAGTTTCCCCGTACCGGAATACGTAGGAATGATTGCCAATCAGGACCATCATGCCGATGAGGCGATTGACATGCTCATCATCATACCTGAAAGTGGGAAACTCGCCTTACAGGCACAGCGTCTCAAGACACTCCATGAGGTGAAGGACAGTCTGCGTGTCCGTATCATCCCTGCCGATGAACTCTATAATGAGTTCAGCAGTGGTACACCTGATGCCAACGCGTACCGCCGATACCTGAAGATGCTCTACGACCGTGCCTCGACAGAGGAGGACATGCCCAAATACCTCCTTTTGTTCGGTGATGGCGCATGGGATAACCGTATGCAGTCTTCCTCATGGGTTAATGAGTCACCTGACGATTTCCTGCTTTGCTATGAGAGTGAGAACTCCTATAGCCATACCGATTGTTATGTCAGTGATGACTATTTCTGTATGCTCGACGACAACGAGGGAGGCGACATGCTGCACACCGACAAGGCTGACGTTGCCGTAGGACGCCTGCCTGTCCGTACTCCCGAGCAGGCTACTACGGTAGTTGACAAGATCGAGAAATACCTGAACAACGAACAGGCTGGAGCCTGGCAGAACGTGATGTGTGTACTGGGCGATGACGGTAACGAGAACCAACACATGAAAGACGCCCATGCTGTAGCCACTCTCGCGGAGCAGATACAACCCGCACTCCAAGTAAAAAGAATCATGTGGGATGCCTATCCTCGTGTGTCTACGTCAACTGGCAACCGATATTCTGATATCACGCGCCTCTTAAAACAACAGATGAACAGTGGTGCCCTGATCATGAACTATTCCGGACACGGTGCACCAGCCAGTTTCTCTCATGAGTATGTACTTACCCTCCAGGACTTCCAGGAGACCGTCTCTACCCGACTACCGCTATGGGTAACTGCATCCTGTGACATCATGCCGTTTGACGGACAACAGGAGAATATCGGTGAGACGGCAATGCTGAATGCCAATGGAGGCGCTATTGCCTTCTTCGGTACCACCCGGACGGTCTACCAGTCGTATAACCGACAGATGAACCTTGCCTTTACCAAACAGGTACTGACCAAGAACAGAGCCATTGGAGAGGCTGTCCGACTGGCGAAGAACCAACTGATCCAGTCAGGAACTGACCAGACGGCTAATAAGTTGCAATACACCCTGTTAGGCGATCCTGCTATTGTCCTTGCCTTACCCACGACACCTATTGTTATTGACTCTATCAATGGCAAGCGTCTCGACACCTTGACAGAGCCCCTGCAGATTGGCGCAGGTGCTACCGTGAGCGTTGCAGGACATATCAGCAATGCTAACGGACAGGTGAATGAAGAGTTCAACGGAAAGATGACTGCCGTTGTACGTGATGCCGCCGAGGAGATCGTCTGTCGCCGTAACAACACCTCAGAGACAGAGAACGCCTTTGTCTATACCGACCGCACCAAGACGCTCTTCCAAGGAAGTGACAATGTCGAAGCAGGACAGTTCAAGTTCTCTTTTGCCGTCCCCCGGGACATCAGTTATTCTGAGGGAAAGGGACTCATCAACATCTATGCCGTCAATGAGGAGAAGAACGAGGAGGCTAATGGCTATACGGACCAGATCGTCTTTGGCGGAATAAGCAGTGAGAGCGACAACAACGAGGGACCAGACGTATATTGCTATCTGAACAGTAGTTCGTTTGTTGATGGCGGGACTGTCAACCCTACTCCCTATTTCATCGCAGAGATTTCCGACGCTAACGGTATCAATACCACAGGAAACGGTATCGGACATGACCTCCAGTTAATTATCGACGGGGAACTGGCACGTACCTATAACCTCAACGACTATTTCCAATACGACTTTGGCAGTTACACTAAAGGTACTGTAGGTTTCAGTATCCCCGAACTCAGCGAGGGACCACATCGCCTACAGTTCCGTGCATGGGATGTGCTGAATAATTCAACGACCAGTGAACTGAACTTCAAGGTGTCGAAAGATGCCGCTCCTACCTTCTTCGACGTGGAGTGCACACAGAATCCTGCCACTACCACGACAGGTATCCGTATCATCCATGACCGCGTAGGCAGCAATATGGACATCGTCCTTGACATCTTTGATATGGCGGGACACCATCTCTGGCAGCATCATGAGCATGGTACTCCTTACGATAACAGTTACCTGATCAACTGGGACCTTTGCGTAGACGGAGGACGCAGACTGCATACCGGTGTCTATCTCTATCGTGTCCGCATCAGTAGCAACGGCTCCAGCCAGACCTCCAAAGCAAAGAAAATCATCATCATAAGCAATAAATAAACAGTCCCTGCGTTTAGTAAGATGATGAAAGCAAATAAGATATATACGACCATTGCTGTCCTGTTACTTACCCTCACGGTAAAAGCACAGGACACAAAGAGCCAGTTCAATCCTATTGAGCACGCTGTGGTATCTCAGACCATTGCCCCTGATGCCCGTGCCGCTGGTATGGGTGACGTAGGTGCAGCCACTGATCCCGATGTCAACTCACAATACTGGAACCCTGCCAAATATCCATTCTGTATCAGTCGTGCGGGAATCTCCCTCAACTATACCCCTTGGCTGCGCCAGTTAGTCAATGACATCAGTCTCGCATACGTCTCTGGTTACTACCGTATTGGTGACTATTCCGCCATCTCCGGCTCTCTCCGTTATTTCTCGTTAGGAGAGGTGATGACATCGATGGAGGAGAATGCCATGACGGTCAAGCCTTATGAGATGTCAATAGATGTCGCTTACTCGCTGATGCTCAGTGAGAAATTCTCCATTGCAGCAGCCATCCGCTGGTTGTATAGCGACCTGCGTTACGACTATTCTGAGGACTCCTCACCTGCCTCTGCTTTTGCAGCCGACCTGGCATTATACTATAACAACTACATCAATATCGGACAGCGTGAGTGCCAGTTAGGACTGGGTATGAATATCTCTAACGTAGGTAGTAAGATTAAGTATTTTGGTGACGACCGCTCTAACTTCCTGCCTGCAAACCTGCGTCTTGGTGCCTCCCTGATGGTGCCTATCAATGAGTATAACCGTTTCACGATTGCCGCTGATGCCAATAAGTTGCTGGTTCCTACCATCCCTAAGCAGGAGGACGGCGAGTCGAAAGAGGATTACGAGCAGCGCGTCATCGAGGAATATAATGACATTGGCTCTATTGCCGGTATCTTCAAGAGTTTCCATGATGCCCCTGGCGGCTTCAAGGAGGAGTTACAGGAAATCCAATGGAGCGTGGGTGCCGAGTACACCTATCACGACCAGTTCACACTTCGTGCCGGTTATCATCACCAGAGCGAGAACAAAGGTAACTTGAAATACTTCACCGTGGGTGGCGGTTTCCGCATGAGTGTTTTCTCACTCGATGTCGGTTACGTGATAGCCACAGCAAAGAGCAACCCCTTGGACCAGACCCTCCGTTTCACCCTTGCCTTCGACATGGACGGCATCAAAGACTTGTTTAAGAGATGATCAGGGTCGGCATGGGATATGATGTCCATCAATTGGTTCCCGGTCGGGAACTATGGATGGGCGGCATCAAGTTAGAACATGAGTTAGGACTTCTTGGACATAGTGACGCTGACGTGTTGATACATGCCATCTGTGATGCTATCCTTGGTGCGGCAAACATGCGGGATATCGGCTATCACTTCCCTGATACCGCTGCTGAGACCGATGGGATGGATAGTAAGATTATCCTGAAGAAAACCATTGAACTGATTGCTACCAAGGGTTATCAGTTAGTGAATATCGATGCTACCATCTGTGCCGAGCGTCCTAAGATGAACCCTCATATCCCTGCCATGCAAGAATGTATGGCACAAGTCATCGGATGTGATGTGGATGCCATCTCCATCAAGGCAACAACTACCGAGAAACTTGGCTTCACCGGTCGTCAGGAAGGCATCTCTGCCTATGCTGTCGCATTGATTAGCAAGTGAATCATTGACTTTCTCGCCCACCCCCTTTAGGGCAACGATAGGGTACTCTGTGGGAAACCTTTGGGTTCCTTAGGGGAAACCAATGATTTCCATAGCGGAAACCGATGGGTTCCCACGTGGAAACCGATGTGTTCCAACATCCGCACTACCCCGTAGCTTTATCCTAAGGAAACATGAAATCCTAATATCACCGTAAAAAGTGTCAATCTATCATACTATCTGTCAGCACAACAACCCACTGAATACCAGTGCGTTAAGCCCTCTTCTTGACAGATTGACACTTTTTCCCCGATTTTTAAATTCTGGGTATATCTTGATTTTTGGTATCATAACACTTGATATTTAAAATAATAATTCTATCTTTGCAACACGATATTAACACGAGCTGAAGAAGTGAAAGAAAGGTACAGACGATTCAAGGAGTGGGAGAAACAGCCTCACCAGGTGGCTCCACTCTCAGAGGAAATGCACGAATGTGCTACCTGCGGTACGCACTATAAGGGCAACTACTGTCCCCGTTGCGGACAGTCGATGAAGATAGGACGTTATTCCTTCAAGAATGCCCTTCTGCTGTTCCTTGATGTATGGGGCATCGGAAACCGGGGTATGTTCCGTTCCATTCGCGACCTCCTGCTACGTCCCGGCTATATGATCCGCGACTATCTCAAAGGCATGCAGATGGCGTATTTCCCTCCTTTCAAGATGTACTTCCTGCTCTTCACCCTCTCGCTGCTGATAGATTCTGGTTTGAACATCCAGGGCATTAACCGCATGGAAGATAAGGAAGAGAAGGTAGAGGCAGAGGCTACCGCAAAGGCGGATGACGCGGAAGAAAAGCAGACCGCGGCGCAAATTAAAAAGACCGTGCGGAAGGCTGGCAGTTCCCTCACAAAAGAGGAAAAGAAACAACTGGCGAAAAAAGAACTCAACCGGATCATCGACGTAAGCACCGAATGGATCGAACAGCACGCTTCCTTAGCGCTACTGATTAGTCTGCTGCTCTTCTCCTGTCCACTCTGGCTGCTGTTCCGCCATAGTCCCTCCCTGCCGGACATACGTCTGTCCGAGTGCTTTGTGGCGATGGTCTATATCAGCAATATGCTCCTTATCTATAATATTATTCCCTCATTGCTGTGCTTCAGCAAAGATGCTGAAAACATCTACGAGATACTTACTATGCTACTGGTCATCATTCCCGTCAAGCAACTGTCTGGTTTCAGTTACTGGAGCACCATCTGGCGTGTACCCTTAGCCGCCGTTTCTTTCTTCACCATCGCCATGGCACTGTTTGTAGCCGGAGCATTTCTATATGCGAAAATATATGTCGCTCTCATTTAATTCCTTCGCAAAAACGGGGACTCTCGTTGATTCACTTTCCTGTCCAAATATTTTGTTGGATAAGATAAAAAGTGTACCTTTGCAGCATCATTGAACAATACACATGTAAAGAAAGGAATAATACAATGAAAAAAGTTTGTATGCTGGCTGCATTGTTTTGCTGCTGTATGGTGTTAAATGCACAGAATGCACAAGGTAAGTTCTCCATCAATCCGATGGCTGGTATCAATGTTGCTGGTTTAAGTGGAGGTGTTAGCGACTTATATAAAAACAAGGTGGGCTTCACTGCTGGAGTGGAGGCAGAGTATGGAGTGAATGACTGGTTAGGTGTCTCGTTGGGTGCTCTTTACTCACAACAAGGTGCGAAGATTGACAAATTTGAGCAACAGCGCGTTAATCAGGCACAAGGTGATTTTGATGTAGTGACTAAAATCGATGGTAAGATAAAATCCCAATATCTCAATCTTCCTTTGCTTGCCAATGCGTATATTCCAGGGGTTAAGGGACTTGCCGTCAAAGCAGGAATTCAGGTGGGATTCTGTTTGAGCAGTGAGTTGGAGTCGACAACAGAGATATATGCAGTACCTGTTGAGACAAGCCGATTGGTAGAGTTGGATTTCGACTCCACAAAGAATGGCATGAAGGCTACCAAAGTCTGCAAGTCCGTTGACTTCGGTATTCCTGTCGGGCTTTCCTACGAGTATAAGAATGTAGTGCTGGATGCCCGCTACTATTTCGGTCTGACAAAAATCGACAAGACTGCGAATCCAGAGGACGTGCGCAACCGTTACTTCAGT
>Ga0310691_10003568_pt1 | contig 18494 bp, 10 predicted proteins | sample 176DNAGHGlowgp2_FD_203887 | JGI IMG/M metagenome (GOLD analysis project Ga0310691, IMG submission 203887) | Sheep rumen microbial communities from Palmerston North, Manawatu-Wanganui, New Zealand - 1766 DNA GHGlow gp2 (v2) (version 2) | ecosystem: Host-associated > Mammals > Digestive system >...
AATGTGCCCTTTACGTCACCGTGGAGCCGTGTGTGATGTGCGCTGGTGCCATTGGTTGGAGTCAGTTGGGCAAACTCGTTTTTGGTGCCACCGACGAAAAACGAGGCTATCAGAAATTAGCTCCCGCTGCCCTCCACCCCAAGTGCCAAGTCATCTCTGGGGTCCTCGCTGATGAATGCGCACAACTGATGAAAGATTTCTTCAAGAAAAAAAGATAGGCTCTGCTGAACCTATCTTTTCCTATTTTATCCCCATGATTATGGGATTTTTCAATATTCATCTATCATCTTTCATTTCCTTGGGGTTTCCTCAAATTCCACATATTCCCCTTCATCATCACTAATAATCTTCCCATGTCCTGCACCTGAGGCGCTTCGTGTACTCTGGCCCCTTCGGCCGTAACCACCCGTATGGCTGCTTTTGCCTTGTTTGCCATACGAAGTTTGCTCACCGCCCATATCCTTCTTAAATCGATTCAACATCTTGAATCCCACACCAATACCCATCAGCGCGAGAATCAATGGAAGCACAAAGATGATAAATAATATAATCAGTAAGATTTTTAAAAACATAAACGAATTCTACTAATGGTTTTAGATTAAACAGATGGAATCCAGCTATAAAACCTATCACTCATTGACATCATTTTGACTCGAAATACCCGCTACATGCATCACCAAACAAGTCGCTATATAGAGTCCGATACATCCTGCCAAGCCCTTGCTCAACGACTGGATCACATGTCCACTCTCTGCTGCCATTCCACTGATAACCAGGATTCCCGCACAAACCAAAACGAATCCAAACTTCACCAATGTGTGCTTGTCTCTCAAATCGAAATGCTTGAACTTCATCGAGAACATCGGTATTTCGCTAATCAAAAGGAAACAGAACATCAGTACAAATGCCAAAAGGAATGGCGCATTGAAGCGTGGAGATACCAAGTAAGCCTCTGAACTGGAAATGAACGATGCCCAGAAAATGGCACATGCTGGAGTTGGCAAACCAATGAAATCTAATCGTTGACGCTCATCCAAATTGAATTTTGCCAAACGATAAGCGGAAAAAGCTGCCAAAAGAAAAGCCGTGAAAGGCAGGAACTTAAACCAGAAAGGGTTATAAATAAGTTCTGGATAACGCACCTCTGTAAATAGTGTGAAAATCATCGAGGATGGTGCCACACCGAAAGTCACATCATCCGCCAAGGAATCCAATTCAATTCCCATCTTGCTTGGTGCTTTCAACAAACGTGCTGCAAATCCATCGAAGAAATCGAACACAGCACCCAACAGGATGAAAAGAAAAGCTGTCAAAAAATGATGGTGAAATCCCGCTCCAGTTGCTATGCAACCACAAATCAAGTTGCCACAAGTGAGCGCATTGGGAATATAACGTCTGTTCATAATGTCTTTATGTTTATTCCGCCGAAGTAAAGCGCCAAAGCATACACTTTGGCAAAAATCATCATTACTTCAACTTAGCAATAATCGTCTCGTCGCCCGTCGTGCGCTGACCCAATTCCACACAAACCTCTGTGCCAAGTGGGAGATATACATCCACGCGCGAACCGAATTTTATAAAGCCCATGTGGTCATCGATAAAACAATCCTGACCCTCTTCAGCATAAGTCACAATCCTTCGAGCCATTGCTCCAGCAATCTGTCGAGCCATCACCTGTACTCCGTATGGCGTCTCTACCACCACCATCGAGCGTTCATTCTCGGTACTTGCCTTAGGCAAATAAGCCTTCATAAAATTACCCTTCTGGTGCGCCACTTTCACAATTGTTCCTTCACAAGGAATCCAGTTGGCATGCACATTTAAAGGACTCATAAAGATGGAAATCATCAAACGGCGGTCATGGAAATACTCCTCTTCATCCACCTCTTCAATCACCACCACACGACCATCAGCAGGAGCTACAACCGTCTTGGTCGTTGGTCCCTGGAACATACGGATTGGGCAACGGAAAAAATTCAGCAGAATGGCATAAACAATAAGGAAAATGCCAATAATAACGTAGGAAGTCCAGTGATTACCAATCAACCAAAGGCAGAGTCCAACTACAATCGCCAACACCCATCCGACCCCAATCAAGGTCTCCTTGCCTTCGCTGTGAATACGAATCTTATTCCTACGCTTATTATGTATAATCGGTTTTTGCTTTGACATGGTAATTCCAAAAGTAGTTGCAAAGTTACTACAAATTCGTCCAACTTGCAAACAAAACTGCAAAATTATTCTATTTTGCCATTCGCACATGCTACAATTCACCCTTCAAATCGTTTTTTTTCACACTCTCACAAAAAAAAGTCAAAAGCAAGGCGGTAATTCAAAAAAAATCCTTACCTTTGCATCCGCATTTTGAGAACGACGCCTATTTAGTCACTCAAAACGCTTTTCAGGTCTTGTCCCGTGGTGTAACGGTAACACTACAGTTTTTGGTTCTGTCATTCCCTGTTCGAATCAGGGCGGGACAACCAATTATAGGAAGAACGCAGCCAGCTCAACGAGTCTGAAAACACAGCGAGCTCTTCCGAAAGGACTTGTAGCTCAGTTGGTTAGAGCAACAGACTCATAATCTGGAGGTCCCAGGTTCAAGCCCTGGCTGGTCCACACTGAAAATCAAGCACTTACGAAGATTTCGTAGGTGCTTTTTCTTTGATTTGCGAACACCATGCGAACACCAAAAATATTTCCAAACATCCCATGAACACAGGGAAATCCTGCGAACACGCTTTTGGTGTTCGCAAAATACCCAATCTCCATCTTTTGAAAAAAATTTCCGACTTTCAATCTCATTTTTCTGCAGAGCTTTCTCTTTTTAGGGGTAAAACTTCATTTAGGTGTTCGCAAGTGGTGTTCGCAAGGTGTATTATTCTGTAATATCAGTAATACAAACAAGCTTTTGAGGGTGATAATAACAATTTCTTTTTTTCTCTTCAATCGCCTTGCTTATTCACTATCACCCAACGACCTTCTTTACGCCCACCTTCACGGGAGAGTATACCCATTTTCTTTAATTGGGCAAGATCGTTTTGGATAGTTCTTTCTGTCACAGAATTTTTTTTCGACATCTTTTCCGAAATAGTCTTGGCTGTCAAAGATGCATCAGCGACTATCATATCTAATATAATTCTCTGACGTTCTGTTAGTTCTTTTACGAAATCTTTTACGAAATCTTTTACGAAATCTTCAGTATCACCTTGAGTGTCACCCTTTGTTGGCCTCATAAATGTTACCACCACAAAGCCGCCATTGATAGCCCATGTTGGTGCAACAACACCCCTCTTTTGACAAGCCTCCATAATACGCTTTACGCCCGAGCCCCAGTTCTCAATATAGGTTGTGCTATACAGAACATTGGCTATAAGTGGATTGTATGGGTAAGAGATATGTGGCTGACAAATGTTCTCAGGTGTAATCTGAGGAGGAAGTATGCCAGGATTCTCGATCTCAATGCGATCATCATAGATGGCGATACCAATTGTCAGATTATATCGCTCGTACTGACGATGGCAAAGTGCATTCAAGACGGCTTCACGTAAGGCTTCTGCAGGCACTTCCAAATACTCATCACGAACCAATCCGACAATCTTCCCATGCATATTCAGGTGCTTGCGGAAGAAGTTCATAGCCTCGTTGAGTAACACGAAGATGTTTCCTTCCACTCGTTGATTGTCGATAAACTCATTTTTGTCAATTCCTTGGAAGCGAGCCAAACGCATCGTGAACTGCGTGTACATGCCTGTATCTTTCGTGAAGAGTGCCGTAGCAGCATTCAGAGGCCTTTCGCCTGTGGTCAACTTCCATTTGCCCAACACATCTCCGATGGGTTCAGTAAGAGCCAGTTCTGATAACCTGCCTCTCTCAACACCAAGACGAACAACGCCACGTATCAGTTTCTCGTCCAAAGAACTAATATCTGTAAATTCTGAAGGTTGCCGTTCCCATGCAAACAAGTCTGGCTTGCTCCTACGCAACCGCTCTTCATACATGTCACGCGGCATCTCCTTCGTCGTACTCTCTACTTTGTAGTAAGGGCAGCCATGATAAGTATAAGGCACCATTCCCCACGCCCATCCTTCAAAGTGCATAGCAATCACCTTATGGCCAGGCCGTTCGGGAACGTCGATATACTCTACTCGCACATCAACCTGCGGCTCCATATAGCTCAGAGCCTGTGCTATCTCCCGTTGGGTACTGTCAGTAACCTGCTGACCCAAAACCTTCAATGATGTTGGAGCGACACCAAAGAAGAGCCAGCCACCTTCGGTATTCAAAAAGGCGCAGGCCGTGTGCATGCCATCCTTCAACTCACCTGTGGTCTTCTTCAACTCCAGCTGACGATGCTCGTCACTCTGAATCAATATTTTCAGTTCTTCTATTGTAAGTGCCATTTTTCTATTACTTTTCAATTTTACTTATTTAGTCTTATGTCATGAAAGCTTATTCAATTTGGTATCTTATCTTTAGCGTATTTAAAAGGAATCTTCTCCTGTTCTAAACGGAAGTTACAAGCTTTCAAGTATTCGAACATTTCTTTTTCTTTTGAAGTAAGGTATAAATTCCCCACAACATTTGTCTCAACTCCCTTGTCATTTTCAAAGAATGCATCGAATGTTTCTCTATCCATCAGGAAACTCTCAACCTGCTGGAAATGTTTCCTTAACTCCGATAAGATCAGGAAACCATGTGCATCCAAATCTCCCCAATAGAAAATCTTCTTCGACCTTAGCCATTCTACATTTTTTAGAATGTCTACACCAAATCCATGTCCCCATAAAACTATACTATCACGTTTTAAAGGGAACGTTAGCATATTCATCTTGTTTTCCACGATATATACGGTGTGAACCGAAATGTCAATAGACTTAAACTGACTTATTGGGAGAGAAATATCGTTAGTGCCAGAAAAAAACTTTTCACTAATTGCTTTGTCTAACACCCTAAAACGAACTATTGGCTCGTCATATTTAAGATTGAAATGGGGTTCAAAGCGAGTTTCCTCCACATTAACCTGCTCTGCAATAATGATGTCCAACAGCTCTTTGATGATACCCTTGTTTCTTTCAATAAACTTGGTGTGAACCTGGATAGGTAACTCTCGAATATATAATTGAGGCTTGGGGGTTGTTTTGAAGTATTTACATACCACAAGTATATCATCCCAAACGTTATGATTGTCTAAAACTTTATTGGGATACTTGCTTATCCAATCCTTCAATTCTGGTAATTCGGAGAGACCTTTTCCGATATCAGCTCGGAAACGGACTGTTGTCTGTTCTTTTCCTATGAATTTCAAGTAATCGTACTCCGTGAGAAAGCTAATTGACGTAGGGATATCTTGCAATCCATGCTTTTTTGTTTTCACAGTCTGGTATTCAATGGTATATCCATAACCTTTCCTTTCTTTTGAATGTTCCATTAGTTCTGTCAATTCTTTCTCAAACATAACCATGTCGTCATCAGGTTTCTTATTACCTACAATAACGATTGGGTCGAACGTTTTACCCTCGACTACCGACTGCAGAAAAGCCAAATACTTATTCTCTGCTTTCTTTCTTATTTCAGTTGGCGAAATCATTGGCTTGATATTTTTCACGTTCTTGTTTGAATATCTCTATTGGCATGTCGAATAGTCGAGATTCGTTTCCATTACGTTCCACATAGTGGACAAACGAAATATCGTTCTCCACAATATGAATGTTATCGCTTGGCGTTACTACTAGCAACTGTAAATTCAATTGTTTGCACAATGAAATCAGATATCGCGCTTTATCTTCATCCTGCGCCTTGAAAGCTTCATCAATAGCTATAAATCGGAGTGATTTTGCCTGCAAACCATCTTTTGTCAGTCCGAATTGGTATGCAATGGCAGACCCCAAAATAGTATATGTCAACTGAGCTTTTTCCCCACCAGACAGTTGTCCCATGCTTTCGTATGTCTTGAATTTCTGACCACTTTCTTTATAGAATTCCTCTGCCTTATAAGAGTACCAACTTCTTACATCCATTACCTTTCGTCTCCATTGTTCGTTTTTAAGTTGTTCCATTAATGGCTGTATCTTTTTCTCGAAATGAGTCCGCTTGCCATCAATGGTAGAATTAATTTCATGGATGTTTGGAATAGCATTCTCCAACACTCGTCTAAAGTCTGCTATGTCCGTATTGATTCGTTTTGAGTTAACTAACTGAATATACGTACAGGGAGCCGTACTAAAAACAAATCCTGAAAGAGACTGATTTAGCATCTGAATAGTATCTCTAATTGATTTCTCCCAATTGTTGAAAAACATCCTAAAATCGGAAACTTTGTTTATAACCGTTTCTTGCAAATAGTCATCAAACCTCTTTTCATGACGCACCAGGTCCTCTTTCACCAAGCGCTCATACAAATTCTGATACTCGCCAATCAGATTGATGCTGCTGGCTTCTGGCAGGGTATGCACGTCAGAACGCCAGTCCTTGAAACGCGATGTAATCTCTTCCGATGGATTCCTGAACTTCCGTATCAAGTCAGCGGCCTCACCCTCAATACGAGTTTTTTCTGTTTTCTTGCGTTCTTCCTGCTTCTGTAAACTGGTCTGGAAATCAAGTCTTTTCGACTCGATTGTATCGTAACTCACATCTATCCAATCCTTATTCCCTTGCTCAAAAACAGTAACCTCAATCTTGCCAAGATTGTCAAGTATTGGCTTGTTGATCTTCAGCCGCTGCTTGGCACCGACCAAATCAACCTGTTCTATCTGGAAGATTTCACGATTCTTCGAAACAAAAGTTTCTTTCTCCAATTTATCCAGGTCCTTCATTACTCCGTCCAATTGCTGTTGAAGTTCCTTTATCTTATCATTGGTTGCCTCCAGTTCTCTTTTCTTTTCTTCTTTTTCTTGTATAATTAGAGCTGTCTCTTCCCAATTTATCTCCTCATATTTTGTAAACTTCTCAAAGATGTCATGGAAACATAACCGTCTCGCATCAATAGCTTTGGCATCGGCATCAATCCGACGGATATCCTCCTTATTCTGTTTCTGTTGATCCTGCAATTCTTTCAATAATGTACGAATAGTTGCTATCTTTTCTTTATTATCCCAACCCAAAACATAATTTTCACGGAGATTTGTATGTGGTCTGTCATCTTTCTCGTGCTTATTATGAACGGACTTTATCAAGCCTTGTTTGGTTACGGCTTTTTCTTTGTAGTTAAAAAATTCTTCTAAGCTTGATACACAAGCATAATTGTAGTGGTCAAAAATCATATCTTCCACCCACTTCCAATAAGGACTCTTCTCGTTAAACTCAATTTTCTGGAGCATGCAATTTGCGGGAGAAATCTGAAATCCTCGTAATGACGACGTATCTTCAAATTTATGATATACAATACGTCCTTTCATATTATTCGCATTAATAAATTGACTAACAGCTTTGTAATATTTCCCAGGCACAATCAGACGAAGCCCAAAATTGTGCAGAATTTTTTCTATGGAATTCTCCCAATCTTTCTCGTTTTCTTTTACCTTAATCAGTTCTCCAATAAATGGAATCTCACTTGACGTTGCTCCAACTTCTTGAAGAATCCTTTCTCTTATTTCTGCTTCACGACCAGATATGTTATTCTTGTTCTTTTGTAGGATTTGCAAAGTCTTAATATTCTCATCCACATCCTCTTTCAGCTTGTCGGCATAGTTTTTAGCCAAGCGCAGTTCTTCATTCTTTTCATCAAAAGCAGTTTGACATTTGTTTTTTTGGGCACGAGCTGTTTCACGATTTTCAATAAAAGTCTGTTCTGATGGATTATCGGTAAGACCACCCTCAACAACTTTCTTGTTATAGTCTTTCAGTTTTGCCAGCCGAGTCTGCTTTGTGCTATTTAATCCTCTAATCTCTCTTTCCAAGTCTTTTATCTGCCTACCAACATTATCGTTTTCTATAGATAGCGATAGATTTCGTTCCTGCCGTTTCAGTTCCTCTTTCTCTTCATTCAGTTTGCTAAGTTCCTGTTTAAGCTCAGATAATTTAGTGTTCAACTCCGCGATCTTAGCATTGGCCAACTCCACATTCTTTTGAGCAAACCAATACACAGCCATTTCCCGAGTATTCTTCAATTCCTCAAGATTTTTGTCAATCTCTTCAAGTTTCTTAGCTTTCTCGTCAATCGGTTTTAATTGAGATATCTGTTCTTTTACCTTTTCTATGGTTGTCTTTGCTTCAATCAACGTAGCAAAGCTTTCGTTCAGACGAATATATTCACTTTCAGCATCCCTCTGCTCCAGCATATTATTACGGATAAACTCATCTAAATCACTCAACACTTTTACACCAACTATTTGGTTAAACAGTGTAAGTGCTTTGTCCGACCGTAATCCGAAGCTACTAATGATTCTATCCTTATAATCTTTGATAGTATCATAAAACTCTATCTGTCTCTTCGGGACATTTGTGTTATAGCGCTTTTCCAACGTTTTCTTCCAATCACCCTTACTACCGTTAAAACCGGAGAAATCGGTTTTAATGGTCAACAACTTGGATGAGTATCCATACGAACATTTCAGCTCTCCGTTCACAAACCAACGGACCTGAAACAATGTTACCACATGGTTGTGGTTGTTGGCAAAAGATGCCAGCAAGACCGAGTAGGTTCGTTTGTCTCGAAGCTGCTGAGTCTTGGTCGCAGATTCTCCTTCGGCTTGTATGTTACCATAATTTCCAAGCACATAGGTCTCTTCCGTTCGGTCACCCTTCCGTTCGTTACCCGATGATTGGTTGTAAAACCGGTCTTTCTTGGAGGGCACAAGCAGTGTCAGTAGTGCATCTATCAGTGTACTTTTGCCTGAAGCGTTAGCACCCGTTAGTAGGGAATTATTGCCATCAGGAGCAATTCGATATATTCTATTGTTGAATGTGCCCCAGTTAAATATTTCCATGTAATTCAACCGATAACCAGCAGTTCCGGCATTGGTCGTAAACAAATCATACTGTTCCAGCATACTCTTCCAATTTTTTCTTGAATGTATCCAAATCCTCAAGCGTTACTTTTTCTTTGATAATGCGATGAATCTTGTAACGCACTTCATCACCATTCCGCTTCATCTCTTTGAGGAACCCCAATTCGACAACTCTCTGTATATAGGTATCCAAATCTCTTTCTAGTTTTACTCTATTATAGTTCTGGGGTAAGAACAACCGTACCTCATCCTTTATCTCATTACTTGTTATAATCCTGTCTGTTGATTGCGTCTCAATAGGATTGTTATCGTAATCTTCCAAGAGTTGGCGAAGGACAATTACTACGATAGAAGCTTCAAATCCTAGTTGCCGTCTGGAAACAAGATTTAATGTAGTATCATCATCAAACACGATTTGTTTTACGAAGGCAAAGCCCTCATCTTTTTTCAAAATCAATTCCAATCCTATTACCGCCAAATATTCCTGTATTTCTATCTGGTAGTTGATGATATCCTCCCATACTGGCGATCCCTTTTCTACGGTCTTTTTCAGCAGGAGAATGATTGCTTTAGAATATGGTTTCTGCTCGTTCATAATGATATGATAATTTCTGGAATAAGAATTCGTTTATTATTCTCATAGTCGAACACAATAGCCAGACTCTTCTCTTCGTTAACAGTTTTATGTGGAAACTGCCCCAATGTTCCAAAGTAGGCAAAGAGCTCTGGCAGCCCCTTCTTCAGCGGATGTTGTTCAATGACGTCCGATAGTGTCACTTGGCTCTTACCCCTCATTGTTTCGTGTATATTTCTTTCAAGAACCTTACGATCAATAAACACATTGCCAAACACCTTACCAAGTTCGCCAAATTCTTCGATTGAAAGAGTGTCTGTTTCTGGATTAAAGTCATAGTCGGTATTTTCGCTTTGCTCAAATGTGATTTTTCTGTCAAATGGGATACTTATTTCCATCCCATCATCAACAGCCAATGATATATCTGGTTTTTGTCCTTTCTTAGAAATCTCAATAAGCACATTCTTTATTTCTTGTACAATTCGTTTGGCTGTATCAACATGCGACATCTCATTTTCGCGAATAATACGACTTAGTTTGTCGGCCATCTTATCGTTGGTCTGGTAAACTTTGCGCCCCGATTCATAAAGATATTCCACCATATTCTGCAAAAAGGTATCGCCACCCTCGATATTCTTTTCCTTCAGAGTCTGGAACAGTTCGGTGATGAGTGTATCCAGTTCCATTTGCATCTCTCGAGCTAATAGGAAATCCCAGAAAGCATAAAAACTTTTGCCCTGTGAACTAGACTTCAACTCATCAAGCGCATCAAAGGTGTATTGCAAAATACCCCCTTTCTTTAAATTCGGGTCAATCTGTTTCTGATATATCTCTTTGATGATAGTCTTGAAATTGTCGTCCACATCCTTAAAATCGGTTAGCAACTCCTTTGCCAATTTATTGATTTGTTGGAATCTAGGAATAATCTCATATTCTTCAAACACTTTGACATCCTCGCCCATTTGCAATTGCTGAATCTGGTGTTCTATTTCCAGTTTCTTGTCTTCCAGCAGTTGTAAGCGTTTTTCTCTGTCTTCGTTGGTATATTCTACCAACTCTTTCAATTGATTAATGATCGACTTAAACTTAGATTCCGTGCCAATATATTCTTCTTGTTTCAATCCCGACAACCAATCAATTACCTTACTCGAATGGGAAGACAATTCATAATATATTTCACCATCTTCATTTCTGTAATTTGTTAGAAAACCGCTATCCGTCCATTTCCTGATATATTTGGCAGCCTTCTCCTCATAAGTATCAGTATAAAGAATATCGCTTTCTTCATCCTCGTCAACCCCATGATTATTCAAGTATTCGGCTAGCTGACTGTGAATATTCTCGTGCGAAATGGCGTTAACATCATTAAAGACATTCGTAAGAAAATCTATAATGATATTACTACTCCTTGCTTTCAATATTGCGACGCTAGGAGATGTGTTCAATATATTTTCTATATTTATTAACATTGCCATATAGCTATTAAGAGTTATTCCTTCTTTTATTATTTAATCAGCTAATCATTAACCGAAATTTCGCTGTGATGCTATCGCTTGTTTATGACATGCCAAGTACTGGTACCAACGCATCCACATCCTATTATAAGGACTTCATTGCCGAATAAATCTCTGAACGAATGGATCCGTAAGCCAATACTTTATAGCTTCGTCTTCCACATAATTTTGTTCTTTCAAAAACTCTGCAATTTCATAAAGATAATTGAATGACCATACAGGTTTGAATTCTTTGAGGTTTTGCCATCGTTTTTTGTAAATGGACAATAAAAGATTAAGCTTTGGGCAAAAGCCTAATGATATCACCTCATCAGGCTTATTCCTAACAACGAGCCTTACTCCATCCAACATTTTGTTTATAACCAACCCTTCTCCCATAATTGCTCTATCAAGAATAAAGTTAAACTCATCTATGTATACGGAAACATCATTTGCCATGATTCCCTGAACAACATTGTCAATCACATAGCTTACATCCATTGATTGCTCAGAAAGCATTCCTTCAATAAGCGTATTATAATTTATGCGCTCTTTAAGTAAAGCTTCTACTCTACCCTTAAGGTCTGTCAGAGTTTCTTTCCTTTCGGGGGTGAGGCTGTCTATAAATTGTAAAACATCCGACAAATAGCTAACCTGTTCATTACGCATAAATGATTCTTCATGCAATTTTGAATGGGCGTCATCATACAATTTGATATTTTTTATCAGATTATCACTGATTCGTTCAAAATCTTCATCAGACCATACAATTTGGCCTTTCAATGCAGCAAGTCGTATATAATGTGGAGAAGACCATCCCTTCCCATCTATCATGATGCCACAGTGCCATATATCTTGATTAAGAAATATATCTTTTGCTTTTTCAAAAGCACTTTTATCGCCTTTAGTTAGAATGCACAAATGCATTGAAGACACCATATTCTTAGGTATAGTCTCAATCTCAGTAGCCTTGAATTTGTCTATAAAAAGACATAAGACTTCTTTGGTAATAAGATTATATTGATTTAAATAGAAGATTAAATCCGTTATATCTATATGTGGGTAATCAGAAATGAGTAATCTGAAAGTATCCCATAAATCATTTGAGATGCCATCCTTTAAGTATTCGATATGCAGACAGTGTCTAATCAAATAATCTACTAATCTACTATTTTCTGAATAACGACTCATCAGAGAGACCATTATCTGGTTAATGTGGTCATGATGGCATATCGCATTTAATGCAGATTCAACATTCTTGATTAAAGGGTATGATAAATCATACTTATCAATGCAATCAAGGACTTCTTTTAAGATAACCATGACAAATGTTTCAAACCAAACATCCTCATCGACAGCAAAATATATTGGACCAGTAATGTAGAGCAATCCTGTGAGGAAAATTGATGGTGTTTGCTCATCGCCATAAGCTTTTATTGCCCTTAGAAGAATATCTTGGTTGAAGTCACATAGTTTTGGTGAATAGGCAAAATCTTGTCCTACCCTTGTCAATAAGTCCTTATCACGATATTGTATAGAGTAAAAGAAACAAGGATATGGGAATTCCTCGTATAGATTTTGGAATACAAGATACCAATTGGCTTTATCAAAAAAACATGTGGCGCCATAATTCAAATAAATGCCGCAATCAGAGATAAATCTCAGAGTTCTTAAACTCCTTTCATAATCAGGATGGCTACCAGCAAATTTCATGGTTGAGCCTATCCAACCACGTGATTTTGGTGCCTCAACCTTGCCTCTTAATTGCTGAATCATAAATTTCAACATATCTCCAATACCATCTACTCCATATTGGTACAATACATCTGTATCGTATGGCCAAGGATATTTGTTGGAGATATAGTTGGCAATTTGCATAGCGTACAATTTTTTACTTAAATTGTTTTCCTTACTTATATATTCAGAAAGCAACATGAAAGCATTGTTTTGCTGATTCTCCTGCGTAGCAAGTCTCATCGCCTTTATAACAATAAAATAGTTACTAGGCTTCCATTTATTTATAATACTATTTGCCTCGTTAAAATTAAGATGAAATAGATTCCTTTGAATATTTTCGTAAACAAGTTCATCATCTGTGCCAGAAAGTTGAGCTTCTTTTCCATTGAAAGTACCCTCTTTTTCTTTCAGAAGATTCCACAAAGGCAATTTATTTAGTTCTTCATAATCTTTTATCAGCCGAGAGTAGTAATGCGGATTAAGTCCGCACTCGTCAATAGCCAAAGCTAGAAGGTACGCATTATGTGCATCTATTTGTGATTTGCGAACGATTCGATCAATTATATAATCCTGATTATATATTATTTTAGGGAACCTATTTTGAGGTTTAACGTCTCTAAACTTTTGAATAATGTCAGCAATTACACTATTGTCATCAATTTTTGATAAAGCCTCACTCCAAAGATTTCTATAATCATAAGAAACTTCTTTTGTATGGCTTAATAATAATTGAGAATCATCAACATATGAAGATTTTCCTGTTTCATTAGTTTCTCGCTTAATTTGAGAGTCAGCGTTTACAAATTTTTCAGAATCAGGAACACTTTCATTTAAGAACTTGAGGAATTTGGTTAGAATAGCTCTTTTCTTCTCATTATCAAGCTTCTTCTCCTTTAGAACTTTCGAGATTAATGAAATCTCTTTTTCTTCAAATCCAATATCATGAAGCCTTTCCTCCGTAAGGAGATTTATTACTTTTGTGTGATGATTCTTATAATATAATTGTAACTCAGGAGAAACATCCTCTCCACTTACATCAATAATATAAATCTTTGTGTCTTGATTATCATTGTCTAAAACATCACTCATCCAAGAAACCCATCCTTTGTAATTCGCATCGGAACCAGAAAAACCAAGGAGCATGAATTTCCCTTGCAACATTGCTATACGCATAAGTGCAGTAAAAGCCTCATGTTTTTCTTTATAGGTTTCATAATCTTCTTTAGCTATTATATAACATAGTTTTTTATCCCCATCAAATTCAAAGGGGGCATCTGCATTTTTACGTAAGTTTCCGTGTATCTTAATAATATTACTACTACTCAGCTTATTGGATAACTCTCGTCCACTAACAACCACCTTAGGGAGACTTGAAACAATTTCTTTTTTCAATAATTCTGTTGTAATCTCCAAAAGGTTTTCATAATTGGTTGTATATATGTTTTGAAGCCTATTTGCTTTCAGTAGTTCTTTGTGAGCTGAGAAGTTTGGTTCAGGAACTGTTTCTATCTTTTTGTTGCCAATGTACAAATAAATAACCTTATCTTCATAAGACGCATAAGGTATCTTACTTTCAATGTAAACTTCGACGGATTCTCTAAATCCCTTCTTTCGAATGTAGTTTGAAACAATTTCCAAATAGTCTTCTTTTTTGCAAACTTCTTCTATGTATTCTTCACCAATTTCTTTTTCTGTTTTTCTTTTTGAACGTGTTCCTCTGTTTTGATGAATATAATTGTCATAATTCTTTTTTATTTCTATTGCATATAGCTTCCCCACCATTTCATGCAGTAGTTCACCCCATCCAAGAAATTTATCAGATACATTCTTAGAAAAGCCTGCTCCGACTAAAGCGGATAATAACCCATTATTATAACAGTCTCTTATTTCTACTAATATGTCTTTCTCTTCTTTTTCCATGATAGGATGCTTTTATTACAAAACGAAAATTGTTTCGTCACCGCAAATGTTGCGAATCTTCATGCGAAGAGGTTTCTGGTCGCACTTGATGGTAGCATCCCAGAAGTCTTGGGTCTTCTTGCCATTGAGGATAACGTAGCCCAGACGGTCAATCTTCACTTCTGCATCGCTGTGCCATGAGGCTTGTTTGTCTGCTGTAGAGCAGTCCAGGCTAAGCCACTCAATGGTTTCCAGCCCTTCGTCGCTAATCTCTATGGACTTAAATGCCTTGCCTTTGGCTATGGACTGTTGCTGGCCTTTCAGATTCACCTCTTCTATCTTGCGCAGCACACGGTCGCTGTGGAAACTCTTCAGTTCCACCTTCCACCCTTTGAAAAGGTTGTCTTGGGTTTCCGTTAATTCCCACTCGGCCTCGTCTTCCACTACCACGTCGTCCAGCACTTGCTTCAGGTCACGCAGTTCAATCTCAATGGTTGTTTGATTGTTCTGCTCTTTGATAAACTGCTCTATCTCATCGCGGTCAGTAATGTCAATGTAATAGACGATAACGCGTTGGGTGTCATCTGGCAGGTCAGGCAGTGCCTCGCGAATGATGCGGTTCATCATCGGTTTGTCGAGTAGACGGGTGCTGCTATCCATCAGATTTGGGAGATAGACAGGCATCATGCCGTGCTGGGTATCTACGATGCTGCCTTCCCAGAACTTATCCAATGCATCCTCGTTGCGCAAACCCTTTATCAAGCTTTTCAGCTTATCCATCGTCTGAGCGGGATTGCGATAAAGAGATACGCCGTCTTTTACTTCTAGAACTTCAAACTCAGCTTTGTCGGCTAATAAACGGTCTCTTACCGTCTGAATGCTGTTGATACCGATGTCACAATGGATAAAGTTGCGTCCCAACTTATTGGCAACAGCAGCTGTCACGCCGCTACCGCCAAAGAAATCGGCAACAAGCATTCCTTCATTCGAGCTGGCTTTAATAATGCGCTCCAATAGGGCTTCAGGCTTCTGGGTTGCATAATCAATACGTTCAACTGCTTGCGAATTAACAGGTGGAATATCATCCCATAATGCACTTAAGACACTTCCTTGCAATGTATCAAGATAGCGTTTGTAACGTGGACGGTTATTGCTTGTCATAACAATAAGACCCTTTTCGCACAAATCATCAATATTCTCTTGTGAGTAACGCCAATGGGTTCCTGCTGGTGGAGCAAGCGTTATACCAAAAAACATACGAGAAGGACCTTCACCTGGAGCAGTAAGATTATCCAAAGCATATTTCCTTCCATCTTCATCCTCGTTTGAATAATATTTGTCAATGTGCTTTTGAGAATGGGGCTGATATTGAGGGTTCCAACAATAGACACTTCCTTTCGAATAATGGAAAATGCTATCGTGCACTAAGGCAAATCCCTCTTTCTGTGCGTGAGATGTTGTTCGTTTCCATATAATTTCACTAATATAATTATCTTCCCCAAATATCTCGTCCATCAGAATCTTCACATAATGCCCAATATGATAGTCCAAATGTACATAAATGCTTGCCTCGTCACTCATGATGCTCTTGATAGCCATCAGGTTCTCATACATCCAGTTGAGGTAACGCTCTTTATCCCATACATCACCATACATTTTTTCCTCAAAGGCTTTCAGCTCCTCGATGTCTAGTTCGTTTTCAGCCTGGGCAATCGCAGCAGCAACCTTTGGATTGTGACGGATATACACCTTCTTGGCATAGTCGGCACCGCTGGCAAAGGGCGGGTCTATATATACAAGGTCAACCTGTATGCCTTTGTCTTTCAGATAGGCGCAAGCCGACAGACATTCACCACGAATCACCAGATTCTCGGAATTCTTTCCAATCTGCTCTTTCAACTCCATCTCATGGAGAGGCATACCTCGCTGTACACGTTCAATGACCTGGTCGTTGTCACGATAGCGCAACACACGCTTGGTGCGTACGAAATTGTCTAATACGGCTTGTCCTTCAAGTGTATTGGGGAAATAGGGAACATATTTTATAGCCATAGCTCTGTAAATTTACATGTTAAAGAAATTCTTGATGGCAGCAAGGGTCTTCTGACGGCGCTGCTCAGGGGTGAACGTGTCCTCCAAGTAGAGGAAGTCGAAACGCTGATAGCCGAATTTGTCGTTGTTCTTCTTAACGAACTCCGACATGAATTCGAGCCTGTCCTTAAACTTGGCAGCAAAGCCCTCGCCCTTGGTTTCGATGATAATGACCTTATCAATCTGCTTCTGTTCGTTACGACTAATCAAGAGGAAGTCTGGCACATATCGGCCTATGTATCGCCAATTGTTACCAACACGCTTGAAGCAGTCTATCTTAAAGTCGGTCAGCGTATTGTCACCGTTGAAATAAACTTCCAACGCCTTTTCCTTAATCAGAGGCAGAACTTCCTGAGATAGGAAATGTCTCTCCAAACCGCTGTCGAAACGGTAAGGCAGATAGTGGTAGGTTTGACTACGCTCAGGATGCGGGTCTGGCTTGGGATTGCGTAGTGCAGAAACATTTATACCCAAAGCCTCTAATTCCGCTATCTTAGCCTTCTGCTCAGCCGTCAACTCTTGCTGAGGAGCTTTCTCGTCCCAAGTTATAATTTCGTGTACGGCCTGCTGATCTGGGAAGAACTTTTCGCAGTCTTGAGTAGGCGATGTCAGCCGCTCAATCTGCAACAAACTGGCTTGCTCTGGAAGAATTACCTCTTTCGTCATAAAGTCTCGCAGCGGAGCAAAAGCCTGACGGATAAGCGAACGGATACGCTGATGGTCGTACTTCTGGTTCTCAATAGGTGCGCCATTCTTCTCTGTGGTAATCTGTGCAAAGATGGATTGAAGTTCTGACTCACATTGTTTCAGGTCGGCCACCTTCAGCATTCCGAAACTCTCTTTGGCTATCTGACTGAGCCACCAACGGAAAGATGTGTGCACCTCATCTTTGTTTTCATGTTCGATTGAAGCTATCAGATTGCCCTCCATATCCTGCTGGTGAATCAGAGAGATGTCGGCCAGTGCCAGGATATCTTTACTTCTTAACCGCCTGGCAGGGTCGTTGGCATCATCGACGATAAGGGTTTCGTAGCTGACCTTCAGCTGGTAGAAGTCTATTGCTGGCACCTGCATGTGCTCTATACGTGAGAAGCGATCTATCAGTTTTGGTTCCAAGTTCAACTTTCCTCCAAACTCTTTCAGCGTGATATTCTGCTGTTGTTGCAACTGGCGGTTCAGTTTCTCTGCATTGAACTTGTTAAGCCAGATTAGGGCCGTTTCCTGACTGTTCTTTGTTACCTGACGCAGACAGCGGCAAGAGGTCTGGAGCACCATGTTCGTGGGACAGACTCCCTTTTGCGGCAGGATAACACCCGTCAGGCTTTTGCAGTCCCAGCCCTCCTTGCCAATCTGTACAAGGAGTACAATTTTGTATTTTGAGATAGAAGTGTCGAGCGAGGCAAAAGCTGTCTCAGAACCTTCATGTTGGGGGTACTGCTTATTGCCGCCGTGATAAGGCAGGATGGTGTCTGTGGGGTTCAGTCCGTAGGTTGCTACTATCTCTGAAACCAATGGGTAGATGATTTCTTCGAGTGTCTCAATCTGACCGCAGTAGATGGCCAGTTTAGCACAAGTTCCGTTGGCATACACAGTGTCCCGATACTTGTCAAGGAACTCATGTACACCATTGGTGACGATGGTCTGGGTGTCATTATCCTCAAACTTCACATCGGGATTCTTCAGAAAGTTGCCGATGCCATCTACCAATGGATAATAATACACCACGTTGGCAAGGTCGGTATTCTTGATGGTCAG
>Ga0310691_10003569_pt1 | contig 18491 bp, 17 predicted proteins | sample 176DNAGHGlowgp2_FD_203887 | JGI IMG/M metagenome (GOLD analysis project Ga0310691, IMG submission 203887) | Sheep rumen microbial communities from Palmerston North, Manawatu-Wanganui, New Zealand - 1766 DNA GHGlow gp2 (v2) (version 2) | ecosystem: Host-associated > Mammals > Digestive system >...
AAACAAGGAAACGTGGAAGGCCATCCTCCAGATTATCGGCAGCATCATCGCCTCCATCATCACGGCTCTGAGCACCACGAGCTGCATGGGCTACGGACCGTTCTGAAAGTGAAAAGTGAAAAGTGAAGAATGGTTACCGCCTTCACACACTATTGAAAGGACTGACAGCAGACAATGAACCTGCTGTCGGTCTTTTTTTTTATTTTAGTAACCATTAAAAAAACAAGTTGGTACAATTCTTTGAATAGAACACAGAGACGCAACATGTTGAGCACCCTGTGAAACTTGCAAAGTCCCCCCCTCAGTCCTCGTAGGCTTTCTGGCCTATCTGCTCGCGGGCTCCGATGGTCATCTTGCGCAGGTCGTAGAACGAGCCGTTATAGATGTTGAAGTCGACGTTGCCCTTGATGCCTGGCAGACGGCCGGCATCGGTGTGCTGCCAGAACTTCCAGGGTCCTGTGTACTCCACCTTGTCGACATAGTAGTGGGCTATCCAGTAGGGATAGTCGTCGAAGTCGGGGGTGTTGAGATAGCGTAGCTTGAACTTGTAGTAGGTGTAGATGATTGGTTTCACGCCATAGTGGCGCTCAACGATGTCGAGCCACTGAAGGATGCTGGCGCGAAACTGCTCGTCGGTCTGCTGCTGTGGCTTGTGCTCTACGTCGAGCACGGGCGGCAGGTCGCCGTTTTCGAGCTTGACGTTCTTGATGAACCACTCGGCCTGTGCTTTGGCCGGCGAGTAGACGCTGTAGAAGTGGTAGGCGCCACGGGTGAAGCCATGCTCGCGCGACTGGTAGAAGTTGTCCTCGAAGTTCTCGTCGACACGGGTGGCACCCTCGGTGGCCTTGAGCATGACAAAGCGCACGGGGAAGTGGTCTATCATGCCCTGGTCTTTCAGCTCGTCCCAGTCGATGTGTCCTTGGTGGTGGCTGATGTCGATGCCGTGAATCTCGTAGCCCTCCGGATAGCTGACGTCGCCATAGAGGGCGCGCCAGCGGAATCCGAAGGGTCCGACGAAGATGTAATAGAAGAAATAGATGTAAGCCGCCACCACCGACATTCCGCCCAGCCACCATGCCCAGCTGGGCAGGTGCTGCAGCAGTCGGACGACGACGTTGGGGCGCTTGTGGCGTACGGGGCTCGTGCGGCGTCCTGACGTTGGTCGTCTTACGGTTCGGCGGTGGGCGGTGGGCATTGCTACTTAGCTTGTTCTAAGGCCAGCGTGCGGGTGGGCTGGTCGCACACCTCGGCGGGCCCCCAGTACTGTATGGGACCAGGATAGACGTAGGCCGTCTCCAGGGCCCACTTGTCGCGCTGGGCGGCGAAGGCCTTGAAGGGTGCACCGTCGAGCTCTACGAGTGCCTTGCGGATGACGGGCTTCATCTCGCCGTTGCGGCGCTCCATGTTCATCATCATGGTGATGGGCACGCCGCCGGCAATCCATTCTTCAGCGGGTGCCGTCGTGTTCTTCACGATGGCCATGTAGCCCGTCTTGCCGTTGGCAATGAGCTGGGCGGCACTGGTGCCCAGGGCGTAGCAGTAGTCGGCATCGAAGTTTGACGGGGCGGCACAGCGGCCCTCGTAGCCGAAGAAGTGGTGCTGGGCCGAGAACTTGCCGGCGTACTTGCCCACCTTCTTGCGGCGCTCCAGCTTCTGGGCCACCATGGTGGACAGCAGCTTCTCGGTCTCGATAAGGCTCACCTGCACGTTGCCGTGGGGGTCGCGGTCGAGGGCCAGCTGGCGTGCCACATTGGTGGGCAGCGAGTTGAACACCTCAAGGTTGGTGTCGGTGAGGTGGCTCTTGGCATAGTCGATGAGCTCATGGCGGCCCAGGTTCTTGACCTCGGGGTCGGCCAGCACGTCGTTGAGCTGGGCTATGAGCTTCTTGATGGCAGGAATGAACTCGATGAGTCCCTCGGGAATGATGACCGTGCCGAAGTTGTTGCCCTGGGCGGCACGCTTGCACACCACGTCGGCGATATAGGTGACGATGTCGTCGAGGCTCTGCTTCTTAGCCTCCACCTCCTCAGACACGAGGCAGATGTTAGGCTGTGTCTGCAGGGCGCACTCCAGTGCGATGTGGCTGGCCGAGCGGCCCATAACCTTGATGAAGTGCCAGTACTTGCGGGCTGAGTTGCAGTCGCGCTCTATGTTGCCTATGAGCTCGGAGTAGGTCTTGCAGGCGGTGTCGAAGCCGAAGGAGGTCTCTATCTGCTCGTTCTTCAGGTCGCCGTCGATGGTCTTCGGACAGCCGATGACCTGCACGCCATACTGCTTGGCGGCATAGTATTCGGCCAGCACGCAGGCGTTAGTGTTCGAGTCGTCGCCGCCAATGATGACGATGGCCTTGATGTCGAGCTTGCGAATAATCTCAAGGCCCTTCTCAAACTGGTCTACCTTCTCGAGCTTGGTACGGCCAGAGCCTATCATGTCGAAACCGCCCGTGTTGCGATACTCGTTGATGATGTCCTCGGTCAGCTCCATGTAGTTATGGTCTACCAGACCGCCAGGACCCAGGATGAAGCCGAACAGACGGTTCTCAGGGTTCAGCTTCTTCAGCTGGTCGAACAGGCCTGTGATGACGTTGTGGCCGCCAGGAGCCTGACCGCCGGAGAGGATGACACCCACGTTCATGCGCTGGCTGTTGGCCTGCGTGCTGGGCACGAACTCCACGACGGGCATGCCATAGGTGTTGGGGAACAGTTCCTTGATGGCTTCCTGGTCGCCCACGCTCTGAGTGGGAGCACCAGCCTTCACCGCGACGGCACCCTGCAGGGCCTTGGGTAACTTGGGCTGATAGGCAGCCCTGGCAATTTGTAATGCACTTTTTTCCATGTTCTTCTTTCAGATATTTGTTGATAATTAGAAAAAAAAATCGTTTCGGAATGCAAAAATACACGTTTTCATGGAGAAAAAAGAAAGAATAGCGCCTTTTTAAGGTTTTTTTTTGGAAAAGTTTTGCTTTATCATTTTTTTTTCGTAACTTTGACCTTTGAAAGAGAGACATCAACCAGTTTTATTAAAAAAAACATTATCAGGAGGACAGAAGTCTATGGCTAACAAGAGAACACTGAAGAAGACCATTAATCTCATTTGCGACGAACTGTTGGTAGATTGTATTGCAGCTATTCATTACGGCGTTCAGCATCGCGACAACACAACGGCACTGCTGTTAAGCATCATCCGCATGCAGGACGACTTCATAGCACGCGTGTCGCACCCTGAGCCAGGCATGCCGCCCAAACGGTATTACGGACAGCTGCGTGAGCGGTTTTCCGCCCAGGCCAGCGAACTGCTCGACCAGGTTTACCTCTGACGCGACACTGCCGACGGAGGGGGGTACAGGCGGCCAGCAAGCGTCTGTAGACAGGGCAAGGACAAGAAAAGTATCTGCAAACAGGGCAAGGGCAAGAAAAGTACCTGCAAGCAGGGCAAGGGCAAGAAAAGTATCTGAAAACAGACTGAAAGCGTAAAAACAAGCAAGAAACGGAAAAAGAAAAGAAAGTTATGATATGGAAATCATTCTGCCGGTGGCTGTTGTACAAACAATGGGGGTGGACCACCGAAGTGACGCAGCAACACCCCGATAAATACATCATCTGCCTGGCACCGCATACCAGCAACTGGGACTTCGTCGTCGGCCAGCTGTATGCGGGCGCAGAAGGCATGACCAGCAACTTCCTCATGAAGCAGGAGTGGTTCAGAGGACCACTGGGCACCCTCTTCCGACGGCTGGGCGGAATACCCGTGTGCCGCCAGAAGCACACCAGCATGACTGACTCGCTGGCCGACGCGGCACGCCGCGAACACACCTTCCACCTCTGCATCACCCCTGAGGGCACCCGCTCGGCCAATCCGGAATGGAAGAAGGGCTTTTACTTCATAGCCCAGAAGGCTGGCATACCCATACTGCTCTATGCCGTTGACTACGCGCAGCGCACCATACGCTGCACCAAGACCATTGTGCCCAACGGCGACGTAGAGGGCCAGATGCGCGACATCAAGCTATATTTCAAGGACTGTCAGGGCAAGCACCCTGAGAACTTCACCATAGGAGACCTGCAAGCATGACCATACGCACACACACATGGATGGTCGCGGCCGTCATGGCCCTGCTGGCTGCCACCGCCCACGCACAGAATGCCAAGAGCGAACAGAAGATGGTGGAACGGCTCAACCGCTATTTCCAGAAATACAAGCCCAAGGGCACGCGTCTGCGCCAGCAGCCACGCATGGTGAGCTATGACCTCGACAACCAGGCGCGCACGCTGACCATCACCGCCGATGAGTACTTCGCTGCCCAGGAGTTTACTCCTGACATCACCGCACATATATATAAAAAGGTGAGAAAGGAGCTGCCCAGCCCCTACGACGACTACGAGCTGACCATTGTCAGCAACGGCATGACCATCGACGAGCTCATACCCAACCGACTCAGCAGGAATGTCGACAAGGCACGCCTGTGGGGCGACATCGACTACGACGGACAGCCATGGGTCAGCAACGTGTCGCAGCCCTACAAGGTCACCCACGGACTCGACGGACGGCACCTCTCGCTGTGGGCCAGCCACGGCCGATACTACGACCAGAAGAAGGGACTGTGGCGCTGGCAGCGGCCTAACCTGTTCTGCACCACCGAGGACCTGTTCACACAGACCATCGTAGTGCCCTATCTCATACCCATGCTCGAAAATGCGGGAGCCGTCGTGTTCACACCACGCGAGCGCGACTGGCAGACACAAGAGGTGGTGGTAGACAACGACGGCCCACGGCGCAACTACATAGAGGTGACACGCCACGAACACTGGCAGACCACCCCACAGCCAGGCTTCGGCTACCACCAGGGCACCTACGGCGACGGCGAGAACCCCTTCACCGCCGGCTATGCACGTATGGCCAAGACCACCGGCTCGAAGTCAAGATACGCCATGGCAACCTATCAGCCTGACTTCCCCAAGGAGGGACGCTATGCCGTCTACGTCAGCTATCAGACCGTGCCAGGAAGCATCGACGACGCACACTACACCGTGTGGCACAAGGGCGAGAAGACTGAATTCCGCGTCAACCAGCAGATGGGCGGCGGCACATGGGTCTACCTGGGCACCTTCGACTTTGACAAGGGATACAGCGAGTTCAACCGTGTGTCAGTGACCAACCAGAGCGACCACAACGGACTGGTGACCACCGATGCCGTACGCTTCGGAGGCGGCATGGGCAACATACAGCGATTCGGACAGACCAGCGGCATGCCCAGGGCATTAGAGGGCGCACGATACTATGCCCAGTGGGCTGGCATGCCATACACCGTCTATAGCAGCAAGAACGGACTCGACGACTATGCCGACGACATCAACGTACGCTCGCTGATGACCAACTACGTGGGCGGCGGCTCACCATTCATGCCCACCCTGCAGGGCCTCGGCGTGCCCATCGAGCTGTCGCTGGCCATACACAGCGATGCCGGATATGCCAAGGATGCCGTGGGACTTATAGGTCCGCTGTCTATCTGCACCACAAAACACAACGACGGCAAGCTGAACGCCGGCGTGTCGCGCATGGCATCGCGCGACCTGGCTGACGCGTTGCTCTCTAACGAGGTGCTCGACATCAAGTTCAAATACGGCGAATGGCGACGTCGCGAAATATTCGACCGCAACTACTCAGAGACGCGACTGCCTGAGGTGCCCAGCGCCATCCTGGAAACCATGTCACACCAAAACTTTCCTGACATGCGCTACGGACAGGACCCCAACTTCCGTTTCACGCTGGCACGCTCCATCTACAAGACCATCCTGCGCTATGTCAACGACCAGCACGGCAAGCCATTCATCGTGGCACCTCTGACACCCCAGCAGTTTCAGGCTACCTTCAGCCACAAGAACGAACTGCTGCTGGAATGGGCACCACAGACAGACCCACAGGAGCCCACCTCCGTACCCACAGGCTACATCGTCTATACGGCCATGGGCGATGCCGACTTCGACAATGGCACCTACGTCCGCTCAAAGACCAGCCACACCCTGAAGCTGGAGCCTGGCATTCTCTACCACTTCCGCGTGGCTGCCGTCAACAGGGGCGGCAAGAGCTTCCCCACCGAAACGCTCTCGGCACGCTACACGCCGCTGGCCGAAAAGACTATCCTGGTGGTCAACGGATTCCACAGACTGTCGTCGCCTGCCGTGGTCAATGCCGACGGACTGCAGGGCTTTAACATCGACGACGACCCTGGCATCACCTACGGACCTACACTCGGATGGGCTGGCCGACAGACCTGTTTCGACGTCAGCCAGATGGGCAATCTCGACGGCGGACTGGGCTGCGGCACCGAGGAGCTGGCAGGACGACTCATTGCCGGCAACGACTTCAACTATGTCAAGACACACGCCAAAGCTATTGAGACGGCTGGCGAATACAACATCGTCAGCTGTTCGAGCCAGGCGGTAGACATGGGCATGATAGACCTCACACACTACCACATGGTGGACCTGCTGCTCGGACTGGAGCGATACGACGGACACAGCCTGCAGTTCTACAAGGCGTTCACCACCCCCATGAAGGAAGCACTGCAACGCTACACACGCCAGGGGGGCGCACTGCTGGTCAGCGGTGCCTACACAGCCACTGACATGACACTCGACGACGACCGGCTGTTCCTCAACAGCGTGCTGAAATGCCAGGGCGGCGGAAGAAGTCAGGCCACCACTGACGACATTCGCGGACTTGGCACGTCATTCAAATACTGGAAACAGCTCAACGCACACCACTATGCCGCCACATCGGCTGACATACTGCTGCCTACGGGCAGCGCCTTCACAGCCATGCAGTATGCTGACGGCTATGGCGCAGCCACCGCCTACAAGGGCAACGACTATCGACTGTTCGTCATGGGCTTCCCCTTCGAGTGCATCAAGGACCATAGACACCAGCTGTCGGTCATGAAAGGCATCGTCAACTTCCTGCTGAAATAAGCACACACAAATATAAATAAGAACATGAACAAGAAAACATTCATATAACCCCAAAACTAAAGACTATGAGCAAAATTCAAGCAAATTCAAGCGGCACACGCACCATCGAGATTACTGACCAGCATCTCGAAACCATCGAAAAGTACCAACTCTTCAGAGACCTCATCGACTCCAACGGATATGTCGATGAACAGGTGCTCGACAAACTGAAGCTTAACATCCGCTCCATGTTGGAATCGGAGGCTGGCAAAGACAAGCAGCTGCTCGACCTCTGCCTTGACGTCATCTATCACCCCAACATGAAGGCATATGGTCTACAACAGCTCGTCATCCTGTTCATCAACTGGAAAAACCGCGCCAACAGCAACCTCGGCATGACCGTGCGTGCCTTTCAGGGCACTCCGTTCAACTAGGAATCATGAGTATCAACTCAATAACTCAATAACTCAATAACCCAACAACTCAATAACTCAACAACTCAATAACTCAACAACGATTGGAATACAGACTGACGGACTTCCTGCCGACGACCAAAAAGGAAATGCAACTGCGTGGCTGGGAAGAGGCTGACATCATCCTCTTTTCAGCCGACGCGTATGTCGACCACCCCTCGTTCGGCGCTGCCGTCATAGGCCGTAACCTCGAAGCTGCAGGCTATCGCGTAGCCATCGTACCACAGCCTGACTGGCACGGCGACTACCGAGACTTCAAAAAACTGGGACGCCCACGCCTGTTCTTCGGCGTGGCACCTGGGTGCATGGACTCCATGGTCAACAAGTACACCGCCAACCGCCGACTGCGCTCAGAGGATGCCTACTCGCCTGACGGACGGCACGACATGAGGCCCGAATATCCCACCATCGTCTATTCACGCATACTCAGAGAGCTGTTTCCTGACGTGCCCATCATTCTGGGGGGCATCGAGGCATCGCTGCGACGGCTTACACACTACGACTACTGGCAGGACCGGCTGCGCCCCAGCATCTTGTGTGATGCACCTGCCGACCTCATCGTCTACGGCATGGGCGAGAAACCGAATGCCGAGCTGGCACGCCTGCTCGACGAAGGATATGACGTGCGGAGCGAGGCCGTAAGGGCTATACCGCAGACCGTCTACCTCACTGACCACTACACGCCGCACGACGGCGACATCGTGCTGCACAGCCATGAGGCATGCCTGGCCGACAAACGACGGCAAGCAGAAAACTTCCGCCACATCGAGGAACAGTCGAACATGCTCCACGCACAACGACTCGTTCAGCAGGTGCCCGTCAAGGGCAGCACGACGGGCTATGCCATCGTCAATCCTCCCTATCCGCCCATGACCACCCAGGAGCTCGATGCCAGCTTCGACCTGCCCTACACACGACTGCCCCACCCCAAATACAAGGGCAAGCGCATACCCGCCTACGACATGATACGACACAGCGTCAACATCCATCGCGGATGCTTCGGAGGCTGTGCCTTCTGCACCATATCGGCGCATCAGGGCAAATTCATCACCTGCCGCTCGAAGGAGAGCATACTACGCGAAGTCAGACAGGTCATACAAATGGACGACTTCAAGGGCTATCTCTCTGACCTCGGCGGACCTTCGGCCAACATGTATGGCATGCACGGACGAAACCATAGTGCGTGCGAACGCTGCCGACGGCCATCGTGCATACAGCCGCAGATATGTCCTAACCTCGACACGAGCCATGCGCGACTGCTCGATGTCTACCATGCCGTCGATGCACTGCCAGGCATCAAGAAAAGCTTCATAGGCAGCGGCGTGCGCTATGACTTGCTGCTCTATCACAGCAAGGACGACGAGGCCAACCGTGCCGCACAGCAATATACCCGCGAGCTCATTACACGCCATGTCAGCGGACGACTGAAGGTGGCTCCTGAGCACACCAGCGACCATGTGCTCAAACTCATGCGGAAACCACCCTTTCAGCAGTTCTACGACTTCAAGCGCATCTTCGACCGTATATGCCACGAGGAGCACCTCAACCAGCAGCTCATACCCTACTTCATATCCAGCCACCCAGGATGTACGGAGCAGGACATGCAACAGCTGGCCACGCTGACTCGTAAGATGGGCTACAAGCTCGAACAGGTACAGGACTTCACGCCTACACCCATGACCGTAGCCACGGAGATGTACTACACGGGCTACGACCCCTATACGCTGGAGCCTGTCTACACGGCCCACACCAGAGAGGAGAAGCTGGCCCAGCGACAATATTTCTTCTGGTACAAAGACAAGGAGCATGGCAACGATACGCCAGACAGCCACTCACCCCAACGACACCGTAACGCCCAACAGGCAGCACATGGAAATCATAGAACAGAACCTCACCGCCAAGAACCCCAAGGCGAAAAGCGAGGACGGCATCGTCGTCACCGCTGACTTCATAGCCGTCATCGACGGCAGCACCTCAAAAAGTCGCCACCGCCATTCGTGGCTGCTCACCAATGGCCGCTATGCCATGCAGATAGTTAGCCGATACGTCAGACGCATGCCCAAGACGACTACCTGCGAACAGTTTCTTCGTGGTGCCACGGCGGCCATCCGCCGCCACTACAGCAAGCGCATGCTCGCCCAAATGACTAACCATCCGGAGGACCGCCTGACCTGTTCGGCCATCGTCTATAGCCGCGTGTGCCGCGAACTATGGCTCGTGGGCGACTGCCATTGTCTGGTGACGGCACTCAACACCCAGTGCTCAACACTAAACGCCACTGACACCAGCATGTCCGCCTCGCTGCCGCCAGCAAACAGAAGCCTCCCCCACTCCACCTATTACGACAATCCCAAGCCTGCCGAGGCCGAACTTGCTGCCATGCGTGCTGAGGAAGCAAGGCGGCTCATGGCCGAAGGCATCACACAGGATGAGCTGTTGCACAATGACAAGGCACGTGACGTCATCATACCACGCATGCTGGAAACCATGTGTCAGCAGAACATCACCTATAGCGTGCTCGACGGCTTTCCTGTGCCACGTCAGCACGTACGCATCGTCACCCTCGACTTTCAACCCTGGGAGATAGTAATGGCCACCGACGGCTATCCCTTCCTCTGTGCTACGCTGGCTGAGAGCGAACAACTGCTTCAACAACAGCGGCTGCAGGACCCTCTGAACATCGGGCCCCGCTTTCAAGCCACTAAAGCCTTCAACCCTGACTTCAATTCTTTCGACGACCGTACCTACGTCCGTTTCCGTGTGTAGAACGGGGGGGCGACTATTGATAAGTCAGCATCGCACCATCGGCCGTTACGGAAAGCGTAACGCGGGCACCTGTCAGCAGGGGGAAGTTGCGCAGGTGGCGATGACCTACAGGGAAGTCATAGCACACAGGAATGGGGTAATGGCGCAGATAGTCGGAAAGCATGTCGTACATGTCGGCAAACCCGTTCTCAGGAAACTTGTACTTGCCAAACTGCCCTACCACGATGCCACGAACATGCGCCATTAGGCCACGTACCATAATGTTATGCAACATACGGTCGACTTTGGTCATGCTCTCGCCCGTATCCTCTATGAACAGAATGATATCTGGCATGGTCAGCGGGTCGAAGTCAGAACCGGCCAGCCCATGAAGCACAGACATGTTGCCACCTACCAGCACACCACTGGCCACTCCCTGCTGATTGAGCGGATGCGGAGCTACCTGATATGCAGGCAGCTGACCTTCAAGCATGCGGCGAAGTGTCTGACTGACGGTGTCCGTACCTTCATAGGTCGTCAGGGCGTGGCACATGGAGCCGTGGATGCCTACATGGCCAGCACAAGCAGCTGCACACAGCAGGGCCGTAATGTCGCTGAAGCCAATGATGAGTTTAGGATAGCGCCGCAATGTATCTAAGGGTATGCGACACAACAGCTGTACAGCCCCATCGCCCCCTCGTGAACACATGATGGCCTTGACAGAAGGTGAGCGCAAGGCCCACAACAGGTCGTCAGCACGTTCTGAGGCACTGCCGGCAAACCCGTGCCGCTGGTTCAGCGCATGACGACCCACCACACACCGATAGCCCCACGACTGCAGGGTTCGCATGCCGCCATTGATAGTTGCCGTGTCTGTGGCACTCGACGGCGACACAATGGCAATGGTGTCGCCCTCATGCAGAAACTGCCCATACACAGAGTGGGCGGTCACGATGGTCAGCAGTACTGACAACAGAAAACGAAAGGCGGAACAAGTGTTCATGAGTGCTCGACAATTTGGTAAAACAGGTGCTTATGAGTGCTCGTCTATTTGGTATTTCTTCTTCCGTGCATGGCGGGCTTTCTGGGGTGTGCCGGCAGGACCGGCTCCCCCACGAATGGTCTTCACGCCACGATAGCCGGCCCAGCGCTCCATAATCTTGCTGACATAGCCTGCCGTCTCCGAGCCACGCATATAGCCATACTTCACTACAGGGTCGTTGTAGTATTCTGGCGTAGCCAGTCCGAGGACATACGGCTCTACGTCTGCCCACAGCCTGGCGTTGTGTCCATTCTTCTCGGCTAACGCCATGGCATCGCGGATGTGGAACGCGCCGCCATTATAGGCCGCCAGCACGAACTTCAGACGCTCCGTACGGTTGGGCACATCGCTGAATGCTGCATCTAACTGCCCCATAAGCTTGGCGGCCGCTGCTATATTCTTCTCTGGGTCAAACATATCGCTTCGCGCCAAACCTAAATGGTCGGCCGTCGACGGCATAATCTGCATCAGGCCACAAGCGCCGGCCCACGAGCGTGCCTGGGGGTCGAACGTCGACTCCTGATAGCACTGGGCAGCCATCAGACGCCAGTCGAGACGGATGGTAGAGGCATAGCGCTGAAACAGCCCGTCGTAGTGCGAGATGACTCCGCCTGCACGATTGAGCATGGGCGAGAACACGCGGCGCTTGACACTACGCGACGAAAGCAGGAAGTCCTCTTCTTTCTTCACCTCGGCCAGCAGCGCTGGACGATACCATGCGGAGAGTTCCTTGAGCAGGTCGTCCTTGTCGTCGCCCATAAGCCAGTTGGGGGGCATGGACGACGAAGACGAAGCTGCTGCCGACCGCCTGACAGGTGTGGCAAAGAGCACCAGGTCGGCCTCGCCGTCGTGCAGCCTTCGCACCATCTCGGCAGAGTCGCGACAGACCTCCACACGCAGGCTCACCCCCAGCTTGTTGGCAAAACGCTGGGCCAGCAGATACTGCGTGCCCAGATGACGGCCGCGATAGTCGTAGTAGGTCTCTGGGCCTGTCTGCGTGAGTGCTATCAGTTCGCCGTTGCGCTGTATGTCGTCCAGGTCGAAGCCGTCGCCAGCAGGAATACTGTCTACCACCTGCCCCCACGGTGTCACGATAGGCTCTTGCCGTTTCTGGCCGCAGGCGCACAACAGCAGGGCGGACAATAAAAGATGAATATATATGCTCTTTCGTGTCAATTCGCGTTAATTTGGCTGCAAAAGTAAGCATTTTCTTGCGAATATCAATGAAAATGTGTAATTTTGCAGTCTATAATTAGATTATATAAGGTATGTTAAGAATCGCTGTACAATCAAAAGGCCGTCTGTTCGACGACACCATGAACCTGTTAGCCGAGGCCGACATTAAGGTCAGCGCAACAAAGCGCACACTGCTGGTCAAGGCATCTAACTTCCCACTGGAAGTGCTCTATCTGCGCGACGACGATATTCCACAGTCAGTAGCTACGGGCGTGGCCGACATTGGTGTGGTGGGCGAAAACGAATTTGTAGAGCGGGGCGAGGATGCCGACATCATCTCGCGTCTGGGATTCTCACGCTGCCGCCTGTCGCTGGCCATTCCTAAAGAGATAGACTACAAGGGCGTCAACTGGTTTAACGGCAAGAAAATAGCCACCTCCTACCCCGTCATCCTGCGCCAATACATGCAGCAGCAGGGCATAGACTGCGAGATACACGTCATCACCGGCTCCGTGGAAATCAGTCCGGGCATCGGACTGGCCGACGGCATCTTCGACATCGTGTCGTCAGGTTCCACGCTGGTCAGCAACAACCTCCGCGAGGTGGAGGTGGTCATGCAGAGCGAGGCGCTGCTTATTGGCAACAAGAACCTCTCGAAAGAGAAGCGCGACACCCTGGACGAGATGCTGTTCCGCTTCAAGGCCGTCAAGGATGCCGAAGACAAGAAATACGTACGCATGAATGTGCCCAAGGCACGCCTAATGGAAATCATCGACGTGCTTCCAGGACTGAAAAGCCCCACTATCATCCCCTTGGCCGACAAGCAGTGGTGCTCCGTCCATACGGTGCTTGACCAGAAGCGCTTCTGGGAAATCATCGGCAAACTGAAGGAGATGGGTGCCCAGGGCATTCTGGTGACACCCATTGAGAAAATGATACTATAGTCCATAAGCATCAAGGCAATAAGCACAAACATGAAGATATACCGATTTCCGTCACGTGAGTCGTGGAACGAGATTACTGCTCGTCCACGGCTTGACCTGACACAACTGAATGACACCGTCAGCCAGGTGCTGGCCGACGTCCGCCGGCGTGGCGACGATGCCGTACGCGACTATGAGCTGAAGTTCGACAAAGCCACACTCAGCCAGCTGGCCGTCAGCGAACAGGAGATGGACGAGGCCGAGGCCATGGTCAGCAACGACCTGCGCGATGCTATCATACTGGCTCACCACAACATCAAGGTGTTCCACGTCTCACAGCGCTTCGTCGGCCAGAAGGTGAAAACCCAGGAGGGTGTCGTCTGCTGGCAGAAGAGCGTAGCCATAGAGCGCGTCGGTTTGTATATTCCTGGCGGCACGGCACCACTGTTCTCGACGGTGCTCATGCTGGCTACGCCTGCCAAGATAGCCGGTTGCCACGAGATAGTGCTCTGCACACCTCCCAACGCAGAGGGCAAGGTGAACCCAGCCATTCTGGTGGCGGCACGCATTGCCGGCGTCAGCAAAATCTTCAAGATTGGTGGCGTACAGGCCATCGGCGCTATGGCCTACGGCACTCAGTCTGTACCCAAGGTCTACAAGATATTCGGCCCAGGCAACCAGTACGTCATGGCTGCCAAACAGCAGGTAAGCCTCGACGAGGTGGCCATCGACATGCCTGCCGGCCCCTCTGAGGTCTGCGTGCTGGCCGACGACAAGGCCAACGCCACGTTTGTGGCTGCCGACCTGCTGTCGCAGGCCGAGCATGGTGCCGACTCACAGGTGTTGCTTATCACCACGTCTGAGACTATGCTGCAGGAGGTGCAGAAAGAGGTGAACCGGCAGCTGGAGTGCCTGCCACGCAAGGAGATAGCTGCCCAGGCGCTGGCCAACAGCCGCATGGTGCTCGTCAGCTCTACTGACGAGATGCTGGCCCTCTGCAACGCCTATGCCCCTGAGCATCTGGTCATCCAGACTGAGGACTACGCACAGCTGGCCGAACGGGTGGTCAATGCCGGCAGCGTGTTCCTCGGCCCATATGCCTGCGAGAGTGCCGGCGACTATGCCAGCGGCACCAACCATACGCTGCCCACCCACGGCTATGCCACGGCCTACAATGGTGTCAACCTGGACAGCTATTGCCGCAAGATTACCTTCCAACACCTCACCGCCGAGGGCATCGCCCACATTGGCCGTGCCGTAGAGCTGATGGCCGAAGCCGAACAGCTGGCAGCCCACAAGAACGCCATGACGGTAAGAATGGATACATTGAACATTGAACATTAAACATTATAGCATGCGCCCATTAGACCAACTTGTACGTCCCAACATCTGGAGTTTGGCTCCCTACAGCAGTGCCCGCGACGAATATTCCGGCAAGGAGGCACACGTGTTCCTCGATGCCAATGAGAACCCATACAACGCACCGTACAACCGCTACCCCGACCCCCTGCAGCGTGAGCTGAAGAAGCAACTGTCGAAGGTCAAGGGCGTGCCTGAGGACATGATTTTCCTCGGCAACGGCAGCGATGAGGCCATCGACCTGGCCTACCGCATCTTCTGCGAGCCCGGCCTCGACAACGTGGTGGCCATAGCACCTACCTACGGCATGTACAAGGTGTGTGCCGACATCAACAACGTAGCCTACCGCCCTGTGCTGCTCGACCACGACTTCCAGTTCCAGGCCGACACGCTGCTTAATGCCTGCGACGGTCATACGAAACTCGTCTGGCTCTGTTCGCCCAACAATCCGACGGGCAACTCGCTCCAGCGCGACGAGATACTGAAGGTCGTCAGCCAGTTCGAAGGCATCGTCATCGTCGACGAGGCATACATCGACTTCGCCCAGCAGCTCTCTCTACGCCAGGAGCTGGTCAGCCACCCCAACCTCATCATCCTGCAGACCATGTCAAAAGCATGGGGCTCGGCGGCCCTTCGCCTGGGCATGGCTTTTGCCTCGCCCGACATCATACATATATACAATAAGGTGAAGTATCCCTACAACGTCAACCTGCTGACCCAGCAGCAGGCTTTAGAGGCGTTGAAGGACCCCTTTGAGGTAGACAAATGGGTAAAGACGCTGCTTGCCGAGCGCACCCGTCTGATGCAGGCATTCAACGATTTGCCCGTCTGCGAGCAGGTACACCCTACGGATGCCAACTTCTTTCTGGCACGCATGACAGACGCACAGCGTATCTACAACTATCTGGTTGACCATGGCATCATCGTACGCAACCGTAGCCGCATTGAGCTGTGCCACAACTGTCTGCGCATCACCATCGGCACACGCACTGAGAACAACGAGCTGCTCAGTGCCCTGCGCCAATACTAACACGACACAAGCACCCGCATGGAACGACTCTGGAACAGCAACTACCGCAAGGTCATGGTGGCCAACTTCGCCCTGTTCTTTGCGTTCTACCTGCTCACCCCCCTGCTGCCGCTCTATCTCTACGAGACATTCGGAGCCACCAAGGATGTCATCGGACTGGTGCTGTCAGGCTACACCATCACGGCCCTGCTGGTACGCCCCTTCAGCGGCTTCATGGTCGACTCCTTTCCACGCAAGACCGTACTGATGGTGACCTTCACGGCCTTTGCCATCTTCTTTGCCGGCTACCTGGCAGCGTCCTCCCTGTTGCTGTTCACCATCGTGCGAACCCTGCACGGCGGTCCCTTCGGAGCCGTCACCGTAGCCAACTCGACGGTAGCCATCGACGTGCTGCCGTCGTCAAGGCGCAACGAGGGCATAGGCTACTATGGACTCAGCAACAATCTGGCCATGGCCATCTCGCCCTCGTTTGCCATCCTGGTCTATTCCAGGACCCATAACTTCGACATTCTCTTTTGGCTGGCATTCCTTATTGCCACCATCGGACTAATGGCCGATGCCTCCGTCAAAACCGCCAAGAAACCCGTGGCCGAGAGGAAACACCACACCATGCTGCCGATGACCCTCGACCGATTCTTTCTGAAGCGCGGCTGGCTCTTAGGACTCAACATGGTGTTCTTCGGCTACTGCTTCGGAGTCATGAGCAACTATCTGGCCATCTATGGCAAACAGGTGCTGGGCATCACCGGCACCACAGGCACATGGTTTATGCTCTGCAGCATCGGACTCATACTCTCACGGCTGCAAGGCAGCAAGGCCCTGCGCCAGGGACGGCTGACACACAACGCCTCTGAGGGCATGGTCATCTCGCTCGTAGGCTACACGTTGTTTATCCTCCTGCCCACGGTCAGCCAGCTCTTTAGCCTCCACACATCCGCCATCACCTTCACGGGATACTATGCCTCAGCACTGCTCATCGGTCTGGGCAACGGCCATCTGTGGCCTGCCTTCCAGAACATGATGATATCCATGGCCCACCACAACGAGCGCGGCACCGCCAACTCCACCATCCTCATCTCGTGGGACATCGGCATGGGCATGGGCATACTCCTCGGTGGTGCCATCGCCGAGCATCTGGGCTATACGTCGACCTTCTGGGTCGTAGTGGCTGTCAATGTCGTTGGCGTGCTGCTATACTTCCTGCGCACGAAACAGTTTTTCATTACTGGCCAAATTGCTGACGAGTTGACAAGTTGACGTATTGACGTACACAAAGCAAGCGTACCCCAGCGATAGTTGAATAAGTAAATCCTAAAATCCGCAGATAATTTTTCGAGTGTCAGATTTAGCCCTTGCTTGTGACGATTGTGTCTGACTCTAGGCTTAGAAACGCTTGACATGACTTGTATGCAGACACCTTCCCCTTACCCCGTAAGGTCGAGAGGCTTTGACCTAAGCATCAACGAAGAGTGTTAATTTATCCGTGCTCCCAAATTAGGTTGTATGTTTTGTTGGAGAATATGTTCTCCGTTGTCAGTTCCTCTATGCCACGCAGCACAGTGTCCGCGCTTGGGACGCGGGTATGCGGACGCTCGGTAAGCACGTCCTTCAGATACAGGTTGAGGTCTTCCATGCAATCGCCGCCACAGCAGAACACGGAGAAGATGGCACGTATAATCTCGCTGTACTGATAGCCAATCAGAGTGCTGCGAAGTCCTAAGTGTGAGTCTATCACAGAGGACAGAATAGAGTCGAATTCTCTAATCCAATATTTTTTAAAAGATATATAGGCAAAGTATTATATTTATCAAAAAGATTTTGTATCTTTGTCGCCAGATTATAAAATGAAGACGATTATGATAGGAACAGCAACACCAAGGGTAAGCCCCGACACGTTCACGCTGACCGTGCCGAAGGCCGATGTGAGTCTTTTCAAGTCGATTGCCAAGAAGATGGGCTGGAAGATTGAGCGCAAACGTGCTGCAAAGCCTCGTCTCTACGACCCTGAGACGGGCGATAGTCTGAACGATGCAACGATGAAGGTCATTGAGGATGCACGGAAGGGGAAGGATGTCATAGAGGTCGGATCGATGGATGATTATCTGGAGTTGGTAAAAAACTTATAACCGACGATGGCAAAGTTCTCGCTGAAACTCACCAAACGTTATCTGCGCGACTTAAAACTGGCCCGCAAGCGCGGCATGGACGAAAGTCTGCTGAACGAGATTATCGTAAAGCTGCTTGACGACGTACCCCTGCCAGAGAAGAACCGCGACCACCAGTTGCACGGCGACTACGAAGGCTACCGCGAGTGTCACATCACTCCGAACTGGCTACTCATATACGTCAAGGACACCGACATCAAGATTATCTCACTCTCACGGACAGGCACTCACTCCGATCTGTTTGACAAAAAGAACAAACTGAAAGCAAAATGAGCGAATAGAACGACAGACATAAAATGCTCCGTTCTCATACTGCATTTGCTTTTGGAGGCAAAGTTACAAAAGATTTCTCACATTCCTGCAAAACGAGGCTAAAAAGATATAATTGCCCCAAAAGACCACCACGACGGACGGCCTGTAAGATATAATAATGTGAAGAAACATAAAGCGGGAACTGAGGCCGAGGATGCCGGCGAGACTCCACGCTTTTACTTTATCAATGTGAATCAATGAACCTGTCCCCACGATTCTGCGATGGTGAACTGGCAACGGCTCTCCGTGTCAGCCCAAGAGCCTTACGTGATTATCGCAACGAAGGAATCTTGCCTTATATCCGCATGAAGGGTAACAT
>Ga0310691_10003571_pt1 | contig 18486 bp, 1 predicted proteins | sample 176DNAGHGlowgp2_FD_203887 | JGI IMG/M metagenome (GOLD analysis project Ga0310691, IMG submission 203887) | Sheep rumen microbial communities from Palmerston North, Manawatu-Wanganui, New Zealand - 1766 DNA GHGlow gp2 (v2) (version 2) | ecosystem: Host-associated > Mammals > Digestive system >...
GGTTGTCTGCTGGTGCCGGCGGCTGCGCCCCCCCCCCCACCCCCCCCCCCCCACAACCCCAAAACCCCAATCCCCAATCCCCAATCCCCATATTAATTTTAAATTATATTATATATAAATAGATATAAAAATTATATATTTTATTTTTCTGGGGATTGCGGATTGATATTTACTCTTTTTTTACTTTAGAAATATTTTTAAATTAATTAAAAGAAAATCCACTTATAGAATCAAGAGTAAATGCATTTTTTAAGCCACCAGTTACCATTTCTATTAATTTATCATAATAAGAATCAAATTTAGCTTTACATTTAGCATTCAATTTATTATATATTCTACTTTTTAAATTTTCAATTTTTGTTTTTAATTCATCATCATTATTTTTACCCATCATTAAAGCTATAATTGCTTTACTTAATCTTCCAATATTTTCTCTGAATTTATCATAATCATCTATATTTTCTACATTTTTTAATATATCAATATCAGCCTTTGTAACAGACTTTTCAACTAATGTTTTTACTTCATTTTTATCATTATATTTTACTGAGATAAATTGACTTTCTGAATCTCTTGCATAAGGAGCTAAAACAGAATAATTACTATTTGGACCAATTATATAGCCAGTAAAATACCCAAATTTAATTCCATAATGCTTCATTAATTCATCACTTTTTTTAATATTACTTTCTGAAACTTCTCCATCTGTCACTAATATTAAATGAATATTTGAATAATTTCCAATTTCCTTAGCTATCTGAGCAATTAATTCAGAATTTGTTCCTCCTGTTGAAGTTTTTGTATTAATCCAAGAATTAATTTCATTATAAGTTTTAGAGTAATATTTACTGTTCCACAAATAAAATTTGTCTCCATTTTTATAAAATTTTTTTATAATATTATTGCAAGCTTCGAAATAGATATTAGCAATATCAGATATTGAACCAGAATTATCAAAACAAAATAAATTAGTTAAAGTTGATGATGGAGTCACTTCTTTTATTTCTAATTTAGGAAGTGGTAAGAACTTATAAGATGTAGTTGTTTTATTAGGTTTATAAACAACTTTAGGTCTCCATTCAAAAGGGCTTTCTTTATCAAGAATTAAATGTATTTCAGGTCTTGCAGTATAGCCTATAATATTCTGGAAAAATTTATATGAATCATCTTCACTTTTCATATCTGTAAAACAAATTGTAAATCCACAATAAATAACAATATCCCCTCTTTCATTTGAATCATCACTATATAATAAGCAACTAATACCTCCATCTGTATTTTTTATAAAACTAGTAAACGGTTTCAACTCATTAGGATTAGTAATAGGCTTAACATTTTTATTTAAATAATCGAAATTTTGGGATGAGCAAGCATATGATATTGTATCACCTTCATACATATCTCCCATACCACGAGCTATAGTAGTTCTAACAATACTTTTTTTTACTTTTTCATTTTTTGCAGTTAAAATTATTTTACTATTGTATGTACCATTTTTTTCTAATATTCCTGAATCATCGGGTTTTAATTTTTTATCTGCCTTTTGCTCTCCACCAATTCTAAATTTTAATTTTCCATGTCCTGGAAAATCAGCATATTCTAGGAAAAGATTAACTTGATAGCATAAAGGTGTTCCTTCAGCCAAAAAAATTATAGAGCCTTTATTTTCCCAAAATTTAATTAAAACATCATTAAATTCTCCTATTAGTTCAGGATCATCTTCTTTTACTGGTAAAATTTTATAAGGTGGGCCACAAATTATCCATACTGAATAATATGGACATTTCCCATTTTCTTCTTTTGTAATTTCATTTATAGCATCTTTATAATTTTGAACAATTTTTATTTGAACACCATAGAAACTGGCAGCATCACTTAAACAAAATTTATTTCCAGGTGATGGATTTTTGATATAATCTGGGTCAACTCTATAATTTTCTGAATTACTCATAGTACAATCCCAAAGCATAACTAATAATATTTTTTGCCCTTTTAAAACTCCTTTCCTTAATAATTGTTTATTTGTTTTTGCATTTTTATTGTTATTTATAATGAAAGACATAGCCTCTTGTCCAACATCTATATTTTCTAATTCTTCTTTTAGACTATTGAAAATAGGTGAATTAATACTTGATTTCAATGAATTGAATATATCACTAATTTTATTTAAATTATTCTCATCACTAAATAATATATCTAATTCATCTAGTTTTGAAGAAATATTTTCACCCATAAAAGAGGCTATTCCTTTCATAATATCATTTGGATTTTGGCAATAAACTACTTGTGAGAATAATTTATCAATAAGTTTAGGATAAATTCCAACTCCTATTCCAAATACGTTCATTCCTGAGTTTGAGCATGATCCTATTATATTAATTAAATTTTGTTGCTCTGTTTTATCATAAAGACCATCAGTCAATACAAAGAGATATGAAGGGTAATCTTCAGGATGTAATCTTTTTAAATCATAAGCAGCAGAAATGGCTGAAAATAAATCAGATTTAATAATTCTTTTCTGCATAATTTCAAAAAAGCTTTCCCATAAATTAGAATTATTTTTTAGGGCACGAACAGTAGGAATATTTGAGCATAATACATATGGTTCTTTTTCACCTGAAACTATTAAATTAAGAGAAGGTAATTCATATGTATTAACTGCATTTAATAATGCTCTTAAAGTTTGAAATGCATGACTACCAGATAAATCATTATAGCATGAGTATGAAGAATCAACTACTATAAAAATACTATATTTTCTTTTATCATTTATTTTCTTTTGTAAATATATTCTTGGATTAGGAGAAGGATTTATTAAATGGAAAATCAATGCAGTTATATCAAATTCTGACCCTTGTGTTGAAAGTACTTTTTGAGTAGCAAAATTATATTTAAATACTGTTTCAATAGCAGTTGGCCCTAATTTTTGCCTATTTTCTTTCATATACATTATTAATTCTTTTAAATTTTGTCCTAATTTTTTTTCTGGATCATCAAAATCAGTCTTGGTGATTTTTCCAAAATAATTTTTATAATATTTATTATTAAGAGGTAAGGATAGGCTTTTAGATTCCATTAATACTTCTGTTTTATTTGTGTAAATTCCATGGTTATTAGAGAAATCTCTCTGTTTCAGTAAATATATATTATCAAAATTATCCAATTTATCTAATTTAAATAGTGGTAAATTAATATTTTCATTTTTTTGTTCTTTAATATTATTAATATATGATGGAAATTGTAAGACAAAAGAAAACATTTCTCCTAATTTTACTATTAAATTATTTGGATCATTTAATTTATTCAAATTTAATTCTTCATATTTGTCAGGATAATTAATAATAGTTAATTTAAGTCTTTTATTATTTTCTTTTTCAAAGTTTTCCCATATTGTTTCTATTTTAACCAAATTCTCATCTTTTAATAATTCTCCTCTTAAGAATACATATCCAAATTTATTTTTTTGTGGTTCACTACAACTTTTGAATACTTTATTTTCCCAATTATCAGCCATAAATAAACGTTCATCTAAACCATTTGAGAAAGTTATAAATGCTCTATAAGGTCTTTCTTCTTTTGGCTGATAATATAAATTATTAATTGCATATTTTGTATTATTAGCTAAATTAGTATAAAATCTTCTAACAAAAATGCAATCAAATATCTTTTGTATATTTTCAAGAGAATGCTCATCTGAAAATCTTTTAATAGTACATTTAAAATTTTCATCAGAAATAAGCGTTACTGAATATGGTATTTCCATATTTGAAAGAGCTGTTATTACACAACAAAGTAAAAACATATTAAATAATTTATTTTCATCAGAAATAAAAAAGGACACATCAAATAAAATATTTGCACATATTTGATTATAAGGGACTGTATCTAAAGTTGATACAGATATTAAATAAGCAGCAATGTCATAACTTAATTTTATTAAATCTTTAACCGGAAAATCTTTAATATTTACTTTATCATCTATATGATTTATATTATAATTTTTAAAATTTTCTCCAATATCTAATGGAGGATATGGAGTTTTGAAAGATAATATTTTTTCTATTATAATCTTAAATGCATCTTCTTCTGTATACTTTTCTACAAAATCTTTAATTTTTTCCTTTGAAGGTGGAATAAATCTATTATTAAAATATTCTTCATTACTTCCTGCTGTTTCATTTTCATTTCTTTTATTTGTTTCATCTGTATTTTCATCAGAATTATTAATAAATTGATCTTCATTATTATCATTTTGAATATTTAAGCTAGGAGCATATTTATTGAATTCATTCATAAGTCTTTCATTTTCTTTTTCTTCTTCTTTTTTTCTCATTTCTTCCTTTTTCCTTTTTATTTGTTCTTCTTGTTCTTTTCGCTCATTTTCTTTTTCATTTGTTATATCTTCTAATTCCAAAGTTTCATCTTGATTTGATATATTAGTCATAGTATTTATTCTTCTATATTTAGCTTTTTGTAATTGATCTTCTTGACCTAATAATAATCCATATTTTAAAGACAAAATATTATCAGATTGATTTTCTTCTGGATCTTTTCTATTTTCTTCTTTTTCTTTTTTATTCCATTTTTCAATATTTTCTAAATCAAATCCTATTTGAGTCTCAGGAAAATCAATAAAACTTTGATTCATAGAACTATTATTAAATTCAAAATCTGGTAAAATAGAGCCAAAATTAACATGTGCTTCCTTTAATTTACAAATTAATAAACTGAAAGATTGAATAAAATCCTTAATTTGATTGCTTATAAAACAATTTTGATTTTGATATACACTCATGTAGATGGAGTATAATTTTAAAAATATTTTTATTGAAATTATTTCATTATCCTTTTCATCAAATTTAAATGAATTTCTTAAAAAAATAGGTAAAATTCTAATTATAGGAAATGATGATGATAATAGATTTAATGCATCATTAATAGAATTAATATTATTAATATCAATATCAGGAAGTTTAATTTCAAATTTTTTACTTGATGAAACATTTATTGAATCATTGTTGTTAATTAAAATATTTAAATCAGCATTTCTATTTTCTTTTTCACTAGAAATTTCAGATAATTTAAAAGCATCGGATTCTTCCATATTATTCATAATTTCTTCATATTCATTTTTAATAATCATTTTGTTATTTTCAATTTCTTTCTTTAAATCTATTATATCTTCTTCTGGTTTATTCATTTTGACTTTATCATACCCATCTGCACAGTAAATTTCTTTTTGAAATTCTTTTAATATGTTATCATCATCTTCATGCCTATCAAATATTGAAATTTGATTATTATTATATTTATTTTCCATTTCATTACATAAATCAAAATATTGTAAAATGAAGTTATATTTAATATAATTATTCGAATAATTATCCTTATAAATACCGGCTAATAATTTTTCTTTTATAATTTTGTAATCTTGAAAATTATCTAATAAAAATTCAACAAATTTATCATAATTTTCAAATATATTAAATAATTGATGATTATTTTTTTCAACTATATTGTTTTCATAATAATTTTGTTCCATTAATTTCAATGTTCTATCTAAATCATTAATGCTTGATAAATTAAATTGATTTTTATCATATGAATAGTTATAAGGATAAAATAATAAAAATTCTTGCTTATTATTTCTATAAATTGCAAAAATTGGTCTATATATATAATTATCTTTTTTGTCAAATTTTAATATAGTTCCTTCACATTTATGGGAATTATCAATTTTTTCATATTCTATTCTAGGGATTTTCCAATATGTTTTTCTCTTTTCATATAAAAAAGTAAAATAACGAAGATTAATATTTGAATAAAATTTGGAACGACCAAGCATTGTATATGTATGCTGTATTGGTATTAAATCATCATATTCTTTATTTTCCCAAGTTCCTGAAATATTTTGGTACATTTTAAATTTCTTTAATTCATTTAAACTTTGGCAATCTAATTTATATTTAAAATTAATAGTGATATATTTTCTATAATTATTTATATTTAAATATATTTTAATTTGCTCTAATTGATTACCAGAACAAATTTGTTGAATAGTTATATTAATTATAACATATTCTTCTATAAATATATCTTTAATATTAGAATTAATTTTATATTTGAAGTTTTCCTTACTTTCTGGTTCAAATGATAATGATCCTTTGACCTTTTCTTGATGTGGTTTTTCAATTCTAAAAATTAAAGGAATTTCAAGTGGCAAATTATTTTTATTCAAATATATAGTTGATTCATTACCAAAATTTTTATCAAAAAAATCATACACATAAAAAGAAAAATATAAAGGTATAACTATTGCATCAATTAAAATTTTAATTTTAAAATCTCCTTTAAAGTAAACAAATAAATAACAAGAAAGCTTTTTAAATATTAATTTTTTTTCTTCTGGAATTGTGATAGTAAAATAACCATCATTTAAATTTTTTCTCAAATAAGGCTCATCTACTTCATTATCATCATTGCTATGCATTGTTACATTAAATATTGGTAATTGCTCAAGATGATAATATTTAATATCAAATCTAATTTCTTCTCCTGAAAAAACTTTTTCAACTTTCAATATATATTCAATATTATTATTTATATTTTTCAATAATTTATATTTGCTATTTGAAAAATAAATAATTAGTGGTATTAAATTAAAAGTAAATTCAAATGGTAACTCTTTTTGATCAATTTTCCCATCTTCACTTCTGAAAATTATACTTCCATTTATTGTTTTTAATTCTTGCTTTTCTTCATTTTCCAAATCAGGTATTGTAATGCATAATTTCAGTAATGAGTTATCTAAATTTGAAACACATGTCACTTTTTCATTATTAGATACAATTTTAATATTTGCACTAGGGTTGACAAAGCATAATATATTAAATCCTATTTTATCTTTAAATAAATATGGGCATATATTTCCAAAATGATAAATAATTTTTTCTGGATTGAATATGAATAAATTATTTTCCAATGAAACCAAAGGAAGAGATAAATATTCACAATCAGGATTTAATCCGGCAAAAGAAAAGTTTTTTCCAGATAAATCAACAATTTTAGGAAATGAATAATCAATTGAAAATAAATCTTTTTCTGAATTTAATTCATTAAAATTACTCCAAAAATCAGAAATATTTTTGATTTCTTCATAATAGTTATTTACCTTGTCTATGAATTGCTCTAAAGGTTGCCTGAACCTATCTAATAATCCTTGAATTTTTTTACATTCTCCTCCTTGTCCACTATATTTGCAAGACAATAATTTTATAATTTCTATATTTTGTAATTCAATATTCTTTAATCCTGTAATTATTTGGCTATTATAATCTTTACTTTTTTCTAAACAATAATTTATAGATAAATCTTTTATAGAATTTATAATTTTTTGTAAATTTTCAATTTTTGAAGAATATTCATTTATTTTTTTAATGAAATCATTTATTTGAATGGAATTTTCTCCAAAAATAAGTGTCTTAGATTTAGAAGTATCTATAGGTTTACTAATTTCATTCTTATAAAAATTAGCGATATCAAATGATTCATTAATTGATGGAAAGCTTTCAATTGAAATATCCATAGCTTTATCATCTTCTTCCAAAGTCTTTTCATTGTATAATTTATAAGTAGAATTTTTATCCAAATAAATTTCCATACCATTTGATATTTCTGAAATTGAACATTTTTTATTTAATTCTTTAACTAAAATATATTTATCTTTTAGATAATCTTTAATTACTAATTTTTTAAATTCAATGGATTTTTTTGATGTATCTAATAATTGATTAATAATTTGGTCTTTGCATTTGCATAGTTTAATATATTCTTCTTTTGAAAAGTCTGATGCAGACCTTTGAAATTTTTTCCTTAACAGTTCTCTTTCTCTTTTTATATCATTAGAAATATTATTTAATTTTTGAATTATTTCAGAAGAATCAATATTTAATATATTATTATTTTCATATTCCAATTCCGATGGTTCAACATTATTCGAAGAATTATTTTTTTCAGCTTTTATTTTTGTTTTTATTTGTTTTAAATAGATTATATTTTTTATCAGTTCTTGAATTTCAATAAGTTCAAATTTATAAATTTCTTTATCTTCTGATTTAATAAAATTATTTAGAGATTCTATATAATCATTTTTAAGTCTATTTGTATTATCAATATTTTGTTGTAAAAGAGCTTCTCTCTTTCTTTCTTGTTCATTTTTATATGATTCTTTTAATGAGTTTATTTCATCTAAACTTTCATTTTTAATCTCTTCAATTTTTCCAGGAATAGATGATTTAAAGTTTACAAAAATTTGAATTAAATTATCAGACTTTTTATTGATGTTATTAAAATAATTTTTTAATTTATGCTCTATATTTTGATAAATGAAGTGGCTAGGATCCATAAAAAAATTAGTTAAAGTTTTATTTTCTGAATCTTCTATATCTTTACCATTTATAAAATCAAATATTTTATTCTCAAATAACTTTGTAAATAAAGCTTTTATAATTATCTTCAAACATTCTTCTCTTTCATTCTCAATATTTATATTGAATTCTTTCTTATCAGATAATAATAAATAAAGAAAATTATAAATATTACTAATTTCTTTATTTTGGATTTTAGATGGATTTTTAAACATTAAACTTACCCAATCTTTTCCAAAGTTATAATTATTGTCACTTTTGTTTTCAATATGCTTAATAACTAATTTATTTATATAATCTGCATATTTCTGTACAGGAATATCACATTTAATGCAATTATATGATGATAAAATTCTAAAACAGAAAAACCAGAAATCAATTGAATTTTCATTTGATTTGAAATCAGGGAATTGTTGGACACAATTATCATATTTTGAAAGCCAAAAAAGGATAGAGGGATTTTTACATATTATTTCTTTACTTTTATCCCAATTTTTAAAATCTTCTATTTTATCTTTATCATAAGTAAGTCCAAAAGTAGATGATATATAATTATCCAATTTAGGTGCTAAGTCCAAACTATTTAGTATTCGTATTATTAGATTTTTTTTTTCTAATGTTTCTTTTATTTGTCTATTTAAATTTTTTAATTCTTCTTGTGGCAACCCTTTCTTATTTTTTTCATTTAATTTTTCAATATTATTTTCTATCTCATTTAATTTTTCATTAAACTTAGTCACTAGAATTTCATGACCTTCTAAATAAGGGGAATTTTTTTTATCAAATAATTTATTATAAATAATTTTTGCAATACGCTCAATGCAATCTAAATTATTTTGAATTTCTTTTATATTGATTCCTTCTCTTAAATAACCAAAAAAAACTCTATTTATAGTTAAATCAGCTAGACTTATTCCAGGTTTATAAATAATTTTTGGTATAGAATAATCACCCAATTCCTTTTCATATTTATCGCATTGCAAATATAAATAAAAAATATCTGATTTTGAGAATTTAGGTAAATATAATTTAAAACTTGAATTATATTTTGATAATATACTATTTAACCATTTATAAAAGTTTTCTGACTTTTTATTTCTGTTAATATATCCATTTATTTTATTATGTAAATTAAATATTTGGGATAATAAATTATCTTTTTCCATTTTTCTAATGAATTCAGAATTTAAGGTTGAAATCATAATATCAACTTCATCTATTATTTTACCCCCTGTAGACCGAACTGATATTAAATAATTAGATAAATTTTTCATGGCCTCATCATTTTTTTCCATTATTTTCTTTATTATTTTTCTTTCTTTAATTGGATCATCTAAATCTTGAGGAATTGAAATAAATTCTGAATAATAATAAGAATACCATATAAGATGCTCAATTAATTTAATTTCTTCATCTTTTACATTAGAAGAAATATTGGATGTGTATTCAGGCCATGATATAAAATTTTCTCCTTCATTACTTTTATTTTTATCATTTTTATTATCATCAGCTTTTATTAAATCATCGAATTCTTTATTTTTACTTTCATAAATCTCATTATTCATTTTTCTTTTAATAATACTTTGAATTTCCGAGATTAATCCCATTGAAAATGAATTTAAAGTTTTATCTTTAAATGGATAATTTCTTAATTTACTAATTAATTTATCGAATTTGATTTTTAATTCTTTTTGCTCTAAATTACTTTCTTCTTTACTCTCTAATATAGTAATATTATCTTCTTCTTTATTCAGAATATCTTCATAAACTTTCATATCAAAATATTCTTTTTCAACTCTTATTATTCTATTTAAATCATTTTTTTCTATTTGAATTTCTTTTTTAATTCTAGATAAATTATTAATATCAATATCAATTTTTTCATTTATACTTTTCCAAAGATATGAATGATTTGGGCAAAATGATGAAAAGGATTTAATATATCTGGTTACCTTATCTAAAACTTCAAAATAATTATCGAAAGTAATAGTCTGAATTATATCAAACATTAATATTTTAACAAATTTTATAATATCTCTTTCACAAATCATTAGATATGGTTCAATAAGATTAATAAATTCCTTTTTTGTATTAAGACAAAGATTTGTTGCCATTCCAATTAAAGTACTTTCGTTGTCATTTCTAAAAAAATATTTTAAATTGAAATAATTTTCAGTTAAATTTATTATATTTGAAGATATTGATAATTCTTTTTTATAATTTTCTTTCATATTTTTAGTGATATCTTTTTGAGTATAAAATTTTTCAACCAATCTCAAAAAATAAAGTACATCTTCTTTTTTACAGTTTTTCAGCTTTTCTTGCATACTCTTACTACCACACGAAAGTCTACTTCCTACTGAAAATAAATAATCGTCACTTTCCAAAATCACTTCAGTATATAACCAATTTTTAGTAATTTTTCCAAAACAAACTTCTTTTATATCATCATTATTAGGAAATTTAAATTTAATAGAAGAATTAGCTTTTGAAATTTTAATAACCAAAGGAATTATATGATTAATAAATTCTATTTTAGTTCCTTTAAAAATAGCATTTGGAAATATATTCTCGTATATATCAGGATTTTTCTTTAACTCTAATAAAAATTCTGCAAAAGCTTTTATATTTTGCTCTTTTATTAATTTTTGAATATTTATATTTATATTATTAAATAATGATAAATAATCTTTTTGATAATTATATTTTTGATAAAAATATAATTCATCTTTTGTTAATATATTTGATAGTAAGTTTAATTTAAAAATAGATTGTATCATTTTTTCATTTTTAAGTAATATTTTATCATTTAATAAAAGTTCAAGCTCATGGCCCAATAAATAGCTTTTGTTTGATTTAATTTCTTCAAAAATAGATTTTATTAAATTAATTTGCCCGTATTCAAGTTTTTTGTCATCATTAATATGAGTAGATTTATTGATAAAATTATCAAAAGTATCTTTAATATGATATAAAATGATATTTAAATCGCATATTTTTATATCTAAACAATAATTTAAAAATTTACCGAAATCGAATCTAATTTGATCTTTTTTCCCCTCACAAATTAATTGAATATCTCTTAAAACATTAAGTAAATCTTCATATTGATCTTCTGCATTTATATCATCAAAATAATATTTAGAATCTTTTTTAAATTCTTTAATAATATCATTTTTAAAATTAATATATTTTTCTTCCTTACCATCTTGATTTATTTCATGATTTATAAATGTATTATAATATATAGCTCTTAGTCCGTCTGATATCTGCTCTTTTAACAAAGTGGAATTATCATAAAATTCTTTACAAAAACTTGTAATTTTCCTTGATGTCATTTGACATCCACCACTAAAATCATCAATATATAGTTTGCTTTTTTCTAAGGCATAAGCATGTACATTAGCTAATTTAGGTGCTAATGCTAAATATATTTTTGATCTATCAATGATTATATCATTATTACTATTTTTTTTCAATGAATTTTTAAGTGAAGAATGGAAAATTTGAGCTGAATATTCTGGCTTAGAATCCAAAGGAGGTAAATTAAAGCTTATACATTTTGGCCTTAAAGATTGGTCTATTATATTAGAATTAAGTGAATATGTTGGATCTATAGTAATAAATAATCTAAAATCTTTATGTATTTTATTTTTTGCATTTTCTTCTCTAGAAAAATAAAAATCATCTCCTTTTTCTATTAAGTCAACAACTGGATATTTGCCGCATAAAGATGAAATTATTTCTATTATTTGTGGAGAAGCCAATTGAATATTATCAATTAAAATCCAATCACCATTTTTTAGAGAATTAATCATTGTTGATGTAACACTTTTAAATCTATTCGCTGGTAAAATTATATTCTGAATTATCTTAAGATTTTCCTCTATTAACTTCTTTCTTTGAATTTTCCTTTCTTTATTATCATTTAATTCATCATTAAATATTATTTCATCATTATATTTATCTGGTTCCTTTAATTTTTCTTTAATTCTATTAATTATATTTTCAAAATCTTTTTTTCCAAAATTTTCAATATTATGAAATTCTTTGCTTTCAATTATTTTTTCTTCAAATCCATAATCATTAATTTGTGAAAATAATACAGATATTTTAATGATTTCATTTGTTTCGAGTTTATCTAAAATTTTAGGTTGGCCACTTATAAATGATGAATCAGTATCAGCATCCATTTCATATGTAGTTAATTTTTTCCCCATTATTTTAGCAAAATATCTAATTATTGAAGTTTTACCACAAGCAACACCTCCTCCTACTAAGCATGTTTGCTCAGCTTTATGGCATAATGCTAGATATAATAAGCATTGTTTTTCAGGAGAAGTTAAACTTGATTTTTGAATATTAATTTCTTCTTTTTCTTCATCTGTAAAATTACTTTTATATGTATTGAGTTGTAATCTTTTTTCACTATCTTTATTTACTTGAAAATAAATTTGTTGATTTTCAAAGTTATGTGTAAATGTTGGATTAAATTTAGACTGGTCTAATCCAAGCTTATTTATAATTTTATCTATTTTTTCTTGATCTGATATACAATAAGCAAAAACAATTTTAGAAATTGTATTTTCATCTAATAGATCTTCTGATGCTTCACGAAGAGTAATATATTTATCAACATCAATTAAATTCAAAACATTTTCATTTTCTTGATTTAAAAATGATAGTGTAGTTATATATTTTTTATAAAAATTTACAACATCATTTGAAAATGAAGTTTTTTTAAATTTCTGATTAATTATTTTCATTAGAATATCTTTTAATTCATTCTCTTCTTGATATTTAAAAGTAAAATAAATACAAGAATTAATTAAATTTGATGGCAATTTATCTTTAGTTGAATAACCATGCTGAGGATTCCATAAACCTATTGCATTTATTGTTCCTTTTTGAAGTAAAGTATTATTTGGTAAAGGAATTTGAGTTTGTTTGTAATCAAATATATTTGTTAATAATTGAAGGACAGCTGATGATGCATTATTTATATTTTCAAAAATTATTAATGTATTAGCGGCATTTCCAGTATCTTCTAAGGCTTTAGTTAATTTTGTTTTAATGAATTCTATTCTTAAATTATTATTAACTTTGGTGATACTAGTTTTGCCTAGTAAATCAGATGAATTAAAATTAGGAATTAAATTAATAAAAACAGGAGTCAAGCCTAATGATTCTACAACATATTTTATTGCAGTCTTTTTCCCTTGTGTTAAATCTGCATCAAAAATAATTGGAATATGTGCTATTATAGATAAATGAACCAAATTAATCATTTCAATTAAATTTTGGGAAAAGTATATTTTCATATCTGAAAGAGAATCTTTTTTAGACATAATTTCTAAATTTGTTAATTTAGATTTAACTATTTTAAATCCTTTTTCATTTTGATATAATTCTAATGGATTTTCATTTATAATATTTTTAGCAAGAGAAATTTTATATTTTTTTGATTCTTCTTTTAGTCCTGATATATCTAAAAGATTATCTTCAAAATCATAATTGTTAAATTTTCTTCTTTCTAATAATCCATAAGAAAGATAATAAAGAATAAAAGATAAATTAAAACTTCTTTGATCAGGCTTATTTTTATTCATATTATGAGTAATATACAAAGCATTTATCATTTGTGTTAAAGTAAAATTTTTTTTCATTTTAATAGATATTTTATTTGAAAAATCAATAACTTTATTAATTTCTTCATCTGTAAAATTTAAATCTTTGACTTTATTAAAATTTTTTAAAACATAATTTTGCTCTTTTTTTTCATAAGTTTCTGTGCAAATTAATGTAAATCTTGATAATACGGCTTCAGACAGTTTAGTAGCCGAGCCTTGAGGACATGTCGCAAAAAACCTAATTCTTTTAGAAAAATTTCTTATTTCTTTATCAATCGGAGATGAAAATGTATTATAAATATCTTCATGTAATGTTATTGTAAAGCCTGAAAATAATTCATTAAATCTTTCTAATTCAGATGTAGGGATTTCTGATAAATTTTTTAAAAGCAAAGATTTATCACCAAAAATTGCTTTCAAGATTAATCCTAGATTAAATTCAATTATTATATCACTTGCCGAAAAACCGGATGAATTTGATGATTTATCATTTGATTTTTCAAATAATTTTTCTTTCAAATTTTTCAACGCATAATAAAAAGATATAGTATTTTTTAATTTAATATCATCTGGTTTAAGATTCCCTTGATCTAATTTTGCTTTAAGTTCTTCATATCTGTTATCACCATTTATTAGACATAAATTATTTAAATAAAAATATTTAGCTTGTGATTTATATAAAAAAATGGGGCTGCCTAATAATTGTTCTATAGTTGTTTCTTGGTTTAAATTTATTGGCTCAATCCCAGGAATAAATTGTTGAGCTAAAAAAGTTTTATATCCTGTTGGGCCTGTTAATAAAATTGGCTCTTCAAAATCTGCTAATGCTACCTTAAATAAGTCGTTCATAAATGAGGGTAAGAATTCAAAATCTAATTCAGAAATATTAGAATTCGTTTTATTCTTATCAAATAATTCATTAAATATTTCAATTGATAGCCCACACATATGCTTCATTAAATAAGGCTTTTTTTCTGCCCCATTATCATCCAAATCATATGTAATGATAGGATTATCCAAAATACATTTCTTATAATCACTAACTGTTTGTATATCTAAACTAAATACATCTGCACTTTTAATATAGGATAAAATTTCATCAATATATTTATTTATTTCTTCTTTATTTAAAGGAGAAGTTATATAAAACAATAAATTCAAAGGTGTTTTAAAACCTTTATATTTTGTTGGTTCTTTATCTTGATAACAAATTCTTTTAAATAATTTTTTAATATCTCTAAAAGACCATTTTTGAACACATCTTATATCCGATTTATTTAAATTATACATAAATGAGCCTACCTTTTCTGCATCAGGATCTTCATTTGGTTTAGGAGTACCATATAAACTATATTTAATATCTATACATATTTTTTGAATATCTTCTTCACTTTGTTCTGGATAATTTAATATTCTAAATCTTGAAATAATTGATTCAGGAACTAAATTTCTTCCTATAGTCCCAACAAAATTTTGACATGCAATAAAATGAAAATTCTCTGAAGGGAAAATAATTTCTTCAACAGAAGGAAAATAAATTCCTTGATTAATATTTGTTTCTAATGCAATTGCTAAGGATTTCATTGTAGTAGGTGAAGAAACATTCATTTCATCAGCAATAAAAATTAATCCCTCTTTTATTGCAGTTATAAGTGTTCCATTAACATATCCAATTTGCCCTCCTTCTTTTAAAATATTAGTTCCAAAGAAATCAGATGGTTTTGTTCCACTATGAAATGTATGAATTTGAAAAGAAGACTTTTCTTTGTCATATTTTCCCATTTTACTTTGTCTAATTCTACCATAAGATCTAATCATAGCAGTTTTTCCTACTCCCGGAGAACCATAAATAATTAATGGAAGATTTATCATTGAGGAAGCATGGACTATTGTCATAAATTTCTTCAATTTTTCAGAATTTTCATAAAAGAATTTACTATCATCACTATCAGGTTCTTTTGGAAGATTTTTTAAAATAAGTTCCTGTATTTGAGAAGGAATATCAATATTTGCTCCTTCAATCTCATTATTTAAGCATAAAGAAAAAGTGAAATTTATTATATCTTGCTTGGTTACTTTATATATTTTATTTGCATTCATTTCTTTAAAATTTTCATCGAAAATTCTCACAGCACGACATAAAATAGATAAATTATAAATTGTCAAAGTTTTTGATTCATTTTGTAGTTTTATGTAATTATCATATATTAAATCAACTAGTTCTTTATCTACATCATATTTGATTTCTATAGTCTTTTCATCATTTTTTATATCACTTTTTATTTCATTTTTATTATTTTCATTATCATTATTTTGGTTTTCTTCATTTTCATTACCATTATTTTGGTTTTCTTCATTTTCATTATTATTATTTTCAATATTTACATCATCTTCATAAACAATATCATCATCATTAAAATCTTCATCTCCTTCATCATCTTCTTCTTTTGCTTTAACTATATCAGTGGACTTTATTTTGGGAACAGAATTTTCAAATAATATTTTTAATAAATCTTTAAAATTTTCATTATTATTATTTCTGATTTCTTCCAATTGGTCTTCTAATACAATTACATCAAATCTATTAATAAAAGCTGGGGATAATTTATTTAGTTTATCAATATTTGCAGTGCATAATAATCTATAATCTTTATTTATATCAATTCCATCTTTCCATTCAGGATTTTCAGGTATTTCCATTTTAGGCTGTTCATCATTATATTTCTTATCTAATGATGCGTTTAATCTTTCTGTTACTGTAGGCTGTAATTGCTCAATATTATCTAAAATGCAAACTTTACCATTTTGAATAGCTTTAATTAATATACCAGGTTCAAAGGTAATGATTTGTCCTCCTTTTTCTAATGATTTTTTATCCAAAGGTTTTTGCTTTCCTATTAAATCTGAAGGTTTATTTTCTTCTGTACAAATAAATAATGAACTTTCATTTATATTATAATGTTTATTTATTTTTTCAAAATATTCACCTATCCATAAAGCCAATGAAGTTTTACCAGTACCTTGTTTACCAGAAATAATAACATTTCTTTCATTTTTAAAAGAAAATAAAATTGATTCAATAGCTTGACTTAAAGATTTTGTAGGCAAACAATTATGGAAATCTTGGGGTATTTTATAATTGAATTCAGTACTTCCATTTTTAAAACTTTCTTTTTTCTTTAAAGTTGTTATTAATTCGTTTTTTAAATTTGATAAATATCTTGCACCGTAAATTATTGTAATTACCTTAAATGGATCGTCTCCTTCTGATATGGCTTTTACTGAAGCTGATATTTCTCTTATAGTAAAGCATTGAATGTCATCTTCAATTAATTTATTTTTAGACCATTCGACATGAAAAGAAACAAGATCTTCTATAATTTTTTTTCTTTTATCTAAATCTTTTTTTTCTTTATAATATCCAAATCCTTCAGCAAGTCCATTTGCTATTTCTAATAATTCTTCCTCTATAAATCCAGGAAATTCAATAATTGTAAATTTCGATAAAAATTTAACTCCAAGTTCTTGTCTTTTACCTGCAAATTTTCCTTTATTTGGATTCTGAGTTGCTATAAGACAAAAATTTGGATGCATTTTAATAGGAATTACCTCGCCATTATTTTGGAAACTTAAAATTTTACTATCAATGGCATCTTCGATGCATTGGAGTACTTCTTTTGAAGCAAGATTGATTTCATCTAATAGTAAACAATATCCTTCTTCAAAAGCTTCAACAAATAAACCTCTTTGGAACTTTAATCCTGATAAAGAATTATTATCCCCGATGAAAGTACCCATCAGATCTGAAGGCTTTGTATCTTGGCATAAACTAAATTTTTTTAATCCTTTTATTTTACGAGAAATTTTTGAAGAATCTTTTTTTTGATCTTCTATAAGTTGATTACATATAGTTTCTACAGAAAAAGTTTTTGATGTTCCAGTTGGTCCTTCAATAATTAAATGAATACCAAGCTTTATATAATTATAAATTTCATTTAGTCTATTAAGAGCTCCTTTTGTTGTGATAAAATTTTTTTTCTTTAAAGCTTCTAAATCAAAATTCTGCAATTTAGCTGGCTCATCTCTATGAGTTTTTATTGCTTCTTGAATTTCTTGAATTTCTTTATTCATATCTTCTTGACTGATTTTTTGGATTTTGCTTAAACTAATGATTTTTAATTCTTTATTTTCATTCATTAAAAAGAATATTTTATTTTTTTTTTAATTCAATATTTTAAACTATTTTTTATTTCTTAAAAAGGAAAAGATTTTTTCCTAAATAAATTAATTTAATATAATTTAATTTAATAAAAATAAATAAAATAATTAATAAAATATTAAATGAAAATTAAATGGGGATTGGGGATTGGGGATTGGGGATTGGGGATTGGGGGTTTGGGGTTTGGGCCACAACCCCAACCCCCAAACCC
>Ga0310691_10003572_pt1 | contig 18482 bp, 18 predicted proteins | sample 176DNAGHGlowgp2_FD_203887 | JGI IMG/M metagenome (GOLD analysis project Ga0310691, IMG submission 203887) | Sheep rumen microbial communities from Palmerston North, Manawatu-Wanganui, New Zealand - 1766 DNA GHGlow gp2 (v2) (version 2) | ecosystem: Host-associated > Mammals > Digestive system >...
TATCGAGGAACTTGCCGGCCTCACGGTCCAGAACATCAAACTCCATAAAGTAGTGAGGCAGCATGTCATAATAGATGGAATGCTTGGCATACATCCATTCGCCATACATGATGTATCGATGTCCCAAGACATCATGCATTCGATTCTTATGAACGGCTCCCCATTGTTTCAAGAGATCGTAATGCCGTTCCCTATAGCCTCCTGTCAGAAAATGCCCACGGCTTTGCAGACGCAATTCTCCATCTTCGGTAAATGAGATAGCTGAGTTTGCCCCGTCAATCTTTTCCTCAAGTACCACATGATGACCTCCAATATCGCTAAATGGTCTTTGGCGCAGGTCTTCATCACCAGGCTGGAGTCTTGATCCTTGTAGGTGCGGCGTTCGAGGGTATTTGATAATTAAATCTTCTAGTATCATAATTCTTGCTTAATTGAGATAGGCAATCATCACCGTGTGATTGGTGACTGACATGAATTTTACTTTACTGCATCCATTCTCGATAAAAAGTTGCTTCAAGTCATTATTCGAGAAAAGATGAATATGCTCAGGGTTATCATCCGGCTTGGACGGAACGGAAACGATAACATAATTCCTTGCCAAACGTATAGCATTTCGTACTACTGTCAAAGTGTCGGGTATATGTTCCATTACCTCAAGCATCGTTACCACATCAAATGACTTGTCCGGAGCTTTCCATGTGCAAATGTCCTCTTGCATAGGATGAAGATTGCCAACGCCACCATCATGCAAACATTGAAGCAGTTCTACTCGATGCGGTAATATGTCCAGACTCGTCACTTCCAAGTCAGGAAAATCCCTGAGCAATGGGAACAGGAATACTCCCCGGCCACTGCCCACATCAAGCAATGACTGACATTGCCCAGCAGGGACTATACTATGCAGAAAACCCAACACTACTTGCACCCTAGGCAAATCCTCTTTTGCCTTAAAGTAATGTGGCTTCATCTCTGGAGCCTCTTTCGCTTCAGCGTATTTCAATTGATAGCCCCTTTTATACGCCTCTGCAAGGCGGGCGATATATTGCTGTTCCATCGTTTTATCTTACATTATAGTTTATGTTGCTTTAGATAAGTCATATCTAATTGCAAATATAGTACAAATACCTATAATCTGAATGAATATCATCAAGTATCCTCTGATAAAAGAGAATTATTCTTTCTCATAACCCGATGCACCATTTGGCTCGATTGGTGAGATAGGTCATCAAGCGGCTGCAGGGGATAGTGAAGTGAAAACATCCAGTAGCAAAGAAGGATATCTCGTAGGGTTGGAACGAGAAAAGTACATCACCAGGGGTAAAGCTGGTTGTGGTAACAATTTTCTTTTTTGCCGATATTGAGTGTACACAAGACCGTTGTGATTGACTCGGCAACAATAATTGTCAATATGACATGTCGCTTGCTCATGATTATTGTTGTTTAATCTGACAATACAGTCTTTAAAAAATTACTTGATAATATAATCTTCTCCCCAAAGAAAAACTCGATTACCATGAATATCTTCTCTATAAAGCTTGATGCAAAACTCGCCCCCAAAGTCAGTAGCAAGAACGTAGGCATTTGCTGGGGGCATACGTAGGCCTCTATCCACATAAATAAACCTCTGCGGAGCATCAGGTATCGGTTCAAAAACAGCCTCAATATTATAATCATCTAGTGAGTATACCTTTATTAGCCGAAGTCCCACGCCAAAATTCTCAGCCGCATTCTTTATTACATTATTTTCTGCGTACCAAACCCCTGCATCGGTCCACATAACTAATCTGCAATCATCTAATAAGCATCTTGTTATAGAAACAAATGGGCCATCCGCACCATGTACATATCCCCATCCGAAGTACTTTGCCTTACCCCTCAATTTCTTCTTTTCCATCTTCTTCAAATATGATCTTCATTCTACATGAATGCTTATCTCGCTTGTCATAATCATCACGTATAGCTGTCAGAATCTGACATAGTTCCTTCTCGGTCAAGATGGTCATGAACGGGTTGCTTTCACCGTGGCTGTGGTAGAGCATCTTGCCTCTGGTTGACATCAAAGCGGTGCGAAGTCGTTCATTCTGTTCAAACATAGCCATATAAGCTGCACAGACAAAGTCAAAGAAATCTTTTGACTGACGGTCTATAGTGTTACCTTTCCACCACACTATTTGATCGGTCTGCCAACCCCGTGAGGATCGCTTCTTGGCATTCCTGCCCTTCATCGAACAAATTTGCCTCTGCTTGTCTTTGTCCCTATGCTTCAAGGACTGGAGAAATCCCTCCATGCTGCCACAGTCCATTCCATCAAAACGGAATCCATTGCTACACAGGTTAGACAGTACATCTGCAGGGTATTCACCTCTTGACCATATGTCAACAGCTTTTCCCAGCAACACTAGTCCCTTAATATATAACTGTCTTATTGTCATAGTAATGTGATTAAAATATTATATATTGCTAATCTTGAGATACTAGACATCTACAAACTTAGTTAACCAGACAACATTGCGACTAAGATAGAACCCACATCTATCAGTCCACATTGCTTTGGCATCAATCTCTAACAAAACGGGCTTGCTGTGTCACTTACCGACATAAGTTACTTTTTTCTTTGTGGGTAGCAAATGTACATAGTGTCGACTCATCTTCTGGAAACCATTTGCCATGATGGCATTAAGTATTGCCTCAGCAGTTCCATGATATTTGGATGCAGATGTTCAGATTAATCATTTTTGTGCACGTCATAGCCACTTTGGGATGAAAAATTAATCCTAAAAAAGCCCAACTCCAACAATATTTTCTTCGCATTGAAATTGGGCTGATGCATATTCAAGATTAATATCAGATTAGCTAATTAATTGCCACTATCTGGTTTTATTCAGACTTTGGCGGAGTGAATGCTTTCTTTCGTTTCTCTTGCCGTTTGAGGAAAACCGCATTTGGCTTAGGATCATAGAGCAGCATCCCATAAGCTAAAATGATAGCAGGATCTTTCATTTTCAAATTGTTCCGCAGAAACTTTAAGTCAATGCCTTCAATTGGATCAAATTTGTTAATCTTGCCAGTTTTCAACCAGTCCAACAGCATGTTGAAGGCACCAGGATTCTCCAACTTCTGCAAGCCAAGCAAGTTGTCAATGGTGTTATCCAACCCAAATTCAGGGATATAACCTTCATTGATTAATCGCTCTCTAAGTTGATCTTTATTTACTGTATCCATAATTCATTATCCATTTAAAGCGTCATTAAACATTTGGTTTGAAATATTGTGAACGACAGTATTTGCCGCATAGTTAGAATCAATCTCCAACGGATTGTAGTGATAGCCCCATGGGTCATAGCAGGTTGGATTATCATAATTGTAAATGGCCGTAGCCATACCCCATTCAACTCTCACTTCGTCGGGAACGTCATGATATCCACGGATACACTCTGATTGGTATTGGTGACGCAGTTCATGGGTGATTGTATCGATTACCTGCAGAGGTGATACTTCCCCTTCAAGAATTGACTCATTCAGGTGGATGGAACCATCACCGTTATTGAATCCCAGCACGTTGGGTTCCATCTCCTCGATATAAACGCCTTGATAATTGACTAAGTCAAATGCCTCAGCAACTTTGTCAGCATACATCAAAGCAAGACCTTTTCTTTCCTCCAATGACATGTTAGTCCATTCTGAGATGACACCAGGGTTGAAAATTTCAAGGGCCGCCTCAGTACATTCATTCAATCCAAAATCGCGGCCCTCGTTGATGCCTTCATTAAACTGGGCAGCTTCTGGAAACTGATATGACATGAAATTTGGTTTCTCTTCAGCAGTAAAGAAATCCTTAATGTTGTCGTAAACTTCGCAACAATAGTCTTTAATGCTATCAGCCAGATTTGTCTCGAATTCTTGGAAAGATTCCTTAACATTGGTGATTTTCTCGCCAACAAAATCCTTGACCTTCTCACAATAATCATGGAACTCCTCCTTGAGACCATCAATCTTATCATTCAGATAGTTCTTAACCTCAGGCATAGTCGAAATCCGATAGATGCCATAGCCGACTAGGGGAGACAAACTTGCATGTTCCATGTTAACATATTCATCGGGAGCCTCCTTAGCATTTTCTAACAAAGCAGTGCTACCGGCAGTCTCGGCTCTTGCAATCAGACCCGTACTGCCTGCCGTTTCGGCTCCTTCAGTCATGGTGATTGAACCTGTGCCACCGACAGTCTCACCATCTTGCGCCATTTCTCTTGCTGCTGAGTTCTGCGCTTCTAACTCATTTAGCTCATTCATTTCAAATGCCATAATCATTCTGTTATTAGTGTTAATTATTGTTTTATACTTCTCACTAGTCCTTTTTCAAAGACTTCATTTCCGAAAATCCAGCAGGGAGCAACCACTTCACAAACTTGGCCATCCTGAATTGAAGATTCCAATTTCTTGTAATGCTTTTGAGTTGACTCATTCCATCTGACTTTAATCTCTGTGGACTTGGTCACGCCGCATTGCTTTAACAAATCCAGCATTTGGCTCGATTTACTCTTATAGAGGTCGGAGGTCCACTCATTTCTATCTTTTACGAATGAAGAAAACCATTTTTTTAACACATCACTGCCATAATCATTAATGATTTGCTCTAAATTGGTGAATACAAAGTTTCCATCAACAAGGCTTCCTTCGACATGAATACCAAATAATGCATTCATGCTGCCTCTAAAATACCTGATCATCTTCAAAATTTCCACCTTTACATCAGCCAAGGCAGAATCAATTGGACGGGGCGGTTCTGGTGCTGGTTTAGGATTGTGGGTTGGCTTAGGAGGAATATTGTTAGTTAATCCAACCTTTCCATCCTTTGGCGGTTTCGGACCCTTTAACAAGTAATGAACAAGGCATATACCTCCAACAATTGCCACTCCTCCCAAGACAATCCAGAGTCGACTTGTTGTATTAGCTTCCATTAGTAACATAATGATTGATTTATAAATTAATATCTGGTTTTTTAACTCTAACCCAAGAAGCGGCATCGTCAAGATCACTAGACACTATCACGTCACCCTGTTCAAGGGTAGGGATAATTCCCTTTTGGTCTTCTCGCAACGCCAATGCCTGGGCCATGACTGCACAATCATCGATTGAGGTCATGCGATGACATATCTTATAATTGGTGTTTTTAATCACATCGGGAATCAACCTCGTGGGAACTTGATCAAGAATCATGAATCCTTCACCCAGAGAGCGGATTTCTGAGAGCATATTGGAGAACAAATCCGCCACAACCTGTTGTGGATTTCCAGTTCCCTCAAGTGTAGCATTTGGGCGGGCCATTACATTGTGAGCTTCCTCAATAACCGTCAAATGCATAAGCTGATTGTCCTGAGCCTGCTTGCGGTATTTCGCATCATAGGTATAGGCCGACATGCGATACTCGTGAAGAGACAATAAAACCATCGACATAATCAAAGCCTTATCTTTGGCATTAGGAATCTTGCTCAGATTGATTACACAGTTGTGGTTAAACAATTGGTCATATGAAGTCGAAATTGACTGATTCAATACCTTTCCGCGTTTTCCTCGCGTCAGATACTTGAAACGCGTCTCAAGTGCTGCGACAAAACTATCGGTCACACGTTGCTCATATCCACGCTCCTTCAGTAACTTCTTAGCAACCAACAATGCACCTTCCAGTAAAGGGTATTTGGTCAACTGCTCCATCTCCTCTTCCTCAAAATCGTCTACCTCTTCTTTCAAGAAAGCATATAGGGCCTCGTCCATTATGACAGGGAGGATATCTCCAGTAGGCAATGTGGCATTGATGAGTGCCGTGAACTTCTCACACCGCGTCTGCATGTCGATCGGTGCTCTTGCGATTGCTGCGGGCTGGAAAGGATTCAAGTGCAGTTTCGAAAGTATCGTGCCTTCAAACGATGTTACACCAGGTTCGAAAATGGCGATTTTCTCTTCATCGGGCAATGACTCATTCTGCTTGATGGCCCATCTCACCCACTCGTCCTTAGCAGGCTCAATGATAAGAATGGGTTTCTTTTTGCCAAGGACGGCATTAATGAGCGTCTTGCAGGTCGTTGTTTTACCCGAACCTGTTGAACCCACGATCAAGGAATGTCGCACGAGGGAATTGACCGACACCGTGTATGGGATGCTTTGGGTTTCACCAGTGTCAACGATTCGGCCTATATTGACCACTTCGTCTTCGTCTTTGGTTTTACCTGGATTGTTGGCAAAGCGCGCCACATTCTTCACAAATCGGATACCTGGAACATCCTTACGGGGCAATGATGAGAAAAGAGACAATTCCTCGGTGTTCACAGGTGTACTCACATACTGGAATGGTTTACCCAAAATGTGCCACACTTCGGGAACGGTATCAACTTCCATCGCATCATGATTAATGATTGGAACAAGATTGTATTCTTTGATAGACCGTAACGCGCTATTGGCATGGAATAAATGAGTCCTGATGGGTTCAATATGGGAACTGTCGCCAGAATAAACAGAACGCAGGATTCCAGTGACCAGATTTACATCATCCTCAGTATTAGCCAGGACATAGACCCCAGCATTCCAAAATCCGATATTGCGTCCAGCACGCAAGCGTTCACAATGCTTGTCAGTCAACAACTCAGTATATTGAGCAAACTTGTTAAGATAATCTTTGGCAACCGATTCACTATAGGATACGCTGTCGCTGTGAGAAACATAACGGCTTAATCCTATATTTCCTGACGCTCCGATAGCTTTCAATATAGCTTTTGCAGTTACTGAAATAGGCAAAGTAATGGGATTGGCCGTGCATACTGCAGTTTGTAATAGACTAGACAACACATTCATGCTCCCTTCACCAATGCCCATACCAAACCCTATATTTGCACCTGTTGTGGTTCCCCTGCCATGTGTAGCACCTTTTGTTTTGGTGACATGATGGAGCACCTCGGAGTGAATGTCACTGCCGATTTTCTGATATTTGGCAATTAACTCAGATATTTCTTGATCACTAATGGGATCAGCAATAATCAGCAGCGAATAGTTGGCATCAACGCCACGGATATCCTTGAAGCCAAACGCCAGTTTATCCAAGGTCTGCAACACACCGAATTGCGTCTTTTGCCGGAATGAAGGGATACCAGTAATGGCTCCACCACATGAGCTGTTTTCAATCTGACGATTTAGTGCCAATAGTTCTTTCAAATCATCTTTTCCCTCAAGAATATGTAGGTCAATGCCAGGCATGGAACTGACCAAAGCACACTTACATCTGCTGGCACAAGTTCTAACATCAAGTCCTTGAACGCCAACGTAAAGGTGAGTTTTCCCATTATACCGTTGCAAGAGGAAAATAAGTTTCTGGCTCCAAGCATGCAGGGTAGAAAGGACCCCTTGCCATCTCGAGAGCAAGTCATAGTCATCTACACGCAGGGGTGATACTGGCAGCCGGTCAATCCTAAGCCAGCTAATGCTTTCATGTTCTGGCATGGGTACAATGCTAAATGCTGACAGCTCCTGCTTTCCATCATCTTCTCGGGTAGAGATATCCTCAAGATAGGTACGCTCCAGCATATAATCCATCATGGGATTGGCAAGGTCTGTGGGAAAAACATACCCTGGCCCCATACTTTTGGCCAATTCTTTCTGCTCCCTCTCAGCATCAAATTTGGCGCGTCCTAAAAATTCCTTGATAAAACTGCTCATAATTCTACACTAAATCATCATTCGTAAAATGCTCTTTCTTTTGGCCATCGACATATAAGTCTCCACTGATGTTGATTTCGGAACTCTCAGTGATGTCTATAGCGGCTTTTATTTCAAAAATATAATCAAGACGTGCAACAATTGGGATTACAAAGATAGCATAGGCGAAACGTGATAACACACCATTGTCATCTTCATTCGAGAGTTTCAAGACCTTGTGTTCTGCTGTCTCAATACAATTTCCAATATAGATGTCAAAGCTGATGTCAAAGTGAAGATTCCCAAACACACAATTTTTCTTCATGATTATCTTTCGACTGATTCCGTTGCTTAACGGGATGATATCTTTACCAGCTTTCACAACTTGAATCAAATCAGTGCTCTTGTCATTGATGGTCAATTTCACCCAAACGCTGTTAGCCGACGTCTCTACTATTTTGATTCCTTCACCCTGAAGACACAACCCTCTTGCTACAGTTTCATGAGGTAATGCGTTCATAAACATTCTCCAAGGGTCATTCCGCAGTTTCTCAAAATTCAAAGCTTTCACAACACCCTTGTCATTTTCATAATCGCAACCTATCATACCACAGACACCTTTACCATTAAACAGGTTAGGAACCGTATACCACCGTGCATGGCCACCCGTTAAAAACAAGGCATCAATGTCCTCAGCACCCACCCCATAAGTTTCCTGATATTTCGTAATAGCACCGTTTATCAGTGTGTAAAGATTCTTCCAGTGGTCTTTTGTGAGGGACTCAAAATCATAATTGGAAAGAGAAAAGCCTGATATGATTGCCTCACGTTTCCCTTCATCATGAATAAACCACCTTAACGGTACTGAAATATCATTGGGAAGATTAACGGTTTGACCAGATTTCAGTACAGATGATATTTGCTCTTTCCAGCCCTTTGCTTCATTTATTCCGAACAAGGATTCATCCATATCTTTCAGATACTTTGAGCAATGTGAAATCACACACTCTTGTAACTTGACATCAATTTCTCGACCACCGCACAAAATGGGATTATCATTTGACGGATATTTCAACATATCTGAAATCAACGGATTGCCATTTTCATCTATAGATAGTTTAAAGATCATGATATCGGAGGTGCCTGCTCCCATATCCAGCATAAACACATTAATAGGTTCATCTATTGTCAACAGTCTGCTATTCTGCCACTCAGTAAGATGGTTCTTCAACATCTCATAAGATGCAGCCTTGGGTTCATTACACGATTCAACTGAATCGGTTTTTTCGTTCCTGATGAAACCAGCCTCACGAACAGCTTGTTTCATGAATTTAACGCTATCACTAGGCCACTTTGCAGGATGGCTAATATAAACCCTTAAGCCATCATAATCTACCCCTAGCGTTTGGTTGGCAAAAGCTTGATAAACAAAAGTCAAGAACTCCTTAATATATTGTTTACTCTGTTCTTGTTCCTGTTCATCACCATCAAGCAAGCCCATTTTAAAATTTGTAATAAGTTTGCCTTCATCATTACTATTTGCTTTCTGTTGCAGTGCTTCATAACCGTATGTGTGAGTATCCGAATCATTGGGTATAAAGATACACGACGGGATGATGTGTGAATCGGTTTTTCCCGGATCGCGTAGTGGCATGATACTATTAGCATCTGCCCCTTCAAGCTTATACCTCACTACCGTTGTAGAAGTACCAAAATCTATTCCGACAATTAGTTTAGCCATAATTGAAAATGAATTAATTTGTTAGTATTATTCTTTCGTTGTTATCTGTTTCTATAATACTTGAGGTATAGACACCTCGTTTTCTATCACAATCTATTGTTGATTTCAATTTTCCATCAGTGTATAGTATCAAAAAGTCATCAGTATCATTCGACTTCACATAATGAACTGATTCAGATTCTACACACATAATTGTTAAGAATTTCTTAACAAGGCTACTGCTAAAAACAAGTTTATTGTTCATATCAACATAGACAAAGCCATCTTCCATTAATGCAAATGAAGTAACTCCTTCTATCAGATGTTTTGAAACAGAATTCAAGTTTTCCACTATTAAAGAAGATCCGAAATCGTGTTCACGATTCAATAACCTCAAATCCCAAGATTCACTATGCAGATGATTGGGCAAGAGTTCAACGCAGCCTCCATTCAGTTCACTTACATAGACCGCCTCTCCTTCCCTAAGGGTCCCGACGACTTGCCCGCCAATGGCAATTCTTGCCGGAGAAGAGACTTGTCCTTGCACCTCAATCTTGTGCAGTCGCAGGTTAAATGGTTCTTGCGGCGAGCCATCAAATTTTGGCAGATTAAGTGTATGTCCCGCTTGAACTGTAATTACGTTCTGGGACAAATCAACCTGATCTCCCTGAATCATCTTTAAAGTAGCGGCATCCAATTGGCAACCTGCCAACAGGCTAAGTGCAGCGATGCCCTCATTCTGTACCTGCACATCAGGCTTGTCATCCAGTTCAATCCATGCCTTGATGGATTTGAAAGCTTCTTCAAGCTTCTGGTCATAGTAGTACACTTTGTCGGGGTTCATATCTCGAATGAACTGCCTTCGATTAAGCCAGAACTCGGTAAAGTCAAAGTGTCTGACAAAATCGGGTAGTGTAACAATTAAATGATTCTTCAGTTTCATTACCAATCAAATTATTAAGTCCTTAACTTCGTTGCATAGTAATTGATGGCACCAACAATGGTATTGTGGAGCACCTTATCATAGTTGGACCAATACTTGCTACGTCCTGGATCATAATGATATAAGCACTCATCTTCGTCGTATTGTTCAAAGTCAAGAATACAGTCACCGCTCGCTGAAACGAATTCATTTTCATGTAATTTTATGAAGCATTTCACGATATCCTTTAGGTTAGTCTCTCCATAAGGTTTGAATTCACTGCCTTGCAAGATGCTTTCAACCGCTTTTTTCATATTTTCGTCCTCATAAATGACCGCTGACCGACTGGACAGATTAGGGGAAGGGTGAATACGGAACTTTGCCTCCTTGATCAATGCTGATATATCTGCCCCTGTTAACAGCTTGTTTCGAGGACGGGAAGACGATTGCCACAGGTACCGCTGCGATGCTTCTTCCTGATGGCTGTCTTCTTTTTTAGTTTTAGCACCCGCAGTGACAAGAGAACATTCTCCAATATTATTATTGAGGATGTCTAACCAGAATTCAGGCTCTTCCATTGAGGGGGAAAACAGTTGTTTGGCCTGCATCACTTGAATACGATAAGGCATCTCTTTCAAGTTTTTCCTGTAAGCAGAATTTTGAGATTTTATAATAGCAGCAAAAATCTCAGCGCACTCCATTGCCGTGGGCATGAATGTAAAGAACTTGCGGTCGAACCTCTCTGATCTGAATAGTTCGGGCGGCAAACTCGTGATATCATTGGAGGTGGCAAAGACAAAACAAGCTGCTGATTTCTCCTGCATCCAAGTCAAGAACTTTCCGAACATGCGTCGTCCCACACCACCATCACTTGATGATGAATTATTTGAAGAGCCTGAAAAAGCCTTCTCTATCTCATCAATCCATAAAACACATGGTGCCATCTGTTCAGCCATCTGCAAAGCGTTGATCAGATTATGCTCCGATTCACCCATCAATCCCCCCAACAAGGCTCCCATATCCATGGAAATCAACGGCATGTCCAAAATGGAAGCGGCAACCTTGGCCATCAATGATTTACCTGATCCCGGAATACCCGATACCAGGATGCCTTTGGGGATGTCAATATGCTGTCGAATTGCACCTTCAGGATCACTGAAGATCCCTTTTCTGGCAAAAAGCCAACGAGTGATGGCATCTAATCCAGCGACATCAGTAACCGTCCCGTACTCCCATTTCAAGCCAATGCTATTCTCTAAAAGCTGCTTTTTGGACTCTCTGATGGTTTCCAGAATTGACACCGAGTCAACACACTGATAGTCAATGCTCTGCTGTGCTACCAATTGATTCATTATCTGTTCAATGCGATAAACGCTGAATCCCCTCAAGCGAATGACCATCTGATTCATCAGTTTCTCATCGACCACATCATCTGGCATACTCTCTCTTGACAAATGTGAACGGATAATGGTTTCTATCTCTTCATCGGTGAGCGAGGCGATTCGTACCGTTTTCACGTAAGGAGCAATTTCGGGAGGAATAATTTCCTCCCTCGGCGTCACAACGATATACAATGACCGATGTACTAAATCAACCTGATCGGGCGAATGATGTGATGCGGATTTCTTGACACCTAAATAGGTCTTGATAAAATCACCTACAGTCGATAATATTCCATTCCAGTTAGAGACGAATGAAACCTTAATAGAAGGAGTACGTATTATCTCTTTTGTCGGATTCACGACAATATTGTCTGTAATACTCGCAAATTTACCATTTTCATCCACCTTTCCTAACTCTGTTGGACTAAGTTTTACTACAGTGCCCTTGTCTGAATCATAACTGACCCTTGGGACAAGAGCATCAATAGTCTGCTCTCCATATAAAAGTTCCTGGATAAGTTCAACCTGATCGGTTGGAATATAGACAACAGGGATATGGGCTAGCATCGCCAATTTAACCTGCTCAACCAATTTTTCTATTTGACTGTGACTCTGATTCATTGCTCTTTACAATTATAATCTTCATCACCAATCTCAATGTCGCTTTCATCAATGGGTGTGTCAGCATCGGGTATGATGCTGCTTTTCATTTTGAAACGTTCAAGCGCAGCATTGACTCTCTCCATGTCCGATTCAGAAATGTTGAGGGGGGCTCGCATGCGTTCGGTCATCATGTAGCGCATGGCCACAACAGGTTCCCTTCTAATCCAATCAAGCATCATAATCGCCCTGATTGGCTTCATTTCATCCTGCTCAATCAACTCCTTGAGAGTGATATCGTTGTATTCCATTTCAGGAATACAGCCATGCAGCACTTGCCATACCGCCTGCTTGAACTCTACAGGCAATCGTCTTACTCGTTGTATTGATCGATAGGCCGACACGGCATTCAAGCCTTCTTCCTTCATCAGATACTCAAACAACTGTATATATCTTATTACTTTCATAGTCGGTGTCCAAATTATAATAGTGTCTCAAATTGTCTTTCTCCCTTCAGAATTGACTCAAAACCATAAGCGTCATTCTCTACCGGTTGCTTTCGATAAGCCTCATCGTTTTCATCACTAGATATATAATATTTAAAATTCTCTGCCCACCGCTGAATGGTTTCTTGTGAATAACCAAAATCCTTTTCACCATTAATTGCTTCCCATTGCCTGGCATGTTTCAACTCGTGAAATATTGTATAAATCTGCTCCTCAATTTGCTCAACCTGATGAGACAATAGGTATGCTGCATTGAGATGGAGTGTTTGAGACTGCCAGTTATAATAGCCACAGTAGTAACATTGGGGCCTTTTAGAGTTAGAATACAGATCTACATCCTGCAATTCCACTCCCATGATGGAGGCTGCGTCCTTGGTCATCTGTTCAAACAGATTTAGTATCTCTTCATCTGTCATCTGTTCAACCTTGGAAGCAATTCCATCGGGAAACATTTCCCACAAGAACTCTTTGCACTGCCGTGCTAAAGTGACATCAACCTTGTCTGGACGGTATTCAATCTCCTGTTCTTGCACCCATCTCAAATAATCTTCTCGCTGCTCAAGAAGGCGCTGGTGTTCACGCCATCGGGCAATCAAGTTCTTGACAACCCCAGAGATGTTGCTCAGGGTTTGTCGAGCTTGACTAAACAATTGCTGAATGAATCCCATATCACTACTGGATCGCTAAATTGTTTTGTTGTACATTCTCATCGTTTTGCACAGCGATAGTCTCATTGGAGAGTCGAGTCGAGAACCATGATGAAATACCTTCAATAAGGGATTTGAAACCAGGCCATGCTCGATTTCTCCAAACATCTACAACAAAATCAAACACATCGGACATAACATTAACAGTGCCGTCAACCAGATCTCCAAGTGCTTCACTTATCTTCCACATAACTATACAAGAAACAACCATAGCCAAGATATTGGCAACAAACGATGTGCCGACAAGCAGACCCATCCATGCTGTCGTGAATGATACCATGTCGATGGTGAACAGTATTACAAGAGCCATCAAGAGAGTATACAACAGAATGCCGCCCAAGGTTTTCAATATCTTGATTGCCTTATCAACTGTGATTCGGCCAGCACGCAAGTCTTCAAGCACATAAGCCTGCTCAACACCCATCGATGAAGACATACCAATCATTTCAGGTGTAATCTCCTCGGCTTTTACTGACTCTACCTCGCCTTTCATAATTAAGATATAAGTTGCCATTGAAATCACCAATTTCTGCTTCACGTCCTCCTCGCTTCCTGTTATTGCTTTCTCAATAGCTTCAGCCCCCTCGGGAAGACTTGAAATCAACTGGCGAAGGACATCTAAATTACCTAAGCACACAGTGTTATTGTCCAAGACCTCGGCAATGCGTTGCTCCACATCAATTAACATCTCCTCAGTCACGTTGCCTACAGGACTAAGGCTGCCTCTGATTTCTTGAAACTTATCTACTTCAAACATCTCGCCTTCGGCCATGTTATTGCTACATAAGGTAGTAATAGCTGCGAGGAAATTGATGTAGATTTCATAACGCTTTTCCATCGGTAATTCTGATGATAAGCCACGTAACTCTGAAGCGTAGTCAAAGCCCTGTTCCGACAGACTTTTCTGAAAATTGGCATTAAACATATCAATACCAGACCTTAGGCCTTTAACCACGTCCAATGCGTCCTCTGGAAATGTTCCCGGACACTGATTCATAAAGAACTTTGAGAGATTCTCATCAAGAGTAACCGTTTCATCATACGACTCATTAAAAGCTGTGACAAGCTCCTGAACTTTCAGTGCTTCGTCTTTTGTTAATTTCATTTCCATCTTAATTCTACTTTTGGTAAACAAATGTTCGTTTACTTTATTAGAAGACAGCATTAACTCATTTCTATCATTATTTTGAACATTTTTCACTTGATTAGTAACGACATCAACATCTCCTAATAGTTCTTCAGCTCTATCCATATTTTGCTCAAAATCTACTATGGAAGCATGTATCGCCAACCGAGCTTCATCATCCTCAATTAACTGTTTCTCTACCTCAATCATTTTTGCTTGAGGTAGAGTGTTCCCAACGTACTTACTGAATATTAAATCACTGATTTTCATATTATTAATCAATTATCCGATTGTAGTTTTCCAACAAACGTTTAAGAGCCCGACCTTTCATCAAGGAGACCACATCTTGTTTCTGTTTTAGCGACCAAGCAGACTTGATTTCTTCGCTCGTCATACCATTGGCAGGTCTTGGATGCACAAAGGGCTCCAAATGAAAGTATGCGTCAATGCCCGACATTTTATCAATGACTAAGCATGTTAACACCTTTTTATCCCTTTCTGATAATAAATTGAATGCACGTTTCATTCGCTTTTGATCTAAATTATCAATTTCAGCTTCAGGCTGATCACAATCTAATAGAGACTCATAGTCATAATAATCGATCAATTCTCTTTGAATATCTCTGATTCTTTTTTCTTTACGAGCCTCTTTATAGAAATGCCTCAAAGCTATACGGGAGGTATAACTCTTTAAAGAACAATCTCTTGCGTCATAAAGAGAAACACGATGCCAATTTGATTTTCCTGTTTTCTCATCAAAAGGGTCAGACAGGAAAATATAATACTCAGCAAACACATTACGACCCATGACGACATTTATCTTGCGGATCAAGTCCTTGCTTATCTCACCTAAATAATAATTGACAACAGGAGGTTGGTTATCAACTACTCTTCTGGAAAACTCTTTGTTAGCATAATACTCAGGATCATTATCTAATAAAGTGCATAAAGTATTCCAGGGCAATTTGCTTAAATTGTTCATTATACTGACTTACGTTTGTGAATTATTAGAGTTTAGTTTCTGTATGTAATAATTTAGTGCAAAATAATGAATTTTATGTGGTATATCCAAGAAATCCCACTAAAAAAAACAAATAATATGGTCGAGTGGCCTTTGGAAGTATCGAAAAAAGTCTGGGAGATGAGCCGCTATCAGTCTGCTGCTAATGGTGGACTAATGCGGACTTCAATAGTTGGACTGCTCTCGATCAATATTGAACAGAGTGCAGCCGTCATCTGCAGGCTAACTCACTATGACCCTCGAAGTGTTACTTGTGTTATTGAGTTGATACATGCTCACGTCTATGGATTACTAGACCCTGCATATGAACAAATAATATCGATCAGCTGGAAATACGATGACCATATTGTGGAGTTCATCACCCTTTCCCAAAATGAAGATATTAAAGCTTTAGACCTCCAAGAGGAAGGATCCATTGGCTACACACTACGTACCATAGCTGCTGGCTTGTGGACATACTGGCAAGCTGAGACATTCCAATAAGGTCTGCTGGCTGTTGTCCGTGATGGTGCTGGTGGTGATGCTGATACAAATGCAGCCGCGGCTTGCTTCATCCTCGGAGCGAAATTCGGTTTCAATACAGTTCCTCCAGAGTATGTTGATGGCCTGATCTATCGAGAACAGCTAGAAGATATAGTCAATGGCATTTATGAGATTGCAAAAGGGTATAAAGAAAAACGGCTAACTTGCCGTTTCTCTCATTATAGTCCTCACACAACTTGAATCTCGAATCGTCTTAGCTTGTGATGGAGCTCTCAGTCAGTATTGTTTCTTCCGACTGACTACTCGGATGTACTTGGCGTTGGGATATTTCTTCCTTGCCTTGTAGTGAATGTACATCCTGCTTCTGCTCACGCTCTCGGTGGTGATTGTCTTGCCATCCACTTTTACCTCATAAGTGTAGATTGTGGGAATGGGCATTTTGGTGGTAGCGTTTCCAGCCCACCATTCAATCAATAATTCTTTAATTGTCTTGATCATTTCAGTTGGTATCGGTTTATGAGGATCGAGACCTGCTTGGCTGTAAACTTGCCTCCTCTGCTGGTCGTGAAACCCTCATTGTTTAATATTCTAGCCATCTCACTCAGGTTATTGGTGTCACGTATCAAGATCTTCAACATTGCCACCGCTCTCTTGTTGTGAGGGTTGTTCGCTGCTTTCTCTTGGTTCGTTTGCCGGCTATTCTTGATGGCTTTTTCCTGACTTCGTCACTTTTTTCTTGAGTGATAATTGTTAAAATATAACTGACTTATTAGCAATTTGTTATAATTTTGCGTCACCCATTTTCGGGTGACGCAAAAGGTTTTTTAACTATGTTTGTGAGGAAAAAGAAGAATCGCTCTGGCAGCATCAGTGTCATTGTTGCTGAAAAGACCCGTGGCAAACTAAAGGAGATCGCCACTATAGGCATCGCCAAGAGCGAAGATGAGGTGGAGCCCTTGATGGATCAAGCCCGCAGCTGGATAGCCGAGCGCCAGGAACGTATTCACCCCACTATAGACTTTGAAGGTCGTGCCGAGGCGGCGAAGCGGCGTGAACGTGAAGAGGTGGAACGTGTGGTATCGAGCATTGAGAACGTGCTGCTCAACGGCTGTGAGCTGATACTTGACCGCGTGTTCGACCTGGTGGGGTTCAGTGCTGTCGAGGACAAGGTGTTCCGCCAGTTGGTTCACAGCCGCCTGTCCTGCCCTGCCAGCAAGGCGGCGACGGTGGATTACCTGAAGAACCACTTCGACGAGGACGTGGACCTGTCGAAGATTTACCGCTACCTTGACAAGTTGAATGACAGGTACAAGGAGACAGTGCAGGACATCAGCGTGCGCCACACGATGGATATACTTGGCGGCCACATCGGAGTGGTGTTTTATGATGTGACCACGGTCTATTTTGAGACCGACCGTGAGGACGACCTGCGCAAGACAGGGTTCTCGAAGGAGGGACGCCACAGCAACCCGCAGATCATCCTGGGCCTGCTGGTGAACCTCGGCGGATATCCGCTGGCCTACTGCATCCACGAGGGCAACAAATACGAGGGGCACACGATGTTGCCGGTGATTGAGGAGTTCGTGCGCCGGTACAACCTCGGGGAGTTCATCGTGGTGGCTGACTCCGGCCTGATGACCGGTGCCAACATCGCCGAGCTTGAGCGGTTGGGCTACAAATATATTATAGGAGCGCGCATCAGGAACGAGAGCGAAGCGGTCAAGAAACAGATACTCTCCCTGCCGAAGATGAACGGGCGGATGCATGAGATATACAAAGGCGGAGAGCGCAGGCTGCTAGTGGGATACACCGACGACAGGGCCAGGAAAGATGCCTACAACCGCAACAAGGGCGTGCGCAGGCTGGAGAAACTCTACAAGCATGGTCATTTGACAAAAGAGAGCGTCAACAAGCGAGGCTACAACAAGTTCCTCGACATGAGCGGTGACACTGCCGTCGAGATCAATCGAGAACGCATAGCCCAGGATGCCGCTTGGGACGGGCTAAAAGGCTATCTGACCAATACAGACATCCCCACCGAAGATGTCTTCACTGCCTACCATAACCTGTGGAACGTGGAACGGACCTTCCGCATCGCCAAGTCCAAGATCGAGATACGCCCCATGTTCCACTTCACGCGGCGGCGCATCGAGGCGCACATCTGCATCTGCTTTGTGGCGCTGAAGGTCTACAAGGAACTCGAGCGGAGATTAAAGGCGGCCAGCATCGGCATGAGCGTCGACAAGGTGCTCAACATGGCCAAAACAGTCACCACAATCGTCTTCCGATTGCCTGAGAGTGGCAAGACTTTTGCCAAAACCATGCCTATGAA
>Ga0310691_10003573_pt1 | contig 18481 bp, 5 predicted proteins | sample 176DNAGHGlowgp2_FD_203887 | JGI IMG/M metagenome (GOLD analysis project Ga0310691, IMG submission 203887) | Sheep rumen microbial communities from Palmerston North, Manawatu-Wanganui, New Zealand - 1766 DNA GHGlow gp2 (v2) (version 2) | ecosystem: Host-associated > Mammals > Digestive system >...
CCTTGGGCCTCCGGATAACCTTCTAAGATTAGTTTCAGAAGTAGTTAAGCAGCCAGTGGTTTTTGGAAAGGTTAAAAAAATAGTATAATTGCTTGCGGGTTCAAGATTTTTACCTACCTTTGCAGCGTAAAAATCATTAGAATGTAATGTTTACCGACACAAGACTCATTAACCGTTTGAACAAGGCTCATCACACGTTGAGCCTTGGGATAACAACCAGCCACACCTTACAAGGCTATCCTGAGACGGCTGTGTCATGAATCTGAGACGGCCGTCTCAGATTCAGGTGACGGCCGTCTCATAATCATGACACGGCTGTCTCAGATTCAGGTGACGGCCGTCTCAGATTAAACAGACCCTAGGAGAATAGCTCGTCCCTACCGTGGGAAACCCTCGTAAGCCCGCAGGGAAATGGTCGCAACCCCGCATATACAGTGCTTTTTGGCCGCAGAGAGCATCTCACAGGCCCGCTGGCAACTTACAATAAGCCCGCAGACATCAAAAAAACGGTGTTCAGGCACTCAACTATAGGGTCATAATCCCGTGTATGGCCTTCACATTTGAACCCCAAAGAAACTATAAGGCGGACATAAACTGGGATGCATGCTCATAGGATTATGTAAAAATATAATCACAAATACTATTACTGTCAAAATATAACAGAATAAGGCAAAATAAATTAAACCTAAACGATAATATTATGGCTATTCAGTATCGTATTCAACTGACTCCTACTCCCAAGGGGAGCAAGAAGCAACAACGTGCACACATTCGTCCCGTGACCACTGGCATTACAGGTACCTACCAGGTGTGCGAGCAGATTTCGTATAAGTGTACCCTCACGAATCCCGACATCGTGGCTGTCCTCACCGCCCTGAGCGAGGTGCTTCGGTCGGAATTGGCGCAGAACCACTCTGTCCACTTGGATGGTCTGGGCACCTTCAGCCTCAGTCTGAAGGGAGAGGTCGTGAAAGACGAGAGCCGTAAGCGGCTGCAGGTGAAGGATCCGCACGTGAGGTCCGTCCTCTTCAATCCCGAGCGTCATCTGGTGGATTCGTTCAGCCGCGAGCCCTTCGCCGAAGGCCTTTACCTCCCGAATAAACCCATTGACGATGCCTTCGTGCAAGAAAAACTGACAGAACACTTCTCCCAGTACAGCACTCTGCGCTATAGCGAACTGCGTCACCTCCTCGTCCTCAACGAATACGACACCCGCAACCTCCTGAAGCGCCTCGTCGAGAACGGCTCCCTGAAACGCGAGGGCAAGGGCGGCGCCACCGTCTATGTACCCACCCCCGGACACTTCAAGTAGGACAAACAAATACAACGCAACGATGCCATTTTAGAGCCGAACAAAGGCGAATCTTAAACTTTTTTGTGGCTTTGTAATAAAAAAGTATAAATTAATGTGAGCGTTATCGCAAACATTTTATACTTTTGGCCCGAACTTTAGTAGTTTGGTGCCCTTTGTGGCGCTATTTATGTATTTACAAGGTCAATTATTCATTATCAATCATTTAATAGATGTTACATAGATTCGTCTTCCTGCTCATATTCTTCGCTTCTGCCAGCCCTCTGTTTGCCCAGAACATGAAGGTGCTGCAGTTCCGCGAGCTCACCAACGACCTAACAGCTAACCTTCATGGTACTTCCAAGACCGATGAGAACGGAGAGGTGGCAGCTCTGATAAAGATTGTTACGCCTGAAACGGGTTTCACTTTCGATGGCGGTTCACTTGGTATTGTTGCTGTAGAACAGAAAGCCGGTGAAATCTGGCTTTATGTGCCGCGTCGAGCCCAGCGCCTCACCATCACCCACGCGGCCTTCGGTGTTCTCCGTAACTACTCTTACCCGGTTTCGGTCGAGGGAGCGAAGACATACGAGATGCTGCTTGACATCGGTACAGGCTGCTATGCCACCATAACAGCCCCTGTAGCCAAGTCGGAGGTATATATAGATAATGAGTTTGTGGGGCAGGTGCCGGTATATAACAAATACCTCAACTACGGAAAGCACACTATTCAGGCCGTGAACGGTAAGTTCGAGGGAACGGTAGAAATGTATGTTACCAGCGACAAGAAGACGATGAACATTGACATAGACATGAAGGATATGTCGCCCGTATATGGAGACGTTCGTGTGCTTGTCGATAACAACGCAGACATCTATTTCGGTGGAAAGAAGGTGGCTAACGGCCTTTGGGACACACAGCTCAAGGAAGGCAACTATGTGATAGAGACCCGCAAGGCAGACCATGAAAACTCCAAGACGTCCTTCACCGTGGTCCGTCAGAAGAAGAACCAGATTACAGCTATCGCCCCCTCGCCCTATACAGGATACCTCCGTGTATATACCCGTCCGCAAGGCGTGGCTGCGATAAATAACAAGGGGATGGCTGTTGATCTCTCTGAGCAGACCCCTCTGCTCATCGGTTCCCATCAGTTCCAGTTTCAGAAGAAAGGCTATGTGCCGCAGGCACGCGAATATACCATCGCACGAAACCAGGTCCAGAATGACACCATCGAGCTCCAGCATATAGAATACTTCAAGAAGTTCGCCTTCTATTTCGGTGGTGGCTTGAACCTCCGCAGTCTTATCGGAGTAACGGGCTTCATCGGTGCAACAATATTCAACAACGACTTGCAGTTCTCCTACACCTTCGGACTGATGAAGTCCAAGGAGGTCAATGTCTATGACGCAAATTGGGATTATATAGGTGCCCAGAAATACCGTATGCACACCCTCGCCGTGAAGTATGGCTACCAGATAGTCGTTGGACGACAGTTTGCCATTACGCCGCAGGTAGGGTTCCTCCAGAACACCATCAAGAGTTCTATTGTGGCCGGTAGTCAGAAATTTGCCGACGGCGCTTCATCTAAATGTATTGCTGTAGGCGTAAAGCTGTTGGCTGTTCCCGTAAAACACCTGTATATATTTGCCCAGCCTGAGTTTGCTATAGCTCTGAGCAAGGATGCGACGTTCCAGAAAGTTGCCGCAGAGTCCAATTTCTCCACAGGCGGCTTCGCTGCTCAAGTCGGTATAATGGCAGCGTTCTGAGAATGAAAATTAAAAGGGAAAAGGGAACAATTAAAAGGAAATAACGAAACTAAAAAGATAAGAGTCAAAAATGAGACGCTATAAACTGTCAACAGTCAAATATCCACTGGCAACTCTCCTTGCGGCTTTGCTGCTCGCAGCCTGTTCGTCGAACAACGACGAGGGGAATGTGAGTTCCGATTATCTGAGAGCAACTGATGTCGTCCTGAACGGAAGCCACACTTCCACCACACTCCATATAGAGGCCGACTGCACTTGGCGCATAGTAGAGGAAGCCGAGTGGCTTGCTGCCAACCCAGTTCAGGGCGAGGGCTCAATGGATGTGGAACTAACCACCGGTGTCAACCCGTCGTCTATAGATGAGCGTTCTTGCCAGATCAAGGTCGTTTCCGAAGGAGGCGTGGAGCGCGTAGTGACCGTAAGCCAGACTCGCAACAACGAGCAGATGACAGTTAGCACGGAGACCCTGTCCTTTGGTGAAGCTGGCGGCGAACTGGAGTTCTCCATCACCAGCAACACTCGCTGGACAATCACTGGCGGTGCCGACTGGCTAACCCTCAGCGAGACGACAGGTCTGGACAACGGCAGCGTCACCGTAACAGTTCAGCCCACCAATGTGGAGATGGACCGCAATACAGTCCTCACCATCACCGGCAACAGCGGCACAGCTGTTCTGCTCACCATAACCCAGCGCAGCAAGAACGTAACTCTCACCATAGAGCCGGCCCTTATTGAAGCTCCGGCAAAAGGCGGCACATCTCGCTTTAATGTGATGAGTAACACCGACTGGACTGTTACGTCAGATGTCACCACTTGGGTAACAATAAACCAACGCAGCGGCAGCAACGAAGGAGAGGTCACCGTTACGCTCACGGACAATGTGGTAAGCGAACCTCGTACCGCAAATATTCGTGTCGTCTCAGCCTCCGGACGTCAGGAACGTACATGTGTTATAACTCAGGCTGCAGCCACCGTTCCCTCTCTGGCTCAGCCCGCCATCAGTGGCATCGGGCGTTATGAGGCAACGCTCTACAGCACATTCACCAGTTCGCTTGACGTCACAGAGTGCGGTTTCTGCTACGCTACTCATGACAACCCGACAGTTAGCGACCGCAACGTTCCAGTTACCGGCCAGCAGGGAATGAACGGCGACTTGCAGACTACCCTCAGCGGCCTCAACTCCGGTACATTATATTATATACGCGCGTGGGCGCGTAACGCAAACGGTATTGGCTACAGCGCCACCGCCACCCTAACGACAGAGGGAACAATCCCCGGCGAAGAAGAGAATCCCACTCCAAACCTTTGACAATTAACCATTGACCATTGAGCATTTTTCGCCTTCGCTCAACAGTACGTGACCATTGACCATTAACCCATTGAAACTCAGAACTCATTAAAACATATATACGTATGAAACCGACTTATATAAATCGTCTTTCAACACTTATAGCCTTCACATTTATCTCCATTGCTTCGTGGGCGTTTGATGTGGATGGATTTAGTTACACAGCCACTTCAAGCACAACGGTGCGATTGACAAAAGGTCCGAATCAAGCCGAGGTTATTATTCCCGAAACAATTACGTATAATGGAGTCACATATACTGTAACAGAGATTGCAGCAAGTGCATTCTATAGCTATAAACAAACCAGAAAGGTAATTATACCTAGTACTGTGCAGTCTATAGGTGATAATGCTTTTTATGACAATTATTATCTGGAAGAAGTTGAGTTCAACGAGGGATTACAAACCATTGGTGCAGCTGCTTTTCAGTATAACTTTGCATTGACGGAAATTCGCATACCGAGCAGTGTTACTTCTATAGCTCGTCACGCGTTTCATACAAATCAGACAAATCGCGCTACAATCATTTGTATAGCATCTACTCCACCTTCAATTCTTTCAACAACATTTCAAGGTAGAACAGATAACTTACATGTAGTTGTTACAGATGTCGAATCATATAAAGAGGCGGAGAACTGGAAAGATTTTTCAAATATTATTGGTGATATTGAGTTCGCAAATAGGTGTTATGCGCCAACTATCACTTTTGACAACTACCTCCTAACTATGTCATGTCAGACAGAAGGTGCCGTAATCTATTACACCACAGATGGCTCTGATCCAGACGAAACCTCCATACGCTATACCTCTCCCATATCATATACCAAGAACATTCCAATACGTGCTATTGCAATAGCAGAGGGGTTCGAAAAATCAAGTGTTAGGAGTTTTAATAATAATCAAGACTTGTTAAAAGTGGAAGCTACTTTTGAGGCAACACTTTCTGAGGATTTAACGATGACAATTACATACAACACTCCTAACATCCCTGGAGTTCCCGATGCCACGGTTTTTTATCGAAATGATTATGATGGGGGTGAGTGGCAGGAATATATTGGCCCCGTCAGATTAACAACGCCTGGAGAATATTCTGTATATGTAGGACGTGACGGATGGGTCGGAACCGAAGAAAAATCTTTCGACTTCTATACAGACTATTACACAGAAGAACCTACCATTACATGGGACTCAGAGGAAAAGAAAGTGTCTATTACCCATGAAGACCCTGATGTTGATATTTATTACACGTTGGATGGAACAGACCCAGATAGGGAAAGTACGCTCTATACCGAGCCCATCCCTATCAGCAAGAATACAGAAATAAGGGCCTTTGCTGTTAGAAAGGGAAAGTTCGACTCTGATGTTGCTGAATATAAGATATCAGACATCATAACCCGTTTTTATGTAAATGGAATCTATTATCAGCTTGATGGTAATATGATTGACGAAGTTCGGGTTGATGACGCAAAGAATGCATCTGGCAATGTGGTAATACCTGAAATAGTGACATATTCAGGGGTTCCTTTAAGAGTTGTACAGATTAACGGTAATGTTTTCAAAGGGAACACTGATATAACGACAATTACTTTACCAAACTCTATTAAGGCTATTGAACCAAATTCATTCTATGGATGTAATAAACTTACCTCTATAACACTTGGTAATCAAGTAAATTCTATTGGTACAAGCGCTTTTCAAAACTGTACGTCCCTGCAGACAATCTCTCTTCCTGATATAGTTCAAGCAATTGGAGACTATGCATTCTGTGGATGTACTTCTCTGTCAACAATACACTTGCCAGAAGATTTGACAAGCATTGGCAATTGCGCATTCTATGGATGTTTTTCTCTGTCATCTATACAATTTCCGGAAGAAATAAGGCAAATAGGAAATGCCGCTTTTTGGGGATGTTCCAAAATCAAGACCATCAACCTTCCAGAGTCCGTAATTACTATCGGCACTGAGGCTTTCCGCGGTTGTTCGTCAATGACTTCTGCCATATTACCATCACAAATAACGGAATTACCAGCACTTATATTTGCAGACGATGCGAAGTTGACACATATTGATATACCATCAAGTGTACGAAGTATTGGTTATAGTGCTTTCGGACGTTGTTCAGGATTGACATCAGTTGTTATACCCGAAGGAGTTATGGAAATAGATCATCAGACTTTTGACTACTGTTATGCACTTATCTCTGTAAGCCTCCCATCAACGTTAACAAAGTTAGGGTATGATGCATTTTTGAATTGTACTAAATTAGAAAACATAACCTTACCTGCCAACCTTAGTAGTATGGCACGTCGCGTTTTCGTTGGATGCTCTGCACTAAAAAACATTTATAGTTTATCAACGACACCTCCAAGCATGTTAGAGAGCAATGTATTCGATGGCTTGACCCAACAAGCTACTCTACATGTACCAACATCGGCTTTACAAAACTATAAAAATGCAAATTATTGGGCAGAGTTTAGCAATATAAATCCTCTTGAACAACTTCCTTGTGCTGCACCTGAGTTATTCCTTACAGAAGATTATACTTTGGTGATGCAGACGCAAACTGAAGGGGCAACCATTTATTATACGACCGACGGAACAGAACCATCAAACATAAGTAATAAATACACCTCTCCAATCCAGATTTCTGAATCTGGTAAAACTTTTAGAGCAATCGCAATTTGCGAGGGATATGATAATTCTCCTATTTCAGAATACTATTGCGAACTTATTGTAAAGGCTCCCATAATATCAGTTTCAAATGATTTTGTGGTAACTGTGACAAGTGGAGAAAAACATATTCCATATTTGCCAGCTGCAAATTATTATTATAGATATATTGGTGCTTCTGCTATATATGGTCAATTAAAGCACAACATGGCTTGGAGTTCCGCTTTTATTGCTTATGAGCAACCTTTCAAAATAGAAATCCCCAACCAGGAAAAATACCATTGGTGGTACCTTCAGGTAAAAGCTTGTAGAGAAGGATGGTATGATTCTGATAAGGATGATTATGAAGGAGGGTATCTGCTTGTTAAAGATAACGAATATATAATACCAGTTACTGACACTCCGGATTTCCAATGGAATCCCGATGATAAAGAACTGACTATTAGCCATTCATCATCTAATGTAAAAATATACTATACATTAGATGGAAGTAATCCAACGACAAGCAGTCCACTGTATTCTGATATTATAAAGATTGATAGGAACAATACTATTAAGGCTATTGCTGTACAAGATAACTGTGTCAATTCAAGTATTAATAGTTATACTATCAATGATTTCTCCAAAGAATCATTTTACGTAGATGGAATATATTATCAATTATCAGACTCTTCTACAATTAACGAGGTAGAAGTGTTAAATGGGAAAAATTATGAGGGACATCTTGAAATTCCAGAAACAGTGACTTACAATGATATTACTTATACAGTTATTGGAATAGCTGATTATGCTTTAAGTTATAACCGTTCTTTAACTTCCATAGTCATCCCTAATACAGTCAGATATATCAGTCATGATGCGTTTCAAGGCTGTTCTTCACTCACAGAAGTGGATATTCCAGGTAGCGTAAAAACTATTGGCTCTGACGCCTTTTTATTTGCTGGTCTTAAAAAAGTTACATTTCATGAGGGGTTAGAGCACATAGGGACATATGCTTTTTGTGGTAATCATTCAAATGGGGGAGGTAACGAATTAAGTCAAAGCATAGAATTCCCTTCCACTCTAAAAACTATTGGCAATTATGCGTTTGAAAATACCCCAACCTTGTATGGTGATATATTTTTTTCGGAAGGGATGGAAAGTATTGGTTTAGGAGCATTTAATAATACGGGCATAACATCGGTATCAATACCATCAACTATCAAATCATTTTCATTTAAAGGCTGTAGTAAACTAAGGTCTGTTGTCTTTAATGGTGCAATAAAAATAAAGGAAATTGTGAACGGTTCTTTTGGAGGATGTGCAGCATTACCATCTATAATCATTCCAGAGGGAGTTGAGGTAATTGGTAATTACGCATTTGCCGATGGATGTACTTCTTTGACTTCTATATCATTACCTTCAACGTTGAAAACAATTGGGCAAGGATCTTTCTATGGTTGTACTGGCCTGACTAGCATCACTTTTCCTGCAAGTTTGTCACAAATAGGAGAATATGCTTTTAGTGGTTGTACATCATTAAATACTGTAAATAGTTTGTGCACGAGCCCTCCAACTTTAGGAGGTTTTGAAACATTTGGCGATGTTGTTAAACATTCAATTCTTTATGTGAACGATTTGGCAATCGATGCATACAAACAAGCTGAATATTGGGAAAGTTTTTCTGAAATTAAAATATTTGGTGATTCTCATGTTGGCCCCCCCGTTTTCTCGTTAGATAAGGACTCTTACAAGTTAACAATATCATCTGTAACAGAAGGCGCAAAAATCTACTATACCAACGATGGTTCTATGCCAACAGAAGAAAGTAACCAATATACAGTTCCTATATCTTTTGTGCGGAATGATACTATCAATGCAATTGCCATCGCCGATGGGATCGGCATTTCACCTGTTTCAACTTTTATTATGATAGACCTCAAGGTGACAACTCCCATTGCCTCGTTGTCAGATAATCTTGTAATGACTATCACCTGTGAGTCATCAGAGATTGAAGGAATGCCCGAGACAAAGATTTACTACCAGAAGAATAAGAAGAACAATAATTATGAAGGTTTTAGCAACTGGATTTTGTATGAAGGGCCTGTACAGTTGACAGAGCCTGGTCATGTCAGGACTACTGCTATACGTGACGGCTGGATAAACTCAGAATGGGGACAATACGACTTCTATAATGATTTCGTATTTGATAAACCGACCGTTGTAGAAGCGCTTAATAAGAAAGCAGTAGTTCTTAAGCATACAGATAATGAGGCTAAGATTTATTATACACTTGACGGCACGAAACCAACTAAGGAAAGTACACTATATGAAGATACTATCCATCTGAGTCAAAATACAGTCGTGACTGCTATTGCTGCGAAGAATGGATACTTTGATACGGATACCATTTGCAGGGAGTTCAAGTGGTTTACTGTTTCACAACCACAGATATCAATAAGCAAAAATATAGCTACCATTACCTGCGAAGAACCAGTAAGTGCTCAGATATATTATACAATTGACAACACCAACCCAACCACTAAAAGCACCAAGTATGAGGGGGAGTTTGTACTGAAGAGTAACTGTAATATTAAAGCCTTAGCTGTGGCAGAGAATTGGAACGATGCTCCAGTGGCGACTTATCGCTACCGTGTATCGGAACACACTTGCCAGCAGCCTGCATATAGTCAGTACGCGGCAGAAGCGAACGGGAACCTGCATCAGACAAAGGATACTGTCTTTATTACATCTTATACCGAAGATGCCGTTATCTATTATACTACGAACGGGGATGTTCCAACTACCCAAAGTGCAAAGTATGAAGGTCTCGTTAAGTTGACAGGGAACTGCACCGTTAAGGCTATCGCTGTTCGCGATGATATGCTTGACTCACAAGTATCAGAGCTGAACGTTGACTGGTTCAAGGTGGAGACTCCGCAGATAGAATTCGAGGGAAAGATGTGCTCAATCACTTCCGAGACCGAAGGAACAACGATGTTCTATACCATTGATGAGAGTGAACCTACCACTAAGAGTCTTCTCTACAACGGCCGTTTTGCATTGCCTAACCAGCAGACTATCGTGAAGGCTCTGGCTGTGAAAGAAGACTGGGGCAACTCGGATGTACGCACCCGCACCTATAACCCTGGCGGTAACACCTGCGAGACTCCCGTAATAGCACGAGTGGTGGGAACCGACTCTATCCAGATAAGTACACGTACAGAGGGTACAACCATCTACTATACAACCAACGGCCTGAATCCGACAACCAATGATCAGTTGTATGAAAAACCTTTCGTGATGTCGCAAAATGGAACAGTGAAAGCAATTGCAATCCATCCTTTATATTACGATTCCGAGGTGGCATCCACAGAAGTGAACTGGTTTAAGGCAACACAGCCTGTGATAACGGTAGAGAATAAGGTGGTGACTATCACCTGCTCAGATGCAGATGCGTCTATCCACTACACTCTTGACGGCACCGATCCTACAGAGCAGGATATGTTATATCGTGATCCTATTACCATGACTGGCTCTTGTACCATAAAGGCAATTACCTCAAAAGAGTGTTTCAACAACTCAACTATTGCTAAGGTAGAGTTCCGTGCCAGCGAACATTCGTGCGGAACTCCAGTCTTCACGAGAAATGGTAATAAGGTGACGCTTAGTGCCACACCGGAAGAGAACACAACCATCTACTACACTCTCGATGAGTCTGTGCCGACGAACAAGAGCGAGGCTTATACTGAGCCTATTGAGGTTACGGAAAACATGACCATTAAAGCTATCGCTACTAATCCCGCTCTTTTCCAGTCGGAAGTCGGAACGTTCGAGGTGAACTGGTTCAAGGCTGAGACTCCCGAAATCGCATTTAATGGTGTTAATGCCACGATTACCTGTGCTACTCCCGGAGCAGCCATATATTATACTATTGATGGCACAACGCCAACAGAAGAGAGTCCGCGTTACTCAAAGGCTGTAACCCTCACCGCCTCATGTACAGTCAAGGCTATTGCAATGAAGGAGAACTTCAAGCCGTCTTCGGTTTCCGCACTTTGGTTTGACAGGTCGGAGTATCTTGCACCCGCACCGCAGTTCCAGCGTCAGGACAGCACTGTTATCATTATCCCATCAGATGTAGAGGGAACGATGGTTTATTATACTCTTGACGGTGGCGAACCGACAATTGCCAGCACGGTTTATTCAGAACCTATAAAGATGAACGGCAACTGCACATTGAAAGTGATGGTGACGCAGCCCGACCTCTTCCCCTCTGAGACAGCTGTATATGAGGTGAACTGGTTCAAGGTAGAATCCCCCGTAATTGAATTTGACGGAACTATAACAAATATCTCTTGTGCGACTCCCAATGCCAGAATCTATTATACTATTGACGGTTCAACGCCAACAGAGGAAAGCCTGCGCTATCTAAAGTCCTTCACAATGACTACCAGTGGCACTGTAAAGGCTATCGCACTCAGAGAGAATTACAACACCTCGACTGTGTCATCAGTAGCCTTTGACAAGGCAGAGCACACCGCAGGCAGCCCCTTGTTCCAGGTTGTTGACAGTGTGTTGACGATTACCTCAGAATCTATGGAGGGGACGACAATATACTATACTACCGACGGAACAGAACCGAACTCTGTAAGTAATGTATATAGCGAACCGTTCAAACTTACAGGCAACTGCACGTTGAAAGCAATTGCGACGAATCCGAAGTTGTTCACGTCTGAGGTTTCCACATTAGATATTAATTGGTTCAAGGTGGAGACGCCATCGATTACATTCAACGGAACCTATACGAATATATCTTGTAGCACACCAAATGCCAAGATCTTCTATACACTTGACGGCACGACACCAACAGAAGAGAGTCTGCGCTACATGAAATCGTTCGCTATGACGGAATCTGGGACCATTAAGGCAATTGCATTGAAAGAGAATTATATATCTTCAACTGTTGCCTCGGTTTCGTTTGACAAGGACGAGAACACCGCAGAAACTCCGCTATTCCAAAGAGCAGATGACTTAGTGACTATAACTTGCGAATCGGGCGAAGGGACAGTCATTTATTATACGACTGACGGGACGGAGCCGAACGCAGTAAGCAATGTCTATAGCGAGCCGCTCGCACTTGATGGCAACTGTACATTGAAAGCCATCGCAGTGAATCCTCTGATGTTCAACTCGAACATTGCAACCTATGATGTCAACTGGTTCAAGGTGGAGACACCTGTTATTTCGTTTGATGGTACAGTTACCGATATCACCTGTGCTACGCCGAATGCCAGAATATACTACACAACTGACGGGTCGAATCCAACTGAAGAGAGTACTCGATATGAGAACTCTGTTAAGATGACGGAGACATGTAATGTCAGGGCTATCGCAGTAAGGTCGAACTACATTAATTCGTCCATTGCATCCGTCGCCTTCAATAAGGATGAGAACACAGCCTCTACACCGCTGTTCCAGCGTACAGACAGTCTGGTGGCAATTACTTCGGAATCAACTATGGAAGGAACTGTCATCTACTATACAACTGATGGAACAGAGCCCAATATTACCAGTGAAGTCTATAGCGAACCGCTTAAGATGGAAGGGAACTGCACGCTGAAGGCCATCGCTATGAATCCAAAGATGTTCAACTCGGCTGTAGCAACATACGATGTGAACTGGTATAAGGTTGAGACGCCTGTTATATCGTTTGATGGAACTATCACCCAGATTACATGTGCAACTCCGAACGCTCGAATATACTATACCACTGATGGAACTAATCCGACAGAGGAGAGTCCTCGCTACGAGAACTCACTGACAATGACTGAGACATGTACCATAAAGGCTATTGCAGCGAAAGCAAATTATAATAATTCTGCCATAGCATCAGTAGCATTTAACAAGGATGAGAATACAGCTTCTTCACCGCTGTTCCAGCGTACAGACAGCTTGGTTGCAATTACTTCTGCCTCAACTCTGGAAGGAACTGTAATCTACTATACAACTGACGGAACTGAGCCCAATATTACAAGCGACGTGTATCGTGAGCCCATTAAGACTACTGGCAACTGCACTCTGAAGGCATTCGCGATGAATCCTAAGATGTTTGATTCGGCTGTAGCGACTTATGATGTGAATTGGTATAAAGTTGAGACGCCAGTTATATCGTTTGACGGAACTATCACCCAGATTACATGTGCTACTCCGAACGCTCGTATCTATTATACAACAGACGGTTCGAATCCTACAGAAGAGAGCCTACGTTATGATAATGCGGTGACAATGACAGAAACTTGCGTAGTGAAGGCCATTGCCGCAAAAACTAATCACAACAATTCGGCTATCGCATCTGTTGCCTTCAATAAAGAAGAGAACACCGCATCTGCACCATTGTTCCAAAGAACAGACAGCTTAGTTGCCATAACCTCGGCTTCAACAGCTGAAGGAACGGTAATCTATTATACAATGGATGGAACGGAACCGAATGTAGCCAGTGAGATTTATAAGGAGCCTATAAAGATGTCTGAAAACTGTACGCTGAAAGCTGTCGCAATGAATCCCAAAATGTTCGACTCTGCTATATCTTCCTACGATGTGAACTGGTTCAGTGTGGAGACTCCAGTTGTGACATTCGATGGTATATTTGCGACCATTTCCTGTGCCACTCCAAACTCTCATATATACTATACCACCGACGGTTCAGTTCCGACACATGAAAGTATTGGTTACACCGGAATATTGACTATGACAGAGTCCTGTACGCTGAAGGCTATTGCTATCCGCGAGAACTTTAATAATTCTTCAGTAGCAACAAGCTCGTTCAACAAAGGTTTGAATACTACCAGCAAACCTGTATTCCAAAGAGAGGAAAATTGGGTGACAATTACCTCCGATACTATTTCAGGCACAGTAATCTACTACACCCTTGACGGCACGGAGCCTACGTCATCAAGTACCAGATACGTCGAGCCGATAGAGATGAAGGAGAACTGCACACTGAAGACGATGGCGACGAACCCGAAGCTGTTCCAGTCGGAGACTGCTTCGTTGGATGTGAACTGGTTCAAGGTAGAGACACCGGTCGTGACCTTCGACGGTATCTTTGCGAGCATCGATTGCACGACCCCGAACTCCAGAATCTATTACACTATAGACGGAACGACTCCGGATGAGTCAAGCCTGCGCTATAGCGGAACCCTGACAATGTCCTCATCCTGCACGCTGAAAGCGATAGCCGTCAAGGAGAACTTCAATAACTCTACTATTGTGTCTGAGCTGTTTGACCAGGCCGTGAACACTGTGGCAACACCGAAGATGCAGAGAGACGGGAATAAGGTGATGATAAGCTCTGACAGTAGAGAGGGTACATTAATATATTATACTCTTGACGGCACAGAGCCTACAACGGAAAGTACACTTTACACAGAGCCGATAGAGATGAAGGAGAACTGCACTCTGATGGCTATTGGAAGCAACCCGAAACTGTTCACCTCTGAGGCTGCAACAATGGATGTGAGCTGGTTCAAGGTGGAGAAGCCGCAGATAACTATGGACGGCGATATGTTGACCATCAACTGTTCAACACCTGGAGCTACTATATATTATGCATACAGCGAGGCACCCACAACGGAGTCAGCCGTATATAGCGCAGCCATTAAACTGGTAGATAACAGAGAGATACAGGTTATGGCTACTAAGCCGAACTTCCACAACTCCGACGTAGCAGTGGCAACTCCAGACCTGTTCGTCTGCGAGAAGGTGACATTCGAGTATAACGGACGCTATCTCCAAATGAGCACAAACGAAGGGGCTACTATCTACTATACCACAGACGGCACACGACCCACGAATCTGTCAGCCGTATATTCCGCACCGATAGACATGGAAGAGCCTTGTACGGTTACGGCTATAGCACGCCGTCAGGACTTCCGCGACTCTCAGGAAGCAACTTACGCCGTAACATACGTATATAACGGAGAAGACGTGAATATGGATGAGGCCGGACATCTGGAAGAGGTGTTCACATGGGCTGGCGGAACGGATAACGTGGAGACTCTGCCTGTGAAGGGTAAGGTGAACTCTAAGGACATCTCGTTCATACGCAGCATAGGAACCTTGCGTCACCTCGACCTTAAGGAGGCTACATTCGAAGGTGACCGTTTGCCGGATGAGGCCTTCGCAAATCTGCCTCTGGTATCCTTCAAATCTCCTTCTAACATCAGTTCTGTTGGCGAGCATCTGTTCAAGGGCTGTAAGGATTTGGCGGCTATCGTATGGAATGCTAATGTGGCAGTTCCGCAGTCAGTGATTGATGATATCAAGAACCCGAACATGATGCTTTACGTAAACTCACGCATCTATGCTCCGAACAACTACCGAGGCAATCTGATTTCGGGAGGCGAGGCTACGAACATAACCCTGACAGATGCCGACAGTCTGAGTAACTTCTACTGTCCGGAGAGATTCTACACACAACGCATCAGCTATACCCACAACTATACGCAGACAACGAAGTCTGGCACAACGAGAGGTTGGGAAACACTGGCTCTGCCGTTCGACGTGCAGACCATAACCCACGAACGTCGTGGTGCAATGGCTCCGTTCGCCAAGAACGAGGATGTAACCCAGTATAAACCATTCTGGCTCTATGAACTTCAGGAGACAGGCTTCGTTAAGGCAGAGGAGATAAAGGCCTACACTCCGTATATCGTGAGTATGCCTAACAACGAGAATTATGCCGACGACTACATTCTTGCCGGAAACGTGACGTTCGCAGCAAACGGAGTTTATGTTGAGGCAGACACAACTCATGCAACGATGAAGGGTAGCGTGCGCTTCACACCTTCGATGCAGCACCGCAAGGAAGGTGAGGGCGTTTTTGCCATCAATCTGGAAGACTGCTCTGATGAGGACGGCACATTCCATGAGAGTGGAAGCGCTTTCCTCTCCGGACTACGTGACGTGCGTCCGTTTGAAGCTTTCGCATTGGTGAACTCTTCATACACGAAAGCGTTGCTTATAGGCGAATATTTGTGGAGCGACCTTACGGATATCCGCGACGTGGAAATGAAGCGTCTGGATGATATAGGTAAGCATAAGGGTATCTTTGATCTCTCAGGAAAGAAGATCTCTGATGATTCCACAATATTCAAGCAGAAGCCAATACAGCATAAGAAGATTATGATTATCAATGGTCAGAAGACTCTTATCAATAAGTAATTCATAATAAGTAATTCATAATTAGCCAATAGATATAGGCAATAAACTCTAAACGAATATGAAGATCAGATTCACAAATATCAGACGGATGATGAGCGTGTTCCTGCTTATCGTATCCGTAACTGCTTTCTCTCAGGAAAATATGGAAGAGAAAGCGCAGAAGATAAAGGAGAATGATTTGTATGTGACTGGCGAGGGCTTTGGTGAGACTTTGGATGAAGCCAGCAACGATGCAGTGAATAATCTGTTGAGCAAGATTACGATGAGTCTGCGCTCATCATTCGACATGAAAGAGTCAGAGATAGTAACGAACGATGGCAATACTATGGAAAGTGCCATCAACCACGTTGTCAGCTCATACACACAGGGAACGCTGCGTAACACGGAAGAGATATGTATCTCCTCTACACCCAACTTCCATGTGCTACGCTATATCAAGCGCACGGAGATAGAGCAGATATTCACGGAGAGGAAGGAGAGAGTGATGGACTATGTACGTGGTGCCGTGGCTGCGGAGAAGAAAGGACGCATTGACAACGCGCTTCGTTACTATTACTGGGCATACAACCTGCTGAAAAGCATTCAGTCCCCCTCAACAGTTAAATATGAGCACGAAGGCGTTCAGCATTTCCTCATCAACTGGATTCCAGAGCAGATGCGTGACATTATGGACAAGATAAAGATGAGTGTGGCTTCGATAGATAAGGAAAGCGGAGAGGTGGAACTGCTGGCTACATATAATGACAAGCCTGTTACCAGTCTGGATTTTACCTACTTTGACGGAGCTCAATGGAGCAGTCCGACGGCTGCAAAAGATGGTATGGCTCAAATAGAACTGCGTCCGAATTCAGCTGTGTCGAATATCCAAGTGAAATACGAATATACCTACAAAAAGCAGGCGCGTCAGGACCAAGAGTTGGAGATGGTAATGAACATCTTCAACGGCTTCCCCTTGCCACAGGCTAACGCAAATATCAAAGTCGGAAGCAAGGGCGAGATTAAGAAGGTGAACAAAGAGTTTGAGACCGTGGTAAAAACAGAATCATTAGTTGAGAATACGGCTAAAGTTACCAAGTATGATGACTATCTGGCTACGATAGACAAGGTAATGAAAGCTATCAAAAGTAAGCAATACGGCTCGGTGCGTGAATTGTTCACACCTGAGGGCTTTCAGATGTTTGACAAACTGGTACACTATGGTAACGGAACCATTATCGGGAAACCGAACCTAACATTCTATTCTTTCCTTGACAAAGTGGTGTGCCGTAGTATTCCTATGAAGTTCACCTTCCGTAACAATCATAGAACTTTTGTGGAAGATCTGACTCTCACCTTTGACGAGGACAAGAAGATTGAGTCGTTGGCATTCGGACTGGATCAGGCTGCAAAGAACGACATCTTCAATAAGGCCGTAGGCAAATGGAATGACGATGTGCGAATGATTATAGCCACCTTCCTTGAGAACTACAAGACGGCATTTGCTCTGAAGCGTTTGGACTATATAGAAAGTATCTTTGATGACAATGCCGTCATTATCACAGGTTCATATATTCAGGCGGCGAAAAGTTCGCCCGAAAACAAGAAATACGTGAACAACAAGAACGTAAAATACAACAAGCAGGACAAGAGCACGTACTTGAAGAATCTGGAACGCAGTTTCCAAAGCAACCAGTTCATCAATGTGCGCTTCTCTGACAATGACATCAGCAAGATGGGCGCAGGCGGAGAACTGTTTGGAATCCAGATACATCAGGATTACTATTCCTCGTCATACAGCGATACAGGGTATCTGTTCCTTATGGTTGATATGAACGACCCGAAGTCTCCTATCATCAAAGTGCGCACGTGGCAACCGGAACGCGACCCGAACATAAACTCAACCCTTTCAAGGGATAACAAATTCTACGGGCTGTTTTACGGAGGCAACTTCTAAGCAAGAATAGAGTATATTCCTTGTGTTATATGTAGCTTAAAGGCCTATTAGCATTATTCCTTTTCCGCAAGAGAATAGACCAAAGTTTTTAGATTCTTTGCGACGGCCAACATCTCATTGAATGACTTGGGATGGACAGAGTTATGTAAGCATCCGATAAACTACCCGTTGTAGCAGTTGTAGTTTCGCTGTACCTTTGCCGCCGCAATAGTGCACGCAACAACAACTGTTACATTTATGACACAAGACGAATTTCTGCAGTTACAGTCG
>Ga0310691_10003574_pt1 | contig 18480 bp, 42 predicted proteins | sample 176DNAGHGlowgp2_FD_203887 | JGI IMG/M metagenome (GOLD analysis project Ga0310691, IMG submission 203887) | Sheep rumen microbial communities from Palmerston North, Manawatu-Wanganui, New Zealand - 1766 DNA GHGlow gp2 (v2) (version 2) | ecosystem: Host-associated > Mammals > Digestive system >...
CTTGTTGACATTGGTGATGTGATAATCTGCGACGACAGTTTAAAACAATCGTTCTTATCATATATCGATGATGTGAAGAGAATGCGTGTTAATTACTATTGTACAGAGCCAAAATCGTGGAAAAAACACTATGCTGTTGTTAGTAAAAATACGTGGGTTTTGAGTGACTATGGCGACAATTACTCTAAACATGAAATGATGTAAATTATGTGTTTCTTAAAAAGCAAAGAAAATAAACATAAAGTGTCAGATAAGGACATTACCTGTTATAAGGTGATGACCTTGCTTGGTAATGATATAGTATCGTCTTTATACTATCCGCGCAACAATTCTTACCGAACCGGAGACACTATTGAGCCATCTGAAAATATCAAGGATACGGTAATCGACAAAACTGATTTCGTCAATGGCGGTGTTATACACTCATATGCAGACTATACAGAAGCGTTTTTAGAATCAATTCCATTTGGAAAACTTGGCGAAGATATTGCAATAGTCGAATGCGTAATACCGGCAGGAACGTCTTATTGGAAAAACGAATACCGTGAATACATCAGCAAAAAGGTCGTTATTAAAAACATTTTATATTAAGATATGTGCTTCAATAAGTTTTTATTTAAAGAATACAGCATAGCCAACGAAGATAAACTTTGTTTTAAGATAATGACCAAGAAAAATAAGAACACGTTAGAGTCATATATTTTTGGATTTCTTTATGAAATCGGAAAGACGTATGAGGATGACAGTGTTCCAATTGATGTGCTTAATAGTAAGAACTCTTTGGAAGGCGGAGTATTCCATAGTTACTCACAAATACAATTTCAAGATTTGTATGAAATTTGGGCAGACAACAAGAAGGTACGTTTACCACTTCTTTATGTTGTTGAATGTTCAATCCCAAAAGGCGCAAGATATTGGTTTAACCCTGAAGACCATACATTTGCGTCGAACAAGATACGAATCGATAAAGTGGTAGACCTTGATAAGTTGATGCGCTATGCAATTGGTAAAGAATTAAATAACAAAGATTAAACTATGTGTTTCGATAAAGATTCCAGAAATTATACCCATAAAGTAGCAGAAGAAGATATCGTTTGCTATAAGGCGGTGTTAAGATATGAGTCAGAAGGAAAACCGAGGTGGTCATCATTGTATCAGCATTTCATTTATGAGCAGGGTGAAGTGTACGAGGAAAAATTTTCAGATAACCAAATGCGGATATTTGATAGGCTACCATGTCTACAAGCCTATGTGTACCATAGTTACAGCGATTTGCGTGGACTTGATGTAAACGAAATCAGTTGGTTATTCGCCCATCAAGCCGTCATCGTGAAATGTGTCATACCAAAGGGGGCTATATATTGGGTTAATGGACATAGTCTTCAATATGCATCAAATGCAATAAAGGTTGTCAGTGAAGAGCCATTTTATAAAGATTAAAATATGTGTTTCGATAAGGAAATTAATAACTATACCCATAAAGTAGCAGAAGAAGATATCGTTTGTTACAAAGTAGTAAATAGGTGTTATGATTCAAAACCAAGATGGGAGTCATTTTATCGCCATTTCATCTATGAACAGGGCGAAGTGTACGAGGAAAAATTATCCGATGGCTTATTAAATATACTTGACGGACGGCCAACATTAAACCATTTAGTATACCACAGTTACAGTGATTTAACTGGCATTAATAGGTTTGAATGTGCTTCTGTGCATTTTACTTCCGTTGTCGTGAAATGCATCATACCAAAAGGTACTATATATTGGCTCAATAGTACTAAAAAGCAATACGCTTCAACAGCAATCAAGGTAGTCGATGAAGAACCCATCTATAAAGATTAAAATATGTGTTTTTATAAAGCATCTATAATTGATAAGAAACACCGTATAGCGGATGATGATATCGTTTGCTATAAGGTGGTGAAAAAGATTTCTGATACGCATTGGAAATCAATATATTACAATTACCACTATTATAAAACTGTAGGAAACGGTCACGCCAACAAGCCGACAGACATCGAAAAACTTGATAAAAAGTATACCTTAGAAGGTGGCGTATTCCACAGTTATTCCGAATTAAAAACTGCAATTGATGACTTGATATGGGCAGACAGCGTTGTGGTTAAATGTATAATCCCAAAGGGAACTCCATATTGGCAGAACCAGTTAAAAAAAGAATATGCGTCAATTGACTTAACAGTAATGGAAGAAATTAATATTGATTGATATGTGCTTTAACAAAAATATAGGTAATTTCTCAGAAATCCGACATAAGGTGGCTGAAGAGCCGATAATATGTTGGAAGATAATGAATATGCGTGTAACTGATGACGATGAATACGAAGTAAATTCAGTATATTATCCGAGAGATGAGTGGTATAAAGTAGGAGATGTGATTGAAACCAAGGGGAATATGCGTGATTCAACACACCTATTGGACATGATGTCTTCATTGTCATATCAAGCCGTTCATTCTTATATTAAGAGAGATAATACACTACTACCATCATTGTCTTTAATAACTAAAGATAATTTATTCGTATTTGTGAAATGCGAAATACCAAAGGGAGAGACGTATTGGGTTAACACTTTTAATGGAGAATTTGCAAGTTACTCAGTACAAATAAAAGAAATATCTTTTGAATGTTGTAGGATTAGCGCAGAAGATGTAGACCGAAAAAAAAGTTACTCCTTAATATCAATATTACCGTTTGAAGGGTGGTCAAGAACAATGAATGGAACGCACGTCTATTCTTGGTACACCATAGAGAAACTTGATTTACGTGATATATTCAATTTACCAAAATGGGTTTACTTACAGATATAATAAGTTGAAATGTTAAATAATTGTTAAAGTTTCCGCTAGATTTGGTCAATTAAAATAATGGTACTAATTTTGCAGCATAATTAACGAATTAATAATAGCATTTAAGTAATGAGCAAAAGCGATAACATATTAAACTTTATGGGGTTTGTTCTGCCATTTGTTCCATGCATTGCTTGGGCAATTGCGACACAAGATGCCGACCACGCGTTATTTGTCATAATAACAAGTGTTTTCATTCCATCAATACTGACAAGGGGTGTGTATATTACCGATAAGCATGACAAAGAAATTGAGAAACTAAACGAACGAATAGATGAGTTAGAGAAACAGATTAATAACGAGTAAAACATCAAAATTATGTATTACAATTTAGTAGTAGTAGACGCACAGGGTGACTTCGCGCGTAGGGACGGCTCACTCTACGTGCATGGAGCAGAAGAGTGTGTTAAGAAGATTATTGGCTTCATCGAGAAGCATCGTCGTGATATTGTAAAGGTAATCTTTACAATGGATAACCATCCTGAAGACCATTGTTCTCTGAAGGCCAACGGCGGTCCGTGGCCGAATCACTGTATGCAAGGTACGGAAGGACAGAAGGTTCTGCCCGAGTTGATTGAAGCGTGTGAAAAGAATATGGTCGACTACAAGTTCCTAAAGAAAGGAGAAAAGGCTGACGTGATGGACTACACAGCATTCGCAAACTCACGAAAGGTCGGTTATGCGACCATTCTGAAGTCATCAACAGACACGTTGACTGTTTATAATGACCAATTCGTTGTTTGTGGATTCGCTGGTGACTATTGCGTAAAAGACAGTATTGCAGACCTGATTAAAGTTGTTGGTGCTGAGAACATCAAGGTATTTCGTGATGGCATTGCGGACATCGATGATGGAACAATCTTCAATCAGTTCATAAAAGATAACAATTTAACAATTATTAACGCCTAAAATTTGGCGTATTGAAAAATTGGCATTATCTTTGCATCGTTAAATGAATGGTACGATATGAAAATAGGAGACGAAATAACATGCATTGACCCGTTCTTCATTGAACCCGTTATGGGAACAATAAAAGCATTAGGCGCAGGACGTGCCATAGTAATGTTTCACCATCCAATAATGCATTTTGTAGTACCAATCACAAGCCTTAGAAAATAAACAGATATTATTAACAAATAAAATCAATTAAAATGGAAATCAAACCTTTAGGTTACGTTGCATCAATCCTCGACAACGATTTGTACAAATTCTCAATGTGTTATGCCTATATGACACTGTATCCGCTTGCAGAAGGACGTTTCACATTCAAAGACCGTTCCAATGAAACTTGGACACAGGAAGAGATTGACGAGGTGAATCGTGGTTTCTGCGCTATGGGCAGACTCGCGCTTACTGATGAAGAGTTCAATTGGGCTGTTAAAAACATTCCCTACATTCCCACCTATTTTTGGGAGTGGCTTAAGAGTTTCCGCTTTGACTTTAATAAGGTGAAGGCTTACCTTGACGAAGAGAGCCACATCCAGTTCAGCGTATTTGACAGGATTGCGCTTTCCACCCTGTATGAAGTTCCTTGCCTTAAGGTGGCATCGAGCGTTCGAAACCGCCGCTATAATTGCCTTATGAAAGATGTTGAGCGCATCGCAAGGGAGAAGGCTTTGTATGCCCTTGAGAACGGACTTAAGTTTGCCGATTTCGGAACACGACGTTGCTTCAGCCATGACGTTCACGATAAGGTACTTGAAGTACTGTTCAGTGTCTGCCCCAATAACTGCGTTGGCACATCAAACGTCTATTTCGCAAAGAAGTATGGTGTTAAGCCCATCGGAACTATGGCACATGAGTGGATTATGTTCCACGCGGGATGCTTCGGTTTCAAGAGGGCAAACTACCTTGCCCTTGAAGATTGGGTTAAGGTTTATGACGGCAATCTTGGCATCGCCCTCATCGATACATACACAACCGAGAGTTTCCTCCGCACACTTACCCTTAAGCAAGCAAAGTTGTTTGACGGCATGCGCCAGGACTCAGGTGATGAGTATAAGATTGGCAATATGATTATTGACCGTTATAAGGAGTTCAAGATTGACCCTACTGACAAGACCATTACCTTCTCAAACGCCTTGACATTGGAGAAGTTTAACGACATTACCAATTACTTCCGTGGGCGAATCAAGGTAACGTTGGGTGGAATCGGTACATTCCTCACTTGCGACCCCGGAATTGAGGGATTCAAAGCACCTAACTTCATTATGAAACTCACCGAGTGCCGTCTTAGCCCCAAAGACCCGATTGAGCCTGTTATCAAAATTTCAGACGATTTAGGCAAGCACATGGGAGACCCGACACTGTTTGAGATTGCAAAACGTGAACTTCAACTTAACATCTGATAAAGTTATGGAAAAGGATTTTTCAAAACTGTATAACAATCTCGTATCAGGATTGTATAACTATTGCAAAAGTAATAACCTTCAGTCATTTGTTTTGGGCATTAGCGGTGGCATTGACTCCACCATTACCGCCGCTATTGCGTCCAAGGCAGCAGACTTGGCCGGCGTACCGATTTACGGCGTGAGTATGCCAACTATCACAAACAGTGACTACGAGACGGGCACCGCCGAGTTGGTAGGAAACGCATTTTGCGACAAGTTCGTAGAGCAGCCAATTGGTCGTTTGTATTCATCTGTTGAAGTTGTATGTTCCAACCTGACTTACAGTTTGACCAACAAACTCGATGACAGTACTAAAATCGCTAAGGGAAACATTAAGGCTCGTCTTCGCATGATAATGCTCTACCACATAGCATCTATGACGGGCGGCGTTGTGCTTGACACAGACAACGCAACCGAGCATTTCACCGGTTTCTATACGATTCACGGTGACGATGGTGACATTGGCGTGTTGCGTGACCTTGACAAATCAACCATTTTCGCTTTCGCTGAATGGATGATATCTAATTCAAAGTTGTTCAACGATAAACAACGCGAAGCAATTGCAGCATCAATGAAATTGAACCCCACTGACGGCAATGGTGTCGGTTGTGACCTTGAGCAGTTCGGTCTTCCTACTTATGCTGAGGTTGACGCTGTTGTGAACGGAACTGAGACTGAGAACGTTGGTAACGTTATGAGTTTGCACAATAAGACGTGGTATAAGCGTCAGGTGCGTCCGCTTTACGTTAACGAAGGCGGTAATGTGGTTCAAGGAGACGGAAGTCCCATTAATAAAGAAGCCTAAGTTATGTCAAACAAGCGATACGGAGTCTTCATGGGGTCTTTCGACCCCGTACACAATGGACACGTTGAGATAGTAAGAAAGGTTATCGAAGGTGGGTATGTCGACACGATGCTTGTCGTGCCGGCATATCAAAACCCCTTCAAAAGCAAGTCAACAGATTTCGATATGCGCGTCGATATGCTTAGGCTTGCATTTGCTGATGACATCGAAAGCGGTACTGTCGTCATCGAAACCGTTGAAAAGGTGATTCACGAAGAGTATGGCAGTGAGAAGATACCGTCTTGGAAAACCTTATTCAAACTTGCTCTAATGTATGAAGACATTTCAGTTGTCACCACATTTGAGACGTTTGGCTCTATGCAACTTTGGGCGATGACTGAACGTCTCGCTCCGTTTAACTATATCGTGTTCGGCGTATATGATGAAGACCAACCAAGTTCGCTTTCTTACCACCTGTTTCCGAGAAACAAAACCATAATGTTCAGCCATTTGGTTAATTTTAATTGTCATTCTACCAAGATAAGGAACGGTAGCGATGAATACAGACAGAAAGTTCTGAATCCTTCTGTTTACGAATACATTAAGAAAAATAAATTATACGAGAATGATGATACGAAGAGACCTTGTGGATAAATGGAAAGGACTAAAGGTGTGGATTGCCGATGCGCCTTTTAACTTTATCACGTGGATTGTTAACCACGTTCGAGGAATCTGCATCTTTAGCATTGTGAGTTCAATTATTTCTGCTATAATATCATTGATTGGTTTGGTAATTGGTGACAATGTAACGCATGATGCAGTTAGATTGGCAGTAAATGTATTTTGCATCGTAATACTGTTTGTGATAGTAGTGAATTACGATAAAGAATATTAACAATCTTTAACTCACTAGATTTGGCTGTTACATATATTGGTATTACCTTTGCACTGTAATTAATAAAACAGTATAAGATTATGACAAAGACAAACGTTATCGTAGTATTAGTAATCGCATTGGTAATGAACATTCTTTACAGTGCAGCAATTCACCGTCAATTGACTGTAACAAGCAGCCATCTTGAATACTACAAATATCAAGATAGTCTGACGAATAGCGAAATCAAGTCAGGCGATTTGGGACAACTTGTAAGATGCGTAGATTATCACGGAACCAAATTCATGTGTATGCATACAAGTTATTGGTTTGGTGACGATGATAAGTCGAAAACACCCGTTCTTCACGATAAGGAAGTGTGGTATATTGACAGACGCGGTCATCAATACTTCCACGATGAGAATCGTTGTGAGGTGTGTCAAAGTGAGAAAGAAGACACTGCAAGTAGTGTTATTCATGTCATACCATTCAATATCAATGAAGGCGATGTGAAATATAGCATATCGGATGAAGCACGAAAAGAAGTTAAACGTGCAAATGGCATCGTTAAAACACTCATTATTGATAAAGATACGCCATCGAATGTACAAATCAACGACTTACGCATTAAGGGATTAAATAGATAAGATATGAAGACGAAAGATAAATTGAAATCTTTTTATAGAAAGCACGAACCCGAAATCATTGTAACGGGCATACAAGGCCCGGGTTTCGGTCTCGCTGCCGTAGTTCCGCCAAATGGAGTTCCTTTATGGGTTGGTGCTATAATCTGCATTTCTATCATAATTGCAGGTTGGGGGTTTGCTTATCTAATGAGGTTTTACGAAAATAAGAAAAAACGAGAAAATCATGGGCTTTAAGGAAATCTACAAAGCACCGTTTTTTGCAGACCCATATGGTATGTACATATTTGGTACTGATGACCCGAAGGACAAATCGGTAGTTACGGCATTGGATATCACTGAGTGGTCAGAACGTGGCGAGAAAATGATGAAAGACCTTGCACGTCTTCTCAACGGCGAAAAGGTTGACACCATATTTGAGCCGGTTTCTTGCGAACACGATATCATAACATTATCCATTGGGACACAAATCCGTGTGCGCGGTTGGGGATTCATGAGCAGTAGGCACAATCTCGATAACGAAGAGATGTGTAAAATTCAAGACAACTTCGCCAAGTGGGTTGCATACAAAATGATGGAAAACGATAAAATTAACATTAATTAACCCACCGGATTCTGTTTATCCCAACTAACGGTATTACCTTTGCAGTATGGAAGAAGGAATTAAATACAAAAGCAAAGATGTAAAATTCATCCTTAAGACATTAGGCGAAATCAGCGAACGCAGGAATGAAGGGCCTGAAGCACTGAAGGATGAACTGCTGAGTTTGACAAAGTATCCCGCTGAGGTGATTGATAAGATACTGAAAATCATCGAGACAATGCCGGAGCGTTGGATTGACGAAAGTATGGACTCTGTATTGGTTTACATTTTAATTAGAATCAACTTTTGATATGAATGATATTAAACGTGTAGAAAATTTCCTGTACAACGACATCGTATTGTACTGTAAGGGTTGGTATCACAGAGAAGGAAATACCATTCTTCAGGATTTGGGATACCTATTCCATAAGGTATACGGTTGGACGCCTGAAACAGAACGAGAAGTGGCTCATATGATGGTAAGGGCACTTGACCGTTTCTATGAAGAAGCAAACATAACGCTGTCAACAACAAATCATTACCCTCGTCTTAACTCGTTTACAGCCTTCCACGATTTCGTATACGATAGGATGTCAATGGAACATTTGTCCTATAATATGGCGGTAATACGAACCGTAAGACTATTGTTTTCAAAGTTAGGAAAAGACGAAATCAAGTTAAATCCGCCAGTATACGGAAAAAAAGAATACTTCAGGATGCAAACGGATAAGCCATCAATGACTTACAAGGAGATGAACAAAATCGCAAAAGAATACTTTAAATACGAAGATTGATATGGCAAGTAAACGTTATTTAAGTACATACATAGACAACGCAAAGTCGTTAGTACAAGATTTTATCGGTGGAATTGAAGATGCCGTCCGTGAAAATGATGGCAGTATTAAACTTAATCGTCCGGTAGGCCGTTGTCCTTCGTGCTATGTCCCATTCGTTGGGTTCAGAGATGAGGACGGACAAGTTATGTGCGTTATGATGGACGAGGGACTTAATTACCCTTTATCCGAATTAACAACTGAAAACTTGGGTGAATTAGTGGAAATCGCATTCTTAATAAACAATCATAGTTATGAGTAAATTCACAAAAGAAGAAATGAAGGCAATCTCTGACCCTCATGGTTTGAGTGGCCATTGTTCACCTGACGGAACTCCGTTAACCAACTACGAGTATTGGGAAGAGCAGAATAAATGGAGTTAGGAATATGAAAGGGCGTGAATTAAAGAAATTCGACTTGCACGGAGATTATCCATATCCCAATTACAGGTTCGATAGAAGTAATCTAGACATTGACCTTCAGTGGTTCAACAGTTATTCAACCTTCATCGGTTCTGGAGCAATTCCTAGAAAACTGTTTATATTCTTGCGTAAGTATTCAGAAGTTAAACCATATAAGGATTGCGACAGCCTACTTACGAAGTTGTCGGAAAACCCGGAAGCAAGAGAGACCGTATGCCGGTGGATTATGATGTCAAGAACCCAGAAGAGAACTAAGGTCGGAAGACTGACAAAGAAACTGTTAAATAGATACATTTACGGCGCAAGGCAATCAATCGAGATTGAGCATCTGGACAAAGAGATTAAACGCTTAAACATCAATATTGACGATGACTGACAAAGTAAAAATCAACGGAAAGTCCTTCAACATCGTTCAAGATGGCTGCGGTACCCTTATGGCTTATTCAGTGGTTGATGACGGAGCGATATTTGTTGGGCAACTATTCTTTGACAACTCGTTTTCTTGCGAAATCCAATACTACGATTGGAGTGGTGTTAAACTTCAGTCATCGAAAGACGACGTGTATGAATATTTCAACGATGATAACTTATCTGACGTTAAACACGAACTAATTAAAGTGAGCTTGAGTAGCCACAAAATCAAAAAACAATGAACGAAAAGATAAAAACTTTAATCACAGAAATCGCTAAAGAAAGACGCAAGGAAGATATGCTTCCAGTATATCTTGAGCGTCTTGCAAACATCGAGCCTGAAAATAGGGTTGAATTTATGGATGTCCCATTTTGTGATTTAACAGGTGATATCGACGAGATAATCAAAAACCTGCACAATCTCAAAGATTGGGGTTACTCCGAACTTACTTGGTGTTATGACGGTGACGATATCCAATATCAAGCCACCAAAGTTGTGCCTGAGACCGATACACAACTATCAATCCGTTTAATCTGCTTAATGCGTGAAATTGACGAAGAACTATCCGACGTCAAGGAGAAAGAATTAATCAAGAGACAAATCTCTGCGCTTCAACAGAGACTAACAGAATTAAACAACAAGTAAAGATATGCCGGCAAAAGATTATAAAATTTGTCCCGCACTTTTTTGTGCGTATATAGCAAAGACGAGCAAGAGAAACCCAAACTTAATGCTCGAAGACCGTAGGGAAATCACTGAACAGGAAATCCTTGCTTTGATTGATTGGTACGTCTGCAAGAGGGCGTCAGAAGGGAAGTGCAAAGGATTCACTATGAAGTCCCACATTGAAAAAGGGAAGACCGTTGACGTTACATTGATTGACACTGAAGAAGAGAAAGATGAAGCGGATAGTTAAATACACTGCAATTGACCCGCTTTACAGTGACGTTATCCAAACATATATCGGCATTAACTCTGATGAGATTGACGCGATACAATACGAGACCGAAAAAAGTATGGGACGTTATCATTCAAACGGTATCAAAAGCATTTACAAGAGTGAGGTTGTCACCGATGAAAGTGACTTGACCAAGTGTTTCAGTTGTGAAAGGTATAAGATGTTCACAAATAACATATGGGGACATGCCTATCATTACTGCCATTACGGTAATAATCAATACTTTCCGTGCAGACCGAATGATGTATGCGGTTATAAGCCACGGTAATTCAACTATATCAGATACGTTTAAAACTTAATATTATGGCAAAGGAAGAAGAGCCAATCGCAAATGTCGGTGACACGATACAGTGCTTCCTGCTGAAAGAAGAGTATCGTCCTGAAACGGAGAAACCGATTACCTGTACCGTTCTGAAAAGAATAAACACACGGGTTGACGGGCATTGGGGGTGGATGTACTTCGTTGAAGATAATTCGTGCGGTGGTAAATTTTACATTGCACAGAAAGACATCATAAAAGTTAACAATTATTAACCAACATGATTCGGTCAGATAACATTAATAGCAGTATCTTTGTATCATCAAATCGATAATATCCAATGAGAACTTTTGATTTAAACGGAAAAACTTTTGAAATTGGTTCTGCGATAGACAATTTCACCGGACAGGTGATATACTGCAAAACAGAAATTACGTTCGATGGTCGAAAAACCGAACTAAACATCCATTACAACCCGGATACTGATATCTTTACTGAATGCGCTATAGTATACCGTGTTGACATGTTTGAGCCGCGCCCAATTGAAGAATTTATGACTGAAAAAGAAATCAAATTCTGTAAGGATAAGTTGATTGAATACGAAATTCAGATTAACGGTGTATACTAATAGGTTCATATACGTCAAATAGAGTCCAATGAAATATTATAAAGTGCGTCTCATAGACAGAAATGGCTATTGCTATGCGACATTTAACAAATGTGATGAACGTGAGTTGGAAAATAAGATTTTCTTGGCAAAGTTATCTGGAGACAGAGTAGAATACACAGAAAAATAAATGAAACGTATGTACTTGTTAAATAAATTAATGGACATATTGTCATCACCGAAAACGCTAATCGTATTCCTTTTACTAACGTGGCTAACACCACTTATGGGTATTGGAAGTCTGAAATACCTATTCATATGCCTTTTGTCATACTCATTTGGCTGTTGGTCATTCAAGGACGTGAAGAAACGTGGCGAAGGCGTCATAGTTATCACGGAAAAACGTGAGTCATCATTCTCAGATTGGATGGAAAAACATGACATTGACTTTGGCGATTTGCTTTCGGGCTGTTTTTTGGGTGGGTTAATGTTAATACTTCTTTTCTGGACAATTATATTCCCGTTATTAAAAATGTTCGTAAAATAATTCAAAATTAATCATGAGTAAAATTAGTAAGAAAGAAATCGTATTGTTGGTAATTTCAGTGATTCTGTTGGTGTCGGCTGCTTGGGCGTTGTTCACGGTGGAATGCGGAAACGCATCAGCCAAAAACGATACAGTTGTGTTGTGCGATAGTGTCTCATACATTCAAACCGATAGTGTAAAATGAGCCGTTACATCAATGAAGTAGAATTAGAACCGATTAACGAATCGTATTGTCTTCAACTTCCACCAAACAATGTGATTGGTGAAGTATTCATTGAAGCAAACGACGTATATCGCAAAAACGGCGGTCTGCATGGGTTACAGAAATGGTGGGTCGTATACGCAATTACAGATGGCCGTGGTTGGTATATTGGATACACAAACGACTTTGGGCAAAGGATTAACGACCACCTGCGTGACTCACGCGCAGAATTTTCACTACTTCAGTGCGCATTAAGAGAAACAGGCAAGATGTATGTGAGAGCGTTGGGCGTATATGGAAGCAATGTTATGGCTTTCGATGCTGAACAGAATTTTATACGCGGTTACAAAGTTCACGTTATTAAAGACATCATAGGCTTGAAAAATTGGCGAATTGTGTCGAATCCTTTTAAGGAACTCAGAAAACATTGCTATAATGTATTGCCTTTAATTGATTACGAAAGAATTGTAAAATAAGTTTAATTAAAATCAAAACATTAAATGAAAGACTTAATGAAATTGAGAGATGATGTACAGATGTACGATGTGCACATTGACGACATTGAACGGCTGTTCTCGTTCGTCGACTCTAACCGTTGTCACGGTGGAATGTATGGCGAGTATAGCGACCAAGAGATTAAAGTCGCTGAATCACGCATCAAGCAGTACAAGCATAGAATTTTTGAGAAGTATTGCAGTTGGTGTGCATCGACGCCTATGGTAGTGCATAAGGTTCTTGAAGAGGGTGGAAAAATGTACATCACTGACGGTCAGGGAAGATACGAAGCTCTTCTTCAAATGAGACGTGACGGTATCACCGAAATTGATACAATCCCGGTACTTGTTCGCACTGTTGAAACTCGCGATGAAATGGACAGAGACATCATTCAGATGAACACAAACCAGAAAAATTGGAACAATGACGATTTGCTTCACTATGACGCAGTTAAGAACGGTGGTGACAGCGCACAGGTATATCGCATTAAGAATGAGATTACAAACACATTGAAATGCACATCAAGTACCGCATACCTAATTATGTTCGGGCAGGGGAAATATAGCCATAAGGAAAAACTGTTTGACCGTCCAATCGATGAACTGTTGTCTCCGAGAATGGAAGAAACGTTCAATTTCTTTCAACACTTCTATAATAGCACACAAGTGCGTTCAAAGAAACTGAACAAAAAGGTCACAAAAGTAGACATTGCGACAACATTAGATAGCGTTATTACATCGGTCTATGCGCTTTACAACGATGATAAGCCTAAATTTAACCGCGTGCTCGATAAGTGCTGCAATATACTGATTAAAGCGTTCAATGCAATGGACGACATAAGTTATATGCACGTAACAAATTATAAAAGTGCGGCATTGAGCCTGACATTCATCAATTTCCTAAAACGTTACTCATCGGCTAAAGACATTAACGCCGTTATTGACCACCTCGAAATGAAGCGTATTGGAAATAAGAAAGCAGCGTAAATTAACTTGTTAAACATTTAATACATTTTGAAAGATGAACAGTAGAAATGATTTCGCGTGGACTACGCTTATCGTGATTTTAATTTGTGGAGTACTTGCATTTTTGATGTTTGGCTGTCCTAAGTACAACATTTGGAAGCAAGAGCAGGTTGGACGTGCTGAGTTGGCGAAAGCCGAGCAGAACAGGAAAATCAAGATTGCAGAAGCCGAGGCAAACTTGGAAGCAGAAAAGCTGAACGCACAGTCAGAGATTGAACGTGCGAAGGGTGCAGCCGAAGCCATCAAGATTGAGAACGGCAGCCTGACGCCCACCTACATCCAATACCTGTGGGTACGCCAGCAGACCAACCTAAACGACAAGACGGTAATCTACATCCCAACAGAGGGCAATCTACCTATCCTCGAAGCCGGTAAACGTGGATATGTGCCGCCTGTGTCCGACTAAACCATGTTAGCACACATTAAGATTTGGGGATACGTAACAGCATCACGTGTCCCCATTTCATTTTAACAATTTTTATCACAAAATGTTTTCAAATTTCAGTAAAAAAGTATTACCTTTGTCTTGTATTAAATCTAATTTAAGATAGTCATGAAACTGATTCCTACAATGTTGGTGATATCATTCGCCACAATGATTGTTAGTGCTGTATTAGCATTCATATTTACCATATTAGATGGGGAAACTGTTGGTAGATATCCAATATTAGATAAACTGTCAGACTATTCGGTAAATCTATTCTTCTTTAGTTGTGGCTGTTTTATGTTATTCATCGTTATGTTTGTTGTCTCAATGTGCACTACAATTGAATAGCAATGCAATCCGTGTTAAGATACCTAAGTGCTTTATGCATAGTATTCCTTTTGATGGTGTATTGTGATTGGTATTGTACGTTTATATTGTTGGAAAATAGTGAAAACGAACTTAGTTACGACATATACACATTGTACAAATGGCAATATAGTCCGGAAAAAGATGGGTTGGTTATCGCACAAGTTCTTAGCGAGAATACTGAAGACACACACGGAATAATGCACGTCAGGCTACTTAAAGACAAAGATGACGAGGTGTATTTCGACATATACGAAGAAAAACTAAAGCCAAATACGAAGTACATACGAGTATGTGGAATACCGTATCGTGTTAAATACAACGGAAGAGCATTTATGTTCGTTAATGGGGAAAACATTATCCAAAAACTTAATAAAGCAGATACATTTTCAGTGAGTTATCGTAAAAAGACTTACAAATTCATTTCGGGCAAATTATGTACACAATAAAAGGATACGAATTAGAGAGTAAAAAATTGATTAGCCTTCCTGAATGGTGTGAAGGAAAACAATATTCAGACAAAGATGATGCGGCAAAGGTAGCAGAAGATTTGGCGAGAGAATGCTCATGCTGTACACACGTTGTATTGCAATTCGGTGTGTTCGACGAAAACGGCGTTGAAGTCTATACATTCTGCAATAGGGAATATATCAATATGCCGTCTGAATTCTTTGATGGCAACCCACAATGGGAATATTTTCGGTAGTTAACATTCTTTAATACACCAGATTTGGTCAATATGACTAACGGTATTATCTTTGCACCGTAAAACTTAAATACGAAGAATTATGGACATTACAAGATGCTATCTGATAGTCAGCGACAGTGATAAGGTACTTAATTGGTGCTTTAGTATGGTTTCCGCAAGGAAATCAATCAACGAGAAGTACGATGGATGCCGAGTTGTACGTGCTGTATGCTACGAGGACGAATCACATTCATCACCTTGGGCTTGCGGACATACATTCCCTGAAGCGATTAAGAACTTGAAACGTGGTGTATTTGACAATTGGTCAAATTTTTAATTATGAATTTTTCAGCATCAGATTTATGTAAACGTTCTTGTGCCCAAATCCTATACTTTATGAGGAGCGGTAATAAGCCGGCTGTCACAGAAAGAATGGTGTCAGGTTGTAATTACCAAGCAAACGTTTACGACGATATTATACAAAGCGGAGAAACCGCAGCAGATGAGATGCAAGGCGTTTATCGATGTGGTGAAGACAATATCTACTTCTGCATTGACATCGTTAAGCCTAACGCGTTTATCGAAGTAAAATCAGTATTCGGAGACTATGAATCTTGGTACTTTGAGTCATCTCTGTTGCAATGTGCGGTGTATAAATCATTGCTAATGCATATGGAAGGAAACACATTGAAGACCGCAAGGTTCAGACTCAATGAAGGGGTGGAAGAACAGACATTAACCGTCGATGTGACACAGCCGTATTATCTGAAATTCGGTAACGTCGGAACGTTCGAAGTGAAAGTCAAGAATAGTAAAGAGATACTTAATTTCTTGAAGAAGAAGATTGAAGCACTCACGGATTACACTTCGGCACGTTCATTCGACGAACAGTGGAAACATAAAGAGTTTAGTTTATTAAGAAAATATTTTGAATACAGTAAGATATGAAAGAAGAATGGTACGTAACCTTCAAGGTTAAGCATGACGTTGCAATCAACGGAAAGTCCTGTGACTATTATGCTGTCAAGTGTATTGACAAGCAAAACGCAGAGGAAGTTGTGGAAATGGTATCTGGTTATCACGATTTCAAATACCCGCGCATTGTAAATGGAATGAACAATGTAGGTTCAAAAAAGAGAAACGTGATATCCTACGATATATTCGTTGAACTCGTTAAACAAGCAAAAAACTCAGTATGGAATTAATTTGCTTTTGCTTATTTGGCTCAGTATTAAGCCTATTATTGCTCGTAAGAATTATTAGGAATAATAATAAAAACGGAGAAGATATTACGCTTAATGAGATTGGTCTCTGTTTTGCGATGTTCATCATTTCTTGGATTGGCGTATTCGTCATTGCGTTTGCTTGGTTTACAGAAAATTCAGATAGGGTTGTTATACCGGGAAAGAAGCCTAACGGCATGACGGAAAAAGATAGATGGATACCAATTCCAGAAGATATGTTAGACGATTATGTTGGAAAAACTGTTGACATCACACTCATATGCCCTAACTGCAACAGAAACATTGAGCGAACAACCGCATACCCGTATGCTTATGACCCATCGTTAAGGGAAGTGATTTACGCATTCATTGACCACAAGCAATGCGGGTGTCTTGACTTTCTAACAGAATCTGTTGTTGAATCATTAAAGGCAGAATTGCCGTGGGACGATTAATATGGAAAAGCATAAAATACTACAGAAATTTGACAGATATCTCGAAAACGCTTCGGAAGAAGACCTTAAGGCTGATTGGGAATATCTCAAGCAGTTCAACGAGCCATCGGAAGAAGAATTGTTACACGACAATATCTTCACCGAAGACCTCCGCATTAAGAATTTAGTGGATAATCTAAGGTCTGAAATCAGCAAGAAATGCTCAGATTGGCTTGCCAAATATTACACAAATCCGGATGACGAATATGTAGAATATGCAAACGAGTGGGTTTATAACCCATCCAATCCTGAAGTTGTTGAGATTATGATTCATATTGGGTCTGGTGAAGAAACACAATACATATGGGTTAATGCACCAATTTTAGAAGTATTAAACAATCAATAAAACATTATGGAAAGAACTGAATTTATCAACAATTTACGTAAGTCAGCATCGAGGTTAGCACTGAATATGGGGTGCACAAACTTTAAATCAAGTAAGGGCGACTGCGGAATTTGGGATGCAAAGATATTCACAAACACCGTAACAATGACGGAAATGCTTGAAGAAAAGTATGGAGATTGCTCTACCGAGTGGACGTTTACCAATGACGATGAGTCTTTGCGTGTTCAGACGCGTTTCAGATTCAGCAGACCGTGCATCAGTGTAAAGCGAACAATTAGGACACAGACCGATAATGGTTTAATGTCTCAGCAAGATTTCATTGAACTTGAATTCAGTGACCAAAACATCTTTGTTAAGGGCGAAAACGATTTCGAATCAAAGCCAGCGGGCGACTTTTATCTGTCTCAGACGATGTTATGGAACAATTGGCACGACCTTCGTGACAAGTTAATGGACGCGTTATGCCCGGAAATACGTGAAAAAGTAAAATTCTAAAACAATAACGTTGCGTATAGGCGACACTTTAACAGATAAATTGTTGTCCATGCGCAACACATATAAATCAATAAAGACTATGAAAGAAATCGAAGAAAGAGTAAGACAAATTATCGTTGACAAGTTAGGTGTTGAAGAGTCTGAAGTAACACAGGACACAAATCTCATTGATGACCTTGGAGCGGACAGCCTTGACACCATCGAACTCATTATGGAGTTTGAGAAGACATTCGATGTGAAAATATCAGACGATGTGTCAGAAGGAATCAAGACTGTTGGTGATATGATTAATGCAATCGTTCAATTCAAAAACGAGAAGTAATGGTTTATAGCATTTTATTGGGCGTATTCATCTTTGTGTGTGTTCTTATTGGGTTCGTGACCTTATTTATGGAAAGACGCAAGTTCAAACGACGTCTCAACTCTATCCCATATGTTTTGCCGACTATGGACAAGGCGGTAGATTTGGGAATCATCACCTGTGATGAATGCAGACTGTATGAAAGTTGTCATAATGTAAAGCCTGTTGTTTTCCCGGAC
>Ga0310691_10003578_pt1 | contig 18460 bp, 17 predicted proteins | sample 176DNAGHGlowgp2_FD_203887 | JGI IMG/M metagenome (GOLD analysis project Ga0310691, IMG submission 203887) | Sheep rumen microbial communities from Palmerston North, Manawatu-Wanganui, New Zealand - 1766 DNA GHGlow gp2 (v2) (version 2) | ecosystem: Host-associated > Mammals > Digestive system >...
TGGTTTATTAATCAAGCTCAAAATTACATATTTTCAGATATTTTTTGTGTAATTATTAAAATACATAAAAAAAGCTGAGGCAGAAAACATTTCGCATTTTCCACCCCAACTATTGACAATGAGCCATATTATCAAAATGAAAGAGAATCTTCTACATCTTGCTCTGTTATATCTGCTGATTTTGGATCTTGCCAGGTTGTTTTTTGTGCTTGTATTGAATCGAGTTCTACCCAGCCTACCCAACTATTTCTATCTTCATATTCAGAACCTGGAAGACCAAGAAGAACCATATATGTATAGTCATCTTTAGAATACATTTTTTTCATTTCATTTATTGTTATATGTCTACTATTAGGCTCATAACAGCCAGTTGTATTATTAACAGCAGCACATGCACAAATTTGAAGTGGCTTTTCAGATTTTGTCGACCATATACCTTTAGATTGATTTTCTTCACTATCTCCATATACAGTAGTACCCCTAGGTATAGTGAATATTGAACCAAGTTCTGCTTGAGGTTGAATGATTGGCATATCTTCTACTTTAATAGTGTCTTTAAAAGAAGAACTATTTGAAGATTCATCTAAATTAGTTTGATTATTTGTAGAGATATCAGATGATGAATCAGCAGTTAATTTTTCATCATTTTGCTTAGTAGTACCAAGATTATTAAGTATGTTTTTATAATAAGCAGCATTTTCAGAATTTTCATTACCTATTTGACGAGCTTCTTCGGATTTCTTTATTAATTCAGCCACTTTTTCAGTATTGCCCTTTTTCTTTTCGACCTCTGCTTCTTCAGCAAGCTTGCTAGATTCATCATAATAAAACTGTGCTTGATTAGAATAATAATTATAGTAATATTCAGGATCTTGATAAGTATTTGGAATATTAGTTTCCTTTTCGCTAGATGAGTTTATATGATTTGTTTCGGTTGAATCAATTACATTATCAAGTGTTTCGTTGGATAAATCAAGAATATTGGGGTCAACTGATTCTGTTTGTTGTTTTGTTTGTGTATTTGAAGTATGGTTTTTAACATAATTAATAGCGGTTCCTAGCACTCCCAAAAATGCAAGTACTCCAATAGATACAGGCATTAGCTTTGATTTGAGTTTATTAGGTTTTTTTATAATTTTATTATTATCTGATTTACTTACAGTTTTTGAATTAGGTGAATCAGATTCTGTAGTATTTTCGATATTAGACTGTTCAGTTAATGGACTTTTTGGAATTTCTGGATCAGAAATTTTTTGAGATTCAGTCTTAGCTTCTTTTTGATTATCAGCTTGAGCTTGTTGCTTAGCATTTGCTTTAGCTTTAGCACTAATTGATGCTAGAGCTTCTTCTGCACGTTTTGCTTTATATGAAGTCACTTGGGTTTGGTTTGGCGTTTTTAGCTCTGGTTGAGCTTTTGGTGGAACTGTTGACTCTGATGTTTTTGGGATAGATGATATTTCTTTTTTTTCTGACTCTTTAACTGGTAAAGATGAATCTATCTTATTCATTGTGGTTAAAACTACATCAAAAGTTTTATTAAAATCCTGTTCTGAAACCTTAGTTGAAAAATCGATATTTTTTATGGATTCTTTTAGAGTAATGAGTTGATCAATTTGATATTTTACACTTGAGGGGTGATAGCTTTGTTGCAAAGTATCTTTCTCATTTTCAATTGATAATTGTAAATTCTCTATTAATAGATTGAATTTTTGATAAATTGAGCCTACATCTCCATCAAGCCTCTCATTAACAACAACTAAAGAATCAGCTGCCTTAGATTTTTTTTCTCGCAAATCGTCTATTTGGTGATTTATAGAAGAAAGCTCTTCTTGCTTTGATTTGTCTCTATTAAGTTTCCTTTTTTGAAGATTTAAAGTATTTAAACTAAGATTATATTCCTCAATTTCAGCAACTAATGAACTCCTTTCAGACATTAGAGAATTATATTGTTGCTGAAGAGTATAAATCTTTTCATATACTTTTTTATAATTAATCATAATATTCTCCTAATATATATTTTTTATTTACTACTATCGTCGCATTCATGTTCTTCTACTACAGAGGAGTCCATTGATTTATCTGTCTTCTCAGCTTTAGCTTTCAATTCTTCGAAGTCAATTGGTTCAACTTCTTCAGAAATAGAATCATTTAAAAAGGTGTCTCTTCTTTCTTTAAAACTTGGATTTAAAGATTTGGCTTCAGCTGATTGAAGTCGAGGTAATTCTTTTTTTGAAAAAATTGAAGTGAATTTAGACCATAATGATTGCTTTTTTGTTTCAGATTTTTCGTCATACTCATCGTCATATTCGTCATACTCATCGTCATATTCGTCATCTTTAAGGGTTAATGAATTTCTTAATGCTCTAAACGGTTTCAAAAAGAATGGTATTTTCTTTCTTACTTTATATTTTGGTTCATATTCGTAAGCATTATCTTCATCATGCTCATCTTCAAATTCATCTTCATCATGCTCATCTTCAAATTCATCTTCATCATGCTCATCTTCAAATTCATCTTCATCTTCATCACGCTCATCTTCAAGATTATCATCATCTCTATTAAATGGAATAAACTCATTATCTCCATCAAATGAAATAAATTCATCATTAGACATATCAAGATTGTTTAGACCTTTACCAATAGTACCATAAAGTAATGAATCTAAGTCTTCTTCTGTTTCAGACACAGATTGTTCTTCTTGAGATTCAAGTTCAGATTGACCTTCTTGAACCTCTAGAGCATCATTCTCAGCTTGAGCATCAGCTTGTGCTTGTTTCATAGCTCTTGCTTTAGCTTCGGCACCAATTGACTTCATGGCATTTTTTGCACGATCCATTCTTGCTTGTTTTTCTTCAGCTTGGTCAATACCATTTGTAGTTTCTGCTATAGATATAGATGGCTCTATTTCACTAATAGCATCTAAAATGGTATCAAAAGAATCACTTAAAAGTTGTTCTGGAGATTTAGAATTATTAGATCTTTTTTTGTTAGATTTTCTTGTTTTATTAGTTTCTTTTGGTTTTATTACATAATTAATTATTTTTAATTTCTTATCAAGAGAATTAAGTTGATCGATTTGAATTTCAATGTTATCAATAGTGTTAGAATTTCTAGCAGAAATATCAGCAGCAGAAGTAGATAATATATTATCGATCTCATTTTGCTTTTGAATAATAGCATTTTCAACTGAAGGGATTTGCTGTTGTAGTTCAGGTGTTTCACGATTTTCTAGTTCGGTTTTTAATTTTATTAATGTTTCTAATTCAGCATTAAGAGTCTTTAACTGAGGAAAAGCTGATTGCTTGTTTGATGCTATAGCATTATCAATATTTTCTATTTGAGCATCAATTCCGTCAATTTGATCCTTAATAGCATTAATGTCTTCTTGTATAGAATAATCATAGATATCATTACTTTGTCGTTTTTCAAAAGAAGACAGTTGATTTTCCAAATTGGAACGTTGTTTATTAAGATCAGTTTTTTGTGACTCAAGCTGTTCAATAAGAATAGATAGAGCATCTAATGATTGTGGATTAAAAGACTTTAGATCATGATATTGCTCGGTTAAAGATTGCTTTTCGTTGGCAATAGATGATTTAGTATCTTTTACTAAGTAATTATACTTTTCAAATATTTGAGATATTTGAAGGTTTAAAGCTTCTAAATTTTTATCTTCTTGTGCATTAGATTTCTCATGATTAGATTTAACTTCTTCTATCTCAGAATTTATTTCTGCAATTTCTTTTGTTAAGCTTGTAATTTGTGATTCTAATTTATCAGCAGTTATTTCGTTTTTTGAAGAACTCTGTTGGTATCTAAGCTTTTTTAACTGGTCATTTAAAAGTGTTTTTCTATTATTCAATTCGAAAATCTCACTTTGTTGAGATTCTCCTCGAGAAGAAATACGATTTTCAAGTACAGCTTTATCTAATGAAGCTGTATTGTATTCATTTTGAAGCTCTAAAAGGCTTTCGTTTAATTTTTTTAAATCAATCATAATTTTTATCTCCTTTTTAAAACATATAAGTTAATTATACCATAAAATGGTAAAAAAAACAACAACATTATGTAAAATATAATAAAATTTAATGAAAATGTAAATATTTTGTAATCATTTTGTAAAAAAAGTAATGATTTTGTAATATTAGTTATTGAAAATGGATTTTATTTGCAATATAATTAAAAAAGTGATAAAATGCAAATGAAATTAGATGAAAGGGATAAATAAAATGAGTAAAAGAAGAATTAATTATTTTAAGTTAATAACTACTTGTACAGTTTTAATAGCTATTATCTTTTGTATCATATTTGGAATAAAAAAGATTGCAAATAATTCAACATCTAGTAATGATAACATTTCGGAAACTAGTACCCCTGTTGCAACTATTCCAGAAGACAAAACAATTAATTTAGTAGCCATTGGTGATGTGATGTGCCATAATACTAATTATCAAACTGCATATAATTCAAGTTCAAAAACATATGATTTTGCACCTGCATTTGTAAATGTAAAAAAATATATTGAAAAAGGAGATATTGCAATTGGAAATTTAGAAACTACACTTTCTGGAAAGGAAGTAGGCTATTCTGGATATCCAACATTTAATTCACCTGAAGAATTGGGTGTTGCTTTAAAAGACATAGGAGTAGATGTAGTTTCAACAGCTAATAACCACTGTATGGATAAAGGTTCAAAAGGTATAATTAATACTTTAGATAATCTAGATCAAATTGGAATAAGCCATACAGGGACAAATAGAACAAAAGAAGAACAAGATACAATTTTAGTTAAAGAAGTAAATGGTTTAAAAATAGCATTTTTATCATTTACATATGGTACAAATGGAATAAATATTCCAAGTGGAAAAGAGTATTTAGTAAATTTAATAGATAATGACTTTATCCTTGAGCAAGTTGAATTGGCCAAAAAACAAAATCCTGATATTATTTGCGCAAGTATGCATTGGGGTATAGAATATGCACAAAAACAAAATAAAGAACAAGAACAATTAGCAGATTTGTTATTTAAAAATGGTGTAGATATTATATTAGGAAACCACGCTCATGTAATTGAACCTATGGAAAAAAGAACAATAACATTAGATGATGGTACCCAAAAAGAAGGTTTTGTTGTATATGCACAAGGAAACTTCATTTCTGCACAAGTAAAAGAACATACAAGAAGTACAATAATATTAGATATGAATATAACTAAAAAAGGTGAAACAGGAAAACTTTCAATAGATAGTGTAGATTACATTCCAGTATATTGCTATGATAGAGGAAAGGGTGTTCAAAATAGATATGTATTATTAGATGTTAGGCAAGAAATGCAAGATTTTGAAGATGGAAAAGGAAATATAAGTCAAAGCCTATATAATACATTAAAGCTAGAATTACAAAATACTGAAAAAATATTAGGAGAACCAATCAAATAAACTATATTTGGACCTTAGTCTAAGTTTAGGCTAGGTTCTTTTTAAATATACTTTATTTTATTGTAATTTTATGTTATAGTATATACAGTAATTAGAATATAAGGAATAAAAAATGAAGAAAATAAACGAAAAAATAAAAAAGTTTTTTAAGTGGATTAAAGATGATTTTAAAGATTATAGAACATTTCTAATATTTATATTTGTAATGTTTATAGTACATACTCCAATTTGGGGAGGATTATTATGTTATAAATTATTTAATGCAAAATGGGGTCTAGCAATGGCAACAACAATGTCTCTTTTTTGGCTAGGACCATTTACGCCTTTTTTTCCATTATGTATAGGAATAACTTTTGGAATTAAAAGATTAATGGGAAAAAATAAAAAGACATAATAAAGATGATTTTGAGAGGTGAAAAATGAATTTATTATTTAAATTAACAGACAAAGATTTTGAAATTGAACCACAAGAAATGAATAATTTTAGATTAAGGCTAGCGGCTAGAGGAATTGTTGTTAGAGAAGATGGAAAAATTGCAATACAAAATAAGAAAAATAAAAACGAATATAAGCTTGTTGGTGGAGGAATGGAAGAAGATGAAGATCCACAAGAGGCTTTTAAAAGAGAAGTATTAGAAGAAGCTGGTTGTGAAATCGTCATTATTAGAAAATTAGGAATAATAGAAGAATATAAAAGTCTACAAAATCTAAAACAAATCTCAAATATTTTTATAGCCAAAGTTATCAAAGATATACACATATTAAATCTAACAGCAAAAGAAAAGAGTGAAGGGGCAGAATTATTGTGGTTATACCCAAAAGAAGCATTAGAATTAGTGACCAATTGCTATGATAAATTGTTGCCATCAGACTTTGAAGATGTATATAGTACAAGATTTGTAGTATTAAGAGATAGAAAAATATTAGAATACTATATAAATAATTGTTTAAATTAATTAGAAACCATTAAATTGAATCTAGTAGTACTAAATCCTAATTAGAAAATTATTATTTTAAATGAGGAGGCAATATATGATAAAAAAAGAGCTTTATTATAGGCCACTAAACCAATTAACTGATAAAGAATTAAGACAATTATTTCCGGGTGGATGTAATTATTTAAAAAAATTTATAGAAAAATATGGGAAGTATTCTATTGCAACTTTTCCAGATTCTACACCGATATACCCATTGCCGGAAGGTACTGACTTGAATGAAGCATATTTGCTAGGAATAATAGCTGGAAAACAATCAAGAATTCCTAAGAATAAGCTAGTTATATTATTTGGTCAGCCTGCATGTGGTAAATCATATCTGATAAGATTGGTTGTAAGTTTAAAAGATAGAAGTATAGATGAAATAAAGGAATTGATAGCAGATTCCATTATAAGTGATGAAGAGGCAAAATCGATAAAAGAATTAGTTGATAATCTTGTTATTGTTCCCAAAAAAACAACAAGACCAGCAAGAGAAAATGAACAATTAGATAATCCAGAGATTAAAGTAGGATTACCAGAAGAAGAAGTAAAGGCATGTGATATTACATATGAATATTCAGGTAACTTATATGGGATTTCTCGAAAAGATATAGACAACGCATTATTAGAAGGAGATGCTTTGATGATAATAAACAATATTGATGCTATAAATAGATTATATGAAAGATATAAAAATAATTTAATGCCAGTGTATATTTTTAGAGTATCTGATGAAAAAAAATGGAATCAGCAGATGGAAGAAGCTGGAAGAAGTTTAACTGAAATTTATATGAGAGAATCTACCTTACATGATATAAATAGAATAAATAATCAGATTGAAATACTAAAACAGGATGTAGTTTTAAATTTTGAAGGAATTAAAAACAATACAAAATCACTGTTATTACGACTTAAACAAATTGTAGATAAAACAAGAGAAGATATAGAAAGAGATTAAAAAAAAAAGGACCGGCCCAAAATTAACAGGAGTGCGAAATGTTTAAATTAGTATCAAATTACAAACCAACTGGCGACCAGCCAGAAGCAATTGAATATTTAAGTAATGGCATAAAGTATGGAAAAAAATTTCAGACTTTACTTGGCGTTACAGGTTCAGGAAAAACTTTTACTATGGCAAATATAATAAACAAAGTTCAAAGACCTACACTTGTTTTAGCACATAATAAAACTTTAGCAGGGCAATTGTATTCAGAATTCAAGGAGTTTTTTCCAGAAAACAGAGTAGAGTATTTTGTATCTTATTACGATTATTATCAACCAGAAAGCTATATAGCTCAATCTGATACTTATATTGAAAAAGACGCATCAATTAATGATGAAATAGATAAATTACGCCATTCTGCAACTTTATCTTTATTTGAAACCAGAGATGTTATAGTTGTTGCTTCTGTTAGTTGTATCTATGGATTAGGTGACCCTATAGATTACCAAGAGATGATGATGTCATTAAGACCTGGGCAAAATGTATCTCGTGATAGAGTTATGAAAAAACTAGTTTCTATGCAATATTCAAGAAATGAAATAGATTTTAAAAGAGGAACATTTAGAGCTAAAGGTGATATTTTAGAAATTTATCCATCATCTACAAGTGAAGCAGCTTTAAGGATTGAGTTTTGGGGAGACGAAATAGAAAAGATTTCACAGATTAATCCATTAACAGGAAAATCTATTGGAACAAGAAGTCATGTGTTAGTTCCACCAGCATCTCAATATGTAACATCAAAAGATAAATTGGATAAAGCAATTATAACAATTGAACAAGAATTAGAGGAAAGAATTAAGTATTTTAAAGAGCAAAATAAGTTGATAGAAGCCCAACGTATAGAAGAAAGAACCAATTTTGATATAGAAATGATGAAAGAAACTGGATTCTGCCAAGGAATTGAGAATTATTCAAGACATTTATCAGGAAGAGCGCCAGGTTCTCCACCATATACATTATTTGATTATTTCCCAAAAGACTTTTTACTTTTAATAGATGAATCTCATGCGACTATCCCCCAGGTTAGAGCAATGTATAATGGAGATAAATCTAGAAAAGATTCTTTAATAAATTATGGTTTTAGGTTGCCGTCAGCTTATGATAATAGACCACTTAAATTTAATGAGTTTGAGCAAAGGATAAATCAAGTTGTATTTGTAAGTGCAACACCTGCAGATTATGAAAAAGAACATGCTAAAGACAATGTGGTTGAACAAATCATAAGACCAACTGGTTTGTTAGAACCAAAAATTGAAGTTAAGCCAGTTACAAATCAAGTGGATGACTTAATAGAGCAAATTAGAATTAGAGCAGAAAAGAACGAGAGGGTTTTAGTTACAACATTAACCAAAAAACAAGCAGAAGACTTAACAGCATATTTAAAAAGCTTAGATATAAAAGTAAATTATATGCACTCAGATACAAAAGCACTAGAAAGAATGGAAATAATAAGAAATTTAAGACTTGGAGAATTTGATGTTTTAGTTGGAATAAATCTTTTAAGAGAAGGGTTAGACATCCCAGAAGTTTCTTTAGTTGCAATATTAGATGCCGACAAAGAAGGATTTTTACGTTCAGAAAGATCGTTAATACAAACAATAGGAAGGGCTGCTCGTAATACAGATGGAACAGTTATAATGTATGCAGATGAATTAACAGAATCAATGGAAAAAGCAATTACTGAAACAAATAGAAGACGTAAGATTCAGATGGAATATAATGAAAAACATGGAATAACACCAAAAACTATTCAAAAATCAGTTAGAGATTCAATTAAAGCAGTACAAGTAGAAGATATTGAGATTGAATTTAAAAATAACAAAGATGAAGATATAAAAGACACAATAAACAGATTAACAGACAAAATGTTAGAACATGCAAGTAAGATGGAATTTGAGCAAGCAGCAGAATTAAGAGATAAAATAAAAGAACTTGAAAAGTTGTCAATTGGTTAACCATTGACAACTTTTTCAATTATTTCCCAAACATCATTTGAATAAATTTTCTTTTCAGAAGAAAAAGGGAGAAGAGTAGCATCCATTAATGGATTAAGTTCTTTTTGTAAAGATTTACATGTTGGAATAACTTTAGTTGGTGCAATTTTATCTGCTTTATTTGCAAGTATTAAAAATGGTTTATTGCTTGAAATTATATAGTTATACATAAGTCTGTCATTTTCAGTAGGAGAGTGCCTTATATCTATTAAAAAGATAATTAAGGCAATTTTTTTGCTATTAAATAGGTATTGTTCTATAAAGCTACCAACTTTTTCTTGTTCCTGTTTTGACATTTTACTATATCCGTAACCAGGTAAATCAACAAAATAAAACTTTTGATCAATATTATAAAAATTTATTTGTCTGGTTTTTCCAGGTTCAGAACTTGTTCGAGCTAATTTTTTTCTATTAATCATAGTATTAATAAAACTTGATTTTCCAACATTAGATTTTCCTACTAATACAATTTCTGGTAAATCATTTTTTGGGTATTGTTTAGGATTCACTGCTGAAATCTCAAATTTTGGGTTTTTGATAAATATATTAACGAACATAATTGTCGTGGTTCCTTTCAGTATCATTTGAATTACTCAATGGATTTCCTTCATAATCACTATATTTTTCCCTGTCGTCAGAGGGTTGTTCTTCACCTGCTTTACGTGAAGTCTTTGGTTTTAGTTCTGTTCCTTCCCATTTTTTTGCCATTTTTTCACCACCTTTCTGAACTTTGCTTAAACAAATCAAAAACGAGTATTGCTAGGCAAAATGTATTAAAAAGGCAAGGGAGTGTACGTGGTGTACATGACCGCGTTTTTAATACAATTTAACAACGCAAGACGAAGTTTTTCATTTGTTTATTACTTCTAGTCCGCCCATGTATGGACGAAGTACCTCTGGTACAGTAATACTTCCATCTTCATTATAATTATTTTCAAGAACTGCAATCAAACCTCTAGGTGTTGCAACAACAGTGTTATTTAAAGTGTGTGGAAAATAATTTCCGTTTTCACCTTTTACACGAATTCCTAGTCTTCTAGATTGAGCATCTCCTAAAGTTGAACAACTGCATACTTCAAAATATTTTTTCTGTCTTGGGCTCCAAGCTTCTATATCACAAGATTTTACTTTTAAATCTGCTAAATCTCCAGAGCAACAATCAAGTTGCCTTACAGGGACATTCCAGCTTCTGAATAAATCTACACTTAATTTCCACATTTTATTATACCAATTCATAGATTCTTCAGGTTCACAAATAACAATCATTTCCTGTTTTTCAAATTGATGAACACGATACAAGCCTCTTTCTTCTAAACCATGAGAACCAATTTCTTTCCTAAAACATGGAGAATATGAAGTCATATTAATAGGAAGCTCATTCTTTTTTATTATTTGATCTTTAAACTTTCCTATCATAGAATGCTCTGAAGTTCCAATTAAATATAAATCTTCATCTTCAATTTTATACATCATAGCATCCATTTCTTCAAAACTCATAACACCTGTTACAACATCTGAACGAATCATAAATGGGGGAATAGCATATGTAAAACCATTATTAATCATATAATCTCTGGCATATGCAAGCATTGCTTCATGAAGCCTAGCAATATCTCCAATTAAATAATAAAAACCAACTCCACTTGTTCTTCCAGCAGATTCTTTATCTAAACCATTAAATTTTGCGATGATATCAGCATGATGAGGTATTTCATAATCAGGAACTATTGGTTCACCAAATCTTTGAATTTCAACATTTTCACTATCATCTTTACCAATAGGAACTGATTCGTGCATAATATTTGGAATTCTCATCATTCTTTTCTTTATTTCTTCAGAAAGTTCATTTTCTGAAGCTTCATTTTTTTCTAATTGTTTATTTATTTCTTCAACTTTTGCTTTAACTTCTTCAGCTTTTTCTTTTTCTCCATTTTTCATAAAGGATCCAATTTGATTACTTAAATTTTTCCTTTCGGATCTAAGATTATCACCGTTTAGTTTAGAAGCACGATATTTTTTATCCAAATCAATTACTTCATCAACTAGAACTAGCTTTTCATTTTGAAATTTTTTCTTGATGTTTTCTTTTACAACATCTGGATTTTCTCTTAAAAATTTAATGTCAATCATAATTAATCCTCCTCTTTTTAAAATTTATAGGTATTATATAACATATTTCTCTAGATATCAAGGAAAATAGAAAAATATATTGTAAAAAAGTTACATTTTAGAAAGAATTTTTAAAATATTTCAAAAATACTTGAAATATTTATTTAAAATGTGATATAATCAATTTTGTTGTAAATTTAAGGAGGTTAAAAATGAAACAATTAAGAAAAACAAAAATAGTTGGAACAATCGGACCAGCAAGTGAAAACAAATTAGAAGAATTATTTATAGCAGGGTTAAATGTATGTAGAATTAATTATTCACATGGAAGTTGGGACGAACAATCAGAAAAATCTGAAACAATAATAAGATTAAGAGAAGAAATGGATTTACCTATTCCAATGCTTTTAGATATGAAAGGACCAGAAATCAGAACAGGAATGCTTTATACTGGTAAAAACACAAAAATTGAATTAAAAGATGGTCAAAAATTCACATTAGTTAATGAAGATATTATAGGTAATGAAGAAAAGGTTTCTGTTACATATAAAGAATTATATAGAGATGTTGAACCTGGAACAAAAATATTAATAGATGATGGAGCTATAGAATTAATAGTTGATGAAATCGTTGGAAAAGATATAGTTACAACAGTAGTTCATGGAAATGGATTGGGAAGTAGAAAAACAATGAATTTACCAGGAACAGTAATTAGACTACCAGGTTTAGCAGAAAAAGATATTGCAGATTTAAAAACAGCTTGTGAACATGATTATGACTTTGTCGCTATATCATTTGCAAGAAATGCTGAAGATATAAATAATGTTAGAAAAGTATTAGATGAAAATGGTGGAAAAGATATACAAATAGTAACTAAAGTTGAAAATGTAGAAGGTCTACAAAATTTAGATACTATAATCAATTTAGCTGATGCTCAAATGATTGCTCGTGGAGATATGGCTACAGAAACAGATTTCACAGAGCCACCAGTAGTTCAAAAAAGAATAATAAAAACATGTAATAAAGAAAACAAACCAGCAATTACTGCTACACAAATGTTAGAATCTATGACACATCAACCATTACCTACAAGAGCTGAAGCATCAGATGTTGCAAATGCTATATATGATAGAACAAGTGCAATAATGCTTTCTGGAGAATGTGCTCAAGGAGATTATCCAGTTGAATGTGTTCAAACAATGGTTAAAATTGCAAATAGAGTAGAACCAGAAATAGATTACTGGAAAAGATTTGATGAAAACAAAAATATAGATTTATCAACATACAAAAATAAAGCTTGCTATGCAGCATGTGTTTCTGCAAAAGTTATGGAAGCTGATGCTATTGTTTGTTATACAAATTCTGGAGATACAGCTAGAAACTTATCAGGTTTAGGAGCAGGATGCCCAATACTTGCAGTTACTGATAATAAGAGAACATTCCGTCAACTTGCTCTTGCTTGGAATGTTACACCAATTTATGTTGAATCAAAAGAAAACATTGATAAAACAATTGAAGCCGGGATTGAAAAATTAAAAAATAAAGAAATTCTTGAAAAAGGTGATGTAGTTGTTATCACAGGTGGAAGCCAAATGTTACCAGATAATACAGAAAGCAAAACAATTGGTGGAGTATTGAAAATATAAAAAATCAAAAAATCTATTATTAAACTATAATAGATTTTTTTGATTTTGAGGTAGGATGTAAGAGGTAAGAAGTAGGAAATATGAGATATAATAAAAAAAAAATAATTTCGATTTCTAACTCAGTACTTCTAACATATTTATATTAAAAAACTAGCTTATTAGATTAAACTCTAATGAGCTAGTTTTTTTCACATTTTTTGGATAAAAAAATATAATTAAATAAATAATATTAAAGAGGAGGCGTGAATGAAACAAAAATACTTGATTTTAGGAGGAGATTTAAGAAGTATAAAACTGGCGGAAATGTTGGCAAATGACAACAATAAGGTGTATTCATATGGACTTGAAAAATCAGAGGATATTCAAGAAAATATTAGAATTGATAAAATGTCAAATTTGACCGATGCAATAGATAAAGTAGACATAATAATTGCACCTACTCCGTTTTCCAGTAATGGTGAAAGTGTAAATTCTCCATTTGCAAGTGAAGAAATAAAAATAAATCAATTACTTAGATTAAATAAAAATAAAATCCTTTTTGCAGGTGGCATTAATAATAATATGAAAGAAGAGCTGGATAAAAAATATTTAAAAGTGATAGATATTATGAAAAGAGAGGAATTGGTTATTTTAAACACTATAGCAACTGCTGAGGGAACTATAAAAGTAGCAATAGAGAATACCGATAAAATACTTCAAGGTGCTAATGTTTTAATTTTGGGATTTGGAAGGGTAGCAAAAATTGTAGCTAACAAATTCAGTTTATTATCTACAAATGTAACTTGTGCTGCAAGAAAAATCTCGGATTTGGCATGGATAAATGCTTATGGCTATAACTCTATAAACATAAACGATATGCTATTTGACTTGAAAGACTTTGATATAATAATAAACACTGTGCCACAAATTCTAATTAGAGAAAAAGAGTTAAAACACATGAATCCAGATGTAGTATTGATAGACTTAGCATCAAGTCCAGGGGGAGTAGATAGTAGAATTGCAGAGCAGATGGGGCTAAAATATGTATGGGCACTTGCTCTTCCACGGTAAGGTCGCTCCAGTATCATCTGCTAATTTTATTAAAGAAGCAATATACAACGCTTTGGAAGAAAATGGAAAAACAGAGCAAATGAAAAATGTCGAATAATGCGATGGAAAAATGGAAAAAAATCCCAAAAAAGTATAGACAAATAAAATTAAAAGTAGTAAAATATCAAAAGTAAAAGTTGCAACAAAAAATAAAATTTTAGGAGGAAAAATATGGAAACATTAAAAATTTCATCAAAATCAAACCCAAATTCAGTAGCTGGAGCAATAGCTGGTTTGATTAAAGAATCACACAAAGCAGAAATGCAAGCAATTGGAGCGGGAGCTCTAAATCAAGCAGTAAAGGCAGTAGCCATAGCAAGAGGGTTTGTAGCACCTGCAGGGGTAGATTTAGTATGTATACCTGCATTTGCAGAAGTTGAGGTTGAAGGAGAGGATAGGACAGGGATTAAGCTTATTGTTGAATCTAGGAAGTAATGTTGGAAAATAATTACAATTTTAGCTCTAAACAAATGAAAAACTTCGTCTTGCGTTGTTAAAATTGTATGAAAAAATGCTCAAATACACTATGTATGTTCCGCTTTTTTCATACAATTTTGCCTAGCAATACTCGTTTTTGATTTGTTTAAAAAATATGTTTTATGCTTTTGGCGTAAGATTTTGCCTTGCTAAAATTTAATTCTTTTCCAACCAGAGTATAGGGGGACAAAAGTATTGTCCCCATTTATAACAGGGGGTTTTATGGAATATAAATATATTGAAAATCAAAAAGTACTTATATTTAGAATAACAGAAGAAATTGATGAATTTAAAGCAAAAGAGATAAGGAGGAAGGCAGATTATGAAATTGAAAGATTTATGCCTAAAAGAGTTATATTTGATTTTAATCGTGTTTCTTTCATGGATAGCAGTGGAATAGGAATGGTGATTGGAAGATATAAACAGACATCTTTGTTAGGAGGAAAAATGGAACTTGCAAATTTAAGACCATCAGTAAAAAAAATATTTGAAATGAGTGGAGTCTTAAGATTAATTCCAGAAATTGATTTAGAACAAGAAAAATTATCAGAATTACAGGCACAAAATTAATAATGAAAATGGGGAGATTAGATTATGGAAAATGAAATGAAGTTAGAATTTATAAGCAAGTCAAATAATGAAGCCTTTGCAAGAATTGCTATTGCAGCATTTGTATCTAGCTTAGACCCAACTATTGAGGAAATATCTGATATAAAAACAGCTGTTTCTGAAGCTGTTACAAATTCAATAGTTCATGGATATGAAGATAGAATAGGGATAATACATATCAAATGTAAAACTATAGACAGAAAGATTTATATAGAAATATCAGATAATGGTAAAGGAATAGAAAATGTTGAGCTTGCGAAGCAACCATTATATACTAGTAAGCCAGATTTAGAAAGATCAGGAATGGGGTTTACAATAATGGAGAGTTTTATGGACAATCTTAAAATAGAATCTGTACTTGGCGTTGGAACAAAAGTTACAATGGCAAAAGAAATAAAAGAATTACCGAAAACTGAAAGTCTTACACTAGAAGAGGCTTTAAGGGGGTAAGAATATTTGGAAGAGATTACAAATGAAATAGTTATGGCACAAAAAGGTGATAAAGATGCTTTAGCTAATTTGGTTGAAAACAATCAAGGACTTATTTGGAGTATAGTAAAAAGGTTTTTAGGTAGAGGATATGATACAGAAGATATATATCAAATAGGTGCAATGGGCTTTGTTAAAGCTATAAGAAATTTTGACATAGAATATGATGTTAAACTTTCCACTTATGCTGTTCCATATATAATGGGAGAAATAAAAAGATTTTTAAGAGATGATGGACCAATTAAAGTAAGTAGAAGTTTAAAAGATCTACATAGAAAAATAGTAGAAGTTCAAAAAGAATTTATAATTAAAAAGGGAAGAGATCCATCTCTACGGAGAACTCTCCAAAATTTTAAAAACTAAAAAGGAAGAAATAACACTTGCATTAGATAGTTCAATACCAATTAATTCAATAGAAGAATGTTTATATTCAGATAATAAATCAAATAATTCGTTAAATATTTTAGAAACAATTTCCACAAATAAAGATGAAGCAACACTAATTACAAATAAATTAGCATTAAAAGAAATGATAAATGATTTGGATTTGAGAGACAAACAAATAATATTGTTAAGATATTATAAAGATAAAACTCAAAGTGAAGTTGCAAGGATACTTGGAATTTCTCAAGTACAGGTATCAAGAATAGAAAAGAAAATATTGAATAAAATGAAAAGGGAACTGGTTTGTTAATTTGGTAAATTGGGACCGGGTATTTTTTGCACATTGTTAATTTGGGACCGGGTATTTTTTGCACAACTTAATAAAAAAATAACTAATCCGCGTCAGCATTTCGTTTTTTAAAATCCGTATGGTGGGTATCCCTAAAGGGGGTACCATAGGATTTTAAAAAATGATGTGCGGTTAAACAGGATTAGTTATTCTCATTGTTGTGCAAAAAATACCCGGTCCCAATTTACCAAATTACCAGGCATAGTTTTTGTATTACCGCATACTATTTACAAAAGGAGCAAACCATGAAGAAAATCTTATTTTATATTATTGCTTTATTTTGTATAGTATTTTTGATTCCAGCAATTTGCACAAAACAAAATAGACAAGCAGAAAAAGTAGATAATACAGAAACTATAGAACAAGAAAATTCAGAGCAACCCGAAGAAGTAAATTTAGAGGAAACTAAGTATGAATATTCAAAATTCGGTACAATTAGGCTTTATCATTCTAAAACAGGAGAAATTGAAGAATTACCAATTGATGAATATTTGTATGGAGTTGTAAGTAGCGAAATGCCAGCAAGTTATGACATAGAAGCTCTTAAGGCACAAGCTGTTGTTGCAAGAACTTATACAATTTATCAAATCAAAAATAGTAAAGGAAAGCATGATAATGCGGATATTTGTGACAATTTCGCGTGTTGCCAAGCCTGGCTATCTAAAGATGATAGAATGGCTAAATGGAGTGAAGATGAAAGGGAGACTAATTGGAAAAAAATTGTTAATGCTGTAGATAGTACACAAGGAAAAATAATTACATACAATGGAGAAGTAATAGATGCTTTTTTTCACTCTAATAGTGGAGGAATAACTGAAACAGCTAGTAATGTTTGGGGTGGACAAAACTTTCCATATCTAAAAAGTGTAGAAACTTCTGGGGAAGATGGGTATTCAGAGTATAATTCAGAAGTGGAAATAACAAAACAAGATTTTGTTAATAAAATAAAGGAAAAACATCAAGAAACAATAATAGATTTTGACGAGATAGATTGCATAAAGATTTTAGAATTTACTGAAAGTGGAAGAGTTAAGACTATAAAAATTGGCAATATTCAAATTGCCGGAACAGAACTTAGAAGTCTATTTGGATTAAAATCAACAAATTTTAATTTTGAAATAAAAGATAATTCGGTAGTATTTTTTGTAAAAGGATATGGGCATGGTGTAGGAATGAGCCAAACTGGTGCGAATAGTTTGGCAAAACAAGGCTCAACCTATGAAGATATAATTAAACATTTTTATAATAATGTGGAAATAATTAATATATAAAAGAAAAAGTTGAGAATTAGCGTTCCTCAACTTTAGATACATTCTCTATACTTCCAATTTTAGTAATAATATTACTTAGTTTAATATTATGGTCATACTTAATATGGAATACTATATTATTAAGTTTATTTTCAGATGTTGTTTCATTATTAGAATTAGTTTCATTGTCGGATTCTGTAGATATATTTTCATCATCAAGATCCATTTTTTTTATGACTATATTTTTTGAATCAAAATATAGTTCTAAATTTTTTATTATAGTTTCTTTATCCCCTTTATAAGAAATACGAATTTCGCTACTAATAAAGTGGTCTAATCTATCAGTTAAAAGATATGAATATGATAGTACAAGGTAAGAAATAACTGTAGCAGTTATACCTATAAAATAAAAACCTGCTCCAATACATAAACCTATACAAGTAACTGCAAGTAAGCTAGCTGCAGTTGTTAATCCTTTAACATTAAATCCATCTCTAAGTATTGTACCTGCACCAATAAACCCAATTCCTGACAAAAGTTGTGCGGGAATTCTTGTTGGATCACCTGCATTAAATGTTTTGAAGAAATATTCACCACATAAAACAACTAAAACAGAGCTGATACCTACTAAAGCATGTGTTCTAAA
>Ga0310691_10003579_pt1 | contig 18456 bp, 13 predicted proteins | sample 176DNAGHGlowgp2_FD_203887 | JGI IMG/M metagenome (GOLD analysis project Ga0310691, IMG submission 203887) | Sheep rumen microbial communities from Palmerston North, Manawatu-Wanganui, New Zealand - 1766 DNA GHGlow gp2 (v2) (version 2) | ecosystem: Host-associated > Mammals > Digestive system >...
GTTTCAGGCTGTGGAATAATGTTTCCAGGCTGTGGAAAAATGTTTCCAGACTATGGAACCATAAGACACACTGACAGAGAGCCCCGGATGGATGGGGTACTGATGCGTATAGGAATGGTGTATTGTTAAAAAATACTAATTAATCGTGAAAAGTTATGATTTTTCATTAGGGATTGTCTATATTTGCATTTGTTTAATGCCTAAAACAAACAATTTGAAGGAGAATAGGGATAAGATTACGCATGACATAAGCGAGTTTCTTCGCTTAGCATTGGTCCATGTTGGTGTGGCATCAATGGTTGTTTTCCTATTGTCTTTTTATCCACAGCATCTTTCGGCACAGTCGGGCGAATTGAAGTCGGCCGAGCTGAATATCCTCTTTCCGGCAGGCAGCGTGGCTGTTGACATGGGCTATATGGGCAACAGAGAGCGCTGGGATGCTTTTGAAGAAGCCTTCCGTGCCAATTTTGGCAACCGACAGATACCGAATCTCCGTCTGGACATCTACTCAGGTGCTTCGCCCGAGGGCATACCAGCCCGTAATAAGTGGTTGGCAGAGAACCGTGGCCGTGCGGTGCGCAACCTGATACGTCAGCGACTGGGACAGGGCATCCATAACATCGTTATCCATAACGAGGGAGCACGGTGGGACGGACTGTATGACCTCGTTCTGGCCAGCAACGAGACGTGGAAAGACGACGTGCTGCGCATCATAGAAGAACCGGCTGCTAATAACGAGAACCAGCGTGACCCCCGCGAAACCAAGTTGCGCAATCTGCAGCGCGGCCGTGTGTGGAGAGAGCTGGAACCCTATCTGGCCCAGTTGCGTACCGGTGCTAATGCCGTGCTGAGCTATGAGGGTAGGACAGACACCATCGTGCAGCGCGACACCATTGTTATGGTGGTCAACCAGCCTGTGGCTGCTGTCGACACCGCATATCAGGGACAGCCCTATAGCCATAAGGCCATTGTCAGCAAGCGCGACAGCATTACTTCTATTATGGTGCAGTACCCTGCGTGGGCCATCAAGACCAATATGTTGTTCTGGGCCTTCGGTGCGCCCAATGTACAGTGTGAGATACCTCTGTTCCATGGCAACCAGTGGAGCTTAGAGGCAGAGTGGGTGTTCCCTTGGTTTGTCTGGGGCAACAATACCCGCGCTTTGGAGATTATGAACCTCGGAGCAGAAATCCGCTACTGGTTAGGAGACAGAAAATCGCAGCCTATGCTGCAGGGCTTCCATATCGGTGCTGCCTTGGCAGGTGGCTATTACGACCTGGAGATGAAGAAGAGCAAGGGCTATCAGGGTGAGTATGTCAATTTCTATTTTAATATAGGCTACCAGTATCGCTGGAGTGAGCACTGGGCACTGGACGCCAGCATTGGCGTGGGTCTGCTCTACAGCAAGTACCGCTACTACGAGGGTAGCTCCATCTATCCTGACGGACATCTGGAAGAGAACGACAACCACCTGATGTGGAAGGAGAACAGCAATATCCTGTGGCCAGGCATCTGCCATGCAGGCGTCACCCTGTCATACATGTTCAACGCATGGCCGTTCCAAACTAAATCGAAGAAGCTACATGAGAAATAAGCAGCGACATATCAACATTGCCAGCCTCTGCATCGTCATGCTGTTGGCCACGGTACAGACACTCCTGACGGGATGTCGTCGTGACTTGTATGTCATTGCCGAGCACCAGAAGCAGATAGAGCTGATTACCGACTGGTCGAAAGCTACGCAGAAACCTGGCGGTATGACGTGGTGGTTCATCCGCAACGACAATAGCGGCTACAATCGCCATGAGACGACGGCAGCGGTAACACATACCTGGTTGGGTGTTGCCAAAGGCCAATATACAGGCATCGTTTTCGACTACTCACCGGCAGAGTATAGCCACATGAGTTTTGTTGAAATGACAACTCCCGGCTCTGCCCTGATGTTGCTGAACCCTGCCGCCGACCAGCCCCGAACAGAAGTCAATATCGTGGGTCCCGATGCTGTGCCTGAGAGTATGACAGACATTCCGTATATGACGACAGACGGTAGTACGTTCATGGTGTCTGCTGCGCCAGAAAAGATTAATATTGCTACGCTGGAAAACGTCGACGTGCTGACAGGCAGCGAAGATGACTACATCCTCTATGAAGACCGCAACAAATCGCAGGACGACCTTGTCAAACAGACGATCTATGCCAATCCTGAACCCGTCGTATGGAAAGTACGTGCCATTATCCACGTGAAGGGCATTGACCGACTCTATACCGTGCGTGGCAGCGTGGCAGGACTGGCTGATGGCTACTGGTTGGCCTCCAAGCGCTCTACGTCCAGCCGCTGTCTGCAGCTGATGGACAATTGGCAGATTAACGTTGTCGACACCGAGGGCTATATGACAGCCGAGCAGAACTGCTTGGGACTGCCCGACAAAGACATGCCGCCATCGCCTCTCTACGCCCGTGGCGGTTCCCGCCAGCCCAATAGCGAGAATCCTTCGTACGATGAGTTGCTGCGCCTGAACCTCAGCTTCCTGATGCGCGACAAAAAGACCGTCGTTAACTACCACTACGACCTGGACGATGACGAGGTGGAGGTCTATGAAGACCAGCGCCTCATCGTGATACGCATTACCAGCGCACATCCTGATTGTCCTGACCTGCCTAAGGTTGACTCTGACGACTCTACCGGTTTCGATGCTGACGTGTCGGACTGGGAAGAAGGCGGTCATTCTGATACGACATTCTAATAAAATAAAACGAGATAAAAAATATTACTAACATTTAAAACATGAGACTATGAAACAGAAAAAGTCTTTCCTGCTTGCAGCATCGGTTGTTGTGCTGGCTGCTTGCTCAAGTAACGACCTGTCAGAAAGTCCCGCAGCCCAGCCTCAACAAGTCGATGACTCGGCTATCACCTTTGGTGCCTATGTCAATCGCGGCGTAACACGTGCAGGTGCTGTAGGAACCCTGACTACCAATGGAGACGCTCCCGCTGTGAGCCTGCAGAATGTCGGCTTCGGCGTATTCTCTTATTACAGCGACAGCGAGTCGTATTGCGAGACCTCGAAGCCTAACTTCATGTACAACCAGAAGGTCAGCATGCCTGATGGCGTTAACTGGACCTACTCTCCCATGAAGTACTGGCCTAACGAGTTTGGTAAGAACGCTACCAGTGAGGGTCAGGACCGTCTGACATTCTTTGCCTATGCTCCTTACGTCAATGTGAATCCTTCTACTGGACGTGTCATTAAGGGCGAGAACGACGGTGACAATGGTATCGTCGGTTTGACCAGCAATACTGCTTCTGGCGATCCCTATGTAAAATACTATGTAGACATGGACCCCGACAAGCGCGTAGACCTGTGCTGGGGCGTTGCCAAGCAGCAGTTTAATGCTAGGGTTGACGAGGAGGCTATCAATCTGATTGATGCCGGCTGGCCTTACATCGATGTTGTGAAGCCTACCACCAACTCTAAGATTGACTTTGACTTTAAGCATGCGCTGGCAGCTGTCAATGTACAGATTGACACAGACGTAGACGTTACTGGACACGACGACAATGCTGCTGATGTGGACAGATATACCCGTATCTGGGTGCGCTCAGTGACCTTTGAGGGCTTTACCGACAAGGGCCGTCTGAACCTGAACTCTAACGCTGACCCCAACAGCGCTGAGTCTGGTCCCCAGTGGATTGACCTCACCACAGACTCTCCTGTCGCCAGCGGTGTAGTAACTGTCTATGACGGTCGTACGGACGGCAAGGAAGGACGCGACAACGCTATTGCCAAGAAAGAGAGCCCTGCTACGCTGAATGCCAAGATTATCCAGAGCGCTCCTTACAGCAAGCAGGCACTGGAGAATGCCGATGAGGCTGCCAGAATGCTGACTATCAGCGAGGCTGTTCCTGGCGTAACCAAGGCTAAGGTGAACCTCTTTGACAGCGATGCACTGGAGGCTCCTGTCTACGTCATTCCTACTGATGATAATCTGAAGGTAACCATTGTCTACGACGTGGAGACCTATGACCCCAACCTCGCCGCTTTCTTGTCTGACGGTTCAGTGAAGGGTAGCAGCGTGCAGAACACCATTGAGAAGGAGATTACCTTCCAGCCAGAGAGTGGCGATGCCATTACGAAACTGGAGGCTGGCAAGAGCTATACCATCAACCTGCACCTGGGCCTGACCAGCGTGAAGTTTGATGCTGTTGTCACCGAGTGGGCCGATGGAACCAACTTCAATGTTGATCTGCCTTACAACTATACTACTCAGTATTATACCGCTGAAGAAGCTGATGCCTACAACAGAACACTGGATGGCGCTGTACAGCCGGGTGACGAGAAAACTCCCGCTGAGTATTATACTGAAGATGAGATTGCTGGGCACAATGCTATAGTCGACATCTGGACAGCTCCGAGGGTGAAGACTCCCGCTGAGTACTATACCGAAGACGAGATTGCTGGGCACAATGCTACACTCGACATCTGGACCGCTCCCAAGGCTAAGGAAGGCTACTTTAGCTTTGAATCTTTCGAAACAGCTGATCCTACACATGCTTATGGCTCAGGTACCGTAGTGAAAGTATCTGACGACGGCGTAAACACCATCGTAGAGGTAGTAACCAATACGATTGATGGATTTGTCGGTCAGCAGTTCAAAGTACATGCTGTAGACCTGACTGGTGGCACAGAGTTTGAGTTGTTCACAGTTGACGGCGATGCTCCTACAGGTGTCTCTGTTAGAAATGTAGCTCAGGTGAACTATACCGAAGAAGAGATTGCTGCACACAATGCTACACTCGACATCTGGACAGCTCCGAGGGTAAAGACTGAAGAGGTGCTGTATACTGAAGAGGAGATTGCTGAACACAATGCTCTGCCTGAGAATACACTGTGGGATGCTACAACCGAAAAAACTGCTGCTACCTATTGGACTGAGGAAGAAGCTAACGCTTACAACGCTGCCCTTCCAGGTGCCAAGCATGCCGGCGATCCAAAATAAAGTCTCCTAAGAAAGACAAATAACAATCATTTAAAAAAGGAATTATTATGAAAAAGAATATTATCAATTCCATTTTTGGACTGGCTGTAGCATCTCTGATGCTCACGGCTTGCTCCAACGCAGAGGATGCAGTAGCTGAGAAGTCAGCTGTCTCTGCTGGCGGTGAGACACCCATCAATTTTGGTGCCTATCTGAACCGTAACATTACACGTGGTGGCTACGAAGGTGAGTTGACGACAGATGTTCTGAAAGCTGCCGCTAATGGCTTCGGTGTACTGGCATATTTTACCGACAACCAGCCCTATACACCCAATGCTATTCCTAACTTCATGTATAACCAGCAGGTGACATACGATACAGACCACTGGACATATTCACCGTTGAAGTACTGGCCTAACGAGTTTGGCGCTGATGCTGCCAGTGAGGGAATGGACCGCTTGTCATTCTTCGCATACGCTCCGTATACTGAGGTGGATCTCGTGACAGGCTTTGCTACGACGAATCCAGACAATGGCATCATCGGAATGACTCGTTCTGCTGAGAGCGGATATCCCAAGGTTCGCTATGTGGCAAGTTTTGACCCTACCAAGAGAGTAGACCTCTGCTGGGCAGAGCCTCAGAGAAACCAGACCAAGCAGGCCGTTGCTGGTACAGTGCCATTCAACTTTAATCATGCCTTGGCAGCACTCAATGTACAGATTGATGCATTGTTTGATGATGTTGCTCCTGGTGGAACAGGTACGCTGGATGCAAATACCCGCATTTGGGTACGCTCAGTAACCTTCGACGGTCTGGCTGTAAAAGGTGAACTGAACCTGAATAATGACAATCCTATGCCCGAATGGAACGACCTCTATAGCAATTCTCCGCTGAATGCTGAGTCAGTAACGATCTATGACGGACGCCGCGATGGCCGTGAGGGCTATGCTGCCATGCCAAATGAGAAGCCTATTGGCATCAATGCTGTACTGGTACAGGATGGCGAGTATACAACAACAGCATCAACAATTACGACTCCTTCCATTGACAAGGGTGTTACAAAAACTACTGTTAACCTCTTTGAGGGTGCTACGGATGTAGCAGATCCTATCTATGTGATTCCTACAGGTGTGCCCTTGCAGATTACTATCGTCTATGACGTGGAGACTTTTGACCCACATCTGGTATCAAGCTACCTCAGCGATGCTAAGACAAAGGGTGTCTCTGTGGAGAATACCATCACAAAGACCATTCTGATTGATCCTGCAGATGTTACTTCCGGAATGATTCTGGATGCTGGTTTCAAGTACACCGTCAAGCTGCACTTAGGTATGACGAGCGTGAAGGCTGATGCTTCTGTAACACCTTGGGATACAGGCGACGAAGCCAACACAGATCTCCCCTCTAACAACTAATTGAAGAATGCACAGACAGATATATCATATCAGTCTACTGACTGCTTTTGCAGTCGCAGCGCTATTGTCATCGGCATGTAGTGCCGATGGCAATGGCGAACTGCAACCTACAGCTACCGACCAACAGCCCGTGGCATTTACTGCCACGATGGCTGACGGTCAGGAAGCAGAAACCCGTGCAGTACCCAACGTTATTGATATTACGGCATTGCGAACGGGCGGCTTTGGCGTGTTTGCCTGCTATACTGGTTTACACCACTATGGCGACACAGACGCACAGCCGGACTTTATGTATAACCAACAAATCACTTGGAACAGTGGAACGAGTAAGTGGACCTATAGCCCTCTGAAATACTGGCCCAATGGTGAAGGCGTCGTGAACGGCAGTACGGGGACACTTCCCCATCATGTGAGCTTCATGGCCTATGCTCCCTACAGTGATATGAGCACAGGCGATGCTGGCTACTGCATATCCTCGATGAGCTATCAGCATGAGGTGGGTAATCCGTGGATAACCTATCGGCTGCATATCAATCCGATGCACCAGGTAGACTTGTTGTATGCCACACCACTCTTAGACCAGACCAAGCAGAGCACGGCAGCATCATTGTCGTTCGCCTTCCAGCATGCACTGGCATGTGTGGGTAACGAGGTTACCGTGACGCCAGCTGACGCAATGAAGACTCACTTGAATACGCTGCGCACAGGAGAGGTCGACAGGGTGGAACTGGTGTTGCAGTCTTTCTCTATCACCTATACGCTGACAGAGAAAGGACGTCTTGCCATGTGGAGCAGTGACGGAAAACCACACTGGGAAACCATCAACAGCGAGAGCGGGTTGGTGACGCGTACCATCAACTATACCGTGCCTGCCAATACAGTGCTGTATAACTATAACGGTACGGCAACAACTACGGACTACACTAATGACGAACATGGAATTTTCTATATCCCTGCACACCTGGCAAACCACTATCAGAAGGCTGTAGCTACACTGTCCTATCAAGTGCGTACTTATAATAGTACAGACGCGTTGCTGAATACGGAGGCGCACTCTGATAAGGTGTCAGCACCCATCGTGTTGAGTGACTATGACGATGCCTATAAGCCGGGTAAAAATCTGACAATGACGTTCCGTATCAAGAACGATTAAATCCGACTGAAAATCCTTACAATGCTTTCTTGTGTATAGTTTTCAGCTGGAAATTTGGTAGTTTCCGGGAAAATGCTTATTTTTGCACTTTAAATAGTTGCTGATGATGAAGAAAATACTCTTGGCGGTTGTGGTGACAGCTCTTGTGAGCATTTTGCCCGTTCGTGCACAGATGGTTGCTGCGAATGTTGATGCATTGTGGCTTGCTACGTTGACACCAAATGTTGGCTTCGAACTGGTGGTTGGCGAACGGTCTACGGTGAGCCTGAACAGCCTGTTTGCCATGAAGCCGCTGGGCAAGGACATGAAGATTACTGCACTGCAACCAGAATACCGCTACTATTTTTCTGGTCGTCCGATGTTCCGGGAGTTTATCGGCATTGGCGGCATTGGCGCTGTTTATGATATTACATGGTCGGGTAAGGTGTATGATGGTACGGCACTGGGTCTGGGGCTGACCTTTGGCTATGTGCTACCACTGAAGAAACGCCTAAATATTGATTTCCACGCCGGTTTCGGATTCATACACTACAAACATAAAGAGTATTTTGTCGGTGACCAGTATGATGCGGACTACATCTTTGACGGTGAGCAGCGCGCCAATGCCTCTGGCTACTACCTGTTGCCGACAAGAATAGGTGTGAGCGTAAGCTACATACTTTGGTAGTGAAGAATGAAGAATGAGGAGTGAAGAATGAGGAGTGAAGAATGAGGAGTGACCTAAAAAAACGGATATGAGAAAACTTGTTGTACTGATACTACTGATGACGGCTACGCTGGGTGTATTGGCTCAGGGTCCGGTACCTGTGAACATCAAGGTGAAGGTGACTGTGCACAACAAGGAAAATAACAAGGATATCAACGAACGTGTGACCTATTCGCGCATTCTGACGAAGAAAGAGGCCTTGGAGGCACATGCTGCCATAGAACGCCTGACGGGTGACAAGTCACCTAACGACATGAATGTCGACATGGACCAGGAAGCCAAGGTGAAACTGCTGATGAAGAAGTATGGCTTCATCGAAAAGAACAGAACATCGGCAAAAGGTTATGTAGAGCTCAGCACGGCAACGACCATGTGCTACCTGTTTATTACCGGTCAGGAGAATAAAGTGTCGGATATCTTGGAAGTGGTGCCTGGCAAGACTGACTATGAGCTCACCATCAACGTACAGCGACTGCAGGAAGTGTATGCCGAGGGTAAGCTCGGTGAGCGCGAGGAGATTGGCGGTGGTACTGGTGACCCGGATGACGGCAACGAGTATTTCCGCGTGAAGATGAAAGTGCTGAGAGGACAGGCGCGCCGCAATGCACGCATGATAGTGCAGACCTATGCCGTAGACTGTCAGACAGACGATACGATGGCGTATTGTCAGCCACTGGTCTATGAGGGTGCTGAATACCATAACCTGCAGGACAAACGCATGGGCTTTGACTACTTCAAGAATGACTCGCTGGCAAAAAGTTTTCAGGCCAGCACACCCTTGGAGGATGACGAATACATCATGGTAGACACCACGCTGGTGTACAAGAAGAAGGACAAAAACGCCAGCTTCCGCGGTCCTTTTAAATTTATCATTGAAGACTATCACCACATCTACTATACCGGTGGCTATGCAGGCACATGTCTGCGCTATCGCCCGTTTAAGTTCCTGGACTTCACTCCAGCCTTGGCAGAGATGGAACTGACGGAGGAGTTCAAGGAGGAGGCACAGTCGCAGATTGCCGACGAGAAACGCGACCTGGCGCTGAGCTTCGACGTGGGTAAGGCCGTGCTTAAAGAAGACTCGATGAACACGGTCAACTTGAACAAGCTGGTTGACGAGTTGCGCTCGTATGGTGACAAACTGCTGTCGCCTGCTATCCAGGGTATGGCGTCGCCGGATGGTAACATGAAGAAAAACCTGGAACTGGCACAACAGCGTGCACAGTTGGCAGCATCGATGATTCAGCGCTATCTGCCAAAGGGACACCGCGTCTCTTCAACCAGTGGGGTGTACACATGGAAAGATGTGACGGAGCGATTGAGAAAGAAGGGTAAGGCAGCAGAAGCTGATCAGGTGGATGCTATTGCCAGCAAGACAGATACACCCGACCGCGAGTTGAGAATGCTGGAATTCTATGACACAGAGATAGTTCCTATTCTGGAGAGTATGCGTGTGATGAAGGCATCTTACAAGTACATCCGCGAGAAGGTGCTAACTCCTCAGGAGGCCGTTGATGAGTTCCACCTATATAAAGACCTGTATAAACAAGGCAAGAAGCGCTTTTCGAACGGTGACTACTGGAACATCTTCAATAACCTGACAGACAGTGCAGAGATTGACACGCTGACAATGATGTGTTATCGTGATATTACTAAAAATCCGGAATATGCTACGGAGAACAAGATAGCACCATACGTTTGTAACCGTGTGGCACTGATTAACCTGAAGAAGGGTATCCCCAACGCACGTATCCTGGAGCCGTTCATTGACCTGACTAAGCGTGGCGTTAATGCCAAGAAGGCTATCGACGATATGCTGACTATCACCGTGAACCGCCGTGAGATACTGCTGAACCAGGCAGTGACTTACTATCAGGAACTGAAGATGGACTCGTGTAAGTACTTCATCAGTTGGCTGAAACGTAATAATGCCAGCGATCCGGCATTGGAGAGTCTGGAGCGTATCATGAACCTGAAGTCGCTGCACTATAACAACTTCCGCAGCGCAGAACAGGAACAGGAGTATGAGGCTGCCAAAAACTATGTGCTGAACATCAGCGACGAGAACAAGGCCATCCTCTATTCTGAAATTCCTGACTGGGGAAACACCAAGGGCGGTATGGAGTATGTGAACCAGATGCCCGATGAGAGTGCAAAGAAATGGTATCTGAAGGGTATTCTCTGGGCGCAGATAGCCTGGAAGGAAATCAGTACCAAACTGAAACCAACACCAGGCATGGAACTTGATGCAGAGCGAGAGATTCGTGAAAACCTGGAACCGAAAGAGGAGGAGGACAACAGTGGTAAACCTGACCTTGGTGGTGGCTTCTTCCTGTTGACAGAAGACGAAGAGACGGATCTGATGGCTACGGATTATAACCGCTATGCGTTGTATAACCAGCAGAAACAGAAGTATATGGATGAGCACGACGGACAACTGCCTGTGGTGGAGGTCAAGGTGAAACCCAAGAATGCGGATGATGATATTGAAATAGAAGGTATACCTTTCTATTTGGCCTATTTCCAGCATTGTTTCGAGCTAGAACCTCAGTTCAAGCGTATGTACTTCAATGAGGCTCATGTGCCTGAAGATATGCGCAAAATCTATAAGTACAAGAGAGCACAGGTGCCCGCCTATGACAAACTGTTCCGTCTGTTGCAGGCCTATGATGAGCGTATTGAACAGGAGAAACTGGAAAAACTGAATGCTCCTGCTGAGGGGGATAAGAAAGAGAATACTGATGAAAAGAAGAATACTACAGATACTGCTGCTATGTAGTGCGACGATGGCTTTTGCCGCACGCCCGACAGCGAAGGAACCCGCCAGAATAGATGTCGCACCACGTGACACCACTGACTTTGGTGAGGATAATGATGACGTAGAACTCGTCAAACCTACCAAAGAACAGGGTAAGGAGGGTGAAGAGAAGAAACCCATTGAACGTACGGGTTTCGACGCTATGGAGTATGCGCTGTCCCGTCGTTATCATGCCATGGGCGAGGAGTTCGGAAAGGAATGGTATGACCATCTCTTCATACAGGCCGGTGTGGGACTGGAACAGATGGTACCGCCAGCCAGCAACTATCGTTTCAAAACACTGACGGCTGTCAATGTGGGTATCGGAAAGCAGTTTAACAGATACAATTCTGCCCGTCTGACTTTACATGGAGCATGGGGATACCAGGACGGCAAAGACCGACTGTTTACCAAGTACGGCGTACGTCTGGAGCACATGTTCAGCCTGACCTCTTTCTTTTATGGTTTCCAGCCATCGCGATTGGTGGATGTGTCGACTATCTTTGGCGTGGGGGCACAATATAGTAAACTGAGTTTCAAGAATATACTCTATGAGGAGGAGATGCAGAAACGCCTGGAGGCCTTCGAACAGGAAGGTAACAAGGTGGAAGCAGACATCATACGGCAGAACTGGCCTAAAGACAAGAGCGGCGCATCAGTGGAGGCGCACATCGGTGCGCAGTTGCGCTTCTTTACAGGTCCACAAGGTTATATCAATATTGAACCCTACCTGGGTATGGCAACAGACAAAATGGACCTCAGCCAGAACCAGAACTGGAGGAAAATAGACGTGTTCTATGGTGTCAACTTCAACTATATCTACTTCTTACGTAATAACTTGTCAAAGCGAGAACGCCAGTACTTTATCAAACACCGTCAAGAACATGACCAGATAGACAACGACAGTAGCTATCTCCAGTCATGGCAGCAGCCGTGGTTCGTGGAGTATAGTAATGGTGTGAACTTCTTGACAAATAGTCAGTTGGGAGCAGGAAGCTCGATGGGCTCTGACTTCTCTCTGAGTATAGGCCGCTGGCTGTCTCCGGTGATAGGTCTGCGACTGACAGGCTCTGTACACCAGACAACATGGCGCAAAGACTTTGTAGCAACCAATGATCCGGCGATATCTACAGCGCTAACGGGATATGATGCCTTTATGCATAACATCTATACGGGAATAAGACTGGATGCACTGTTTAACCCGCTGGGTTTCCTGAAGTCGTTCAGTTGGGATAAACCGTATGGTGCTTATGTCGTAGGTGGTGTAGAGTATGGTTGGGTAGATAAGTATCAGAACAAACGGCTTAGTACACGTAGTGAGTCTTATTCAGGTGGTCTGCATCTGTGGTATCAGTTGAGTGACGGATTGCACTTCTTCGTAGAGCCCCGCTATATGCACTATGTCTACAAGTTGCCATATACGGAGGTAGACTGGAATAAGAACTTTACTGACGACGCTGTCACGGTAAGTTTTGGTTTACAGATGGCAACGCGCTCTAGCCGATTCCGTCACCATGACGAAAACGAAGTATATGAACCGCTCTGGAAAATAAGAGCAGGTATAGGTGGTGGTTTTTATGAGATTCATACCAAGAAAAACTTTGAAGGGGACGGCGGTGTTGGCGTGAATGCCAAGGTTTTTGCTGAATACCATCTGACACCCATTCATAGTGCGAGGGCGTCCTTTGAGTATCTGCCCGTAAAACATTCAAACTTGGTGGATTATAAAGTGGTTAATACCATCAATGGCGGTTCTACGACGAAATATGGTATGTGGCATCATAAGTTTAATCTGGGACTGATTAGCTTGGGCTATCAGGCTAACCTAAGCAATCTCTTTTGTGGTTATCCGTCATGGCGCCGCTTCGACTTGAGTGCCTTCCTGGGACCGACATTTATCATCCCTTTGGGTGATAACTCGGAACTATCCACGAATGAGACACTGTTTGTTGGCGAGGAGGTGCAGATGGAAGAACAAATGAAGGCGAAATCAGGAATGGGTGCACATCTGGGCTTTAAATTGCGCTTCAAGATTGTTCCACACATCTCGGCAATCTTCGAACCTACCTTCTATTTTTTGGGGAATACAGAACTGCCTAGCGTGGATTTCCTGACAGTGAAATATCTGCAGACACTGAATTTCGGTGTGCAGTATGAGTTGTAGATGTATGATGTATGATGTAAGATGTAAGATGCAAGAGTTATGATACGAAAAATATTTTTCCTATGTAGTTTGCTGCTAGTGGCAGTGTCGCCACTGAAAGCGCAGGACGACCCCAAAGCTGCCGGTGCTGCTATCGACACCATCGTCCGTGTGTTCTCGGAATATGAAATTGTAGACCGCTTCGTGGCTGACATCTATAAGAAATTCGAGAAAGACACCAAGAAAGGTCCTATCTTGGCGGCTCGCATCGCCAAGGCATACTATAACTATGTGATGGTGCCAGGCAACCCGACACCGCAGTACCACCGCCGCGATGTACCCAAGGCGTTGGAGTATCTGAATAAAGCCATCGCACTGGATCCGAAATATGCGCAGTCGTACCTGGTAGCCAGTGACATCTTCTATAATGAGGCAAAGATTGACACTGCACTGATATGGCTGGACAAAGGTATTGCTGAAAACCCGACAGACTCGTCGCTCTATATCGAGTCAGCCAAACTACTGGCATTCTCTGACCCGGACGCTGCTGTCCAAAAGCTGATGGTGCTGAAGGAACGCGACTCTACCTTCCAGGTAGACCTGCAACTGGGACGACTGTACTATAAACTCTATAGCGACCATGGTAAACTGCCGATGAAAGAGTTGGCGGAGAGCTATGGCAGAGTGTATGACAGTAAAGATAGGGAATTGCTAAACCTTGGTGATCTTGGCGCATTGTCTCTTGGACTACAGTGGGCTGGTGATTTGGGCGAAGAACGCTTTAATAAACTGTATGAGGTGACGTCTTATGGTGTCAGCCAGTATCCAAAGGACTTCGGTATGCGTAAGTTCCTCTTGGTGGGATGTATGAATACCAAGAAGTATGATGAGGGTATCAAGACCGCTGAGTTTATGTTTGCTATGCCAGATAGTGTGAGAAAGGTCGATGCCGATGACTATCTGTATTATGCTACTTGTCTGGCGGGTGCCAAGCGGTATGAGGACGCTATTGCTCAGTATGAGCGCGTGCTTGCTATGGATGATGTGTCAGAGAATAAGAAATATCAGGCGGACAGAGCCATCGTAAGCACTATCACTACACAGGTAACTGAACTGCGACAGTTGGGTGACTATGACAAGGCTATTGCCACCATAGAGCCGGTAGTGCAGAGATATCGTGACAAAGGAACGCAAAACGATAACCTGATGATTGCTTACGCTACCATTTATACTGACTGGGCTGCAGAATTGAATGGTCTTGAGCGTATGGATGCCATACGTAATGCTGTAAAGGTTTTTGATGAGGCTGCTGAACATTCAGAGTTGAATGCCAATATGTTTCTGCATCGCTGTTGCTACTATAGCATGGCATTGGATCCAGAGCTAAAGGAGGGCCTTGGTATGCAGTATGCTCAAAAGCTGGTAAAGAATCTGGATGGCAAGGCTGATATTGAAGCCGGTGAGAAACGTTATCTCTTGTTGGGGTATGAGTATATGATGCGTCATGAGTACTTTATCAAGAAAAATAAAAAAGCAGCTATCTCATGGGCGGACAAGATGCTCGATGTCGATCCTACCAACGAATTGGCACTCCGATTTATCACTGCTTTGGGAGGATAGCGTTGCACAGCATTAAATAATGAAGACGATGATAAGAAAGATACTGATGGCAGCAGGACTCCTGCTGTTGGCGATGGGAGGACAGGCGACGGTCTTACAGGATACCGTGCTTAACATGCACTGGAGCCAGCACTCCGTAGACTCACTGCTGAACATCTGCAGACCACTGGCACAGACGGACGTGAAAGCTGCAGAGGAGAAACTACTGAGATTTAAACAGCAGCACTTTGGCTTTCCTGCAGAACTGTATATTGCCCAGCTGTATGATGCGGCCGACAAGAAAGGTACGGCATACCGTGCCGAGGTAGCTCATGCCTATGACCAGATGTCGCTGTCACTGATGTCGCAGGGGGATATGGAACTGTATGTGCTGAGCCTGTTCTATAGCGGTCGTAATGACGACTGTGCTAAGAAGGCCCGCGAGGCGCTGGCATACTATCCGCAGAGCCTGCCACTGAACAGGTATTTTTTCCGCTCGCTGGTGTCGCAGGGGCACTACCGTGAAAGTCTGGCGGCCTATGAGAACCTGACGCATGCCCAGCCTGCTGTCCTGGAACATAGTGACAGCGTACACTATAGCGTGGCACTGATGGGGTGGGTGCGCTACCTGTACCAGCAAGGGAAATTCGAGGAGGCTGCCCAGTGGATGGAGCCTTTTGCCCAGCAGCGCCGACAGCATGGTCAGATGACCGATGACGTCACCATGCAGCTGGCAAACATCTATATCGAGTGGGCAAAGAAGCTGGAGGGTGCCGAGAAAGAACAGATGCTGCTCAAGGCCGACAATATCTTGGCACAGCGCATCCCTGAGACCACGATGAACGATGACCTCTTTGCCTATATGCGGGTGCAGATGGTACAGTTCCAGTTAGACCCGGAGGCCCACAAGGGTACGGCATTGCCTGCCATCTTGCAGATGGAAGAGGTCTTCAAGAAGAAGGCAGACCTTGACGAGCGTCACAAAGAACGTCTGGTAACGGGCTACCGCTACCTGATGAGTTATTATTTTATAGAGAAAGAGGACTATGCCCTGGCTGCCCAGTATGCCGACAAGATACTGTCATTGTATCCGGCGGATGACGCGGCAACACAGGTGAAGAACCTGTATAAGAAAACGCAGGCGTAAGGGTTACATGAACCCTTGGCGCCTGAGGGCTTCCAAAAGTCCGGCGGACATCGCCTCGTTGTCTTTCTTCGTATAGCGGATGTCAGTAAAAATCTGTGCCAGTGTCTCTTTGTTGTTGAGCTCACAGAAGTGGCGGTTCTCGTCCAGACTCTCCTTATAGTGATAATAGGTGTCGATGTCGGCAGGGGTGTAATCTTCGTAGGTCTCGCTGTGTACAAAACTCTCGAGGGGCAGACGGTCGGAGAGGGGAGGCTCTTCGGCAGGCCAGCCAACGGTGAGTGTGGCGACGGGCATGACGAGTCGAGGCAGCTGCAGGATGTCGATAATCTGCTGAGGCTGATAGACCGTGGTGCCCAGATAGCAGTAGCCCAGTCCCTCTTCGTCCATGAGGTTGCAGAGCGTCTGCGTATAGAGCAGAGCATCGATGGCTGCATTCTGGAATGACAGGAAATTGTCGTAGCCAGGCTGTGCCTTGCGCTCTTCGCACCAGCGCGTGGTGCGGTGGAAGTCGGCACAGATGGTGAGTACTACGGGAGCCTGTGTCACCATGGGTTGGTTGAAGTGGGCAGGAGCCAGACGCTGCTTCATGTCGCCATCGCGGGTGACGATGACGGAGTACAGCTGCAGGTTGCCCATTGTCTGTGTACGGCTGGCCTCGGTAAGGAGGCGGTTGAGGAGCGCTTCGCTGACCTCACGCTCGCTATATCGGCGTATGCTACGCCTTGTCAATAGATTTTTCATGCTGCAAAGATACGAAAAAATGAAGAATGAAGAGCGAAGAATGAAGAATTATTATCTTAAGTGATGCATATTTCATAATTATTTTGTAATTTTGCAACCGATAAACGTTTATTGATTACTATGACAGAGATGAAAGTGACGCTGGTGGAGCGCCTGGCTCGTCGTATGACGGCCGCCAGCCAGCACACGGAGAGCCCGCTGACAGAACAGCAGGCTCAGCAGTTGTTGAACAAAATGCTGGGAGCACTGACTGCTGACGAACAGCGGTTGGTGACCATTGTGGCAGATGCTACCGTCAAGGAAGTGCTGCAGAACCAACGCCCGGAGGTGACAGAGATTCGTCCGAGGGAGTTGGAGTGTGACGTGGTCCGTTTCCAGAACAATAAAGACAAGTGGGTGGCACTGGTAGGCTTGCTCAACGGCTATCCCTATGAGATCTTTACTGGTCTGCAGGACGATGAGGAAGGTATCTTGCTGCCGAAGTCAGTCACCAAGGGTAAGATTATCAAGCAGGTCAATGCTGACGGTACGAAACGCTACGACTTCCAGTTTGAGAATACCCGTGGCTACAAGATTACTGTTGAGGGCCTGTCGGAGAAGTTCAACCCCGAATACTGGAACTATGCCAAGTTGATTAGTGGTGTGCTGCGCTACCGTATGCCTATCGAGCATGTCATCAAGTTGGTGTCTTCGCTGCAGCTGCAGTCGGAGAGCATCAATACGTGGAAGAACGGTGTGGAGCGTGCCCTGAAGAAGTATCTGGGCGACAGTGCTGAAAGTGCAGACAATGACGATAACGCAGAGCAGCATCCAACTGCATGACATACGCTTCTACGCCTATCATGGCGTGATGGAGCAGGAACGGCGCGTGGGTGGCGAATACCTCGTGTCGCTATCGGTTGAGGCAGACTTTGGTAAGGCTGTTTCTAGCGATGCTGTGGCAGACACGGTGAACTACGCTGCACTCTATGATGTGGTAGCCCGTGAGATGGCGCAGCCCTCAAAACTCTTAGAGCATGTGGCAGGTCGGATTGCCTCGCGTGTGTTGGAATCATTCCCCATGGTAGAGACCCTTTGTATCAGTATAACGAAATGTAACCCACCGATGGGGGCCGATTGTAAGGGGGCGAGCGTGACGTTGAATATTAAACGCTGACATTGAACGTTGAACATTGAAAGTTTGAAGTTGAAAGTGAGAAGGATATACCTATTTATAATAATGATGCTCTTGGCAGTGACCGTCAATGCTGCCAATAAGCGTTTTATACTGGTCATTGACCCTGGTCACGGCGGTCATGATGCTGGTGCTGTAGGTAAAATCACCAAAGAGAAGACCATCAACCTGAATGTGGCTTTGGCCTTCGGTAAACTGGTGGAGCAGAACTGTCCCGATGTCAAGGTGATATATACCCGTAAGACCGATGTCTTCATTCCCTTGCACACCCGTGCGGACATTGCCAACAGAAACAAGGCAGACCTCTTTATCTCTATTCATACCAATGCGCTGCCCAAGGGCCATATCTCGCGAGGACTGGAAACCTACACGTTAGGTATGCACCGTGCCGCAGACAACCTTGCCGTCGCTAAGCGTGAGAACGAGGTTATCCTTTATGAGAAAGACTACAAACAGCGCTACCAGGGCTTTGACCCTAACTCTTCGGAGAGCTATATCATGTTTGAGTACATGACGGACCATAACATGGCACAGAGTGTAGAGCTGGCCAAGTTTGTGCAGCGCCGTACTTGTGCTTCTGCCGGACGCCAGAACAAGGGCGTCA
>Ga0310691_10003580_pt1 | contig 18451 bp, 19 predicted proteins | sample 176DNAGHGlowgp2_FD_203887 | JGI IMG/M metagenome (GOLD analysis project Ga0310691, IMG submission 203887) | Sheep rumen microbial communities from Palmerston North, Manawatu-Wanganui, New Zealand - 1766 DNA GHGlow gp2 (v2) (version 2) | ecosystem: Host-associated > Mammals > Digestive system >...
CACCCTCGATTTTGTCAGCGGCGTAAAGACTGACGGATGTGATGAGTCGGTGGAACAGATGATACGGAATGTACGTTCCTTCATGGCCATGGAGCTGTATTACTGCGGGGTATCCATGGATGATCTGCGTGTGGAAGCAAAAAAAGAATAGCCAGAAAAACAATAAACCCTTAGAATGTACAGAGTAAAAAAAGGAGGATACTATGCGGGCAGTGATTTCGGTTGTCGGCAAAGACCGGCCGGGCATTCTCGCCTTTGCGGCCAGTGAGTGCGCAAGACGGGGAATCAATATTGAAGATGTGACACAGAAGGTTCTGGAGGATATGTTTACGATGATCATGATTGTGACCATTCCGGAAGACCGTCATGAATATCATGTATTCGCCAAGGAGCTGGAAGCTGCCGGTGAAGAGCAGTCACTGAAGATTCATGTCATGCATGAGGATATCTTCAACGCCATGCATCGGATTTAGGAGCGGCTATGAGAAGTGATTATATACTGGAAACCGTGCGGATGATAGATGAGGAATGCCTGGATATCCGCACGATTACAATGGGCATTTCTCTGCTGGACTGCGCGGATCAGGATATCGACAGATCCTGTGAGAAGATCTATGCCAAGATTACCAGAAAGGCAGAGCGTCTGGTGAAGACCGCCCGGGATATTTCTCTTGAATACGGGATTCCGATCATCAACCAGAGAATATCGGTTACCCCGATTTCCCTGCTGGTATCGGTGAGCGGCGGCGATCCGGTGAAATACGCGAAAACCCTGGACAAAGCCGCGAAGGATGTCGGCGTGAATTTCATCGGCGGATATTCCGCGCTGGTTCAAAAAGGCATGACAGAAGGAGACCGGGCTTTGATTGAGTCGATCCCGGAGGCACTGGCCTGCACGGATATCGTATGCGCAAGCGTCAATGTCGGTTCCACCAAAGCCGGCATCAATATGGACGCGGTAGCGCTGATGGGAAGAATAGTCCGCGAGTGCGCGGAAAAAACAAAGGATAACAACTGCTTCGGGGCATCCAAGCTGGTGATCTTCTGCAATTCCGTGGAGGATAATCCGTTCATGGCCGGTGCGTATCATGGCATTACGGAACCGGATACCGTCATCCATGTCGGTGTCAGCGGCCCGGGTGTCGTCCGGGAGGCTGTGAGGGAAGCCGGGCCGGATAAGTCCATGAATGAAATCGCGGAAGTAATAAAAAAGACGGCTTTCAAGATTACCCGCATGGGACAGCTTGTGGGAACGCTTGCGGCCGAACGGCTCAAGGTACCGTTCGGTATTGTGGATCTCTCGCTGGCCCCGACGCCGGCAGTCGGTGACTCGGTTGCCAGAATTCTGGAAGAAATCGGTCTGGAACAGTGCGGCGGACCAGGGACGACGGCATGTCTGGCCATGCTGAATGACGCGGTGAAAAAAGGCGGCGTCATGGCAAGCTCTTCCGTGGGCGGCCTTTCCGGTGCCTTCATTCCGGTTTCTGAGGACGCGGGAATGATTGAAGCGGCGGAAAAAGGCGTTCTTTCCATTGAGAAACTGGAAGCGATGACGGCGGTCTGTTCGGTCGGCCTGGATATGATCATCATTCCCGGCGACACCACCGCTGAAACCATCGCTGCGATGATTGCGGATGAAGCCGCGATCGGAATGGTGAACAACAAAACGACTGCCTGCCGGCTGATTCCGGCAATCGGCAAAAAGGTCGGTGATACTCTGAACTTCGGCGGACTGCTGGGATATGGACCGGTGATGCCGGTCAGAATGGTGAAGCCGGATGTCATGATTCAGCGGGGAGGGAGAATTCCTTCGCCGATTCACAGTCTTAAAAACTGAGCAGGGAAACCTGCGCGCATACCGTGGGTTGACAGGCAGCGAAAGGAGGAAGGATATACATGGATGGAAAAAACGGTGTTCTGATGCAGTATTTTGAATGGTATCTTCCGGAAAGCTGCGGACTTTGGAAACAGGCAGTAAAGGAAGCAGGGAGCCTTGCGGAAAAGGGGATTACGGCAGTCTGGCTTCCGCCCGCATACAAAGGGGCATTTGGAAAAAAGGATGTCGGATACGCTGTCTATGATCTGTTCGATCTTGGAGAATTCAATCAGAAGGGATCCGTGGCGACCAAGTACGGGACAAAGGAGGAATATCTCCGTGCGATTGAGGCGTTTCAGAAAGCCGGCATGGAGGTATACGCGGACATCGTTCTGAATCAGATGATCGATGGAGACGAGGAAGAAACGGTGGAAGTGGTGGAATGCGAAAACACGGACCGCGAAAAGGAAATCTCCGGCGAGGAAACCATTGTATCCAGGACGGTATTCACCTTTCCCGGCAGACATGGAAAATATGATGACTTTACCTGGAATAAGAATCATTTTTCCGGGAGTGATATTGATGAGAAGGACAGCCGCAGATCCATCTTTCTCTTTGACGGATCGAGATGGAGTCCGAATGTGGATGGTGAAAACGGGAACTTTGACTATCTGCTCGGCCTGAATGTCAATTTTGAAAACCCGGAAGTCAGAGAACATCTGATCAAATGGGGAAAATGGTATATCGATACCTGTCACATGGACGGTTTCCGGCTGGATGCCGTCAAACACATCGATTTTACCTTTTTTCCGGAATGGCTGAATGCCATGCGGGAACACGCCGGAAAGGAGATGTTTGCGGTCGGGGAATACTGGAACGGGGATGTAAACCATCTGATAAAGTTTCAGGAAGAAACCGGAACCTGCATGTCACTGTTTGATGTGCCGCTTCATTACAGACTGCACAGCATTTCCGAAGACGGAGAGAACAGTGATCTCCGGGATCTTCTGAACGGCACAATGACGGCGGCGGATCCGATTCATTCCGTTCTTTTTGTGGACAACCACGATACCCAGGAAGGCCAGGCCCTTGCGAGCCCGGTTCAGGCATGGTTTGTGCCGCAGGCCTATGCGTTTATTCTGCTGAGGCAGGAAGGGTATCCATGTATCTTCTATGGAGACTATTACGGCCTTGCGTCCAGAAACGGGCAGCAGTTCCGGGAAATCATTGACCGGATGCTGGAGGTCAGAAAAACCTGCATGACGGGGGAAAGTCATGATTACTTCGATGATCCCGGAACCGTCGGCTGGACCTTTGAGGGAGATGAAACCGGAAACGGAAAGGGATTTGCGGCGATGATTACCTGCCGGGATGGCGGGACAAAGACAATGTATGTCGGCAAAGCGCACGCCGGTGAAACCTGGAAGGATGTTTCCGGAAACAGTAATGAGGAGACGGTGATTGATTCAGACGGAAATGGAACTTTCACATGTCCCGCCGGTTCCCTGAGCTTCTATATCAGAAAAGAAGACGCGGAGCGCTAGAAAGCAAAAATACAGAAAAAAGGGACAGGTCCTGTGCTTTGGCAGACGGATCTGTCCCTTTAAACAGCAAGTCATGTGCCGCCTGTCAGACAACAGCGCGGCCGTCAGTTCAGTCGGAAGATTTGGAAAGAGGTACGCCGGCGTTCCATGCCTGTCCGGCTTTTTCTCCGACGGTGTAGTAATCATTGCGGAACTGATCGAACATCAGAGCGTTGAGTTTTGTGACATCCACCTTTCCTTTTTCGTCCAGAACGGATTCTTCCGCCTTGACGCCGCGGATGGTTCCGACAATGCCGAATACGGTTTCGGTTTCCACAATCTCTGCCAGCTCGCATTCCATCACAACAGGGAATTCCTGAATGATCGGTGCCTGAACAAGCTCGCTTTTTTCAGCGTGGAGGCCGGAACGGGCAAATTTGTCCGGTGTCTTATTGCCGCTGACAATCCCGAAGTAGTCCGCTTCTTTAATATGATCTCTGTCCGCAAGCGCGACAGTAAATGCCTTTGTGACGCGGAGATTGGCTACGGTCTTTCGGTCTTCACCGAGGAAAAGAATGATTTTGTCATAATCACAGATCTGCCCCCAGGCGCAGTTCATGACATCCACCGTACCGTTTTCATCATAGGTTCCGACCATCAGAACCGGCATGGGAAATACCGCAAGTGCTTTTCCGATATCTTTTTTCATGAAAGTCTCCTTTTTCTTTTCCTTATCATATCAGTATTTTCAAAACAAGTCGGGATTTTTGGTTATCATTAATGAAAAGAGGAGACAGCTATGATCATCGGAGCAGTAATGGTGCCGCATCCGCCGATTGCGGTCAGTGAAATCGGAAAAGGAGAGGAGAAGAAGATTCAGCCGACTCTCGACAGCTTTCATGCCATGGCCCGTTTTGTGAAACAGCTCAGACCGGAAACCATTCTTCTGATCACCCCGCATTCCATCTGTTACCGGGACTGGTTCAACGTTTCAGACGGAGCCAGGGCATATGGTGATTTTTCGAATTACCGTGCGCCTTCCGTACAGTTTGAAGTCCGTTATGATCAGGATTTTACGGACCGGCTGACGGATTTCTGCGAGCGGGAGGGATTTCCGGCCGGGACGCAGTATGACCGGGAGAAATATCTGGATCAGGGGACAATGGTTCCGCTCTATTTTCTGAATCAGGAATATACGGATTATAAACTGGTGCGGCTCAGTTTTTCCGGAATGTCACTGGCTGAGCATTACCGGTATGGCATGATGCTTCAGAAACTCTGTGAGGGAAATGACCGGCGTTATCTCATTATGGCAAGCGGGGATCTCTCTCATTGTCAGAAGGAAGACGGGCCGTATGGATTCCGGGAAGAAGGGGTGCTCTATGATGAGCGGATCATGAAGACAATGAGCACAGGGAACTTCCTGGAGCTTCTGGAATACGACAGTGTCTTTCTGGAGAAGGCGGAGGAATGCGGACACCGGTCCTTTACGGTCATGGCCGGAGCGCTCGACGCCATGGCTGTGCGGCCGAAGCCGCTCACCCATGAAGCGACACTCGGAGTCGGTTATGGATTTGTGCTGTATGAGATAGCCGGAAGGGACCATTCACGGAATTTTCTGGATCAGTATGAGACAAAGCTTCGTGAATCCATCCGCTCAAGAAGTCAGGATCCCTGGGTTGCGCTGGCAAGAAAAACGATAGAGACCTGGATCAGGGAACGGCGCATTACCTCCATCCCATCCAACTGCCCTAAGGAGCTATTGGAGAAGCAGGCTGGTGTCTTTGTGTCGATTCATGAAAACGGCATGCTGAGGGGATGCATCGGTACAATCATGCCGGTCCAGATGTGTGTGGCAGAGGAAATCGTTCATAACGCGATCAGTGCCTGTTCCCGTGATCCAAGATTTGATCCGGTCCGGGTGGAGGAACTTCCGTATCTTGAGATATCCGTTGATGTGCTGAGTGAACCGGAAGTCTGCGAAAAGGATCAGCTGGATGTAAAGCGCTATGGGGTGATCTGTTCCACTGCGGATGGGAAAAGAGGACTGCTTCTGCCGGATCTTGACGGGGTGGATTCCGTGGATCAGCAGATCGCGATTGCCTGTTCCAAGGGAGGAATTGATCCTGAAATCGACCATGTGATTCTGGAAAGGTTTGAAGTAATCCGCCATGCCTGATATCATCTGTGATCTGTGTTTTCATCACTGTGTGCTGAAGGAAAACGGGACCGGCTTCTGCCATGTCCGCCGGAATGAAAACGGGCGGAATGTTCTGATCAGTCATGGCCGGATTACATCGCTTGCGCTTGATCCGATTGAGAAAAAGCCGCTGGCCATGTATTATCCGGGAAGCAGGATTCTTTCCGTCGGGTCCTATGGATGCAATCTCGCCTGTCCGTTCTGCCAGAACCATGAGATTTCCCTTGATGAAAACGCCGGGTATTACAGCCGTGTTCTTTCCCCGGAAGATCTTGCGGAACTGGCTCTTGAGACAGAGGACAATCTCGGAGTGGCTTTTACCTATAATGAACCTTTGATTTCCTGGGAATATATTCTGGATACCGCAGCCTTGATCCGCCCGAAGGGAAAGAAGACCGTACTGGTATCCAACGGCTGTGCAGAGGAGAAAATCATCCGGAAGATCCAGCCGTACATAGACGCGGCGAATATTGATCTCAAGGGAGACCGGGCATTCTACCGGGAACTGTCCGGAAGCTATGATCAGGCAAAGAGGACCATCGAACTGCTCAGCCGCAGTGCGCATGTTGAAATCACGATTCTTGTGATTCCGGGAAAGAATGACAGAAAAGAATGGATTGAGGAAGAAAGCAGATGGATCGCGTCACTGAATCCTGAGATTCCTCTTCATCTCACCCGGTATTTTCCGCGATACCGGTATACCATCCCGGAAACACCGCCGGAAACCATACTGGAATTAAAGAAAACCGCCGGGCAGTATCTGCGTCATGTATTCGCCGGAAACATGCATGCATTCTACAGGAGGCGGAAATGAGCGCCTTGCCGGAAGAAATCCTTCGAAAGGCCAGGGAGAACCATGTGCCGGTCATGATGGACTCGGGCATGGGGTTTCTGCTTGACTATATCTCTCATCATCCGGAGATCCTGAGGATTCTTGAATGCGGAACAGCAGTGGGACTCTCGGCGATCCGGATGGCTTCACTGCGGGAGAATCTTCTGATCGATACCCTGGAAATCGATCCCCGCATGGCCGATGAGGCGATCCGGAATATTCATGATGTGGGACTGGATGACCGGGTGTTTGTACACTGCATTGACGCTTCTCTGTATGAGACGCATCAGTATTATGATCTGTTCTTCATAGATGCCGCAAAATCACAGTACCGGATGTATCTCGAACATTTTTATGAGAATTCTCATGCCGGTTCCGTCTTTGTCTTTGACAATATGAACTTTCACGGAATCGTGGATCACCCCGAACGGTCACAGAATCGCAGTACGCTTCAGATGACAAGGAAAATCCTGAAATTCAGGAACCATATGCTGGAAGATGCGCGGTTTGAAACCGTATTCCATCCCCAGTACGGGGATGGAATTCTGATCAGCGTACGGAAAGTCTGAAATGGAACGGCTTTCATTGAAAGGTTTCGGGAACTGCGGCAGGAAATTATGTATAATGCATGTTAGACCAAAGAAACCGGATGATCCGGTAAAGGGGGAATTATGAAGAAGTATATGACATCAATCCTGTCACTTCTGCTGTTTCTGACAGGATGCGGAGGATATCAGCCTCCACAGGCGCCGGCGGAGACAACAGAAGAAACAACGGTTTCTTCTGAACCGTCGGAAACAGCGGATGATCAGAAAGCAACGGAAAATACGGAGACGGATACCGACAATATGATCGAATTACCGAATACCGGTTTTGCGGTTGAGTACACGGATGAGATCGTCAATGCGAAAGGTATGTTCGCGGAACCGGATGACGGCGGTGAAATCGAATACGGATGCGGCATTGTGGTCGGGGCGCTGAACTATCTGCTCCGTGATCAGGAAGAACGGGACGAATTCGATGCCTTCATGAACTCCATCGGGGAGCGTGACATGACGGAAGAGGAAGATGAAAAATACACAACCTACTACAGTCCGACGCTTCCGGTTGCGCAGATCATGGGAATCAACGGCGGCCGCGGTTTTGATGAAATTGCGGCAGAGCTGTTGAAGGACAGGGACGGAATGGTCCGTGACCATATCGAACTTGGCAATAAGGATGGATTCACGTATTATCTTGCCCTGCTGGATGTGAATTATCCGTCTCTTCAGGAACATGTTTCCAGCGCAAAGCCGGAAATGGTGGAGGATTTCGTAAACATGCAGAACATGTTCGCGGAGCATCCGGAATGGTTCCATCTGATTACCAGACAGTCTTCCTTCGTGCCCCCGGAGATCGGCAGTCAGGTAACGTTTGAGACCACTGATCTCGACGGTAATCCGGTAAGCAGTGCGGATGTCTTCTCTCAGCATACCGTAACAGCGATCAATGTATGGAAAACCTGGTGCGGAAATTGCACGGCGGAATTCCCGGAACTCAATGAAATGCTGGCGAATTACGCGGATCAGGGAGCGGGCCTTGTGACCTACTGCGCAGATGCCAGGGACGCGGATAAGACTGCGGAGGCAAGGGAAATCGTATCCGAATATGCCTTCTCTCAGAACCTTGCATGGTCTGAGTCCATTGAACAGGCATTCCCGGTTGACGGCACACCGTTTACCTACTTTGTGGATTCAGATGGGAAGATGCTTACGTATCCGATTGTCGGAAAGGATCCGGAAAGAGTGGAAGAGTATCTGAAGAAGCTTCTGAACGGAGAAACGATTGAATACTATATTGACAAACCACAGGCCGGCAGTGAGCTGACCTATAGCGTACATGTCGTGGATCAGAACGGTGATCCGGTCAAAGGGGCGGTAGTCAGCTTCTGCAGCGATACCAGCTGCAACGTCGCGGAAACCAACGACAGCGGCATCGCGAGCTATACCGGTCCTGCCTTCCACTATCATGTACAGTTCATCTCTCTGCCGGATGGATATTCCAAAAACAAGGAAGACGCGGGCGGAATCATGGATGACGATGCCAGCACGATGACAGTGGAAGTCACTAAAAACTGAGGAGTGAAGGATGGAAAAAAACGGGAAAGGAGTACTGGTTCTGCAGGCTGGAATCTGTGTTATCATGACCTGCATTCTGGCGTATGCGGCCTTATCGATTTACACCAGCGGGATGGAAGCCCGTCAGGCCGGTGATGCGCTGGCGTGGATCTATACACCGGAAGCCGTTGCGGCCTGGGTGCCGTGGGTTCTGCCGCTGTTTCTGATTTCCCTTGCGGTAAGCGTCTATGCCTGGGTAAAGGGAATCCGGGATGAAGAGGCGGAAAAGCCGGTTGTCGATACAGAAAACACAAGAAACCTTGTCTCGGGAAACAAGGAAATGAATGACGCGATCCGGCAGGAGCGCAGGAAACAGCAGCTGATAACAGCCGGAGGATGGGCAGTGTTTGCCGGTCTGCTGATTCCGGTCCTTCTGTACTTCACCCGGGAAAGCAACTTTCCGGCCGATGATCTGGAAGGAATGTTTGCGGCCATGGCGGCAAACTGCATTCCCTGGATGATCGGTGCCGCCGCGGCACTGGCTGTCAGCTTCGGCATGAAGGAAGCGAGTATGAAAAAAGAAATCGAGCTCAGCAGTCAGGCGGCTCAGCGAAAGACACCGGGAGCGTTCCCGGAAGGAAGGACGGTAAATGCGCGTACTGCATCCATTGTCCGTATCACAGTGCTTGTGCTTGCCATCGTGTTTGTGATTCTTGGAATTTTCACGGGCGGGGCACATGATGTACTGGTTAAGGCAGTCAATATCTGCACGGAGTGTGTCGGCCTTGGATAACGCGAAGATGTCCTGGTGGCAGGCACATAAGCCCACAACCCGCAGACTGGCACAGCTGTACAGCGCCCTGCTGTATAACGCGCATGTCCGCGGCTTCATCGAAGGTGAAATCTATACGGGAAATGCAAAGTACGCGTGTGTTCCCGGCTTCAACTGCTATTCCTGTCCTGGCGCAGTCGGCGCGTGTCCTCTTGGGGCGCTGCAGAATGCGCTTGGATCTCTGGACCATACGGCCGGATGGTACATGATGGGAATCATCCTGCTGTTCGGCATCACGCTTGGACGCACGATCTGCGGCTGGTTCTGTCCGCTCGGACTGATTCAGGAACTGCTGTATAAAATTCCGACGCCGAAGCTTCGGAAGAATTTCGTGACCCGGGCGCTGTCCTATCTCAAGTATATTGTTCTGGCGGTATTCGCTGTCGGACTGCCTCTCTGGTATGGGCTGAAGCACGATATTCCGCTTCCAGGCTTCTGTAAGTATATCTGCCCGGCCGGAACACTGGAAGGCGCGATTGCGCTGCTTTCGAATCCTGCCAATACCGGCCTGTTCGGCCAGCTGGGCATTCTCTTTACCAGAAAGTTCATTATTCTGCTGGTAATCGGTCTTGCCTGTGTATTCAGCTTCCGCAGTTTCTGCCGGTTCCTTTGCCCGCTTGGCGCGATCTACGGACTGTTCAACCGCTTCTGTATCGTGGGAGTACGGGTAGACCGCTCGAAGTGCACGCACTGCGGCGCGTGTACTGCCCACTGCGGGATGGATGTGAAACGGGTTGGTGATCATGAATGCATCAACTGTGCCAGATGCATGAGCGTCTGCAATGCCAAAGCGATTTCCATGAACGCCGGAAGGATCCGGATGATAGATCCGGAGGCGGCAGGAAACGAACAGATCGCCGCGAAAGAGAACAGAAGAAAGCGGATGATCTGGACGGCCGCATGCGCAGTGCTTGTGGCAGCGCTGGCCTGGTTCAATATCTTTGATCCGTCTTTGAATCCATTGGTCACAACCTCAGCGGATGGAGAAACAGCCGAAACAGTTGAGGGAGATGTGACGGAAATCGCAGATGAATGGCAGAGCGACGCGCCGGTTGGCTATGAGGTCGGTCAGCAGCTTCAGGACTTCACGATCACCTGTACGGATGGCAGTGAATTCCATCTCGCGGACCATCGCGGCAAGGTCGTATTCATCAATCTCTGGGCAACCTACTGCACACCATGCGTCATGGAGCTTCCGCACTTTGACGCGATCGCGCAGGAACATTCCGATGATCTTTCGATCATTGCGGTACATTCCTCTCAGGCTGCCAAAGGCGTTGACGATTTCCTGCAGGATAAGAACTATCAGATCTTATTTGCGATAGACACGGCTGACAAGACGGTATGGAATATCGTCAATGGCTCCACTACGATGCCGCAGACGATTGTGCTCAACCGCAGGGGAGAAGTGATCTTCAACGAAAAGAGATCCATGACTCCGGAAATGCTGGAACAGCTCTACAGTCAGGCATCTGAGTAAAACTGAAAAAAGCAGGGGTGAGAAAGGCGGCTATACGCCAGAGAGAACACCTCTGCTTTTTTCTTTATCCGGAAAAAGAAGAAACCGGCATATGCCGGTCTGATCTTCTGAAATCAGGTTCTTTCAGGTATCTCAGAAAGAATTCAGTCTTCCAGGTATGCGCTCGGAATCCGCTCATCTTCCAGAGTGAAGTATCCGTTGGTAGCCTTGATGAAATACTTTCTCTTTTTGTTGCACCAGTAAACCTTGTGATAGTATTTGCCGATCTTATGCTTGCCCTTCATACTGGAAATGATATGCTTTTTCTGGCAGTAAGGGCAGAATCTCACATTGTTGTTGTCAATAACAAACCTACCGCCGCTTACTTCATCGAGTTCATCATCTTCAAGTTCCTGAACAACCTTTACTTCTTCTTCCATAGTTTTCTCCTTTTTTTCTTCTGCCGGAACTGCGGATCACCGCTGTTCCCAACCATAATTACATACGCAGAGAGATTCGATCATCCACGGAATTTCATCATGATTTCCATGTTGGATTCTTTGCGCCGGGCGCTGCGGCTGCAGGATCATAGAAACAGAAAAACCGGCCGAAGCCGGTTGGATGTTACTGTTTCCGGAAGAGGATCAGTCCTCGAGATAGGTGGTCGGAATCCGCTCATCTTCCAGAGTGAAGTATCCGTTGGTAGCCTTGATGAAATACTTTCTCTTTTTGTTGCACCAGTAAACCTTGTGATAGTATTTGCCGACCCGGTACTTGCCCCTCATCGCGGAGATGATGTGTTTCTTCATGCAGTAAGGGCAGAATCTCACATTGTTGTTGTCAATAACAAACTTACCGCCGCTTACTTCATCGAGTTCATCATCTTCAAGTTCCTGAACAACCTTTACTTCTTCTTCCATAGTTTTCTCCTTTTCCAATATGCCCTGTTTTACTACCGATCTTACAGGCGGGCTGATTCAGTCATTCCGGGAATCACTCAATTCCCTGACCAAAATTACATACGAAGATCTGTGGTTATTCTACACGCTTTTCTTCCTGTTTTTTCAACAATAATCAGAAAAAGAGTCTGTTTTTCCGATCCTGACCGCGTGATATACAGAACAGAAGGGTTCTCTGTTCCGCCATAATGAAGGAATCCCGATCCGTCTTTCCAGGAACGATTCATACCGCCATAAGAAAACCCATCTCTGAGTAAGAGATGGGATACTGCATATGAATCAGAAGTGTCTCCCGCCGCTGGAAGAAGAGAATCCGCTGCTGTGGTAGCTGTGGCTGGAGCCGCTGCTTCCGCCGCCTCCGGAATCCCGGTGAATCCGTGTCGTCGTTCTGGTTTTGTTGATGAAGATATCCTGCGTGGAGGTCAGCTTCACACCGTTTTTCACCAGATATTTCATGGCTTCCGTCGCAATACCGATGTTGGTATTCTGCAAGGACACCACCCAGGTAATCAGCAGAGAGAGCAGGGCCGCGATGACTCCCACAAAAGGAAGTCTAGAAAGGAAGATTTCGCGGCGCTGAGCCGGGCTGGTAGTGACGGTTGTCGGATTGATGGCCGGATCGGTGTATGTCGGTACGTAGTACTGATAGCCGGAGTCTGTAAGGATATCATCACATTTGCGGATGAATCCCTCCGCGGCGCCGTACCAGTCCCCGTTGTAGAGATAATCCAGGACAAGATCGTTCAGACGGTCCAGGTTGTAGGAACTGAAGGTATCTTTGGCAGCGCCGTACGCGACACTGTCATAATACCGGTCCCCTTCGGAGATAGCGAGCAGAACGCCGCTCGCGCCGTCTCTGTTTCCCTCGTCATATCCAAGGTCGTAGTTCATGAAGATTCCTCTGGCAAAACTGCTTTCACTGTAGCCGTGCATGTCAGAGGTAATAATGACATAGACGCCGCACTTCTGGCGCAGGGAGATTTCCTCTGCCAGACTGTTCAGACTGGCTACCTGCTCACTTGTAAGCGTGCCGGATTCATCCATGACATAAGCGGTCGCCGCGTGAATGTCGGCGGGCTTCAGGAACAGAACAGAAGCCAGGACCGCCGCCGCCAATGCGATCAGTAATTTCGTCAGTCTCACAGGAAACCACCTCCCATGAAATACAGTATGACCGCACCGATCAGGAACAGAACAAGGGCTGTGATCAGGAAATACTGAAGGAAGAGAGCCTTATCGGTCGGCATGTCTCCGACAATCTTTCCGGACTGACCGTTGACTGCGAACAGATAGTTCTTTCCGTTCCATTTCGTGCATAATACCCATACAGGCAGAAATGCATATGCCGCTGCGCAGTCTATCATGCGGATATCGCTTCTGACCGGCACCACGGAGGTATAGCCTACAACCGTGGAGGAAAGCTGGGATTCCGCTGTCTGCCGCATGCGTTTTTCCGCCCGGGCCCGGTCTGTCTCCGCATCCACATCATAGCTGTCGGCCATATAGCCTGCCATGTACATGGTGTCAAAATCCTTCAGCTTGGAATAATCGAAGGGTTCGATCGCATCCATGTATTCATCCGGCATTTTGGTTGACGCATCGGCCGGAACTCCGGAGAATGCGACAGTTCCCCGGCGCACGATCTGATAATGACTGGTTTCGGTGACAATATTGTCGCCATGGGTATACTGCTGAATCCGTTCTGCCCTGAATATGAGATCGGCATCCATGACACCGTTATACAGCCAGAAGGGAACGTAGACACCCTTGATTTCTTCAATGTGATTCTGAGATTTGAATGCCCGCGGAAGCAGAGGTTTTCCCTTGTAGAAGTTGTTCAGAATACTGACCGCTTCCTTTTTGTCCAGCTGGAAGGGCAGAACAAACTGCGGCTTCTTGGCCTTGAACTGTCCTGCTACAACCGTTGGATTGTTGCAGTAGGGACAGACGGTCACAGCGGTATTTTCATCCGCGATCAGCTCGGCGCCGCAGGAGGGACAGCTGTATGCACGCATATGACTGGCTTCTTCTCCGCTCCACTGGCCGGTTTCTGTTTCCCATTGCTGGTCCGTACCGACCTGTGCCGCGGCTTCTTCCTTGGCGCGGTAGAACTGGTCAACTTCTTCCTGGGTAAACGTGGATTCGCAGTAATCACATTTCAGTTTCTGAACGGCGGGATCGAATCGAAGCGGACCGCCGCAGTTCGGGCATTGATAGTTGGATAACTGATCAGCCATGTTTCCCCTCCTTTCTCTTCAGAAATGCACAGCCGGATGGATTGCCGGCTGTGCTCTTTTTTTGGATGCTGAGAGATCAGGCGGGTTTCTTCTCGCCGCATTGTCCGCAGAAGTTGCCCTCATTCTCTCTGCCGCATTTCGGGCAGATCCACTTGCCGCTTTCCGGCTTCTTTTCACCGCAGGTGCCGCAGAAATTGGAAGTGTTGACTGCACCGCACTTCGGGCATGTCCAGCTTTCCGCAGCCGGCTGAGCGTTCTGAGCCGCGCCGTTGGCATAGAGCTGGTTGGCATTGATGCCGCCGGCATTCTGTGCCATGTTCACGCCCATGAAGCCCATGGCAGCGCCATTGGCGTTGTTTGCCGCGTCCTTCATGGCCTGTGCCTGAGCACCGACCAGTGTTGCGGCCGCATAGGACTGATCCCGGTACATCGCATCGCGCTGTGCCTGCTTGATCATTCTCTCATCTTCTTCAGACGCCTTGATGGAGGATACGCCGAAGCTGACGATTTCAATACCGCGCAGTTCCTTCCACTTCTTGGAGAGTTCTGCGTTCAGGGCATCTGCGAGCTCATAGGTATGAGCCGGGATTTCCGAATAACGGACGCCCTGGGCGCTGAGTCTTGCGAAAGCCGGGCCGAGCGCTGTGAGCAGTTCGGTCTTCAGCTGACTGTCAATTTCACTGACCGGATAGCTGTGAGAGAAATTGCCGCAGACATTGGTGTAGAAGCTGATCGGATCACATACGCGGATGCTGTATTCACCGAAGCACTTGACCGCGATGTCAATGTCGAGACCGATATTCTTGTCAATGACGCGGAACGGTACCGGAGAAGGAGTTCCATACTTCATGCCCGGAAGTTCCTTGGTGTTGAAATAGTAGACTCTCTGGTCCTCGGCCGGCTGGCCGCCGAATGTGAACCGCTTGCCGATGGTCGCGAAGACGTTCTTGAGCCCATCTCCCAGGTTTCCGGTGAACACGGAAGGTTCGGTCTTGGAATCATAACGGAATTCACCCGGCTGGGCACAGATGTCAACAACCTGACCCTGCTCAACGATGACCATGCACTGTCCGTCCGCTACTGCAATGACGGAGCCGTCAGAAATAATGTTGTCATCTCCGCGGTTGGATGCGAAGCCGCTGACACGCTTCTTTCCCTTTACAGCGATTGTGTCAGCCGGAATTGCATCGCAGTAGAAATACTCCTTCCACTGATCATTCAGTGTGCTGCTTACTGCGGATAAACCTGCCTGTATAAGTCCCATGATTTTTTCCTCCTTTTCCGGTTTTTCCGGAACTAAAGTCTGTTTTGTACTTGCGGAACTGAAATCATTTTAGCATGTTGCGGAAAAGGAAAAATCCCTGAACCGCAAAAAACACGGAATATTCATGCAGAATTCAGTGAAAACTCAGACCAGGAAAGCGGGGAAAAAGAAAAAACCAGGCAAGAGTACGAGAAAAAACAGGAAGAAAAAGAGGCGTCCGGTTTCCCTTATGAGAAAAGAAACAGAAAAAACGTTCAGCCTGCGAAAAAAACAGCCGCGGTTTTTTGGAATCTTTTTCGGAGAGATTCCGGTTTCGGGGCAATCAGATATACAGGAGGCCGGCAGAATAAGGCCGGAAAAGAAACATGAGCAGAGAAGAGTTTGAAAAACATATCATGCGCTTGCTGAAGGATGATGAACCGGGAGATCCGGAAGCCTTTTTCTCAGCATTTACCCTGCATCCGGACTGGATCTCAGTTCTTTTATCGATGGTGGAAGGAAAGCAGGTGATCATAGAGCGGGTGGAAGCAGTGATGTTTGTATCCAAAGAAAAAGAAAACGTTCTGGTGATCAGGGCATGGAGTGAGGGAAGCTGCTATCCGATGATCTGGAGCAGAGAAATGCAGGAATTCTGCGAAGCGTTCTTCAGCGGGTACGCGGAGGTGTTTGAAGCTTACCTGAAGAAGCCTGAGAATGCCATGGACTCCCCGCGGATGCTCAGTTGAAAAAAGGTCCTGAAGAGGACCGGCTATACAGAATGGAAGGGAAGAAGAAGCTGCTTCATATGCTCGGCAAAGATCCGGTGTCCCTTTTCACTGAAATGGACGCCGTCATACAGAAGGTCAATCCCCCAGTGATCAGAGTCCGCGCAAAGAATATGATATCGTTCCGCGATCGCGGAGCAGAAAGCAGGAAGCAGTTCAGATTCCTGAATCATGGAAGCTGAAGTGACCCATTCTCCTTCCTGCAGCGGAACCGGTGAGCAGAGAACTGTATGCGCAAAATGCGGGAGGAAGGAGCTGATCAGCTGATCCAGCTCCCAGGCTGCGTTTTCAGCGCTCCGGCCAGAGAGCAGATCATTGGATCCAAGCAGGATCACGGCAATGTCCTCTCCGGATGAATTCTGGAAAAGCGGGGAGGACTGTTCAAAACTTCCGAAGTCCCTGATACAGGCACCGTTCTGACCGAGGTTGATGACCGGAATGCCGCTGGCTTCCAGAATTCCGGTCCACCGGACTTCTCTGGGATAGCGGGATCCTAAATAGGAACGGGAATCATAACCCCAGGTGTTGGAGTCTCCGATACAGTATGTGTTTCTCATATTCTCAGCATACTATTGTCAAAACGAAAAAGAAACCGATCAGAATGGCAGAAGCGGAGTAAAAAAGCATTGACGACATCTCTGCTTTCACATAGAATTGATAAGCACACATTTTTGTTGTGCTTCATGCGTGGGAGGATGAGCAGCTCATCCGCTGAACCACTGCATGTGGACTTTCTTATAAGGAAAAGGAGGAATGCCACATGGCAAAGAAAGTTGCGAAGATCTGTAAGCTTCAGTTCCCTGCAGGCGGCGCAAAACCGGGACCTGCACTGGCTTCTGCCGGCATCAACATGCCGCAGTTCTGCACTGCATTCAATGATGCGACCAAGGACCGCAAGGGCGATATCGTTCCTGTCATCATCACTGCGTATGAGGACAAGACATTCGATTTCGTCATCAAGACAACACCGGCTGCTGTTCTTCTGAAGAAGGCTGCAGGTATTGCCAAGGCCAGCGGTACACCGAAGACCGTCAAGGCCGGAAAGATCACCGAGGCTCAGCTCCGTGAGATTGCGGAGTACAAGATGCCGGATCTCAACGCGAATGACGTTGAAGCAGCGATGAAGATCGTTGCCGGTACTGCCCGCAACATGGGTATTACCATTGAAGGATGGGAGGCGTAATCATGGCAGGAAAGAAATACAGAGAAGCTCTTGCCCAGGTAGACCGTACACGGACCTATCCGTATGCAGAGGCAGTCAGTCTTGCGAAGAAGACCAGCACAACCAAGTTCGATTCTTCCATCGAAGCGTGCTTCAATCTGAACATTGATCCGCGTCAGGCAGAACAGAACATCCGCGGAGCGATGGTTCTTCCTAACGGAACCGGCAAGACCCGCAGGGTTCTGGTCATCACTCAGGGTGCCAAGGAAGATGAGGCGAAGGCCGCAGGTGCGGATTTCGTCGGCGGAAAAGACATGCTCGAAAAGATTCAGGGCGGATGGTTCGATTTCGATATTATCGTCGCTACCCCGGATATGATGGGACAGCTCGGTAGGCTCGGTAAGCTTCTGGGTCCGAAAGGCCTGATGCCGAACCCCAAGACCGGTACGGTTACACCGAATGTCGCACAGGCAATCGATGAAATCAAGAAGGGTAAGGTTACCTACCGTACAGACAAGGACGGAAACGTCAATGTTCTGATCGGAAAGAGTTCCTTCTCCGATGAAGCTCTGGCTCAGAACTTCAAGGCGCTCTATGATCAGCTGATCAAGATCAAGCCGGCTACTGTAAAAGGCACGTACATCAAGTCCGTCACAGTCGCTTCGACCATGGGTCCGGGCGTCAAGGTTACAGTAGAGTAACTTCTGAAACATTCAGGAAGAATACCAGTTGATATCGGCTGGTATTTTTTCTGTATGAGTACAATCCAACAGACGGATGGCAATCACTGATCCAGGGACTGAAGGCGCTTTGCGTCCTGTCTGCGAAAGCCTTGGATCAAGGCATACGCAGGAAAGGATGGAGCGAACGGTTTCTCAGACATGGCATGGAGAAAAAGGAGAGAAAAGAATGATGAAGGATGAAGAACTGAAGTGGAAGGAACTGTCCTGTGAACATGTCGTTCACGATGAATGGATGGATTTCAGAAAACAGGTTTTCCAGTTTCCGGACGGCACCTCTTTCGGTCCGTACTATACCTACAGCCGCCGCGATTACGCGGTGATTGTGGCATATGATACGGAAGGAAATCTGATCTGTGTCAGACAGTTTCGCCCTGGCATCCGGGAAGTGACGACGGAGTTTACCGCCGGCGGTCTGGAAAGAACGGACGGGAAGGAATATGGAAACAGGGACGGGAAAGCCAGCGAGGACGCGCTTGCCTGCGCAAAGCGGGAGCTGATGGAGGAAACCGGATATGTTTCCGAGGAATGGAGACATCTTCTGACCGTTCCTTCACAGGCAACGAT
>Ga0310691_10003581_pt1 | contig 18450 bp, 13 predicted proteins | sample 176DNAGHGlowgp2_FD_203887 | JGI IMG/M metagenome (GOLD analysis project Ga0310691, IMG submission 203887) | Sheep rumen microbial communities from Palmerston North, Manawatu-Wanganui, New Zealand - 1766 DNA GHGlow gp2 (v2) (version 2) | ecosystem: Host-associated > Mammals > Digestive system >...
GCAGCGCAGCCATCTGCGTGCTCGTCGCGCGCGCGTTCAACTTACTTTATAATCTCAACCTGAACACCCTGGGCGAGATGAACATCGCCTACGTGGGCGAGCTGCGCACCTCGTCGCGATGCGGCCGTCTGGACCAGGCCTGCGCCTTCGGCGTGAAGCCCAATCTGATGACCTTCGACGGCGACGAGATTGAGGTGCAGTCGCTCAACGTGAAGAAGCCCCTTTACTGGGTCTTTGCCGACCTTTGCGGCGAGAAGGATACAGTGAAGATTCTGCGTGACCTGAACCGTGGCTATCCCTTTGCCTCTAGTGAGCAGGAAGAGCGCGAACATGAGGCTTTAGGCACTAAGAACCGGGAAATCATCGACCGGGCCATCTGCTATATGGCTGATGGCGAGGTGGAGAAGCTTGGCGCCTTGATGACCGAGGCTGAGGCGCTGTTCAACAGCCATGTCATGCCGATGTGCCCCTCAGAGCTTGACGCTCCGAAGCTGAAGGCCACACTCGCCGACCCGCAGATACAGCCACTGGTCTATGGCGGCAAGGGTGTGGGCTCCCATGGCGACGGCTCCGTGCAGTTCCTGGCCCGTAATGCCGACTGTCAGGAGCAGCTCATCAGCTATCTTAATGAGCAGGGTATGAAGGCTTATCCGCTCACTATCAAGCCTGTTCACACCGTGCGCCGCGCCATCATTCCCGTGGCGGGCTTCGGCACCCGTCTGTATCCCGCCACGCGGGCTCTGAAGAAAGACTTCTTCCCCATCCCCTGTCCCGACGGCATGGTGCGTCCCGTCATACTCATCCTCTTGGAAGAGCTGATGCAGAGTGGCATTGAGGAGGTGTGTCTCGTGCTGGGCAGTGAAGAGGAGCGTCGACTCTATGCCGACTTTTTTGAGCGCCCCCTGAGCGAGGAGCACCTGCGCAAGCTGCCTAAGGAATATCAGGAATATGAAAACCGCCTCCTCGATATCGGCAAGCGCCTGCGCTATGTCTATCAGCGCGAGAAGCGTGGCTTCGGCCATGCCGTTTATCAGGCGGCGGAGTTTGCCCGCAACGAGCCGGTGCTCTTGATGCTCGGTGACACCCTCTACCGCTCGCTTACCAACAAGCCTTGCGCCCTGCAGCTCATTGAGGAATATGAGCGTTACAACCGCCTCATTGTGGGCCTCTATCCTGTGGCTCTCAGCGACGTGAGCCACTTCGGCATCATGACCGGTGTGTGGGAGGATAAAGATGAACGCATCCTCAATGTGTCTACCATCTACGAGAAACCCACATCCACCTATGCCGAGGAGTTCCTCAGCGTGCGCAACAGCATGGGCACCCGCGAGTATTGCTCCGTCTTCGGACAGTATATTCTTACGCCCGAGGTGTTCGACCAGCTTGGCGCCGATATCAAGAAAGCCGACGCCGAGGGCGACCAGAAGCGCGAGATAGAGCTTACGTCGGCTCTCGAAGCCGTGCGTAGCCAGATGGGCATGATGGGCGTACGTCTTTACAGCCAGCGCTTCGACATGGGCAATCCCGTAGCCCTTGTCGACACGGTTGCCAAGTTCTCGCACCTATAAAATACAGCCCGTCGGTATCGGCGGGCTGTAATTATCATAATCCTTTCATCGTCAGCGAGATGCGGCCGCGGCGGCGGTCAATCTCCAGCACACGGACCCTGACATGCTGGTGAAGCTTCACCACGGTGTTGGGGTCTTTGACGTATTGATCGGCCAACTGCGAGATGTGTACCAGACCGTCCTGATGCACACCTATGTCGACAAAGGCGCCGAAAGCCGTAATGTTGGTCACGATGCCAGGCAGTTCCATGCCCTCTTCCAAGTCGTCGACGGTCTCAATGCCCTTGGCAAACTCAAACTCTTCAATCTGCTCGCGGGGGTCGCGGCCGGGTTTCTCCAGTTCTTTCAGAATGTCGGTGAGTGTGGGCAGTCCCACTTCGGCCGTCACGTAGCGCTTGGGGTCGATGGCCGTGCGCTTCTCCTTATTATTAATAAGGTCGGCCACGGCGCATCCCTGGTCTTTGGCCATCTGCTCTACCACGGCGTAGCGCTCGGGGTGAACGGCGGAGTTGTCCAGTGGGTTCTTGGCGCCGGGTATGCGCAGGAATCCTGCACATTGCTCAAAGGCCGCCGGCCCCAGGCGCGGCACCTTCTTCAGCTGTGCCCTCGACGTGAAGGCGCCGTGCTCGCGGCGGTAGTCAACGATATTCTTGGCCAGCGCCGGTCCCAGTCCGCTGACGTATTGCAACAGGTGCTGCGAGGCGGTGTTCAGGTTCACGCCTACATTGTTGACGCAGCTCATCACCGTCTGGTCCAGCTGCTGTTTCAGTTTTGTCTGGTCTACGTCGTGCTGATACTGTCCTACGCCGATGCTCTTGGGGTCAATCTTCACCAGCTCTGCCAGCGGGTCCATCAGTCGGCGCCCAATGCTCACGGCTCCGCGCACGGTGACGTCCTCGTCGGGGAACTCCTCGCGCGCCACCTTCGATGCCGAGTAAACCGAGGCGCCGTCTTCGCTGACGACAAAGACCGTGGGGGCGGGGAGCCCCTCTCCCAAGCATTCCTCCACAAAGGTGCGCGTTTCGCGGCTGGCTGTGCCGTTGCCTATGGCGATGGCCTCGATGTTGTAGTCATGAATCATCTGCTGCAGGTGGATGGTGGCCTGCATACGGTGGTTCACGGGCGGGTGGGGGAATATGGCCTCATGGTGGAGCAGGTTGCCCTGGGCATCGAGGCACACCACCTTGCAGCCCGTGCGGAATCCGGGGTCGATGCCCATCACGCGCTTCTGGCCCAGTGGGGCCGAGAGTAGCAGTTGCCGCAGGTTCTCGGCAAACACGCGGATGGCCTCGTCGTCGGCCTGCTCGCGGCTCAGGTTGCTGAACTCCGTCTCTATCGACGGTTTCAGCAGCCGTTTGTAGCCGTCTTCAACAGCCTCGTCTACCAGCTCGCGGCAGCTGTTCTCGTATCTCGTGCCTCGCAACTCGTACTTGGCCATCAGGCGCTCTACGCACTCCTCGTCGTCGGGGCTGATGCTGACGCGCAGCACGCCCTCGGCCTCGCCGCGGCGCATGGCCAGCAGGCGGTGACTCGAACATCGCTTCAGCGGCTCTTGCCAGTCGAAGTAGTCGCGGTATTTCTGAGCCTCGTCGCTGTCTTGCTTGGTCTTGACCACCTTCGACGTGATGACTGCCTGGCGGCGGAACATGCCGCGCACCGTTTGGCGGCAGCGCTCGTCTTCGCTCATCTGCTCGGCTATGATGTCTTGAGCCCCCTTCAGGGCTGCGGCGACGCTCTTCACGTCGCCTTTTACAAACTTCAGCGCCGTGGCCTCGGGGTCGCGGTCTTTGCCTATGAGCAGTATCTGTGCCAGCGGCTCCAGGCCCTGCTCGCGGGCCACCTGTGCTCGTGTGCGCCGCTTGGGGCGGAAGGGCAGGTAGATATCCTCCAGCACTGCCGCCTCCCACGTCTGCTGGATGCGCTGCTCCAGCTCCGGCGTCAGCTTCTGTTGCTCGCCGATGGTTTTCAGAATGGTGTCCTTGCGCTTCTGAAGTTCCTTCAGACGCTCATACTGGTCGCTGATGGCGCCTATCTGCACCTCGTCGAGCCCGCCGGTGCGCTCCTTGCGGTAGCGGGCAATAAAGGGTATGGTGCACCCCTCGTCAAGCAAAGCCAGGGTGCCGTCAACGTTCTTGGCTGAAATGTTTAGCCGTTCGGCTATGAGTTGGGCGTAAATATTCATGATTGATGATTAGAAAGTATAGTCAAATATCTCACCCCATTCAGTCTCGACCATCAGAATCTGGGACGCAGGTTGCGGGTCGGGGTCAGGATCTGGGTCGGGGTCGGGATCTGGGTCAGGGTCTGGGTCAGGATTAGGGTCAGGATCAGGGTTAGGGTCTGGAGCTGTCTCAACAAAGAGTTTACCGGTGTAGCGGGTTATGCAGTTACGCTGCATCGGCACGTTGGTGAATTCTTGTTTATATATCTCTTTGTCTTTACCATCCATAACAATTACAGTAATATTCAGATTGCCGGTCTCTGCTTGTAGGAATACATAGGCATCGAGCTGCAGTGGTTGCCCGGCCTGTGTGCCGTCATAGAGGTAGAATGTTGACATCTTGGCGTTGCCCGAACCATAACCCGTAGCGCCATCTAAGGTGCGGCTGCCGCCTTCGTAATGTATTTGGATTTTCCTGATATTATCTGGCAACGCATCGGTGGTTACCAGTCGGAACATAGATGTGGCGCGCTTCATGTTGATGTCCACCTCGGTGGTGCCGCTGCTGCTCACGGTCATGTCGCCGTAATAATAGAAGGTGTCGGTGAATCCTGACCCGTTATCTTTGTCTGGGCTCCAGTTCTTGAATTCTGCCTTCGGTACCGTAGTGCTGATAGATGCATTCTCTTTACCGCTGCTTGCCACGACAAACAGCTGGTAGCTGCCTTCTGCAAGGTCAAGTGAGTAGGTGCCGAAACCTTCGTCGCCAAGAGCCTGGTATTTATATTTTACACGCTGCCGGTTTTGGTACACCACAAACTGCAGGCGGGTGCATACCTCGGTCACCTTGGTCATGGCTCTCGACGTGCTGGCATTAGCCCATCCCGAGTCGATGCTCCCTACACGGATGACAACATTGCCGGCGGATGACTCACTGGTTGAAGACTGCTCTTCATCGAATACTACTTTTTCGCACGACGTGACTGTAAACAATGCCAACAGCAGACAAGCCGTGCTAAGAATCCTGTTAATCATAAGCTTTTATAGTGTTTAAGTAAATATATAATAGATAATTAGTTAATGGCAGGATTACATGGGAAAAAGAAAGATGCAGCCTGCTCAAAAGGCAGGCTGCATCTTATCGTCTGAGGTAAATTAAATCTCCTGGTTCTCGGGGCGCAGCTTGCGCACGGTTTCGCCGGCGCGCCACATCTCCTGGTTGCGCATGGCTTCGAGTTCCTTCTCCAGACCGGCGCGGTAGTCGGGCTTCGAGTTGGCGTCGATGGTAATCTGAGCTTCGTTGCCGGTGAGCACCGAGTAGTAGAGCCACTCCATCACGGGTTTGATGGCGTCGTGGAAACGGGGTGCCCAGTCGAGGGCGCCGCGCTGAGCGGTGGTCGAGCAGTTGGCATACATCCAGTCCATACCCTTGGCGCCGAAGAGCGGGCCGAGGCTCTGGGTAAGTTCCTCAACGGTCTCGTTGAAAGCCTCCGAGGGAGAGTGTCCGTGCTCGCGCAACACCTCATACTGAGCCAGCAGCAGACCTTGGATGGCACCCATCAGCGAGCCGCGCTCGCCGGTGAGGTCAGAGGTGGCCTCGCGCTCAAAGGTGGTCTCAAACATGTAACCGGCGCCGATACCGATACCGAAGGCCAGCGTCTTGTCCTTGGCCTTGCCGGTAGCGTCCTGATAGATGGCATACGAGCAGTTCAGACCGCGGCCCTCGCAGAACATCGTGCGCAGGCTGGTGCCGCTGCCCTTGGGGGCCACCATGATCACGTCAACGTCTTTCGGGGGGATGACGCCCGTGCGGTCGCTCCAGTTGATAGCGAAGCCGTGGCTGTAGTACAGCGTCTTGCCGGGTTTCAAATATTGCTTGATGGTGGGCCACTGCTGAATCTGACCAGCGTCGCTCAGCAGCATGCACAGGATAGTGCCCTTCTCGGCGGCCTCCTCAATAGAGAAGAGCGTTTTGCCCGGCACCCAGCCGTCGGCCACGGCCTTGTCGTAAGTCTTGCCCGGGCGCTGGCCAACGATGACGTTGAAGCCGTTGTCGCGCAGGTTACAAGCCTGGCCGGGACCCTGCACGCCGTAGCCGATGACGGCGATGACTTCATCCTTTAACACCTCATGAGCTTTGTCCAATGAGAATTCCTTACTGGTGACCACAGTCTCGATGACGCCACCAAAATTCATTTCTGCCATAATTGCATTTTTAGTTTTTGTCTCGGCGTTGCCTTGAGGCTTCGCCAAGCGTGTTATACATTATCCCTTGTGGCCAATGCCGGCCCTAACCCGAGAGCCGGACGAACGGTGCTCACCATCGTCTTCTGTTCAGCCACTCACACCCTGCACGAGAGTGCGACGAAGGGGGTTAACTGTTAAATCGTGGGCAAAAGTACAAATAATTAATCAAACAAGCAAATTAAAACATGATTTTCTTTGCTTTTGTAAGTTAAAAAACTATTTCACCGTTGCCTTCACATAGCTCTGGCCGGCGGGCATGTTCTGGTCTTTGTCGTACAGCGTTCCATATCTGCCCTCAGGCATGTCGCTCAAGACATACACCGTACATCTTCTGCCAGCCACGACTTTATCTGTTGCTGCCGTGGCTACAGCCGTAGCTGCCAGGTCTATCAAGGCTCCGAAGAGCCCTCCGCCGCTGCTGTGGATGCTGGTGTCGACGCTAATCAGGCCTTCACGCTTGTAGAGTGTCTCGCCAGTCTTCGTTGAGCGTAGGATATATTCCACGCCGGCCGTCAGAGTGCCGCCAATCTTGTTTCTCTTCCATGACTTGATAATGGTAAACATGGCTGCGTCGGCGCCGAGCACGTTGCGGAACTGTGACAGGTCGGCGTCGATAAACTGCTCGGCATCATAGGCACTCTCCGACTGGAACATCTCCATCGTCATCATCGGCGAAAAGACGTAATACCCCTTTTCACACAGAGGGGCGTAGAGGGTGGTGTAGAAATAGTCCTTTGCTTCAACGAAGTTTGTCTGGTTGATAGGTGGCATGACGGCTATGGCTAGTGGCTTCTCTTCATACATCTTAGGATACTGGGCTAAGCGAGTAGTGACCTGCTCTGCACAGGATGACATCAACAATGCCACAAGGCCAAGGATTATATTTTTCTTCATTTTTCCAGTTGGTTAATGATTCGTGAAATGAATTTCTCTGATTCCGGATAGGCTTTGATCTCGGCCCTGAGCAGTGCCAGACCCTCTTCTTTCTTGCCTGCCTTACACAAAAGGTAGCCGTATTCGGCGTTGACACCGGGAGGCACAACTTTACGCAGTCCTGTCTGCTTGCTGATGACTTTCTCGTACTGGGCCATAGCCTTGGCGAGCGTCTCTTCGGTAGCGCGCTTGGTGTAAGTGTAGGTAGCGTTTTCGGAGTCATACCACGAATACAGTGGCGACTGCACCTGGCATGAAGCCATGGCCATCACGCTGATGGCCGACAGAATGATTTTTTTCATGGCAGATTGATGATTTTAGTTTCTTGACTTGACAGGAATAACTGCTTCTGATAGATAATTTGGCCGTTGAACGTGACGGTAATGCTCCTGCGACCGGTAGCCACGCCATATTGGGTGCCTTTTCTGTTGGCCGTCTTTGGCTTTACGACCTTGGCGTCAAACTTGGTGCCGTCGACGTCAACCTGTACGGGTTTCGAGCCGTTGCCATAAGTCTCCTTAGGACCTACAAATACCAGATATGCCATATCTTCCTTGCCGCTTTGCTGGGCAACAGGATAGTTAGCCTTGCACCCTGCCATCAGACATACAATGGCTATCAGGGAAAATAATATTTTTGCTTTCATACGAAAAAAATGTTTATTTGATTTCTTCTATGTAATAGTCTGCCAGTTTCTCGGCATTGACCGTCGCCCCGTTACCGCTAAACGACACAAAGGAGTACTCCGTCTCCGGCGTGTCGCCACCGGTAGCAGAGACGGTTACCGTACCTATCTGCTTGCCCGGGAGTTCTATCATAACGCCCGTCTGAGGGTTCTTTACTTTCTTGCCCTTGGTCTTGACAGCAAACACGTCGCCCGCCTTGATGCCCTGGCTGGCACCGCCGGCAATCAGCTGGGCATCGCTGTCGTAAGAAAGGAAGAATGTGCGCCACGGCTTGTCGGTACACTTGTTGATAATGTTCTCCACCAACTGCCCGATGGCCTCCGAAATGGCCTTGTCGCTCAGTGTGGCGTCATAACTGGCCTGGCCTCCAACGCCCATGGTCGTCTTGGTGGTCAGTTCTGCCGACCCTTTACCCTCGTCGGAATAGATGATAAGTCCTGTGGCAACGTCTACCAGACGAATGGCGACGGCGGCTTCTACCGTTTGTGTCTTCACGTTGGTGAACACGCCGCTCTTGCCGGTGTTCTTACGGCCAAACTCCGTGATGGAGCCGATAATCATGTAGTCGGCACCAATGGTTGCAAGGCCGTTGTCGCTCTTCTTGGCCTCTTCCAGCAGCGAGGCAATGTCGCTCCGCTCCAGCAGCAGGAATTTGCCTGAAGCGGCAAGCTTGGCCGACAAGATGTCGAGAGCCTGCTTGCCCATGGGGTCGTTCTCCTTGTCATAGAAAATGCCCTTGGCATACTGCGTTTCGTTACTGAAGCGGCCTATGGCCACTTTGCGCTTGATCACTCGCCCGCTGGCGTTAGTCACATCCTGCTTCACAGGTTCTACTATTTCCACTTTACGCTGCGCATTGGCAAGCGTGCTAAGCGAAAACAGGGCTACAAACAAAAGAATCTTTTTCATTTTGCATATTATTAATTAATTTAACACATCAATGCTCATTGACACATCCCCCTCGTAGTAATAACCACCCGCAAAAATACATAAAAGGATTCAAACAATCACTCTTTTTGCTAAAAAAGTGCTAAATTTTATGTGATTTTCACAGAAAAAGGTTCCCACAGGAGGTGTATCAAGTTTTTTTTGAGTAAATTTGCCACTGCAAACGGCCATCCCCCCGAAGGGAAGGCCAATGATGAAAAACAAGAACAGCAGCATGACCAGAATCATACTTATTACCGGCGGTCAGCGGTCAGGCAAGAGTAGCGAGGCCGAGCGCATGGCGCTGAGCCTCAGTCCGCGCCCCGTCTATATGGCTACGGCACACGCCTGGGACGACGAGTTCCGTGAGCGTATCCGCCGCCATCAGGAGCGGCGTGGCCCTCAGTGGACGAATATCGAAGAAGAGCGCCATTTGAGTCGCCATGACCTCAGCGGCCGTGTAGTGGTCGTCGACTGCGTCACGCTATGGCTCACCAACCTGCTCTTCGCCGCCACTATGGGCAATACCGGCAGTGCTACTGCTGCCAATGCGCCTGACTGTGCCGCCAGTGCCGCCAACGCGCCTGACTGTGCCGCCAGTGGCATCAACATTGACGCCACGCTGAAGACGGCTCAGGAGGAGTTCGACCGCCTGACGGCCCAGGATGCCACCTTTATCTTCGTCACCAACGAGATTGGCTCCGGCGGCGTCAGCGACAACGCCCTGCAGCGCCAGTTCACCGACCTTGAAGGCTGGATGAACCAATACATTGCCCGCCGTGCCGACGAGGTCATACTCATGGTCAGCGGCATCGCCGTCAAAATCAAGTAGCCATCCCCCATCCCCCATCACCCATCCCCCATCACCCATCCCCCATCACCCATCACCTATCACCCATCACCCATCACCTATCACCCATCACCTTTTACCTATGAAACTCTTCAACATTACCCCCATCGACCGCCAGCTGACGGCCGCCATCCAAGCCAAGATTGACAACCTGAACAAACCTAAGGGCTCCTTGGGACGCCTGGAGGAGATAGCCCTGCAGCTGTGTCTTATCCAGCAATCGACGGAGCCCTCGCTGGCCCATCCCTGCCACCTGCTCTTCGGCGGCGACCACGGCATTGAGCGCGAGGGGGTCAGTGTGAGTCCCCGCGAGGTGACGTGGCAGCAGATGATTAACTTCACCCGCGGCGGTGGCGGTGTCAACATGTTCTGCCGCCAACACGGTTTCAAGCTGCGCATCGTAGATGTAGGCGTCGACCACGACCTGAGCCGCATGCCGGGTATCATCAACCGCAAAATAGGGTGGGGCACCCGTAACTTCCGTTACGGTCCGGCTATGAGTGACGATGAATTCGACCGTTGTGTCAGCATTGGTGCCGACCTCGTAGATGACTGCGTTGCCGAGGGCTGTCGCATCATCAGCATCGGCGAAATGGGGATCGGCAACACCTCGCCGTCGAGTATCTGGATGCATCTCTACTGCCATATACCCTTGAAAGACTGTATCGGTGCCGGCGCAGGCCTTACCACCGCAGGCTTGCAGCATAAGTATGATGTGCTGCGCGATGCCGTGGAGCGATTCTCCCGCTACTCATCACCCATCACCCATCACCCATCACCCATCACCCATCACCTGTCACCCATCACCTATTTCGCCGGCTACGAGATGGCTGCAGCCATCGGTGCTATGCTTCGCGCCGCCGAGCTGCACCTTATTATATTAATCGACGGCTTCATCATGACCGCCTGCGCACTGGCAGCCACACGACTCTATCCGCAGGCGCAGGACTATATGATTTTCACCCATTGCGGCGACGAGTCCGGCCATCAGCTGATGCTGCGCAACATGGGCGCCCGCCCATTGCTCAACCTCGGCTTGCGGCTGGGCGAGGGCACGGGGGCCCTCTGCGCCTTCCCCCTCGTCGACAGCGCCGCCCGCATGGTCAATGAGATGAACAACTTCCAGGACGCTGCCATCACCAAATACTTCTGAACACCTTCGACGACAAGTTACTTACTAAGAAAAATGGAAAAACCCCTCAACACCTTCCGCTGGTACGACAACCTCTGGGCTGCCCTCATCTTCTTTACCCGTCTGCCCTTCTGGCGAATTTATCAGCCGCCGAAATCATCGTATGCCGCCGTCGTAGAGTGGTGGCCCCTGGTAGGGTGGCTCACCGGTGGTCTGATGGCCGCCACGCTGTGGGGCGCCTCGCTGGTTATGCCTCTGCCGTTGGCACTGCTACTGGCTATCATCGTGCGCCTGTTGCTCACGGGCGCCCTTCATGAAGACGGCCTGGCCGACTTCGTCGACGGATTCGGCGGCGGTGGCACCGACCGCGACCGCATACTCGCCATCATGAAGGATTCGCACATAGGTACCTACGGCGTCATAGCCCTCATAGCCTATTTCGCACTGCTCTTCACCGCTCTGCTATCAATAGGCAACCTCTCACCTCTCACCACTCACCTCTCACCTCTCACCTCTCACCTCTCACTACTCGTACTGGCCATCTTCGCCGCCGACCCTTTTGCAAAGATGGTCACCTCGCAACTCATACTCATGATGCCTTACGCCCGTACTGAAGAGACGGCCAAGAACCGCACTGTCTACCGCCGTCCCACAATGCTGGCGGGCGTGCTGCTGGCCCTGCAGGGGATGCTGCCGCTGGCCGCTTTCCTTTGGCTGGCGGGCGACGCCGTGGAGTGGTCAACGCTCATCTTCGTACCATGCCTCATGATGTACTTTCTCTACCGTCTTATCTGGAACCGTCTCCGAGGCTATACTGGCGACTGCTGTGGTGCCGTTTGCCTGCTCGTAGAGCTTACGTTCTATATGGCCCTCAGCGTCCAGATTTATTCATAGGCGCTCCGTGCTTACCCAAAAACACCATAGGTGACACCTCTTACACCTGGCACTTAACTTGCTGATAATCAGTACCCATTTTCTTGGTGTTGGTAACACCTGAGGTCACACCTGAGGTCACACCCAGCCGGCCTGAGGCCTGGTGATAAGTGATAAGTGAAAAAGTGATAAGTGATCACAAAAAATCAAGTTGAATTCCAGAAACTGCATAAATATTCACTCAAAACGGCGCGTGTTTTGAAAATTTCAGCGGCTGTTTTTCCAAAAACGGCCGCTGATTTTTCCAAAACGCGCGCCGTTTTGCAGAAAGCTCCATTTTCTTTACAATTTTGCGTCCACTCCTGCATAAATATGCAATGCTGTGAATAATTATGCAAACTCAAAATGAGCAGTTGTAACCAGTCTTCTCCTCCTTTTGGGAGGGGGGCTTGCTAAGGCAAGCGTCCCTGCGAGCCGAGCGGAGGGGGAGGGCAGGTGCTACCTCAGGTGTTACCTCAGGTGCGACCTATTTCTTTGTAATAGTATCTGATTATCAGCGTGTTAAGTGCCAGGTGTAAGAGGTGTCACCAAATAAGAATTCATGCGCCTTATTGTCACCATCGATTGTTGCTGCCCGAGTTACCATATCGTTCTTTCCGAATCTGCCACTTCACCCATTGCAGGTCACTCTTCGTCGCGTTATTGAAAGCTATCACAATCTGCCCCCTGTCTTTGCCAGCCTTATAGCGCTCTTTTTTCGTTAGGCATTAAGTTGTTTATTTGGCACTTTCCTCGTCAGTGAACTCCTGCTTCTTGATGAGTCGAAGCAGGTAGTCCACAGCCTTGGGTGCTTTCTCACGAGCTGTTGCCAGTTTAACGGAAAACTCCTTGTCAGTAATTTCTGAGTTAAAGTCATCCACCAGTTCACGAGGCTCGTCGTTCTTCTTCACCAGTACCAGCCCCTTTCGCTTCATCAACTGACGGAGCGAAAGGATACCCTTGTCATATTTGGGCTTGGCCTTGACCAGTTCCTGCATCAGGTTCAACCCTGGGTCTCCGATGTGCAGCTCGTTGAGCATGGCTATCGAGTAAAGCACCTTCGCGTCGGGCGTCGACATGTCGAACACGTCGCCCATCAGCACGTTTACGGCGTCCGCCTCCTGATAGCGTTCCAACTTCGTCAGACAGCGCGACTTCACATAGAGCGCCTCCTGGCACTGATGCTGCGCCAGCACGCTGTCTACATACTGCAAGGCCTGCTCATACTTGCCTGCATAAAGACTCAGCAGTGCCACCAAGAAACGCGGTGCCCAGTGGTCAGCCTTCATCAACGAAGCCGGCACCTCACTGATGCAGCCAAACAAGTCCTCGTCGCAGATGACGGTATCGAGAAACCGCTTCGTCTGCTGCATGGCTTCCTTGATGTCGCCATCCTCCGCCTTCTTCTGCACCAACAACAGATACTGCCGCGCAGCCTCATCGTAATCGTGATGGTTCAGCAACTGATACACTGCCTTGCCGCTCTCTATCTCACTGTTGATCACTTGCTCGTCGTTGTAGCCATTAGCGTAGGCCAGCACCTCACGACTGGTATGGGCATACTGCGGTATAATGGGCCGCGAGAGGTACAGTCCGCCCAGCGAGCGTACACGGCTCAGAGCCACATACAACTGTCCTGCCGCAAACATCCCCCGGCTCAAGTCAAGGTACATCTTATCGAACGTCATGCCCTGACTCTTATGCACCGTGATGGCCCATGCCAGGCGGAGCGGATACTGGGTGAAGGTGCCCTTCAGTTCCTTCTTCATCTTGCGGCTCTCTCGGTCATACTCATAGCTGTACGACTCCCACGAGCAGTTGGGCACCACGTATGTGGCTCCACCGTCCGTCGTCACCTGTATCTCGTCCTTACTCAGTTTCGTCACAGTGCCGATGGTGCCGTTCGCCCAACGCTTCTGCTGGTCGTTGCGGGTGAACATCACCTGTGCGCCAACCTTCAGTTTCAGGGTCATATCCACAGGGAACCGCTTCTCCTCAAACTTCCCCGTCACCGTACCCTCGTAGGTGTACTCCTCGCTGTCTATCTCAGCCAACCGCTGCTGATTGATGTTGTCAGCCGTCTTGTTGATCGAGGCCAGCGTGATCACCATCCCGTCCTCCTTCGTGGGCTGACAGACACGATTGTTCAGGTGCATCAGGTTCTCCGGCGTCGTCTTGTTCAGCCGCACGTTCTCCAGTATCTGCAGGAACTGCTCGTCCTCCTGTCGGTACACCTTCCGGAACTCAATCTTCACCAGCCTCATCCGCTTGATGACGTCAGCCTTGTAGAAGAAGAAGTCATCCGTGTGGTAGAGGTCGTGAAGCAGTTCTTTCTCTTCCTTCCTACTGGCCACTGGCGGCAACTGGAACATGTCGCCCACGAAGATGACCTGCTTGCCGCCAAACGGCAACGACGAGCGCAGCGTCTTGCGCATGGTGTAATCGATAGCATCAATGATGTCGCAGCGCACCATCGACACCTCATCTATAATGATGGTGTCAGTATGAAGGAGCGTCAGGATGCGAGCCTCGCTCATCTTGCCCAATGTGCCAGGGGTGCAGACATCCATCGGCAGTCCGAAGAACGAGTGGATGGTGTCGCCACCCGCAAGGATAGCCGCCACACCCGTCGGTGCCAGCGTAATGAACTGCTTGTCCACCAGCTGCTGCACCTTGCGGAGGAAGGTGGTCTTACCCGTTCCTGCCCTGCCGGTCAGGAAGAAACTACTGTTCGTGTTGGCTATCAGCTCAAAAGCCATCACCTGCTGCCTGTTCTTTGTGTCGATCATGTTCTCCATAGTCTTTGTGTTGTCCATCATCTTAGTGCTGTTCAAGTTTGGGGAGTATCTGGGTTAAACGTGTGTTGAAGTCTGGGTCGAGGAAACTCTTGTAGCATCCGCCAACCAGTTCCTGCGCCTGCACGGCAATCTGCTCTGCCGGCACATTGATGCGCTGCATCTTCATCACGCCGGTCAGGTATTCCCTGACCATCTGCTCCGACTCTGAGCGGATGAAGTCCTCGTTGCGGAAGACCTTGTCGTAGTCGCGCTTCTGAATCAACTCCATCTTCTGCCCGTTGAAGGCGTAGAGTTCGATGCCGTCGATGTAGGTCCAGCTGTGATACAGTCCCACCTTCTCCACGATGACGATGCGGTCGCAGAACCTGATGCCCAGGTAGTAGCGGTGCCCATTGCCACTCTCGTACTGGCTGCAGATGAACATCTTCTGACTGTCGTCCCACACGGGGACATTCACTCGCGGACTGCCGAATGTCGGCAGTATGCTGTCAAACAGACTCTTGTTGATTGCTTTGGTCAGTGTTGCCATTGTCGTTTTGGTGTTTTTGGATTAATATCTATGAGCGATTGCCCCTTATAGCGGTAGCAAATTCTTCATTCTTCACTCTTCACTTCCGTCAGGCCAGCTGCCTGCGTTGAGTTTCCTCAACCATGCTTCTTGCGAAGCAAGAGAGTTCATGGTCGCTGACGTGTGCCCCCTGCAACTTCAGCTGCCCCTCCAAGAAGCCCTTCAGCATCAAGATGCTCTGCTCCTTGGCAAACTGCTCGTTGAAGATGCGGTAGTCACAGCCACCCCAGTACTTCTGAGCGATGAGGTTCGCCTTCTGCCCATCGAAGCAATATAGCTTGATGCCGTTGAGGAAGGTATAAGCGTACCCCTGTCCAAGGTTGTAATAGACCACCAGCCTGTTCGACAGGCGAATCGCCTTGTAGTACATGTTCCCTGCAGCGCTGGTGTACCCCTGCGATAGGAACACATTCTTTGCAGCGTTATATGTCACTTGCTCGCCAGAGAGTGCAGGCAGAGCCTTGGTTGCGATTGCTTGGAGTGCTGTGTTTGCCATAGTCGTCGTTTGGTTTTAGTTCCCACCACAATTGTTTTGCAGCGCCAATCTCGAGGTGGTATCGATGATTGACGCTGCAAAGGTAAGACGATTTTCACGACCACGCAAGGAAAACGACCTTGCGAACGGTTCCGTTCTACTTGGAACCGTATGGTAGGGCTGGTATCATCCTATAAAGTTACGTTTCGTCGGTATTGAAACGTAACTTCATTGAGGGCAATCAGTAATATTGCCCCCAACGCGGTTACTCCTAACCTAACTGTGCTGGAATTCCTTTGACTACAGGTGTTTGGGCGGGTTAGGAGTTGGCTGTCACAAATATCCTGAGTCATCCGAGTCGCCGTGTAAAAATCCCTGCTTATCGGGGAGCAAACGAGTTAACCCTTCGGAAGTGTTTATAGCCTTAATCCTTATTCTAATGGAATATGCCCTTAGACATCAAGATAAACAACGAGGAACAGGACGTCAAGAAGTCTTAATCCTTATTCTAATGGAATATGCTCTTTAAGAGTGCACCTCAACCAAACCCAGCTGCGCCTGACCCAAGTCTTAATCCTTATTCTAATGGAATATGCTCTTTAAGCGCGGCAAACGGACGTTTAAGGCAGAGGACGCTTTCAGTCTTAATCCTTATTCTAATGGAATATGCTCTTTAAGATTTGCGATAGACGCAATATACGCCGATGATGCAGATTGTCTTAATCCTTATTCTAATGGAATATGCTCTTTAAGCTAACAATATGAAAAGATTTAATTACAAAGCAGCTTTAGGTCTTAATCCTTATTCTAATGGAATATGCTCTTTAAGAATAAAGCAAAGTTTCTTCAAGTTAGTGATGAAGATGTTATGTCTTAATCCTTATTCTAATGGAATATGCTCTTTAAGCGCACCTTCCCATGCTGAACCCCTACAACGGGGGTCAAGTCTTAATCCTTATTCTAATGGAATATGCTCTTTAAGAAGCTGAACGCTATGTAATACGTATGATGATATTGTGTCTTAATCCTTATTCTAATGGAATATGCTCTTTAAGGTCATGTGGATTGGCCTTGACAAGCCTATTGAGTCTTAATCCTTATTCTAATGGAATATGCTCTTTAAGAAATTATTACAATTATGGAAAAGCGTGAAATTATTAAGTCTTAATCCTTATTCTAATGGAATATGCTCTTTAAGAGATATTAAAAAAGTGATTGAGAGCATTCCTTAGAAGTCTTAATCCTTATTCTAATGGAATATGCTCTTTAAGTCATATAATACTATTATAAATTTATAATATACTGCTAGTCTTAATCCTTATTCTAATGGAATATGCTCTTTAAGCTCCTATACCTGTGCCTCTAATTAGTTTTGCTTTAAAAGGTCTTAATCCTTATTCTAATGGAATATGCTCTTTAAGCAAGCGTCGCAGACAGAAACGGTGCAATGTCCACAATCGGTCTTAATCCTTATTCTAATGGAATATGCTCTTTAAGCCGCAGCCGAATTGGCATCTGTTGCTGCTGAACAGCAGGTCTTAATCCTTATTCTAATGGAATATGCTCTTTAAGGCTTTGCCAAGGACGACAAGGGCAAGCTGCAAGACCGTCTTAATCCTTATTCTAATGGAATATGCTCTTTAAGATTCACAATTTAAAATTATCGCTTTATGAAGAAATCGTCTTAATCCTTATTCTAATGGAATATGCTCTTTAAGCCTTAAGTGGGAGGGGCTGGATACGAACGCCGACCGCATAGTCTTAATCCTTATTCTAATGGAATATGCTCTTTAAGTATGCTAACATTAAAAGGAAAGCTTCGAGGTAAGGTGTCTTAATCCTTATTCTAATGGAATATGCTCTTTAAGAGATTGTTGGTATCAAGCTTAGTCAACGAGCTCAAACGGTCTTAATCCTTATTCTAATGGAATATGCTCTTTAAGGATGAGAATGGAACTGATTTGGCATATCAACGTGACTGGTCTTAATCCTTATTCTAATGGAATATGCTCTTTAAGAGACTCTTCTCAAAGCATAATTCTTACTACTTCCGTCTTAATCCTTATTCTAATGGAATATGCTCTTTAAGTGCGCACTTTGTCGAATTAAACATCAATGTAAAGGTCTTAATCCTTATTCTAATGGAATATGCTCTTTAAGAACTTCTCTTGTGAGAGGTAAGTGTCAAGAACGTTGGTCTTAATCCTTATTCTAATGGAATATGCTCTTTAAGAATGTTTCGGCAAATTGATGGAAATCACAGAGAGAGGTCTTAATCCTTATTCTAATGGAATATGCTCTTTAAGGAAAGCTGTTCTTCACATTCGGTGCTAAGACTGGCGCCGTCTTAATCCTTATTCTAATGGAATATGCTCTTTAAGTTTAATCGTTTTAAGAAAATGAAGAAATCAGAATTGTCTTAATCCTTATTCTAATGGAATATGCTCTTTAAGTGAAAAATCAGGTTTCAACTATCAATGTTCCCGTTTGTCTTAATCCTTATTCTAATGGAATATGCTCTTTAAGAATAACAGTACATTATCTATTTACAAAATCTTCAGAAGTCTTAATCCTTATTCTAATGGAATATGCTCTTTAAGGCGTATGTTCTACAAGAAGTTAGTTAGTCTGCAACGCGCGTCTTAATCCTTATTCTAATGGAATATGCTCTTTAAGCAGAATTTGGGATTTTGTTCGTACATGGGTGGAGCTGTCTTAATCCTTATTCTAATGGAATATGCTCTTTAAGTGGCGTTACTTTCAACGCCAATCTCGGAGAGACTAAATTGTCTTAATCCTTATTCTAATGGAATATGCTCTTTAAGCCCATTTTATTCATAACTCAGGTTAAGTGTATGTTGTCTTAATCCTTATTCTAATGGAATATGCTCTTTAAGTTAAAGACTACAAACAAGAATAACAAACTTAAACAGTAAGTCTTAATCCTTATTCTAATGGAATATGCTCTTTAAGTTGAAGGTGTAACGGACGAAAAAGAAGAGAAAAAAATTCGGTCTTAATCCTTATTCTAATGGAATATGCTCTTTAAGGAGTAAAACTCACTTACGCTTCGTCCGTTGTGCGTTGTCTTAATCCTTATTCTAATGGAATATGCTCTTTAAGTAGTCGCTCACATGAGCAAACGACCTCAGACGGTAAGTCTTAATCCTTATTCTAATGGAATATGCTCTTT
>Ga0310691_10003582_pt1 | contig 18446 bp, 15 predicted proteins | sample 176DNAGHGlowgp2_FD_203887 | JGI IMG/M metagenome (GOLD analysis project Ga0310691, IMG submission 203887) | Sheep rumen microbial communities from Palmerston North, Manawatu-Wanganui, New Zealand - 1766 DNA GHGlow gp2 (v2) (version 2) | ecosystem: Host-associated > Mammals > Digestive system >...
CGGATGCCGACTATGATGTCATCCTGCTGGCTTCCGGCTCGGAGGTCTCCACCCTCGAGGCTGGTGCCAAGCTGCTGCGCGAGGACGGCGTGAAGGTGCGCATCGTGAGCGTTCCCTCCGAGGGCCTGTTCCGCAGCCAGCCCGTGGAGTATCAGCAGAGCGTGCTGCCCGCAGGCAAGAAGAAGTTCGGCATGACCGCCGGACTGCCCGTCACCCTCGAAGGGCTGGTGGGTGCCGACGGCTGCGTGTGGGGCTTGCAGAGCTTCGGTTTCTCTGCTCCCTACAAGGTGCTCGACGAGAAGCTGGGCTACACCGGACAGAACGTCTATGAGCAGGTAAAGAAGTTACTGGCTTAAGTTTTCATCAGCACAGAGATGCAGAGACACAGAGTAAACAAATCTCTGTAACTCTGTATCTCTGTGTTTAAATAAGAAATAATATGGACATTAAGACAATAGGACTTGCCAGCGACCACGCTGGCTTTGCTTTGAAGCAATTCGTCAAGAAGTATCTTGAAGAGAAGGGCTATGCGTATAAGGACTATGGCACGTACACCGAGGAGTCGTGTGACTACAGTGACTTTGGCCATGCACTGGCCAAGGGCATTGAGCAGGGCGAGGTGTATCCGGGCATTGCCATCTGCGGCAGTGGCGAGGGCATCAACATGACGCTGAACAAGCACCAGAGCATCCGCGCCGGTCTGTGCTGGATTCCCGAGATTGCCCACCTCATCCGTCAGCACAACAATGCCAACGTGCTGGTGATGCCTGGCCGCTTCATTGACGAGGAGATGGCTCGCAAGGTGATGGATGAGTTCTTCGCCACCGACTTTGAGGGTGGACGCCATCAGCGCCGTATTGACAAGATACCGTGCTGACAATAAGATACGTAAGGAAAACAACACAGAAGACTTTTCACCCCTGCGGGAGCAGTACTGCCTCTCGCGGGGGTGAAAGTTATTTGCCAGTCTTCTTCCGCCGGTGGCTGAACAGGTCTGCGAGGCCGTTAAAATCTTTTTTCATGATGATGCCTATTCCTTGCGTGTTGAGCGAGGAATGGGTGAAATAGCGGTCGTTGGTCTGGTTGTAGGCTTTCAGGGCGAGGCTGCCTCCGGGGGTGAGCAGATACTGGATGTCGAAGTCGCCGATGAACGACGGGGCTGTCTGCGTAGCATTATCGCGATAGCCGAATTGGCCATTGACAAGCAGCCGGTTGCCCAACATTCGTCCGCTGATGAGTCCTTCGTACTCGGCATTGTGCCAGCCCTCGTTGCCGGTGGAGATGTTCGCGCCGAAGTTCCAGTCGTCGGTCTTGATGACTTGTGAGAGTAGCTGGTTGATTTGCGACGACACAGTGCCCGAGAGCAGGCTCTGCATGGCCAGTTCTGTTTGGCCGTAGCTCTGCGAGGCAGCATTGTTGGCTCCCTGGGTGTAGAAACGACCGATGCCCAACAGGTAGACGACCTGTTGGTTGAGTTCCTGCTCGCTGGCGATGATGGAACGAATCATCTGCTCTTCCTCACTGTTGACGGTGGGCATCTCTAAGTCGAACTCCACACGGGGTTCACCGGCGGTGCCTACGATATTCATCAGGCAGTTCACGCGGATGGTATTGCTGGTGAAGGAGTTGCCCAAGCCCAGGTCGGAGAGCGACACGCCGTTGACCGTGTGCTGTGCCTTGAGGTTGAGGGCGGCCTGGAGCGGGTCGCCGCCGAAGACGAGTGTGCTGCCCGTCTGGAACAGGAAGTTCTTCTTCAGGATGTTTTGTATGGTCATGCTGTAGGTGCCGCGCTCTACATTGTAGGTGCCAAACATCTGGAAGGGACCTTTGTTGTAGTAGGAGGCCCGCAGTACGCCCAGGCCGTTGAGGGTGATGAAGTCGCCGGAGTGCTGATCCATGAGAAGACGCAGCGTCGCATCGGGGGTGGCGTTGATGCGGAGGTTGAGGTAGAGGTCGGAAGCCCCCGAAGCCCCCCCTTCTGCCCCCGAGGGGGCAACAATAGCTTTGGCTGCAAGGGGTGAGTTTATAGAAGTCCCCTCGGAGGTTGTGGGGGGGGCATCTGGTGCTGTGCCCCAGGTAATGAACTGCTGGCTACTAACGGTATTGGTGTTGGCGGCATTATAGACGAATACAGATGAGGGGGTGGGGGTAATGTCGCAGTTGATGACTGTTTCGCCCGGACGGACGCTGATGGAAGCGTCGCCATCGACCCACACCGTGCCTCCGATGGAGCTGGTGCCGTCGGTCGTGGGAAAGTCGTAGGCCAGCAGGTCGTTGGCGGTGGCGTGGAGGTCGACGTGGATATTCTTCAGGTTGCTGTGGGTGATGGCACCGTTGAGCAGGGCCACATGGTTGTCGCGGTCGTAGGCGTGGAAGTTGCGAAGGGCGATAGACCCCTCTGTGAGGCGCACCGTGTCGCCGCTGAAGGTGTAGGTGGTGCCTAAGGGCTTGATGGCCGCCATGCCGTTTACAATGGCCTCGCCGCTGAGGTCGATATGCTTCAGCGGTCCGTAGACGCGAATGTCGCCGTAGGCTTGACCTTCCATGCTGTTCATGAAACTCTTGGTGAACGAGTGGATGAAAGCAATGCTGGTGCCTCGGGCTCTGATGCCCAGGTCGAGGGCTTTCTGCCGGGGGGAGACGAAGCCGTCGATGTAGGTCTGCTCCTCGGCACCGTCGTCGATGGCGGCATCGAGGTCTATCTGTCCTTCGTCGACATTCCAGACAGCATGGGCCTCTAAACGCCCCATGGGCGCCTCTTGGAAGAGCAGCTGGTCGACGCTAATGTCAGCCCACGCTTCGGGGGAGCTGAAGGCATGGCAAACGTAAGCCTTGCCGGTGGCCTTCCCGCCGAACTTCACCGAATGGAAGTTGACCAAGTCGAGAATGGAGGCCACATCGATGCCCTGTAGGTCGATGAGGAGTGTGTCGGTGGCGAGGGTTGAGGCGATGCCGTCGACTATGAGGTGCTCGTCGGCGCGGTGGAGGGCAAAATGGTCTACCATGAGCTGGTTTTCGCTGTAGAGGATGTCGCAGGGTTCCAGTTCCCACATTTGTCCTTTCATGATGAGTGCCGAGGGCATGACGCGGATGTGAGCCTCGCGGGCACCGGCCTCGTTCTTGTAAAGACGGGTGATGGTGTTCACCGTGCCGCCGCCGGCATGGTCGGTGTTCAGCGTCAGTGCCGACAGCAGCTGGTCGCCGGCGGTGCGGGCATCGGCCAGGATGCGTGTGGAGCTGCCATTGGCCGAGAGACGGGTGATTTCGATGTTGAGCTGACTGCTGTCACCCTGCGAGAGGAGGTTCATGGAGGCATCACGATAGGTGCCGGTGCCATAGCTGAAAGAGGGAATGTCGGCAGTAATGTCAACCGTCTTGTTGGAGTCGCAGACCTGGGCTAAGAGGTGGAGAGGACCGTCGAGGTCGAAGTCGATGCCGAGGAGCTGCTGAATCCAACGGCTGTCGGTGAGCTGCATGGAGAGATTGAAGTTGTTGTCGTTGCTTCTGTCAGCCGGCAACAGAGAGGGAACAACGGCGGCAAGGCTGTGGGGCAGGGTAGAGAGGTTGAAATGACCGTTGAGCAGCACCTCGCCGAAGTCGCTCTTCACTCGCAGGACGTGACGGTTGTCAGCATAGTCCGATTTCACGTGTAGGTTGTCTAAGTGGAAAATGGTGCTGTCGTTCAAGGTCATCACAAAGTCGTCGAAGTCGATGGCGCCTTTGGCGGTGGCCAATGACGAGGCCGCCACGTCGGCATCGACGACGGCGGCAAAGGTGGCTTCTCCCCAACGATCTGACAGCAGCAGGACTTTTGGCGCAATTTTGTTGATGTAGCCAGTGAGACGAACATGGGGTGAAGCGGGGGTGAAACTGACCTGCCCCTCGACATCGGCTTGGAGGTTGGGGTCGTTGACTTTCAGCTTGCCACCTACTTGGTCTGGGGCATAAGAGGCATTGAACTGTAGGTTATGGTAGCTGTAGCCTTTCAGGTCGATGCGGGAAATGATGCCGTCGGCCTGAACTTCATCTCCCTGTCCTCTAAGGTCTAATTCGGTGGCTACGACACCGATGAAGGGGGTGGCGGAGAGCAAGTGGAGGTCGAGGCTGTCGGTGGCGATATGGGCTTGCCATGAGTCGCCCTGGGTGCTTATGGTGCCTTGCAGGCTGAGGCTTCCCTGTGCAGAGGTCCTTGCGTCACCATGGATGGCCACTCCTCCGTCGGCAGAGGAAGCGGCTCGCCCTGAAAGACTGACGTTGCCCAGCTCTGTGACGAGCGGGGGCAGGGCAGGGAGGGCTTCGTGAAGGGCAGACAATAGCTGGGCGGAGGCATAGAAACGGTTGATGGCGCACTGCCACTCACGGCTATTCCAGCCCCCTGAAAGATTGATACTTAGTGCGTCAGTATCGATGGTGGCCATATCGAGCTGTAGATGGTCGACACTATGGAAAGTGCCGCTCACCTGGGCCTCAGCAGCGAAGGAATGGTCAGTGGGCCAGGGTGAAGGCAGCAGACTGACGAAGTCGGCAGGCTCAAAGGTGAGATGGATGGGACTGGTGGCGTAGCGAAGTGTACCTTCCAGATTGTCAGTCAGATAGAAGGCTTTAATGCTATCAATACTTAATGCTGATTGGGGGGTCTTAAGCAGGAAGTCTGAGAGAACAGCCGAAGTGCTGTCGGCTTCTACTTTGAAAGCCAGCTGCTGCAAGGCCAGACCCGATTGCTCGTGTAGCGACAGGCGTTTCACCTGAAGGTCGAGGGCATCGGGGGTCAGCGTGCGCAACAGGATGTGGGCACTGACATCGGTCAATGTAAGATGGCGGGGATTGAAGCGACCCGGAGTGGGCGGGGCATCTTTTTGGTGATAGCTTAGGGAAAGGCGGCTGACGATGAGCGAGCCGATGTGGAGGTCGAAGCTGGAAGAGGCTTCTTTGTCTTTATTAGAGAGCGCATTGAGCACGAACTGATAGTTAGGCTCGGCACTGGCACTGTCGCGATAGAAACTACATTCCGCTCCAAACAGCTGGGCTGACGACACCGCTACGCGCCCATTCAACAATGGCAGCAGCTCCAGTTTCACCGACAAGCGCCGGGCTTTAACCATGTCCGTCTGCTGCTGGTCGGCGATGGAAACATCGTCAATGATGATACGGTTGAAGAAACCCAAGTTCACCCGCCCCACATGGACGTCCGTGCCAAGCTTTTGGCTGATGGCACCGGCCACCACAGAACCCAGCCACCGCTGGATGTAGGGAAGCTGGATGAGCAGAACAAGGGCAAGATACAGAGCCAGCAGACTCCATATCGTCCAACTGATAATTCGTTTCGCTTTCTTCAAATTTCGCTATTTCGACGTGGCAATTAAGTGCCAGTACTTACATTCATGTTGCAAAATTACGATAAAAACTTGTCTTTTTCCTATTTTTCCCCCATTATTTCTTCGCTGTGTTGTCATTTTTTATTAATTTTGCACACGCTAAGCGAGATTTTATCAAACTATAACAAATAATCAATGGCAGAAGTAATTAAATTACGGAAAGGCCTGAACATTAACCTTCAGGGAAAAGCCGAGGAGACGCGGCTCAGCTTGAAGTCGAATGGGAAGTATGCTTTGGTTCCCGACGACTTTGAAGGAGTCACTCCAAAGGTGGTAGTCAAAGAAGGTGACATGGTGAAGGCCGGGGATGCGCTGTTTGTGAACAAGCTGTGTCCCGAGGTGAAGTTTGCGTCGCCAGTGAGTGGTCGGGTCGTCGCCGTAGAGCGTGGCGAGCGCCGCAAGGTTCTCAGCGTGAGAGTGGAGGCCGACAAGGAGCAGACGTTTGCAGACTTTGGTAGAAAAGATATAGCCAAGATGGATGGCAACGCCGTGAAGGATGCCCTCCTTGAGGCAGGCCTCTTTGGCTATATCAACCAGTTGCCATACGCTGTGTCGGCAACACCCCAGGCGCAGCCGAAAGCCATCTTCGTGTCGGCACTGCGCGACAAGCCCTTGGCATGCGACTTCGCCTACGAGGTGAAGGGGCAGGAGAAGGATTTCCTGACAGGTTTGCAGGCACTGTCGAAGATGGCCAAGACCTATCTGGGCATTGGCGTGCAGCCGGACCTGCACGCTTGTCTACAGCAGATGGGCGTAGAGAAATGGGTCGACTTGTATGTCTTCGATGGACCCTGCCCGGCAGGAAACGTCGGCGTGCAGGTGAACCATATTGATCCTGTCAACAAGGGTGAAGTGGTGTGGACTATTGGTGATCCTACGGTGGTGCTCTTCATCGGACGCCTCTTCAATACTGGAAGGGTAGACTTGCGTCGCCTTGTTGCACTCTGTGGCAGTGAGGTGAAGAAGCCCTGCCATGTGGAGATGCTGGTGGGTGAGGAATTGTCGACACTGCTTTCCAACAGCTATGATGCTGATCGCCATGTGCGTATCATCAACGGCAACGTGCTCACAGGAAAGGTAAGCACGAAGGACGGATTCCTTGGAGCTCATAGTAGCGAGATAACGGTGATTCCAGAGGGTGATGATGCCGACGAGATGCTTGGCTGGGCCATGCCTCGTTTGGAGCAGTTCTCCGTCAGCCGAAGCTATTTCTCGTGGCTGTTTGGAAAGAAGAAAAAGTATGCCCTCGACGCACGTGTGAAAGGTGGAGAGCGTCACATCATCATGAGCGGGGAGTACGATCGCGTGCTGCCAATGGATATCTATGGCGAATATCTCATAAAAGCTATTATCACTGGCGACATTGACAAGATGGAGCAGCTTGGCATCTATGAGGTTAGTCCTGAGGACTTTGCACTCGCCGAGTTTGTGGACAGCTCGAAGCTTGAGCTACAGCGCATAGTGCGCGAAGGACTGTACAATCTAAGAAAAGAAAACGCATAAGCGATGAAAGCATTAAGAAACTATCTCAACAAAATAAAGCCGAACTTCGAGAAGGATGGCAAGCTGCACGCCTTCCATTCACTCTTCGACGGCTTCGAGACGTTCCTCTACGTGCCCAATAAGACATCGAGGAACGGTGTTCACATTCACGATGCTATCGATTCAAAGCGCATCATGAGTGTGGTGGTGCTGGCATTGATGCCTGCCATGCTGTTTGGCATGTACAATGTGGGCTATCAGAACTACCTTGCTGCCGGAACTTTGGCGCAAGCATCGTTCTTGAGCATCTTCTTCTACGGTTTTTTGGCTGTGTTGCCGAAGATTCTGGTGAGCTATATCGTAGGACTGGGCATCGAGTTTGCCTGGGCACAGTGGAAGGGTGAGGAGATACAGGAGGGATTCCTTGTCTCAGGTATCATTATCCCTTTGATTATCCCCGTCAACTGCCCGTTGTGGATTCTTGCCATTGCTGTGGCTTTTGCCGTGATTATCGGCAAGGAAATCTTCGGCGGAACGGGTATGAACATCTTTAATCCGGCACTCATCTGTCGGGCATTCCTTTTCTTTGCCTATCCCACGATGATGAGTGGCGATAAGGTATGGGTGGCCAACGACAGCATCTTCGGACTTGGCAATACCCTGGTCGACGGCTTTACACAGGCTACACCGTTGGCGCAGGTGGGGCTGGGCACTCAGCCCGATGCCAGCCTCTGCGACATGATTTGTGGCTTTATACCTGGCTCTATCGGTGAGACGAGCGTCATTGCCATTGCAATGGGTGGCTGTCTACTGCTCGTCACGGGCATCGCTTCGTGGAAAACCATGCTCAGTGTCTTTGTGGGTGGAGCCTTGACGGCTTGCCTCTTTGAGCAGACAGGCAGCACCCCCATTCACTGGTATGAGCATCTGGTACTGGGTGGCTTCGCTTTTGGTGCCGTGTTCATGGCAACTGATCCTGTTACCTCGGCACGCACCGAGACGGGTAAGTACATCTATGGCTTCATTATTGGTGCCATGACTATCGTCATCCGTGTCATGAACCCAGGCTATCCTGAGGGCATGATGCTTGCCATCCTGTTGATGAACATGTTTGCTCCAACCATTGACCATTTCATTGTGGAACGCAACATAGCAAAACGTTTGAAGAGAGGAGGTACAAAATGAGTAAGCTGAATACAAATTCTAACGCGTACATTATAATATATAGTACGATACTTGTCGTTATTGTGGCCTTCCTGCTGGCCTTTGTTTCGTCGTCGCTGAAGGACAAACAAGAGGCCAACGTGGCATTGGACAAGGAAAAGCAGATATTGAACTCGCTGAACCTGCGCGACAAGGGCGACGAGGAGGCGCATGCCCTCTATTCGAAAATCGTAAAGTACGATGAGGCGCACAATCTATTTGTCTGCACCCTTGAGAATGGCGACGTGAAGTATGTCTTTCCCCTGAAAGGCATGGGCCTTTGGGGTGGTATCAGTGGCTATCTGGCTCTTGATGCTGACAAAAATACCGTCTTCGGGGCTTACTTCAACCATGAGAGTGAGACGGCTGGCCTGGGAGCTGAGATTAAAGACTCCCGTGAATGGCAAGAACGCTTCATCGGGAAAAAGGTATTTGGCGGCGATGGTAACATCGCCCTTGCCGTGGTGAAGAACATCGATAATTCGGCTTCACAGGTGGATGCCGTCACGGGAGCCACCTTGACAAGTAACGGCGTGAGTGACATGTTGCAGAACGGTCTGTCTGAGTATATGAACTTTTTAAAAGGAGAATAGACTATGGCATTATTTAGTAAACAGAACAAAGAGGCTCTGACTAATCCGTTGAACCTCGATCATCCTATTTTGGTGCAGGTGTTGGGCATCTGCTCGGCACTGGCCGTGACGAGTCAGCTGAAGCCTGCCATCGTCATGGGTCTTGCCGTGACTGTCATCACGGCCTTCGCCAATGTAATCATCTCCATATTGCGCAACACCATCCCCAACCGCATTCGTATCGTGGTGCAGCTGGTGGTGGTGGCAGCGCTGGTGACTATTGTCAGCCAGGTGCTGAAGGCTTTTGTCTACGATGTAAGCGTCCAGTTGTCGGTCTATGTCGGACTAATCATTACCAACTGTATTCTCATGGGCCGCTTAGAGGCTTTTGCCATGCAGAACAAACCGTGGCCCTCGTTTCTCGACGGCGTGGGCAATGGCCTGGGCTACGCCATGATACTGGTCATCGTAGGGGCAGTGCGCGAGCTTCTTGGCCGTGGCACCCTTCTTGGTTTCCAGATTGTGCCCGACGGGCTTTATGAGGCTGGCTATATCAATAACGGCATGATGACGATGCCTGCCATGGCCCTCATCCTCGTGGGAATCGTGATATGGGTGCATCGTGCTTACTTTTATAAGGAAAAATAAAAACGGATTTCACGACTTTAACGAATAATGGAACACGCAATTAGTCTATTCTTCAGGTCCATCTTCGTGGACAATATGATATTTGCTTTCTTCCTCGGCATGTGCTCCTATCTGGCCGTGTCGAAGAACGTGAAGACATCATTGGGGCTGGGCATGGCCGTCACTTTCGTGCTCTTTGTCACGGTGCCTGTCGACTATCTGCTCCAGACAAAGGTCTTGGGGCCTGACTGTCTCATTGAGGGCGTCGATCTTAGCTACCTTTCGTTTATTCTCTTCATAGCCGTTATCGCCGGCATCGTGCAGCTGGTTGAGATGGCGGTTGAGAAGTACAGCCCCTCTCTCTATGCCGCTTTGGGCATCTTCCTACCGCTCATCGCCGTCAACTGTGCTATCATGGGAGCATCACTGTTTATGCAGCAACGCATCTTGCTTGACCCCTCTAATACTCAAGCCATCACCAGCGTATGGGATGCCATGGTCTATGCCGTCGGCTCTGGTATCGGCTGGACGCTTGCCATCGTCTCCTTAGGAGCCATCCGTGAGAAGATGCAGTACTGCGACGTGCCAAGGCCATTGCAGGGATTGGGTATAACATTCATCACCGTGGGACTCATGGCTATGGCCATGATGTGCTTCTCGGGCCTAAACATCTAAAGAATCATGGCACAGTTTATATTATACAGCATTTTAGTCTTTCTGGTGACAATCATCGCTATTGTCATCATCTTGCTCGTGGCCAAGAAATACCTGTCTCCATCGGGCAATGTGAATATTACGGTAAATGGTGACAAGGTTCTCAACGTGCCGCAGGGTAACAACCTCATGGCTACGCTGAATCAGAATGGCATCTTCCTGCCTTCGGCTTGCGGCGGTAAAGCCAGCTGCGGGCAGTGTAAGGTTCAGGTTCTTGAGGGTGGGGGAGAGATTCTCGACTCGGAGAAGCCACACTTCACCCGCAAGGAGATTAAGGACCATTGGCGCCTGGGCTGTCAGTGCAAGGTGAAGGGCGACTTGAAAATACATGTCGACGAGTCTATTCTCGGCGTGAAGGAATACGAGTGTACTGTCATCTCCAATAAGAATGTTGCCACCTTTATCAAGGAGTTCAAAGTACAGTTGCCTCCGGGCGAGCACATGGACTTTATTCCTGGCTCCTATGCACAGATAAAGATTCCCGCTTTCGATTGTATTGACTACAACGACTACGACCGCTCGCTCATTGGCGCAGAGTATGTGCCGTCGTGGGAAAAGTTCAAGATGTTCGACTTGAAATGTAAGAATCCTGAACCCACCATTCGTGCTTACTCCATGGCAAACTATCCCGCTGAGGGTGATGTGTTCATGCTCACCGTTCGTATTGCCACTCCTCCCTTCAAGGCTGACAAGAGTGGCTTCATGGAGGTGAATCCAGGAATCGCTTCGAGCTATATCTTCTCGTTGAAACCTGGCGATAAGGTCATCATGAGCGGCCCCTTCGGCGACTTCCACCCCCATTTCGACTCCAAGAAAGAGATGATATGGGTTGGTGGCGGCGCCGGTATGGCCCCACTGCGCGCGCAGATTATGCACATGACGAAGACACTCCGTACCACAGACCGTGAAATGCACTATTTCTACGGAGCACGTGCCTTGAATGAGGTGTTCTATCTCGACGACTTCCTCGGACTGGAGAAGGAGTTCCCTAACTTCCATTTCCATTTGGCCCTCGACCGTCCCGACCCTGCTGCCGATGCCGCTGGCGTGAAATACACGCCGGGCTTCGTCCATCAGGTAATGCTCAACACCTACTTGAAAGACCATGAGGCTCCCGAAGATGTGGAATACTACATGTGTGGCCCTGGCCCCATGTCGGCAGCCGTCGTCAGTATGCTCGATTCGCTGGGGGTCGATCCCGAAAGCATTATGTACGATAATTTTGGAGGCTGACGTTTACCAGCCTGCCATTCGTTGAAGGGCATTTGCTGCATTGGCGGTAAATGCCCTTCTTACTAACGTTATGGAATTATTTCGTGGACGTTTTCGATATTTTTTGTATTTATATCGTTTAATTACAAAAGATTTTGTACCTTTGCAGGCAAATTCGAAAAAACAAATTGTTATAACATTTTAAATAGTTTTATGAATTTCACTTTGTTAGTTACCGTCGTTGTGACGGGAATTACACTGGTGGCGGCGGCTTACATCATTGCTAAGCTTATTGGTCCTCGCTCGTATGCCAAGGTGAAGGGTGAACCCTACGAGAGCGGTATTCCGACTCGTGGTTCCTCGTGGATACCTATTCATGTGGGCTACTACCTGTTCGCCATCTTGTTCCTCATGTTCGATGTGGAAACGGTGTTTCTGTATCCATGGGCAGTGGTAGTGAAGCAGTTCGGTGTGGCAGCATTGTTCAGCATCGGATTCTTCCTGGTCGTTTTAGTATTTGGCCTGGCTTATGCATGGCGGAAAGGAGCACTGGAATGGAAGTAAGAAAACCGAAGATCAAGAGCATTCCCTACGAGGAATGGAAGGACAACGAGACACTGGAGAAGATTGTCGACGAGCTTCACGAGGGTGGGGTGAACGTCGTCACTGGCTCCCTCGATCGCCTTATCAACTGGGGACGTAGCAACTCCCTTTGGTCGCTCACCTTTGCCACCTCTTGTTGTGGTATCGAGTTTATGGCTTGTGGCTGTGCTCGCTACGACTTTGCCCGTTTTGGCTTTGAGGTGACGCGCAACTCTCCCCGTCAAGCCGACCTTATCATGTGTGCTGGTACCATCACTCATAAGATGGCTCCTGCCCTCAAGCGTCTTTACGACCAGATGGCTGAGCCGAAGTATGTCGTTGCCGTGGGTGGATGTGCCATCAGTGGAGGCCCCTTCAAGTCGAGCTACCATGTGGTGAAAGGCATTGAGGAGATTGTGCCTGTTGATGTGTTTATCCCCGGCTGCCCGCCACGTCCGGAAGCCATCCTCTATGGCATGATGCAGTTGCAGCGCAAGGTGAAGATTGAGAAATTCCTTGGCGGTGCCAACCACAAGCAGACGGCCGAGGAGCGCGCATTGGGCGTGAGCAACGAGGAACTCGTGTTTCGCAACAAGCTGGGCGACCACAAGCGTGAGACCATCGTAGTGACCGATGTGCCTCAGGAATTTGTTGAAGAACTAAAGAAAGAAAAGGAGGAGCAGGCATGAAATTAGAGTTCTTATCATTCGATTTTGACAAGTTCGCTAAGGAAATGCAGAACTTGAAAGAGAAAAAGGGCTTCGACTATTTGGTGACCATCGTGGGTGAAGACTTCGGTGGTGAGGAAGGCCTGGGCTGCGTCTATATTCTTGAGAATACCAATACTCATGCGCGGTGCAGTGTGAAGATGTTGGCCAAAAGTCAGATTTGCGGCGATGGCATGGCTGTCAACGGCACTGGCGACACTGACGGTCAGCTCATCCCCTACATTCCGACGGTCTCTCATCTTTGGCGGGTAGCCGACTTGCTTGAACGCGAGGTCTACGACTTCTATGGCATCGTGTTCCTCGGCCATCCTGACATGCGACGCCTCTTCCTGCGTAGTGACTTCAAAGGCTATCCTTTCCGCAAGGATTGGCAGTTCAACGACGAATACACGCTGGAGGACGACGTGGAGCCAGACTATGGACTGGAGTACTATCTCGATAAGGATGGCAATCTTCAGTCGAAGCAGAACAAGCTCTTCAGCGGCGATGCCTATGTCATCAACATCGGTCCGCAGCATCCTGCCACTCACGGTGTCCTTCGCTTGCAAACCGTGCTCGAAGGCGAGGTGGTGAAGAAGATCTATCCTCACTTCGGATATATTCACCGTGGCATAGAGAAGATGTGGGAAGGAATGACCTACCCTCAGACGCTGGCCCTGACCGACCGTCTGAATTATCTGGGAGCCATGCAGCATAGGCATGCTCTGGTGGGCGTCATTGAAGAGGCTATGGGCGTAGAGCTTACCGACCGTATCAAGTACATCCGTACCATCATGGACGAGCTGCAGCGTCTCGACTCTCATCTGCTCTATACTTCGTGTGTGGCTCAGGATCTTGGTGCTCTGACGGCCTTCCTCTATGGCATGCGCGACCGTGAGCATGTGCTCAACGTGATGGAGGAGACCACTGGCGGTCGTCTCATCCAGAACTACTACCGCATAGGTGGCCTGCAGGACGACATCGACCCCAACTTCGTTAAGAACGTGAAGGACTTGGTGAAGTATCTGCGTCCGATGATTCAGGAGTATCTCGATGTCTTCGGCGACAATGTCATCACTCACAACCGTTTGGAGCAGTGCGGTCCTATGAATCTTGCTGACTGTATTAGCTATGCTGTCACTGGTCCTGCCGGGCGTGCCTCGGGCTGGAAGAACGACGTGCGCAAGAACCATCCATACGACCTGTACGACAAGGTGGAGTGGGAGCAGTGCACGCTTGACAGCTGCGACTCGATGGGCCGCTACATGGTCCACATCAACGAGATGTACCAGAGCCTCAACATCATTGAGCAGCTCATCGACAACATTCCTGAGGGCGACTTCTACGTGAAGCAGAAGCCCGTCATCAAGGTGCCCGAGGGCCAGTGGTACTATTCCGTCGAGGGCGTGGCCGGCGAGTTCGGCGTATATCTTGACTCCCGTGGTGACAAGAGCCCCTATCGCATGAAGATGCGCCCCATGGGTCTCTCCCTTGTCGGTGCCTTCGACCCGATGTTGCGTGGCCAGAAGATTGCTGACCTCATTGCCACCTGTGCCGCTATTGACGTAGTTATTCCCGATATTGACAGATAATATTATGTTCGACTTTAGTATAGTAACAACATGGTTTGACCAACTGCTGCGGGTGACGATAGGTTGCCCCGATTGGTTGGCTATAATGATTGAGTGCGTGATTATCGGCGCCGTGGTGCTGACGGCATACGCACTGATTGCCTGTTTGATGATTTTCATGGAGCGTAAGGTCTGTGCCTATTTCCAGTGCCGATTGGGCCCGATGCGTGTCGGCCCGTGGGGCACGCTGCAGATCTTTGCCGATGTGTTCAAGATGCTCATCAAAGAGATCTTCTTCGTTGACCGTGCAGACAAACTGCTCTATGCCCTGGCTCCCGTCCTGGTCATCGTGGCCTCGGTGGGCACCTTCTGCTTCCTGCCTTGGAACAATGGCATGGACATTCTTGACTTCAATGTCGGCCTGTTTCTTATCACTGCCATCTCTTCTATTGGCGTGGTGGGCATCTTCCTGGCTGGCTGGGCCTCCAACAATAAGTATTCCGTCGTGTCGGCCATGCGTGGGGCAGTGCAGATGATTAGCTACGAGATGTCGCTTTGCCTCTGCCTCATCACTGCCGTCATTCTGACGGGTACCATGCAGGTCAGCGGCATCGTGGAGTATCAGACAGGGCCTTGGAACTGGCTCATTATCAAGGGGCATATTCCTGCCGTCATTGCCTTCGTGACGTTCCTTATTGCCGGAAATGCCGAGGCCAACCGTGGCCCCTTCGACATGGCCGAAGCTGAGAGCGAGCTGACAGCCGGACACCACACCGAATACAGTGGCATGGGCTTTGGCTTCTTCTACTTGGCTGAGTTCCTCAACCTCTTCATCATTGCAGGCATTGCCACAATGGTGTTCTTAGGTGGCTGGGCTCCCGTGAACATTGGTGTCGATGGCTTTGACACGGTGATGAACTATATCCCGGGCATTGTCTGGTTCTTTGGAAAGACGCTCGGTGTGGTGTGGTTGCTCATGTGGGTGAAATGGACCTTCCCTCGCCTGCGTATCGACCAGATTCTGAAACTTGAATGGAAATACCTCATGCCCCTTAGCCTCATCAACCTTGTGCTGATGACCGTCTGCGTGGCCATGGGTTGGTATCTGTAATACTAAGCAATACCTACATTCCCTACAACACCTACAATACCTACTAAGTAAGATAATGGAAAAAGAACAAACATATTTTGGAGAGATAGGGCACGGCATCAAGACGCTGGCTACTGGCATGAAGACCACCTGGAAGGAATACTTCAAGGACTTCTTCACCAATAAGTCGACGGAGCAGTACCCTGAGAACCGTAAGACCACGCTGCACGTGGCCAAGCGCCATCGTGGTCGCTTGGTCTTCAAGCGCAACGACGACGGCAGCTACCGTTGCACCGCCTGCACGCTGTGTGAGAAAGCCTGCCCCAATGGCACCATCAAGATTACCGCCCACATGGCTGAGGACCCCGAGACGGGCAAGAAGAAAAAAGTGCTCGACGACTACCTCTACGACCTGGGCGACTGTATGTTTTGTCAGTTGTGCACCAACGCCTGCAACTTCAATGCCATTGAGTTCACCAACGTCTTCGAGAATGCTGTCTTCGACCGCGGCAAGCTGGTGCTTCACCTTGACAAGGAGCAATATGCTGGTGGCTCGCTGCCCAACCTCATCGACGGTGGCGCTGAACTGACTATCGGTAAGTTTAACACTAAGACCAAGTAGACACTATGGGTAATATAGTACTGTTTATCATTCTCGCGGCTGTCATCATCGGTTCGGCTCTGCTGTGCGTGGCGACAACGCGAATCATGCGCGCAGCAACTTATATGTTGTTTGTGCTCTTTGGTGTGGCAGGCATCTACTTCCTGCTCGACTACACCTTCCTTGGGGCTGCTCAGATAGCCATCTATGCCGGTGGCGTGACGATGATTTATGTCTTCGCCATCCAGCTGGTCAGCAAGCGCACCCTCCAAGGCTTGGTGGAGCATGTGAAAGGCAGCCGCCTCGTCTGTGGTGGCTTGGCCGCACTGGCTGGCCTGGTGCTGGTGAGTGTCATCATACTCAAGGCAGGCTTCATTCTCGACCCCACCGTGGCCGATGTGGAAGTTCCGATGAGTGAAATTGGTACTGCCCTTGTTGGCAGTGAGAAGTATCAGTATGTGCTGCCCTTCGAGTTCATCTCGTTGTTCCTGTTGGCATGTATCATCGGTGGCCTCGTAGTGGCCAGAAAGGAGGAGAAGGAAGCATGATTCCCGTTGAATGTTATTTCATCCTGAGTGCCCTGCTCTTCTTTATCGGAGTCTTCGGTTTCGTGACGCGCCGCAACCTCATTGCCATGCTCATTTCCGTTGAGCTGGTGCTGAATGCTGTCGACATCAATTTTGCCGCCATCAACCGTCTGCTCTATCCCAATGGCATGGAGGGCATGTTCATGACGCTTTTCGTCATTGGAGTGGCAGCTGCCGAGTCAGCTGTTGCCATCGCCATAATCATTAATGTCTATCGCCACTTCAAGAGCGACAGCGTTGACAGTATCACTAATTTGAAAGGATAAACGACTATGGGATACGAATATACAGTTTTTATACTCCTTCTGCCGCTTCTTTCCTTCATCGTTTTAGGACTTGCAGGCATGAAGATGTCGCATAAGACCGCCGGTCTTATCGGTACCTGTTCGCTCGGGCTTGTCACCATTCTGTCTTACACTGCGGCCTTCCAGTATTTCACTGCCGACCGTGTGAACGACATCTATCAGACAATAGTTCCCTACAATTTCACGTGGCTGCCCTTAGGCAACCTCCACTTCGACATGGGCATTCTGCTCGACCCCATCTCGGTGATGATGCTTATCGTCATCTCCACGGTCAGCCTCATGGTTCACATCTATTCCTTTGGCTACATGCACGGCGAGAAGGGCTTCCAGCGTTACTACGCTTTCTTGAGCCTCTTCACCATGTCGATGCTGGGTCTGGTGCTTGCCACGAACATCTTCCAGATGTACATGTTCTGGGAGCTGGTGGGTGTGAGCAGCTACCTGCTCATTGGCTTCTACTATCCTTTGAAGCCTGCCATTGCCGCTTCTAAGAAGGCATTTATCGTGACGCGCTTTGCCGATATGTTCTTCCTTATCGGTATTCTCACCTTCGGCTACTTCACCGACTCGTTCAGCTTCTCTTTTGCTGGCGACATCGTGATGGGCCAGGGCACTACGCCCTTTATCGAGGGCAACATGGCCAAGGCCATGACGGCTGGGGCTTGCATCCTGCCTACGGCCTTGGTGCTGATGTTCATCGGTGGTGCCGGTAAGAGTGCCATGTTCCCGCTGCATATCTGGCTGCCCGATGCCATGGAAGGTCCTACGCCTGTGTCGGCCCTCATCCATGCTGCCACGATGGTCGTTGCTGGCGTGTTTCAGATTGCCCGCATGTTCCCTCTGTGGATTGAGTATGCTCCCGAGGCTCTGACGGTAGTAGTCGTCGTTGGTGTTATCACCGCTTTCTACGCTGCTGCCGTGGCATGTGCCCAGAGCGACATCAAGCGCGTGCTGGCTTTCTCCACTATTTCTCAGATTGCTTTCATGATGGTAGCCCTCGGCGTCAGTCTGCCAGGCCATGAGGCCGTGCTCGACAACCACGCCCAGTTGGGCTACATGGCAGGCATGTTCCACCTGTTCACTCATGCCATGTTTAAGGCTTGTCTCTTCCTCGGTGCTGGCTGTATCATCCATGCTGTCCACTCCAACGAGATGGCTCTCATGGGTGGGCTTCGCAAGTACATGCCCATCACCCATGTCACCTTCCTCATTTCCTGTCTGGCCATTGCTGGCATTCCCTTCTTCTCGGGCTTCAGCTCGAAGGACGAGATTATCACCGCCTGCTTCGCCTACAGTCCTGTGGTGGGATGGATTATGACGGGCATTGCCGCCATGACGGCCTTCTACATGTTCCGTCTGTACTACGGCATCTTCTGGGGCACTGAGAACAAGGAGGCCCATGCTCACCATACGCCTCACGAGGCACCTCTGACCATGACCATTCCGCTCATTGTCCTCACCGTCATCACCCTTGGCGTTGGCATCTACACCACCCTTGGTGGCTTCCTCGGCTGGGGTGGCTCCTTTGGCAGCTTCGTCTCTGCCAGTGGCGAGGACTACACCATCCATTTCGACACGCAGATTGCGCTGACCTCTACCATCATTGCCATCCTGAGCATTTGTCTCGCCACCTATATCTATAAGGGTGAGACGCAGCCCATTGCCGACCGTCTTTACAAGACGTTCCCGCGTCTGCACCGTGCCGCTTACAAGCGTTTCTATCAGGACGAGATCTGGCAGTTTGTCACCCACAAGATTATCTTCCGTTGCGTTTCCACCCCCATTGCCTGGTTCGACCGCCATGTTGTCGACGGCACC
>Ga0310691_10003583_pt1 | contig 18438 bp, 16 predicted proteins | sample 176DNAGHGlowgp2_FD_203887 | JGI IMG/M metagenome (GOLD analysis project Ga0310691, IMG submission 203887) | Sheep rumen microbial communities from Palmerston North, Manawatu-Wanganui, New Zealand - 1766 DNA GHGlow gp2 (v2) (version 2) | ecosystem: Host-associated > Mammals > Digestive system >...
GGCTATGCCTGAATCCCTTTACGGAGCACATCCCAAAAAGTTACCAGTTCGCTTTAAGCTTCCTTCACACTTAGACCTGCTCAGATTCCAGCATGCAAAGGTAAAAGTCGGTTCTTCTGATCATTTTCAGGAGCCCGCCGTCTTGACTATGATTCATTACTGTTTTCATTCTCATTTCATTTATCTTGATAAGTGATCAGGAGAACCGACCCCGTGATTCCGAACGACCTTACCGAAGATGATAAGGATGCAAGCACCAAAGCTCGTCAAGGCAAGCGTCCTCCGCTGAATTTCAAAATATATCTGAATTTATTTTGCATTTCGCTCGATTTAGATAACTTTCTCACGCTCAAGAATGCAAATATCTTTGTATTCTTTTCGCTTAATCGAAATTTTGCACTATCTTTGCAACCAGAAACGATGAATAATTAGAAATTATGAACAGAACCATTACCCATTTATCCTTGCGGGCAGCGACATTGCTGACCCTCATGTTGCTCACCATCCTTGCCGCCCCCAATGAGGCAAGGGCCGTCATTACGCTAAAAGTATTTACTAACGATGTAGAGTCAGACACTGGCGGCAGCATCGAGTTCAAATCAGATGATACTAAGTATTTGAAAGTCACACCCAATGACAATTATATCATTCAGAAAGTGGTGGAGACATACGTATATTTAGGCGAAACATATAATATTAATCTTGAGGAAGAGGTTATCGTAAATCAGGGTGAAGCACAGGAATACTACCCTATAGACCTACCCACCGGTGTGACCGACGCCACCGTCACGGCATATTTCGTCTCTAATCCACTGGCTAAAGTGACGCTCATAGCCTCGCCAGGCCCGCCGAACCCGGGAGGCAAACTGGAGTTTGACATGCCTGACAATCCGACGCACTTGTATGTTTATCCCAATAAGGGCTATTACCTGAAAAGCGTGAACTTGTCGGCTGGAGGCATGGCGACTACTCTCGACCCTGCGCCAGTGGCAATAGGCGCTGATAACCAGGACCCCTATTACGAGATTGACATCACCAAGGAGTGCACCATCACCGCCTCTTTCAACACGTGGACTGATGATGTGCGGGTGACGTTCAATAAAAACGGCCACGGCACGGCTCCTGCCTATCAGAACCTCCATCTGGGCGACAAGGTGACGAAGCCAGCCGACCCGACTGATGACTTTTGGAACTTCGGTGGCTGGTCTAAGGACGAAGACTTCTTTGATCCCTACGATTTCGACACAGAACTCTCCAAAGACAACCTAAAGTATAGCCAATACAACGACCGTTATAACCTGACACTCTATGCCATCTGGACTAAGAAGGAAGGTTGCACGGTGGCATTTAAAGGTAACTGTGGCACGGGGGAGTCGTTTTCCGAAAATCAGGGACCAGAAATCACCTACACGATTCCGGATTGTCCCTTCACCAACGTCGGCTTTGATTTCTATGGCTGGGCCAAGTCGGCAGACGGCAAGGCCAAATTTTTCCCAGGCGACGTGATTATCCTGAAGAATGATTTGACGTTGTATGCAGTCTGGAGACATTTGTCTGGTACGTTCGACAATATCAATTGGACCATTAGTAAGAGCACGGGCAGCAACAAGTATGACGTGCTGACCCTTAGCGGCAGCGGGCCCATGCCGGAAAAATCAGTATCAGAATATCCTTGGTATGAGTATAAGGATATACTTAAGACTATTATCATTGAGGATGGTGTGACAACCATCAACAATCATGCATTCATGGATTATACCGGCATCACGACGCTCAGCATCGGCAGTGGTGTGCAGACCATCGGATACTATGCTTTTGCAGGCCTCACCAAAGTCAAGAATCTTGTTATCCCTGACAACGTGACCAGTATCGGGAATAGTGCATTCAGGGAAAATACCGGTATTACCACGCTCAGCATCGGCAGTGGTGTGCAGACTATAGGTATGAATACTTTCTTGGGGCTTAAAAACCTTACCTCAGATATTACCCTCCCCGCTACTTTGAAAAGCATCGGGAAAAATGCATTCGGGGGCGTCTCATCAGAGACGGCGACAGGCATCAGTATCAGCGCCGCCAAGGGTTGTGTGCTGAATAATATCTATAGCATGGCTTTCAGACAGGTCAATGCCAGCATAGACTTGAGCAATTGCAGCAGTCTCACAAGACTCTCATTATCAAACATATTTAGTAGGGTCACCAAGGATGTCACCCTGCCCTCCAGCATAACAACCATCAAAGGTGATGTTTTTGCTGACGAAGATAATCCATTCCTGGGTGACCACGCCTATATCGTCGTGCCAGCGGGCAGGGTGTTGAGCATAGGTAAACGCAAGGGCGTTATAGCCGACAACGGCAAGGCCGACCTGGTTTCCTACCTTTTCGACGATCCTGCCAACAAGGTATGGAGCAATGGTTTAAGCCCCGTCATGAGCGAACTGAGCGGCTGGCAGGGGGAGAAGCGGGCGGTGACGATGCAGCGCACATTCCCTGCCGGGAAGAAGCAGACGTTATGCCTGCCGTTCGACCCGTCGGAACTGCTGAACCACGGCAAGGTGTGGCAGTTCACAGGCATCAGCGAGGAAGGCGGCGTGAAGAAGGCGGTGATGACGGAGGTTACTTCGGGCCCGCTCTCAGCCAACACACCGTACATCTTTGAGGCGACGAACGAGGTGACAAGCATCGTGTTCTCTAGATCGACGGTCGATATCAGCAATGCCCCGGAGACTGTAGATGCCACAGCGGGCTTCACCTTCCACGGCACATACGTGAAGAAGCACTGGGATGCTAACGACGACGATGTGAAGAACGGTCGCATCTACGGCTTCCTGATGGAGGACAGCGAGGATGACCCAAGCCGCAAGGAGGGTATGTTCGTGAAGGCGAAGTACAACACAAACGTTCGCCCGTTCAGTTGCTATCTGGAATACAACGGCGAACTGACTGGTACACAGACGACGGCTCGCCGCAAGGCATCGGCAGAGGAACTGCCTGATGTGATAGAGATAGAGTGGAAGTCGGCGGCAGAGGCTCCGGGCGAGACAACGGGAATCGACGAATTAAGAATTAAGAATTTAGAATTAAGAGATGATGCGTGGTACAGTCTCGACGGTCGCAGGCTCTCAGGCAAGCCGTCTGTAAAGGGACTGTATATCCATAATGGAAAGTTAGTAATTAAGAATTGAGAATTAAGAATTAAGAGATATAAGCCGCATGAAAAAGAGACAATACATGAAGCCTTCGATGAAGGTCTATGAAATCGGAAATACCACCCGGCTGCTGGTCGGCTCTGAGTACTTCGGCTGCACGCCCCGCATCCCTGGAATGGGTGAGGACGAGAAGAAGTTGGCGTAAAACCTATCACGGGGCCTGGCCCCCTGATTGGTTTGGCCCCCTGATTGGTTATGTTGTGAACTCTTCTACCTCGCTGTTCAGGAAATCCTCTATGCTCACGCCGCCCGTTCCAACAACAAACGACCGCTTCGGACTAAATGCTTCCACAAACGCAGGAAGGCCGGAATTCATCCCCCTTCTGCCGCTCTTCACCTCAATCGCAGTCACCTCGCCATCGCGAACAATCACAAAGTCCACCTCCAAATCGCCCAAAGCGGCATTTCTCGACGGCTCGCGCCAATAAAAAACCTTGTAGTCCAGCTCGACAGCCATGCTCAGTAAATGTGCTCCCACGGCACTCTCCACCCAGCGACCCCATACCTTCGTGTCTGTCCTGTCCGCCATAAAACTGCGCCCCTTGTAGGCCGTCAGTAAAGCGTTATTATACACCTGATATTTCGGAATGGATCCCCGCCTACGGGCTTCGTCATTAGCATATTTCTGCAACCCCGTCAACAAGGCGCACTGATCCAAAATCTCCAGATAGCCTGCCAGTGTGGTCACATTGCCAGCATCCTGCAATTGCCCCATCATCTTCGTGAGCGACAGTATCTCAGCCGAATAACTGCATCCCAGTTCAAACAGTTGCTTCATCAGAGCCGGTTTGTAGATGTTCGACGTCATGATCACGTCCTTCTCGATGGCCGGATTCACCAGCGAGTCCTTGATATATTTCCGCCACCTGCGCTCATCCTTTATCATGTGCGCAGGCCCGGGATAACCGCCAAAATAGATATACTCGTCCAGCGTCACCCCGAAGGCATCCCGCATCTCCTGGAGGCTCCAATGCGGCATCCTGATCAGTTCAAAACGTCCCGCCAGCGATTCCGTCAGTCCCCTCTTCAGCAGCAGACGGCTACTCCCCAGTAGCACCACCTTCAGGTTCACGTGATTGCGCGAGTCGGCATCCCATTCCCGTTTCACCACCTCGCTCCAGTTCTCAATTTTCTGCACCTCGTCAATCACCAGCAGGTACTCCTCCAACTTGCGGAGCATCATTGTGGTGCGGGCCGACTCCCAGACGCGATGAATCCAGTCGCTGTCCTTTGGATCTACCGCATCCGCCACTACTACAGTGTGAGGGATGCTCACCTGCGAGAGCACCTGATCCACCAGTGTCGATTTACCCACCTGCCGAGGACCGGCCAGCACCTGCATGAATTTCCGGGGTTCCAGTATCCGTTCTTTCAACGTATAGAACTGTTTGCGAATATATTCCATTGTTCAAATCGATATGATATTTTACTCAATTCTATTTGCAATTTTACTCAATTCTCTCTGCATTTTTACTCAAATCACGTTGCAAAGATACGAACTATATCTGATACTTCCAAACTTTTTCCTGATTTTATTTTGCATTTCGCTCGATTTAGATAACTTTCTCACGCTCAAGAATGCAAATATCTTTGTATTCTTTTCGCTTAATCGAAATTTTGCACTATCTTTGGCTTTGCCGAAGATACTCACGTTCTTGCGTCCCTTCGGTAGCAAGCGGCAAGCCGAGCGCGAAAATTCTCAAATAAATTTGGAATTTTACTCACTTATTGAATATAATTCTCAGTGTATCACGGGGCCAGGCCCGGTGATATTATATTACTATAATATTCAATATCATGAATGATGATGAGGGGGATTAAATAGGGAGCGGGAGGCTCCACTTTCGTAGTACCCCCCCGCATATTAGCCAAAAGCACGGTTTAATAACCTTGTGCTAATGGCTTACATCCCAGAACCCTCTCCCTCCTGAGATAATACCTATTTGGCCCCCGTGGTGGGGCGTTTTTTCGCCGTCGGGGGCGTTTCGCCCGGGGTGGGAAGCCTTGCCGACGCTGGCGCGGGGCTTACCACCCCGTAGTGCGACTATGCCAGGTGCCTGTCGCCGTCATCTGTGGCGATGCCAGGCGTGTAGCCGAAATATTCTGAACCTACCAGCAGGTGTGCGCTCTGCCCTATTTCGTAAACCTTCATCGAAGGCTTCTTATATGCTCTCTTTTCCATATTACTTGATTATCTTCTTGCTACCATTGTGAATATATATTCCCTTTGCCGACGGCTGGCCCGAGAGCCTGCGCCCGCTGAGGTCGAACCACGCGTCGTGAGAATCTCTTAATTCTAAATTCTCAATGCTTAATTCGTCGATACCCGTCGTCTCGCCCGGTGCCGCTGCCGACTTCCACACGATCTCTATCACGTCAGGCAGTTGCTCAGCCGACTTGCGCCGCGCTGTAGTCTGCTGTATGTCCGTCAGATTGCCGCCGCTGTATTCCAGATAGCAACTGAACGGGCGCACATTCGTATTATACTTTGCCTGTACGAACATGCCCTGCTTGCGGCTTTCTTCGTCCTCGCTGTCATTCATCAGGAAGCCGTAGATGTGGCCGTTCTTCACATCGTCGTCAGTGGCGTCCCAGTGCTTCTTCTCGTAGGTGCCGTGGAAGGTGAAGCCCGCCGTGACGTCCTCCGTCTTCGGGTCGCTGCCGATGCTGATGACCACGCTGCCGAAATCGATGCTTGTCACCTCGCTCGACGCCTGGAAGATGTACGGCGTGTTGGCCTTGAGCGAGGCTGCGTCTATGACCTCCGTCATCACCGCCTTGCCCTCGCTGATGCCCGTGAATGCCCACACCTGGCCTTTCGATAGCAGGGCCGAGGGGTCGAAGGGCAGGCAGACGGTCTGCTTCTTGCCTGCGGGGAATGTGCGGGTCAGCGCCATCTTGGCCATCTTGCCGTCGAGGGCGGTCAGGTCGCCGCTGATGCCTGTGTCGCCCGTGCCGTCGAGCGTCACGGAGGGCGTCAGCGTCAGCGTCACCGCGCCGAGGGCTTCGAGGTCGTCACTCGTGATGCTGGTGGAGTAGGCGCTCGAGCCGTCGGTGTACTGCAGGCCGCTGGCGATGGTAGCGCCGTTACCGGCGGAGATAGCACCCGTCGTGGCTTCCACCGTGCCGCCGCTCAGTTTGAGCGTGCCAAAAGGGATGCTGATGGCATTACTCTCGCCGTTGCTGGCGCAGGCCGTCAGCGTGCCGCCGTTCACGATGAGGTCGCCTTCAGCGAGGTTAATAGCTACGAAACCAGTGCTCGTTGCGCTCACATGGCCGCCACAGATTGTCAGGTCATGGCCGTAACTGACGTTGATGGCCCAGTTGCTACTGCTGAGTGTCAGCGCTCCCGTGCCGCCGCTCTGCCCGTAGATGGTCAGATTGCCGCATGAGAGGGGGGAGTCGCCATTGCTGATGCTGGTCGTCGTACCGTCGCAGAGGATGAGGTGAACGTCACTGTCGTCCTCGAAACTCAGGGTTATCCCATTGACCGTCGCGCCATTGCTCACGTACCAGCCGCTGCCGTGCTCACCTCCTCCATAGAATGGGCCATTGCCTTCTTTGGGCAGGACCGTGTATTCGCGGCACACCTTCGTGTCACCATCGCCGTCCACGTATGTCACCGGCACGCAGACCCGCACGCTCACCGTCACGTCGTCGTTCGCCGGCATCGTGAACGAGGCTTCGCCACTGTGCCCGCCTTCGTCTTCATTGGAGTCGGCCTCGTAGTCGTAGGTCACGATCACTGCCCCGCCGTCACCGTCCTTCACCGTGAACCGCGCGTTGCCATCCTTGTTGAACGCCTCGACCCAGAGTTCTCCAAACCATTCGAGATAGACATCGTCATTACCTTCCGCCACGAAGCAGTAGTAGTCATCCTCACCGTCGTTCCAATTGAAGTCGGCCGTCCTGCCATTCACTTTTATATTGCCATCTGTCGCCTTCAGCAGCCTGCTGTCCCCGATAGTCGTGAATGTCTTGCCGCTGAGATCGGAAACCTCGCCATCGGTGCTGACGTTATTTATGTCGTAGGACTGATTTTCGATGATGCTCTCTACCATCTTGGGGCTTGCGCTGAATGCGTCGAAGTTGTTGCAAACCAACACGCGACCGGAGAATACGAGGGTGCCTCCGCCATCGGGCTGGATGATTACCTTGCCGCCGACGGTCAGGCTGCTGCTTATGTCTGGGAAGATGATGGTGACGGCGCAGCCCCTGATGATGAGATCGCCCGTGATGGTCACGTTGCCCGTCACCTGATAGTCGCCGCTCTCCGTCAGCATCAGGTCGCCATTGGTATCCGTTATCGTCTTTATCTCCTGCGCCCGCGCCGTCTGCGCCGCCAGCGCCATCACTGCCATGAGCAGCGTCAGCGTCGCCCGCCTCGCGGTCCTTGCGGCCAGCGTCATCGTCGCCCGCCTCGGATCATTCGCTCTTGACTTGTATTTCTTCATATTCTTTGCCTTGGGTTTATTGTTGTTATTCGCCTGCAAAGATACTAATAAATTTGCTCACGTCGGCTACCCTTTCCCCTTAAATAACGTTAACGCCCGCAAAGTAACCATTTTAAGTCCTTTTTTGTCTATTCAGATGAAAATAATGCCTGAAATGCAATTATTTTTAATAAAATGTTGGAAATTGGCCAGATATTATGTAACTTTGGGGCTAAATTACATAATACCTATTTGGTAACAACAGGACTAAATCGAAATTTATACTACCCTTGCACCCATGAACGAAGCAAAGTGTACACAACTGTTAGAAGAACACGGCATCAAGCCGACAGCCAACCGTATCGTGGTGCTGAAGGAACTGGTGAAGGCCCTGCATCCTATCACCTTGTCGGAACTGGAATACAGGATTCTCAGCATCGACAAGTCGAACATCTTCCGGGCGCTGACACTCTTCCGGGAGCACCATCTCGTGCATGTCATCGAGGGCGGCAGCGAGGGGGTGCGCTATGAACTCTGTCATAGTCACGACCACGAGCACGACGAGGATGTACACCCGCACTTCTACTGCGAACAGTGCCAGCAGACTTACTGTCTGGACTATACCGAGGTGCCGGAGGTGCAATTGCCCAAAGGCTTCGAACAGAAATCCTCTAACCTGATGATCAAAGGAATATGCCCAGACTGCCAGAAGAAATGATGAGTGAAAAGTTCAGGGTTATAGCGTTTGACGCGGACGACACGCTGTGGGACTGCCAGTCGCACTTTGAGGAGGTGGAGAATCATCTCTACAGTCTCATCGCACCCTACTGCGAGGATCCGAAACATGAACTCTTCCTGACGGAGAGTGGTAATATGGCTGATCTCGGCTACGGCTGCAAGGCCTTTACCATCAGTGTCATCGAGACCGCCCTGCACATCGCCGGCAACGATCTCTCTGCTACCCAACTCAAGGAACTCCTTGCCCACTGCAAGCAACTGCTGCACCTCCCCGCCACCCCACTGCCTGGAGTCGTCAGTACATTAGAAACCCTTCGCAGTCGTCTTGAAGGTAGTAGCAAAATGGTGGTCTTCACCAAAGGCGAGTTGCAGGATCAGGAGAATAAGTTGAAACGGTCTGGTCTGCTGAAATACTTCGACGACGTGGAGATCACCTCCGACAAGTCTCAGCGTGAGTTCCTCGACCTCTGCGAACATCAGCAGATCCATCCCTCGGAACTCCTGATGATAGGCAACTCCCTGAAGAGCGACATCGCCCCCGCACTCGCCATCGGCGCCTGGGCCATCCATATCCCCTTCCACGTCACCTGGCAACTGGAGCACTTTGAGGACATCGACCACGAGCGACTGATAAAAATTGAGCATTTCAGTGAGATTCTCAAATATATTTAGTAACTCTGGCTTCGCCGAAAGTAGGCTGCATCTCGGAAATATCCAAATAAATTTGGTATTTCGCTCGATTTGCACTACCTTTGCACCCAAAATTATTAAATACGTATTTAAAGAATGGAAAACAAGACTTTTAAGCGTACGACGGTGACGTCGGCGCTGCCCTATGCCAATGGTGGGGTACATATCGGGCATCTGGCCGGTGTGTATGTGCCTGCTGATATCTATGTGCGCTATCTCAGACTGAAGAAGCGCGAGGTGCTGTTTATCGGAGGTTCGGACGAACATGGTGTGCCCATCACGGTACGGGCCCGCAAGGAGGGCATCACCCCTCAGGATGTAGTCGATCGCTATCACAAGATGATCAAGGAATCATTTGAGGAGTTTGGCATCTCGTTTGATATCTACAGTCGTACCACCAGCGAGACGCACCACAAGTTTGCTGCCGACTGGTTCCGCAAACTCTACGATGAAGGCAAACTAACGGAGGAGACCACCGCCCAACTCTACGATGAGGAGGCAAAGCAGTTTCTGGCAGACCGCTACGTGACGGGTGAGTGCCCTCACTGCCACAACGAGGGAGCCTATGGTGACCAGTGCGAGAAGTGCGGACGTGACCTCTCACCGACAGAGTTGATCAATCCGAAATCGACGATCTCTGGCTCTACCCCCGTGCTGAAGGAGACCAAGAACTGGTATCTGCCCCTGAACGAGTATCAGGAGTGGTTGAAGAAGTGGATCCTCGAGGAGCACAAGGAGTGGCGTCCGAATGTCTATGGACAGTGTAAGTCGTGGCTCGATATGGATCTGCAGCCCCGTGCGATGACCCGTGACCTCGACTGGGGTATCCCCGTACCCATTGAGGGTGCCGACGGCAAGGTGCTGTATGTGTGGTTTGATGCACCCATCGGCTATGTGTCGAACACCGTGGAACTCTGCGCCAAGGAACCTGAGAAATGGGGCAACTGGGAGAAATGGTGGCAGGATGAGGACACCCGGCTGGTGCACTTCATCGGCAAGGACAATATCGTGTTCCACTGCATCATCTTCCCTGTGATGATGAAGGCCCACGGCAAATTTATCATGCCGGACAACGTGCCTGCCAACGAGTTCCTGAACCTTGAGAACGACAAGATCTCCACCTCACGCAACTGGGCCGTCTGGCTCCACGAGTATCTGGTGGATATGCCTGGCAAGCAGGATGTATTGCGCTATGTGCTCACTGCCAATGCCCCTGAGACGAAGGACAACAACTTCACCTGGAAGGACTTCCAAGATCGTAATAACAATGAACTGGTTGCCGTCTATGGCAACTTCGTGAACCGCGCCCTGCAACTGACGAAGAAATACTGGAACGGTGTGGTGCCAGAGTGCGGTGAACTGACGGATACCGACAAGGCTGCCCTGGCTGAGTTCAAGGATGTGAAGGAGAAGGTGGAGGAACTTCTGGAGAAATTCAAGTTCCGCGATGCCCAGTTCGAGGCAATGAACCTCGCCCGTATCGGTAATAAGTATATCACCGACTGCGAGCCGTGGAAAGTCTGGAAGACTGATCCTAAGCGTTGCGAGACCATCCTGAACATCTGCTTGCAGTTGACAGCCAACCTCGCCATCGCCTTCGAGCCGTTCCTGCCGTTCAGCAGTAAGAAACTGCGTGAGATGCTCAACATTGAGTCGTTTGAGTGGGAGCAATTGGGCAGCACAGACCTCTTGAAGGCTGGTCATCAACTCGGTGAACCATCCTTGCTCTTCGAGAAGATCGAGGACGAGGTGATCCAGAAGCAACTCGACAAACTGGAAGCCACCAAGAAGGCCAACGAGGCAGCCAACTACAAGGCTGCTCCAGTAAAGGACACCGTATCGTTTGAGGAATTTGAGAAACTCGATATCCGTGTAGGTCTGGTGAAGGACTGTCAGAAGGTGAAGAAAAGCAAGAAACTCCTGCAGTTCACTATCGACGACGGCTCAGGCACGGATCGTACCATCTGCTCCGGCATCGCTGCCTTCTATGAGAATCCCGAGGAACTCATCGGCAAACGCATCCTCTTCGTGGCGAATTTCGCCCCCCGTCAGATGATGGGTATCGAGAGTCAGGGCATGATCCTCTCTGCCGTCGATGCCGACGAGAGCCTCAGCGTGGTCACTACCACCAAGGACGTGAAGCCCGGCAGTCAGGTAGGATAAGTCACCATAAGCATATACAGATGAAGGCATGTAAGAGAAAGATTGCTTTTATCGTTATTGTTCTTTGTATGCTTTTGGCGTGTGGCGAACGGCGAGAGTACAAGGAGGCATTGTCGCGGGCTGAGGCGGCGATGGGCGACCATCCCGACTCTGCCCTGCTCATTCTCGACAGCCTCGGGCAGCATGAGAAGGAATTCGGCAGGCATTTTCGAATGCAATACCTCCTCCACCACATGAATGCCGAGAACAAGACCGATGTGAAATTCATCTCCGACTCTCTGGCGAAGGAACTCGCCGACCATTTCGACAGCCACGGTACTACCAACGAACGGGTACTGGCCCACTACCTCTTAGGCCGCGCCCTCAGTGACATCGGGGAGGCACCTGCAGCCTTACAGGCATATTACGATGCATTGGCCATTGCCGATACCACTAATAAGGATTGCAATTATAACACCTTAAAGGGTATCTATGGCCAGATGGCACAAATATTCCATAAGCAGAACCTTCCTCATGATGAGATATGGGCTATAAAACAATATATTTCTTGTATAAGTAAAACAGGGAATATGGAAAAAACTATTGTGGCAAATAATCAATTAATCCGACCTTATTATTTACTAAATGAAAAAGACACTGTTTTACAGATTATCAACAAAACTTATCTCGGCCTTAAGAAACTTGGAAACAGCAAGAGGGCGGCAAGTATCCTTTCCCCTGCTATTTATATTTATACAGAACGTAAACAGTTAGACAAGGCTAAACAACTGATTGACATTTTTGAATCAGAATCTGGACTATTTGATGAAAAAGGTAATATCGTTCATGGGCGTGAACATTATTATATTACAAAAGGATTCTATAAATTGGCCATTAATCAGGTGGATTCTGCCGAGTTAAATTTTCGTAAAGCCATTCAATATGATAAAAAATCAGATGCATATAAAGGACTGCTTGAAGTTTATCTGCATAAAAGTAACCTCGACTCTGTTGTCTATTATTCAAAGTTAAATGAGGCTGCATTAGACACCCTGCATAATCAAATGCAGACGGCAGCCATTCACCAGATGTCCGAACTCTACAATTACAACCGTAGTCTAAAAATTGCTGAACAGGAAAGAGCGAAGGCTCGGGAGTCAAGGTTTGTGGCATGGGGTATAGCCATTCTTGCATTGATTATTATTGTAAGTCTTTCTATTATTTATTCCCGTTATAATCAAAAGAAAGAGAAAAAAATAAAGGAACTGAATACATCATTAAATTCAGCAAAACTTCAGCGTAGGGAGGTACAAGAGGAATTAAAACAACTCAAGGCCAAGGATTATGATGCCTTAATAGCGGAAAAGGATAAGAAAGAAAAAGAATTGACACGAACTATTGAGGGACTTCAAGAAAAACTGGGTCGTTCACAGGAAGAGGACAGCCTTGAGGACTTCTCCAACAGCAAGATTGCTCAAATCTTTATTAAGAAAGCGGAGTTAAAATCTGAACGTCCGATACCAACAGAAGCCGAATGGAAATTTTTGGTCTTGCAATTCAGCAAAGACTTACCCTCAACCTACCAATCCTTCGGCGGAAATAAAGCATTATCTACATTGGAACTACGCACATGCATATTATTGTTACTTGATTTTACGGAGAAAACAATCGTTATGATGACCCAGTCAACCAGTCCCACGGTTTCCCAGGCAAAGGCCCGGGCTAATGAGAAACTGTTCGGAGAAAAATATGCCCCATCACTCAAAAACAACCTTTTGAGTTCCCTTAAACACGTTTGATTAAAAATGATTAATTAAAAACGTAAGTCTTTGTCATTCAGAGCGGTTTGGTATTAAAAAGATCAGTTTTAATTAAATCTGAGCAAAAAAAGTATTCACTTGATTTCAGATAATTCTTCAAATTTCATACTTTTGCAACGACTAATAATTTAAGTATGAAAAAAATTTTATTTAGTTTATGTTTGTGTGTCGTTGCTGCTATTGGCACAGCCAAAGTTCAGAAATTGTGTGGACTGATTTATCTCACTGTAGAGATTATTGATCCAACAGAAGAAACAGAACCTTTCGAAAAGGGTCCCATTTTTGTTCCTTCCGTAAGCCTTGAGGGTTACACCTTGCTTTTTATGACGCCATGCGACGGCAGTACCCTCCGCTTGGTGGATGTTAATGACAATGTGGTGTATTCCACAGTGATCCCGACAGGCACAACCAGCCTGGTTCTTCCCTTATCTCTCTCCGGTGAATATCAAATTCAGATTATCCAAGGAAATCTCTGTTTCTACGGAGTCTCTACGATAAACAGATATTTTGTTTTTAATTACATTAAAGAAAACGAAGAATACGTAAAAAAAGAGCAAGAAGTATTGTAATATTAAAGATTCTGAGTATTTTTGCATTTAGATAATCATTCCTAAAAAAAGAAGTTATGAAACTAAAAAGAATATTTATTTCAATGGCTGCTGTCACAATTCTGACGGCTATCTTGACTGCTTGCAGTAGTGAGGAGGATGACATAAACAATAATGAGGATATTTGTGTGTCTTTCCGCCTGCTCAATGAAAAAGGAGAAGAAACCTCGACTTTTAAAAGCGGAGAAAACCTTTTCTTTGATTTGGAAATAACCAACAACAGTAACACCACGATGGTTTTTTCTTCTGAAAGACTGAATGATATGGTTGTCCAACTTGGAATCAGCGAGAATGGTGCAGATATGTTTTTCCCTTTATCAAGCGAAGATTTTTTCTGTGTTTATGACAAAGAAGGTAGAAAGATAGGTGTTCCATATTCAGGTATATATTGTTCGGGCGGATGCTGTAAGGTTATAGAATCCCATTCTGCTTACGATGCGCGTTGTAATTGGAAAGCAACAATGGATGGATTATGGCATCAGGGCAATGTAACGTACCCTCTTTGTAAAATTGATAGCATGGATGATCTGCCTATTGGGGATTACTATGTGTCCTTCAGTATAAAATATAGGAACAAGGTAAATGACCCGAACTCCAAATTCAAGACAGTTACCTATAATTATCCATTTACCATCATATAAAAACAAATCATATACACGGTAATAGGAGATCATGAAACTCCTCCAGTTTACCATCGACAATGGCCAGATTGTCAGGTGGGATAGGCGGTCAGCCCTTTATGTCTTCACTGTTCCTATCTCTATGGAAACTTGCGGTTAAAGGTACGGATGACAGTAAAACCTGCCTGGAATCAGCGGGGACGGTTCTGGTGATCATTATCCCGAGGCAATACTTTAAAGATAAAGAGTTAATATGGCACGACAAAATAGAAAGAGTTGTATTCCGAGTTGTACGAATCTCCTGACAAAAATGATCATGAGAACCGTCCCCGCTGATTCTGCTGCATCATCTTCCCTGTGATGATGAAGGCACACGGCAAATTTATCATGCCGGACAATGTGCCTGCCAACGAGTTCCTGAACCTGGAGAACGATAAGATCTCCACCTCACGCAACTGGGCCGTCTGGCTCCATGAGTATCTGGTGGATATGCCTGGCAAGCAGGATGTATTGCGCTATGTGCTCACTGCCAATGCCCCTGAGACGAAGGACAACAATTTCACCTGGAAGGACTTCCAGGATCGCAACAACAACGAACTGGTGGCTGTCTATGGCAACTTCGTGAACCGTGCCCTGCAACTGACCAAGAAATACTGGAATGGTGTGGTGCCAGAGTGCGGTGAACTGACGGATACCGACAAGGCTGCCCTGGCTGAGTTCAAGGATGTGAAGGAGAAGGTGGAGGAACTTCTGGAGAAATTCAAGTTCCGCGATGCCCAGTTCGAGGCAATGAACCTCGCCCGTATCGGTAATAAGTATATCACCGACTGCGAGCCGTGGAAAGTCTGGAAGACTGATCCTAAGCGTTGCGAGACCATCCTGAACATCTGCTTGCAGTTGACAGCCAACCTCGCCATCGCCTTCGAGCCGTTCCTGCCGTTCAGCAGTAAGAAACTGCGTGAGATGCTCAACATTGAGTCGTTTGAGTGGGAGCAATTGGGCAGCACAGACCTCTTGAAGGCTGGTCATCAACTCGGTGAACCATCCTTGCTCTTCGAGAAGATCGAGGACGAGGTGATCCAGAAGCAACTCGACAAACTGGAAGCCACCAAGAAGGCCAACGAGGCAGCCAACTACAAGGCTGCTCCAGTAAAGGACACCGTATCGTTTGAGGAATTTGAGAAACTCGATATCCGTGTAGGTCTGGTGAAGGACTGTCAGAAGGTGAAGAAAAGCAAGAAACTCCTGCAGTTCACTATCGACGACGGCTCAGGCACGGATCGTACCATCTGCTCCGGCATCGCTGCCTTCTATGAGAATCCCGAGGAACTCATCGGCAAACGCATCCTCTTCGTGGCGAATTTCGCCCCCCGCCAGATGATGGGTATCGAGAGTCAGGGCATGATCCTCTCTGCCGTCGATGCCGACGAGAGCCTCAGCGTGGTCACTACCACCAAGGACGTGAAACCCGGCAGCCAGGTAGGATAAGTCACCTATAAACACGTACACAGCGATTCTGACCCCGGAAAATCATCACCCGGATCCAGGACACGAAATCCCGACCACGGGAAATCGCCAACTGAATCCGGGTGATGATTTCCCGACCACAGGAAAACGCTACCCAAATCCGGGGCATGATTTCCCGACCGCAGGAAAACGTCAACCAGATCCGGGGCATGATTTCCCGACCGCAGGAAAACGTCAACCAGATCCGGGGCATGATTTCCCGACCGCAGGAAAACGTCAACCAGATCCGGGGCATGATTTCCCGACCGCAGGAAAACGTCAACCAGATCCGGGGCATGATTTCCCGACCACGGGAAATATGCCCCATCACTCAAAAACAACTTTTTGAACTCCCTTAAACGCATTTGATTAAAAATGATTAATAAAAAATGTAAGTCTCTGTAATTCAAAGTGGTTTGGCATCAAAAAGATCAGTTTTGATTAAATCTGGGCAAAAAAAGTATTCACTTTCTTTCGGATTATTCTTCAAATTTCATACTTTTGTAATTAATAATTTAATTAGGTATGAAAAAAATATTTATTTGTTTATGTTTGTGTGCCATGGCTCTTTTCGCAAGTGCACAGAACATGGGCCTTAAAGAGATTACAATCCCTGCTTCCGTGAAAGTCATCTACCCTGATGCTTTTGGGGGCTGTGGCAACCTCAAGCGGGTGATTGTTCAGTCGGAGACGCCTCCAGTGGCATACGGAAGTTCGTTCAACATCTCGTACAATGACACCTCCAGGGACTACAAGATTATCCTGAAGGTGCCCGACTCTTCCATTGATGTCTATAAGGACAACTTCCTACAGGTATTATAATCATGTTAATTGGGGATGGTATGGTAACTCTGACGGTTATTATTTTGATGGCATCTTTGATGCTAACGATGCTTATAGTTATGACAATCCCTCATATGGAATTTCGCACTATTCGTTTACGGATTATTTATGGTTCGCCCCAATAGAAATGTAAATAGCATGCGAAAAAACTGTTGTTTATGGATTTTTAACTATTTTTGATGCAATATTTATACTGCATGTGCATTATAAAAATAGAGACAGTCTTTAAAAGAATAATTGTATGGAAAAAAAGTCAAACAAGTTATGGCTGATAGCCTTGGCCGCCGTCACAATGATGACAGTGGCATGCAGCAGTGACAAGGAGGAACTCACCAATGAGCCTATATCTAACGAGGGGTCTTCAGAACCCACGGTATTGGAACCCAAGACAAGGGTGGATATTGTCATCTCACCAGAAGAGAGCAAGGTGAACGATGCTGTCAACCAGTTCTCGCTGAAGTTCTTCAATCAGATGGTCAATGCCCCAATGGCAGTCCCGAATGTCTTCGTGTCTCCGTTCAGCGCACAGGCAGCCCTCTCCATGACGGCGAACGGTGCCAAGGGTGAGACCCTCAACCAGATGCTGGCGGCACTGAACATGCAGGACTTCGACCTGAATGCCATCAACAAATATAACCAGAGCATCATCAAGGCCATCGCCACCCTTGACAACACCTCGTTCCTGTCATCGGCCAACGGCATCTGGTCGCGGGTGAATCTGCTGGAGTCTTTTATTGGCAGCATGCAGGAGTCTTACGATGCAAAGGCGGAGAAGACCGATTTCAGCCGTGAGGCTCTTATCGCCATCAACGACTGGGCGAAAGAACATACCAAAGGAATGATTCCTGAGTTATATGATGTGGATAAAGGGGTGAGTCCTTCAATGATAGTTGTATTGGCTAATGCCCTGTACTTCAACGGCGCCTGGAAGGATCCTTTTGACAAGGCGTTCACGGAGAAGGGAGTCTTTACCAACTCCGACAAGAGTCAGAGTGTTATTGACATGATGAAAGAAAGTGGATATAGGAACTATCTTGACTGCGGAACGTTCGACCTCTGCGAGAAGCCCTATGGTAACGAAGCCTTCTCGATGGTGTTCCTGTTGCCGCACAAAGGGACTGCGCTCAGCCAGTGTATCGGTGAACTCACAATGAAGGACTGGAAGGCACTGACAGCCAGCCTGGAGGAGTCGGAGAAACTTGTGCGTCTGACCGTACCCAAGTTTGAATGGAAAAACTTAGAATACAATCTGAAGCCGGCATTGGAGTCAATGGGTATGCAGATTCCGTTTACGGATCAGGCAGATTTCAGGAACATGACAGAATGGAATGGCCTCTTTATCGGTTCTGTGACACAGAAGACGGCTCTGTCGCTCAATGAGCAGGGAACGCAGGCAGCGGCTATTACTAAAATTGAAATGTGGGGGTCGAATGGCGACGACAATTATGTCGATTTCGTCCTCAACCGTCCCTTCGCATTCCTCATCAAGGAGAAGAGCACAGGTGTCATCCTCTTTGCCGGAGCCGTGAATCGATTGTAAAACAAGAAGGCAAACCAAACTCTTGTCTTTCTATTGGGACGGCAGCGATGCTTTCCTTTCCAGTAGAGTATTCCGAGAGAGTATGCAAGGTCTTATAGAAAAAAGAAGATATGAAACTAAAAAGTTTTTTATTCTCAATGGCAGCTGTCACAATTCTGACAGCTGTCTTGACTGCTTGCAGTAGTGAGGAGGATGACATAAACAATAATGAGGATATTTGTGTGTCTTTCCGCCTGCTCAATGAAAAAGGAGAAGAAACCTCGACTTTTAAAAGCGGAGAAAACCTTTTCTT
>Ga0310691_10003584_pt1 | contig 18434 bp, 6 predicted proteins | sample 176DNAGHGlowgp2_FD_203887 | JGI IMG/M metagenome (GOLD analysis project Ga0310691, IMG submission 203887) | Sheep rumen microbial communities from Palmerston North, Manawatu-Wanganui, New Zealand - 1766 DNA GHGlow gp2 (v2) (version 2) | ecosystem: Host-associated > Mammals > Digestive system >...
TCGCTCTTCATGGCCAGTGCCAGGTCCTTGCTCCACGACACCTTGTTGCCATTGCCAATGTTGTCGATGGCATAGTTCAGGTCGTCAAGCACCTTGTCCATGACCACGTCGCGATCGTCACGGCCTGCACTGATATAGGGATCATCGGTAGTGAGCACCACATGGTCTTGCCACTGCACATCGCCATAACGCTTGACCAGCAAAAAGTAGTTGTAGGCACGACTCAAGCGTGCGATAGCCATATACTTGGCCTTGACATCGTCGGCAAGCGTAGAGTTGGCCATTCCCTCGAGCAGATAGTTGCTGCGGCGGATCTCGGTGAACGGTGCTGACCACGAGGTCGACTTGTTGGGAACATTGGTGAAGGTCCAGTTCTCAAACTCACGATACACCTGATCATCGGTCAGAGTCGAGAAGTAGAACGATCCGCCTGTTCCTTGATAACCGTAGCCCGCAAAGTTGCCATACATCGAGTTGGTGTAGTTCTCAACCTGCGTGGCATTGTTCCAGAAACTGGGGTCATTGGTGAACTTGTCGCGCGGTGTGACATCGAGCATGTCGTCGCAACTGGCCATCGCCAGTGTCAGTCCGACAAGTCCCAGTAAATATGCTTTTTTCATATATTTCAAATTGTCTGAAAAGTTAATATTGTATTATCTGTCACAACTCGCAATGATTAGAAGGTCAGCTGCAGACCGAACGACCAACTGCGGGTCATAGGATAAGTACGTCCCCATGTGCCATAGCCGAGGGCACCCTGGCCAGCGTTCATCTCGGGGTCGATGGGCAGATTGCCACTACCCTTGTGCAACAGGCACAGGTTGTTGACGCTGGCATAGAAGCGCAGGCGCTGGATGTAAGCCTTCTTGGTCAACTCGGTGGGCAGTGTGTAACCCAGGGTGACGTTCTTGAGACGCAGGTAACTCATGTCGACCAGATACTTGGTCTGAGGATAGTAGTTGTGGCAGCCACCCTCACCGGCTAGACCGACGACATTGCCGCTATACTCGTTGCCGGGATAGAGGCAGGGGAAGTCATTGCTCTCGCTGATGTTGACCACACCATTCTCGGGGTCATAGACGTTGAAACTCGTCTGGTTGGCATAGATTGAGAGGTCGGCCTCACGCATCATCGGGAAGACGAATGCCGACTGAGTCCACATGTCACGCTTACCTACGCCCTGGAAGAACAGGTCGAGGTCGAAGCCCTTAAATGTGCCGCCCACGCGGAAACTGTACTCATAGCGAGGCAGGCAGTTACCGATGACCTTGAGGTCGCCGTGGTTGCCCTCGGTGCCATCACCGCCATCAATCTTGCCGTCATCGTTCAGATCCTTGAACTTGATGTCGCCAGGACCATAGACGAAGTTCTGAGTCTGGATGCCGGTCTGGTCGGCAATGCCGTCCTTGTAGATCCAGTTGCCGTTGGCATCCTTGCCATTGAAGTCGGCCTCGGTGAAGTAGCGATCGGTCTCAAAGCCCCAGATGTCGCCCCAAGTCATGCCCTCATAGGCGTTTGTGCTGTTCAGCGGGTAGCCAATCAACTTGTTGTTCTGGCTCCACTTAGTCACCTTGACCTTGCTGTCGCCAATGCTGAAGTTGGCATACAGGCCCAGATCCTTGTTAATCTGCTTGCGCCAGTTAATGGTCACCTCCCATCCGCGCGAGCGCAGGGTACCGTTGTTCATATAGGGTGTGCTTGCACCCACACTGGGGGGCAGTGCAGCACCTGGAGCAAGCATGTCGGTTGTCAGGCGTTGGAACCACTCGGCAGTCAATGTAATCTGGTCGTTAAGGAAGCCCAGATCCAGACCCACGTTGGTGGTCTTGATGCGCTCCCAGGTGAGTGTCGGCGACACCCAAGTGGGGATGCCGAACGAGTTGAGCTTGGCCGTTCCGGTGCCCAGATAGTTCATCTGGCTAGCGGCGATGGTGCTCAGGAACATGTTGCTACCCACGGCCTCATTGCCGATGGTACCATAAGAGAAGCGAACCTTACCGTTTGAAACCACATTGCGCAGTTTGTCCCAGTAAGCCTCCTGGCTGAAGCGATAACCCAGCGAGAACGAGGGGAAGAAAGCCCAGCGGTCGCTTGAGGGGAAACTCGACGAACCGTCGTAACGACCATTGACCTCGAACAGGTAGATGCCCTTGTAATCGTAGTTGATACGAGCAAAGTAACCAGCCGTAGCATAGTCGCCACGCAGCCATGGCAGCAAGTTGCTGGTGCCGCTGGTGCTGCTGGTGATGGTCGAGCGAGTGAGGTCGCCGTAAGCGAGGTTCAGCTCGGGATAGTCGGTCGAATAGAGCTCCATGCGGTCGGCGCGGAAGTAGTCATATTTGCGCTTCTCGCCCGTGACACCGGCCATGACCTTGATGTTGTGAGCGTCGTTGATGCTCTTCATGTACTCCAAGTAGGCATTGCCTGTCCAGGTGCCGGCCTTGATGTTCTGACGCGAAGTGCCCGAACTGCTCTGACCCACGATGTAGCCAGGGGTGACACCACTCCAGTTCATACCGTAGATGGGGAAGTCGCTCCATGCCATGTTGGCGTTATTCACTTGATAGGTGAAGTCGGCGTTCAGGGTCAGATCCTTGGTCAAGTGAGCCTTCAAGAAGGCCGTGGCCTTGAGTTCGTCATGCATGATGTGACGACGGTCGGCCTGCTTCTGCATGGCGATGACACGGAAGTCATTGCCGTCAATGCTGCCGCTGGGGATGAAGAATGAGCCCCAACGCCAGATGTACTGATACATATTATTGTAAGTCTCGGCGCGATTCATGTTGCGACGGTTGAAACTCATGCGTGCACCCACGGTCAACCAGTCGTTCACGTCGGTTGTGAAGTTGACGCTGGCGTTATAGCGCTGGCGCTTGCCGGTGTTCCAAGTCATCAGGTCTTCCTTGCCACTATAGCCAAAGGCTGCACGGAAAACGGTGCGTCCGCTCGAGCCATCCACACTGACGTTGTGGCTCTGCGATGGAGCGGCACTCTGATACCAAATGTTCTTGATGTCGAAGTCGGCATAGTAGAACGGCTGGTTGCCGACAAAGCGATAGTCACCCACGTTGTTATCGTCGACGTAGGGGCGCATCTCGCCGTAGCCAATCTTGCCGTTATTCTGCTGCTGCCACTTCTCGGCATAAGGGAGCAACTGGTCGAAGTACATACCGAACAACTCGACCGAGGCACCTGGCGACTGACGCTCCTTGGCCATCAAGGCAGCCTTGAGCTGGGTGGGCACATCGGGGAAGTCAGGCAGATAGGTTGCATGATCCCAACCGATGTTGTTGTCATAGCGGATGTTGATGCGGTCTTCCTTCTTACCGGTCTTGGTAGTAATCAAGATGACACCAAAGGCAGCACGCGTACCATAGATAGCGGCCGACGATGCATCCTTGAGCACACTGACCGAAGCAATGTCGGCACCGTTGATCATCGACAAGTCGTCGACGGCGACACCGTCAACCACAATGAGGGGGTTGGACACGGCACCATTGCTCAGTGTACCCACACCACGGATGGTGAGCGAGGGAGAGTCATCGAGATAACCGCTGCTGTTGATAACCGTCAGACCAGGAACAGCACCCTGCAGAGCCTTGGCCACATCCTGCTCGGGACGCGACGACAGGGTCTTATCGACATCAACCACCGACACGGCACCAGTCAGGTTGACCTTCTTCTGCTGGCCGTAACCCACGACGACGACCTCGTCGAGCAGAGCGTTATCCTCCTCAAGGACAATGTTCATGCTGCCACTCTGATTCAGTGTCACGGTCTTGTAACCGATATAAGACACCTGGATTTTACCCTTGCCAGCGGTGCGCAGCGAGAAGCGTCCGTTGACATCGGTTGCTGTACCACGGGTGGTACCAACCTCTTGCACACTGGCACCGATGACGGGTTCGCCGTTGGCATCGGTGACTGTGCCAGTTACCATGCTGGTCTGTGCCATGGCCACAAAGCCCACACCCGAGTCCATCGATGTGAACCCGGCGGGAGCCCCGCAAGCCAGAGCCAGTGCAGCTAACAATACGCATTGTTTTTTCATAAGCACATGTTTTAGTTAGTTATTAATTAGTTATCGTTGCTTGTCATTATCATCCATCGTATCCCATCGGGCTATTGTCTGCCCAACAGTGACACGCTTTGCTTGGGTACTTCTACCCCATCAAAAGCAAAAAACGCCGCAAAATTGGAGTTTTTTTTTGAATTATGCAAATATTTTTTACACAACTTTGACTTTTTGCCACTCGACTTTGCGTGTTTACAATCAATCCATGGCAAACCGTGAGGGCTGAAAACAATGGTGGCCACCCAATTGGGCGGCCACCATGATTAAGGATTTAGATGCCTGTGATTACTCTTGGTTGCTGTCCCACCACACGGGGATGGTCCACACATCAAGTGCCTTGTTCCAGGCCTGCTCGTTGCCCTCGGCATCAACCATCACAGCACCAGGAACACGCTCACCGATGGCCTGCAGCTCCTTGGAGTTGTAGTTCAACTCATGGCTGCACTGCTGCCAACGACGGAAGGTCTTACCTGCCGGAATAGCCTGCAAAGCATTGGCAACAAATGCCTGACGTGCAGGACGGCTCCAGTTGAAGAAGATGTTGCTGTCATAGTCGTAGCGGCGCATGTCGTTCCAGTTCTCCATCGAGTGATGCATGGCCAGACGCTTCTGAGTCATGATATGTCCCAGAGTCAGGTCGCCAGCGGTGCCGATACCGTTGTTCAGGAAGTTGGTAATCTCCTCCTCGGTGATAACGCGGAACGAAGGAATGCTCTTCAGGTCGCCAGGCTCGTTGTCGCACCAGCGCTTCAAGAACACGTTCATCTGCTCCATGCTGGCGCGGATACCCTTCTGATAAGCCTCGAACGCACCAGCCTTGTTGCCCTGGTTGAAGAGCACCTCGGCACGAATGAAGCAGCACTCGGCATAAGTACCTACGAACGAGGGTGAATTGACACGGGTGTAGAACGACCCAGACTCACGCGATGCGCTCTTACCTGCCTGACGGTGGTAGACGATCTGCGGGTTAGCAAAGTAGCCCTTGCAGTCGCTGGTCTCCTCGACATAGATGGTGTCACCCAGACGGTTCTCGTTGTTGCTGTCGATCCAGAAGCCCTCACGGCTGTTGGCCTTGCCGGCAACTGTACCCCACGACGCACGCACAGGGCCACCGTCGCTCTGGATGTTGCTCGACATATCCACACCCTTGGTGCGACGCCAGTTGCCATCCCACTTCAGGTCGGCGGGAGTGTTCTCGCTGATGCCACTGTAGGCCCAGGGCAGGATGCGGTCGGCACGCGGGTCTTCCACGCCATAGCCGCCAAAGTTGGTGAGGTTGTCTTCAAGCATCTTGGTGGCCATGTAGCCGGCATTCATACCGCAGACCGAGAACAGAGGCGAGTAGTCGACCGGCTCGTCCCAACCCAGATTGTCGTGGGTCGTGCCATTGTCGTCGGTGTGATAGATGACGGTGTTGTCGGCATTGCTCTGCATGGCCTTGTCAAGGGCGGCAAGAATCTCGGTGGGGTCATACTTGCCCTCAAGATAACTGCCCGTTTGCTTCTTGGTCAACTTGACCATCCAGCGAGCCTTGAGCAGATAGCCCAATTTGATCCACTTGCTCACATCGCCATTGTTCCAGTAGTCACCCACCGAGAGGGCAGGCATGCCAGCAGGCAGTGTCGGGTTCTCCTCGAGCAACTTGATGCCCTCGTTGAGCCACTCGAAGCATGCCAGGTAGATTTCCTTACCCGTGTTGTAGGCGGGCAGCGGGTTCTCCTGCTCGACAGCGAGCATGGGCATCTCACCATAGAGGTCGGCCATCATCATCATGCCGTAAGCACGGATGATTTGAGCCACACCGGCATAGTGATAGTTGCCGGCAGCAATAGCCTTGTTATACATGTCGGGCACATTGGCGTAAGCACCGACAAACCACCACTGATAGGGCGTGGTCGTGATACTTGCAGTGGGATACCAGATTGACATATTGTAGTAGGTACCACCATTGCTAGTTGCACGTGTCCAGTCGCCACAGATGAACGTGTTGCGCCAGTTAGCGAACTGCTGCGCATGGTTGGTGTAGAACTCGATGTGAGCCAGACGCAACTCGTATGGCGTGGACTCTGATGAGGGTGTATTGGGGTCGGTGTTGACGTCCAGGTAATCGTTGCACGAGGTCAACGACAACGCTGCCACACCCAGTCCACACAATATTAATGATTTGATAAATTTCATATTGTCATGTATTAATAGGTTCAACGATTGTTAAATTAGAACGTCAAGTTTACACCCAGTGCGAAACTAGAGGTTGCAGGCACACCGCAATAGTCGAAGCCGACCGAAGTCGAACCACCGCGACCGGCACCGGCTGCAGCCACCTCGGGATCACCGTCATAGTTGGTGAACAGCAGCAGGTTGTTGGCGCTGGCGGTGATGCTGGCGCGCTTGATGACCTTGGTGCGCTCGAGCAGAGCCTTGGGCAGGGTGTAGGTCAGCGAGATGGTGCGCAGGCGCAGGCTGTTGACCTTGGTGATCCAGTTGCGGGTCTCATAGTTGTATGCACCCGTGTAGTAGTTCTCAATAATGTTGTAACCACTCTGAGTCTTGCTGTTGAACTCATAGGTCTTGCCATTTTCCCATGTGTGGGTCATTGCCTCATAGATGGGATTGCCATCATCATCTTTACCAGTCTGGAACACACCGCTCACAGTCAGAGGCTGGTTGCGGATGTCGCCCGAGAACTGGCTCACACCGCTCTGGGTCATGGCATACTTGGTTCCGTTGAACACATCGCCACCCACGCGGAATTCCCACAGCATGTTGAACGAGAAGTTCTTCCAAGTCAAAGTGTTGTTCCAACCGCCAGTGAACTTGGGCTCACGGTTACCCACCTGGTAGGTTCCGCTGCCGGTGTTGTCGCTCTGGGGGAAGCCATTCTTGTCAAGGATAAGCTCGCCATAGTAGGGGCTCTTCTCGTCCTGCACGCGCAGCCAACGACCACCCGAGATAGCCATGAAGTTACCGCCAGAGATTGAGGCGGCCTTGGCGCTGCCATACTGCACGTCGGTCACATACATGAACTCCATGCCGGTGGGCAGGTCATCCATCGTACCACGGTTGCCAGCCACGTTGATGCCGGTCTCCCAAGTGAAGTCACGAGTCTGGACGGGTGTTCCCATCAGGCTGATTTCAAGACCCTTGTTCTGCACATTACCTGCATTGAACGAGCAGAAGATGTAGCCTGTCGACTGCGGTCCACGCGGCGAGAGAATCTGGTTGATTGCCTTGTTGCGATAATAGGTAATGTCAAACTTCAAACGGTTCTGGATGAAGCGTAACTCCAGACCCACCTCAAATGCGCGTCCCTTCTCGGGCTTGAGATAGGGATTACCACGAGTCCAGGTGTTACCCAGACCGACCTTGCCCTCGAGATAGGTGCCCACGGGCCACAGATAGGTTGCCGTCTCATAGGGGTTGGTGTCCTTACCGACCTCAGCCCAACTTGCGCGCACCTTACCGAAGGTGAGCCAGTCGGGACGAGCCTCACCCATGAACTCGGTGAAGACGATGGCACCGCTCACACTGGGATAGAAGTAAGAACGGTTCTCAATAGGCAGGGTTGAAGACCAGTCATTACGGCCGGTCACAGTCAGGAAGATAGCGTTGCGCCAATCCACGCGGAACTCGCCGAAGACACTGACCATGCGCTTGCGCGACTTGCTCTGCTGGAACTTCTTGTTCTCGTCGCTGGCGTTGTTAAACGAGAAGAACTCGGGCACAGCAAAGTTCCATGCCATCATGTAGTTGCGGGCCGTGCGCGTGTAGTCGGTACTTGTACCGAGCATCAGGTTGAAGTTAAAGTCGCCAAACTGCTTGTTGAAGTTGGTCATCAAGTTGGTCGAGAGATAGCGGTAGCGCAACGTGTTGTCGCTGTACATACCCTTCTGCCACGGTTGCTTGACCACACCCTCGGGAGCAATCTGGTTGGTGTTCTCCTGCGTGTAAGAGTCGACACCCATGCGATAGTTCACCCACCACCAGTCGGTGATATCGGCGCGGACATTGAAGTTGCCCGTGAAACGCTCGGTCTTGTCGCCCAACTTGTTCTGGTTGACAATCCAGTAGGGGTTATCTCGCTCGCTCCATGGGTCGAGACGGTCACCAAACAGACGGTAACGTGAGCCATCCTCGTTGATGTAGCGACGCATGTCATCGGTGGGCGACCAGTTGTACACAGCATAAAGCGCACCCGTACCACTAGAGTTGTACAAGGCTGCACCTGTCAGTGTACGAGCCGTGCGCGCATCGCTATAGGCGGCATTGGCGCCAAAGGTGAAGATTTTGTACTTCTGCTCACCATTGAAGCGGAAGGTGGTCTTCTTGTAGCCCGTCTGGGGAACAATACCCGTCTGGTCATAGTAAGAACCCGAGAGGAAGAAGTTACCGGTCTTGGTACCACCACTGACACTCAAGTTGGTGTCCCAGATGCCACCGGTCTGGAAGAAGTCACCGATATTGTCATAACGGGTGGCATTGGGGTCATACTCGCCCCATGAGTTGTAAGAGAAGTCATTAAAGCGGGTGTTGTTGTAAGAACCATCCTCGTTGTAGGTGTCCTCCATGAAGCCACGCACATAGTCCTTCTGCACCTTGGGCAGCGACTTGACGCGCGAACTGATGTACTTGGCACTGAGGTTGATCTCGACTGCACCTTCTTTACCCTTCTTGGTGGTGATGAGCACCACACCGTTGGCTGCACGCGAGCCGTAGAGTGCCGATGCTGCCGGTCCCTTGAGCACCGACATGTTGTCGATGTCCTCGGGGTTAATATCCATCACACGGTTTGAAGTGGTGGTCTGGTTTGTACCAGTACCATCAAAGCCTGTGTTACCGACAATGGTCGACGAGTTGTCATAGATGACACCATCGACGACAAACAGCGGCTGGTTGTCACGGTTCTCAGATGCCGACGTACCACCACGCAAGATAATCTGTGCACCTGCACCTGCGGCACCCGACGACTGGGTGATGTTCACACCGGCAATCTTGCCGGCCAGCGAGTTGATGGCGTTAGCGCTCTTGTTGCGCATCAGCTCATCGGCCTTGAGGTCGTCCACGGCATAGCCCAGCGACTTCTTGTCCTTCTTGATGCCGAGAGCGGTCACGACCACCTCGTCCAGGCTAGTATTGCTGTCCTGGAGTGTCACGTCCAACGACGAACCTGTCACAGTCACCTCTTGCGGCGATGCACCGACATAGGTGATCACGAGTGTGCTGCCTGGGGCAGCAGCGATACTGTACTTACCGTCGATGTCGGTGGCGGTACCACGGTTGGTACCTTTCACTTTGACGGTGGCACCAATCAGAGGCTCACCGTTAGCGTCACGAACAACGCCGGTCACTTTGCTGGTCTGAGCCACAGCTGTGAAGCCCACGGGTTGGTCCACCGAAGTGAACCCGGCGGGCACACCACAAGCCAGTGCCAGAGCTGCCAACAATACGCATTGTTTTTTCATAAGCACTTGTTTAAAAATGGTTGATAATAGGTTTATAATTATGTTCACTTAGTCTAAAATCTTGATGTGTCATAACTGCGCTTATGTTAAACAAACACCATGCTCAACAGACAGTGCACAAACACATCATTTCAAAATCGTGACAAAATTGAAGATTTTTTTTGAATTGTGCAAATATTTTAAAGATTTTTTCAACGAAACCACACAATTTGCCCAAAAAACATAGTGATTTCTGACAAAATGTGTGCTTTTGAAGGCGAAAGTCATCAACATGAGCCTAGAGTAGGGGAGGAGAGGTCGCCAGGCATTTAACATAAGCGCAGTTATGATTCAAGGGGGGTGGCATTTCACCGCCCAGAGCAATAGCAGCAAGGAATCAATCTATAGAACACATCACAACAGCATGCCAAGCCTAAGATTAAGGCGAAATGCAAAAAAATCTAAAAACATTTGCTTATATTGTCAATTTTTCCCAATTTTGTAGTGTGAAAAGATACAATTTGTGCAGTTTTTATAATTTAAACATTGTAAAACACTGTTAAACAGGCAAATAGAAGCGCTCTAATTATAGAGACCATAGTTGATTGGGACTTTATAATTGGTGTATTGGTGAAAAACATAAGTACGCTTATGTCAAATTGCTACAATTTTTTGCAACAGTAATTATACTTTGCAGCACAATTATGAGGACGAAAACTTGAAATAATTAATGATTGGTAACATAAATTTTGTTTCACTAAAAAACATGTGCGTATGAAAAAACAATGTGTATTGTTGGCTGCGCTGGCCATCGCATGCGGAGCACCTGTAGGGACGACCTCGGTCGACCACATGGGCTTCACTGCCGTGGCACAGGCCAACAGTGGCAAGGTCACCGGTGTGGTCAAAGACAGCAACGGTGAGCCTCTGATTGGCGTGACGGTCAAGGTCAAGGGCACCAACATCGGTACCGTGACCGACCTGAACGGTAACTATTCGATCAAGGCAAACCCCAGCCAGACGCTGGAGTTTAGCTACATCGGCTATGATGCTATCTCGGTGCCCGCATCGCAGGCTGCCCAAGTGGTGATGCTCAACAATGAGCGCCAGCTTGACGAGGTGGTGGTCACGGCTGAGTTCGGTATGAAACGTGTGGCCCGCACCGTGGGTTCATCGGTTCAGAACGTCAAGGCGGCCGACATCATTGAGTCGGGCCGTACCGACTTCATCAGCGCCTTGCAGGGACGTGTGTCGGGTATGAATGTGATCAGTTCGGGTGGTGCTCCTGGTGCATCGACTTCGGTTGTGCTGCGCAGCGCAACCTCGCTGTCGGGCAACAACCAGCCACTGTATGTCGTTGACGGTATCCCCATGAACAACTCGTCGTTCAACTCGACCGAAGGTTTGGCCGGTGGTGACGACATCATGGGTCTGACGGTGCGCAACACCGACTACGCTAGCCGTGGTAACGACTTCAACCCCGAGGACATCGAGAGCATGACCGTGCTGAAGGGTGCCGCTGCTGCCGCTCTGTATGGTAGCGACGCATCGAATGGTGCCATCATCATCACCACCAAGAAGGGTCGCTCGGGCCGCGCTCGCATCACCTACAGCAACCAGTTCTCGTGGAGCAAGGCGTATGGCTGGCCCAAGATTCAGGACACCTACACCAATGGTGCATACGGTGCCACCAACTATTACTACACCAACCACTATGGTGGCTTGTATGATGGTTCGATTCCCTACTATGACAACGCCAAGGCTGTGCTGCAGACAGGTACACTGATGAAGCACAACATCGCGCTGGAGACCGGTAACGACAAGATGAGCCTGCGCGCCAGTGCATCGTTCATCGACCAGGAAGGTGTCATCAAGACCACCGATCTCAAGCGTACCAACCTGTCGCTGGCAGGCCGTGCCGAACTGACCAAGTGGCTGCACATGGAAGGAAGCATGCAATATGTCAACCTCAAGAACCACAAGGCCCTGCGTGGTGCCGATGGTCCCATCGCCCGCTCTTATCGCTGGCCCAATGTGGATGACATGAGCAACATCTATGACGCAGACGGCATGCACATGCGCTATCCCGATTACTACACCGATGGTGACCTGCTCAACCCGCTGTACGGATTGATGAAGAACAAGTTGTTCGACGAGACCGACCGCTTCATCAGCGCCTTCTCGCTCAACTTCACCCCCATCGAGCACTTCTATCTGCGCGCCCAGTTTGGTTGGGACGTGTCGACCTCGTCTTACGAGTCGGGCACTCACCCCTACTATCGCACCTACAACCTGACCAGTGACGATGCCAACAACTCGGGTGCTTACAGTATGACCAAGTACAACAACAGCGACCCGACGCTCAACATCCTGGCTGGCTACAACAACACATTCAACGACAAGTTTACCCTGGGTGTCCAGGTGGGTTACCACCAGTTGGAGAATGCAGTGAAGAGCCTGTCGTCATCGGGCACCAACTTTGCCATCATCGACATGTTCTCGATCAACAACTGCTCGCCCGAGTCGGTGACCAGCAGCAAGCGTTCGACCAAGCGCCGCATCCAGGCTATCTCGGGTGCGTTGGAGTTGGGCTGGAACAACATGCTGTTTGCCAACTTCCGCTTCCGCAACGACTGGTCGTCGACCCTGCCCGTCGACAACCGCTCGTACTTCTATCCCGCAGGTGAGCTTTCGTGGGTGATCACCGAGTTGAAGCCCCTCAAGGATCTCACTTGGTTGAACTACCTGAAGCTGCGCGGTGCTATTGCACAGGTCGGTAAGGACGCTCGCCCATTGAGCATCAATCCTGAGCTTGAAAAGACCGGTCTGAGCGGTGGTGGTTACAAGTACGGCTTTACCGGCCCGAACCCCCACTTGAAGCCTGAGATGACCACCAGCTATGAGGTGGGTCTGGAAGGCCGCTTCTGGAACAACCGCATCAATGCCGACTTCACCTGGTTCAAGACTCACTGCGAGGATCAGATCGTGCAAGGTTTCCGCATGTCTTACGCTACGGGCTTCGTGCTGAATACCCTGAACGTGGGTACATTTAACACTTGGGGCTGGGAAGGTCACGTGGATGTGGATGTCGTCAAGACCAATGACCTGACCTGGAACATCGGTCTGAACATGTCGCACACCACCAGCAAGATGACCGACCTGCCCGATGCAGTCAACGAGTACTACAACGCCTACACTTGGAACTACGGCAACGTGCGCAATGGTACAACCGTGGGACAGCCCATCACCACCTACTCGGCTCTCGCACTCGAGCGCAACAACAAGGGTGAGGTGCTCATCAACCCGACCACAGGTCTGCCCATCGTCGGCACCGAATGGAAGGTTATCGGTGACCGTGAGCCCAAACTGCGCTTCGGTATCACTACCGCCCTGCGCTACAAGAACTGGCGTCTGAGTGCCATGTTCCAGGGCCGCTACCACGCTAGCGTGTACAACGCTACCATGCGCGAGATGATGGCCCGTGGCTTCAGCCCACAATCGGTTGAACTGCGTCAAGACGATGCAACCTATGTGTTCAACGGCGTGCTCAAGGACGGCTGGGAGAACACTGACACCCCGCACTACAACACCATCGGTGTGAACTTTGCTCACTATGGCGGCACTGCACTGTACAATGCCGACCATGAGTCGTGGGTGCAGAATGGCATCAACTACATCCGTTGCCAAGAGTTGCGTCTGACCTATATTGTGCCTGAGAACTGGCTGAAGCGCGTGACCCGCAACATCATCCAGAACGCTAGCCTCTATGTGTCGGGCAACGACTTGTTCACCGTCACCAACTACACAGGTATCGACGTTGCTGGCAACACCATGAGTGCTGCAGCAGGTGGTACTGGCGGTGAGGGCTACGACTACTGGTCGCTCCCCAGCCCGCGCACATTCTCGTGTGGTCTGAGCGTCACATTCTAATGTTTCACCATTATAATAAGGTAAGAATATGAAAAAACATTCGATTATATATGTGCTCGCATCCATCTTGCTCGCATTGAGTTTCACCAGTTGCGACGATTATCTGGATGTGAACCGCAATGAGGACGCCCCCGACTATGTGGACGCACACCTCTATCTGGCAGGTATCCAGCAGGAGTACTTCGGCCTGTATTGGGATATCCGCGCTCTGGCACCGCTGACCCAGATGATGGGTACCAGCAGTTACACCTCGTTTGCCACTCACTATTACAGCCTGGCCAGCGATGCTGGCGGTGAGATGTGGCGCATGGTCTACTGGAATCAGGGTATGAACCTGGAGAACATGATCAACCAGAGCCTCGAGAGCGAAATGTGGCACCTAGCCGGCATCGGCTATGCCATGAAGGCTTTCTCGTGGGATGCACTGACCAAGTATCATGGCGAGGTCATCCTGGAGGACGCATTCAAGCCCGACCAGTTGACTCACCACTATGACTATCAGGAAGATGTCTACGCACAGGTCCGCGCCTGGGCCGACCAGGCCATCGAGTTGCTGCAGCGTGAAGACAACACCAACTATGGCAACAAGATCTCGGGCAACGACTGGATCTACAGCGGCAACCTTGACAAGTGGATCCGCTTCGCCTACACCGTCAAGGCTCGCAACCTGGCATCGCTGAGCAACAAGCGTGACTTCAAGGAGAAGTACTACAATGAGTTCACCGAGTCGTGCGAGAAGGGTTTTGCCAGCGGTGATGACGATGCCGTGCTGCGCATCCTGGGCGGTAGTGCCGATGCAGCCTACAGTGCCTACAACAACTTCTGGGGTCCCTATCGTGGCAACCTGAGCAACGTCTACTGGCAGCACGACTATGCTGTGCAGTTGATGACTGGTACAATTCCCGCCTATGACGAGCAGGGCGACAAGATTCGCATCGAGGAGCCCTCACACGCCGCTTATCCCTATGAGTTGGCTGGTCCGGAGATTAACCTGATTTGCGACACGCTGCCCGATGTGGGTCACTTCGACCCGCGCCCGTTGGTCAAGTTGGCCACCGAGGACGGCAATGATGTCGAGACCGAGAGCAACCGCGACTCGCTGCGCACTTGGACATTCCTGGGTTCGGGCTTCACCAGCGCTGCTGGCCCTGTGGGTACCGCTCCCATGTTCTGGGGTCGCCGTGAGGCTGCCACATCGGCAAAGGACGGCATTGGCCGCTGGCTGTATCGCGACGATGCTCCTTACATCATGACCACCTACGCTGAGCTGCTGTTCGACCAGGCTGAGATTGAGTTCAAGTATGGCAGCAAGAGCAAGGCTCTTGAACTGTTCAAGAAGGCTGTTGCCGAGGATATGAAGTTCACCGCCAAGTATATCACCAAGGGCGCGCTGGTTACTGTTGGCACCACCAACTATCACCAGGGCGACAAGGTGACTGCCGCCACTTTCAACGCCATCGCCAACGAGTATCTGGCAGGCCCCTATGTGGAAGGTCTGACCGAGGGTACACTGACCCTGTCGCACATCATGATGCAGAAGTTCATCCACCTCTTCCCGTGGGGTGCCGGTGAGGAATGGGTCGACCAGCGCAAGTACTTCTACGATGTGGTCTACACTGGCGACTATCCCAGCACCGGCAATGGTTGGGACCTGAGCACCGTCAACATGAAGAGCGACAATGACCCGACCAAGGTGTTCAAGGGATTCTATCTGGCTCCGGCCAATGTTCAGGGCCGCCGTGGCACTTACAACAAAGATAACAACGGTTCGCCTTGCTTCCGCGTGCGTCCGCGTTACAACTCGGAGTACATGTGGAACAAGCCTTATCTGGAGCAGTTGAAGCCCATCCCCGGCACTGCCGACAACTACCAGTGCTCGATTCCTTGGTTTGCTTATCCTGGCGACCAGCCCAAGTAAAGTTTAATCAACGACTAAAAATTGAACTACTATGAAGTATATCAAATATATCACAATGGTTCTGCTCGTGGGGCTGTTTGCCGCTTGTAGCGACAAGGACGTGACCTACGACATGGACAAGGCCAACGATGCGACCAAGGCATACATCCAGCTGTTCAACATGGCTCCTATTGCCAACAATGCAGCCAACTATGCCTACCAGATTGACATCAACGGCTATGAGTATGTGAACGACTGTGCAGCTGTGCTGCAGACTCGTAATGGTTTTCCTGGCGGCGGCACCAACCTGTTCATGACTGTCGACGCCGGCACACTCAACATCAAGTTGCACAAGAAGGAGAACGTGACCTATGAGCGCGATGCCAACGGTCTGTACTATGTGACCTTCACCCGCGAGACCGTGCGTGTCAACCCGGGCGACACCATCTACTTTGTCGAGAGCGATGGTGTTGTGGTCAATGGCGTCAAGGTCAAGAAAGAGCTCGTCTATAACGGCGAGGACATTGAGGGCAAGATTGTCCGCGACAGCAAGCAGAATGCTCTGGAGCGCATCGTCCAGGAGCCTTACTATGTGGGACAGGCCAATGTCGAGGCTGGCAAGCGCTATCAGGTGGTCATTTATGACCTGACCAAGGATCCCAAGGTCGTCGAGATGGATGAGATTCCTGCCATCAGTGACACTCAGCAGCAATTTGGCGATGTGACCGACATCATTGGCGAGGGATTCAACAGCAAGTTCTTCAACTTCTTGTTCGAAAGCGAGGGCGTGCCCTATCCCAACAAGTTGCAAGCCTTCTACAAGAATCAGGAGACTGGTGTTTTTGACGTTCCTGCTGGCGAGCCCTTCGGCTTTGGCGAGTCTTGCAAGTGGACCACCATCCCCATGAAGAAGAGCACCTACAACAGCAGCGGCTATGCCCGCATGGACTACACCTTCCATGTGATTGATGCCAATGGCAATGACCTGGGCCAGCTCGAATATGTCAAAGCCAACGGTTCGACTGCCGCCTGGACCGACTATTGGAGTTCCTACTATGTGGGACGTGCCTACTCGCACTTCATCATCGGCGTGCGCGATGGCAGTGGCATCACCATGGTCAACACTCGCTGGACATCGCAATAAATCCTAGCGCAACAACACTCAATGAGGCCGCGCCCCACCCCGGGGCACGGTCTCTTGTTCTATACAGACCTACTGGCAAAAAAAATTTGGTGGATTGGAAATGGATTTTTAATTTTGTCGCCAGAAACTGAAATAGACCGAAAGATGAGAAGCAAGCAACTGACGATATGGGTCGTCATGGTAGTGATGGCCCTGCCGGCCGCAGCCGTGCTCAAGGAACGCAACATGAGCCAGGCGCTGAGCGTGTTGCGCAACGAGTTGACCAGCACCCACCAGGAGCAACTGGTGCGCATGCAACGGTTCAACGAGATGAACCGCCGCTTTGACAAGATGATGGTGCAGGTGATGGACCGTAGCCAGCAGATTGAACTGATGCTCTACTCGCAAAAGTCCAACTATGTGTTCGACCTGGCCTATGCTTGCAGCGAGGCCACATCGCTCTACGACCACATGTCGAGCCGCATGATGCCCTTCGAGGTGTTTGCCAAGCAGTATAACGACCAGGTCACGCAATACGTGCATCTGGTCAAGTCGCTCGAGAGCATCCCCGACTTCATCCTGACCACGCCGCAAATGCGCACCGACCGCGACAGTTGCGTGTCACTGGCCAACACCATCGCACACGACATGGCCATGCAGCAGGTGCAGATCGAGAAGACCCAGGAGCGAAGCCAGCAAGTCCTGGCCAAGTCGAAGGTGCTCAACGACTTTGCACTGAAGGCCTACGACGACATCCGTCGCAGCATCTTCATCAATGGCGACCAGAGTTATTTCACCATCCTCCAGAATCTGCCACGCTATTGGAGGCAAGCGCAGTTTGACATCCGTGACAAGTATGGCCCCAACGAAAGCACCCGCAGCGAGTGGCGCGGGCCGTTGATTGGCTTCCTGTTCATCTTCATCCTCTTCTATGTGGTACTGACATCTGTGGTGAGCACTGTGGTCATCAAGTACTTGATACCCAGGCGGTGGACCAACAAGGCCTTCCGCCAGAAGCGGCGCGGCATCATCGTTGCAGCCAGTGCGGCCCTGTTTGCCATTGTGACCCTGGTCATCTCGCTCACTCTCAAGAACCAAAACTTCATGATCATGGCGTCGCGGTTGCTCAGCGAGTATGCGTGGCTGCTGGTTGTGATCATGGCATCACTGCTTGTCCGCCTGCACGGCGACAACATCATGAGCGGCATACGCATCTATATCCCCATCACAGTGGTGGGTCTGGTGGTGTTCATCTTCCGCATCATCTTCACGCCCAACACGGTGGTCAACCTGTCATTCCCTGTCATCCTGTTGATTTGCACGCTGTGGCAGTGGAGCGTGAACCGGCGACACAACCGTCGTGTGCCCCGCAGCGGCAGGCTCTACAGTTGGATTTCGCTGGTGGTGATGGTCGTGTCGCTGGTGATGGCATGGAGTGGCTACACCCTGATGAGCGTGCAGTTGCTCATCTGGTGGATTGTTCAGTTGACCATGATCCAGACCATCACAGTCTTCTACGACCTGCTGCACCGCTATGAAGCAAAACACATCGACGACAATGCCGACATACGCAGCACGTGGTTCTACGATGCAGTCTACAAGATGGTAATCCCCATCGCAGCCACGTTCAGTGTGGCTGGCTCCATCTATTGGGCGGCGCGGGTGTTTGACCTGACCGAGTGGTGCAGGCGCGTCCTCACCTACCGCGTGGTCGACATCCCCGACGTGATTGTGGTGACACTGGGCCGCATCATCGCACTGGTGGCACTGGGCTTTGTGTTCAATTACCTCATTTATATTGTCATCAACGCCTACGTGCTGTGGAAGGAGCGCAAGAGCGGCACACGCAACAAGGCCGTGTCGCTGAGCATGAATCTGATGAAGTACTTCGGCTGGGGACTGTTCATCTACATCTGCATGGTTACGTTGCAAGTCAATCGTGCCGGCATCACACTGATTCTGACAGGTCTC
>Ga0310691_10003585_pt1 | contig 18433 bp, 20 predicted proteins | sample 176DNAGHGlowgp2_FD_203887 | JGI IMG/M metagenome (GOLD analysis project Ga0310691, IMG submission 203887) | Sheep rumen microbial communities from Palmerston North, Manawatu-Wanganui, New Zealand - 1766 DNA GHGlow gp2 (v2) (version 2) | ecosystem: Host-associated > Mammals > Digestive system >...
GCTCGCGTAAAAGCGGTGTATTTCAGCTTGTTTCTGAGCTCGCACTCGGTTATCCGGTTGATGTTCCTCTCCACGACGAACACGTTCTGGATGGTCGATCCCTGCGACTTGTGCGCTGTCAGCGCGTAGATGTAGCCGACCCAGAGGAAGAAGTGGTTCAGCGCGGCGTAGTCCTTCCATGCCTCCTTCGGCGTATAGAGCTTCCTACCGTCCGTGGTAGTTTTCTGGAGCTTCTCCTTGGCCTTTACGGCCTCCTCCTCGCGCTTCTGGTAGAACATCTCCAGACCTTCCGGACGGATGATGTAGGCCGTGGCGGCTGTCTTCCGTTTTGAACGCTTGACCTTGTTCTCCACGTTGACCTTGAACGACGGTATGCCGTACAGCGGGTCGTCAACGTCCTCTATGGAGTTGATTATCAAATGCTCCTCGATGTTGTACAGCACGTTGAATATCGTTCCCTTGCCAACGTGGACGTCTGTTCCGTAGGTCTTTACCACACGTACTTCCTCGCCGACCTCGTACATGCGGTCGCTCTCCGGATAGATGGCGGCACGTACCTGTGCGTTGATTGCGTCCACCGCAGCGTTCGTGTACGCTATTGCCATGGCGTAGTTGGAATCCTTCTTGAACTCTTCCGAAGTGAAGTAGGGCATCATCTTGGCCATGAAGCCGTTCGCGTACTTGTAGAAGAATATGCCGGTTCCGTCCGGCGCCACCGCCGTCTTGTGCTCGAACAGGTCCACCGGGCTGGTCATGTCGGCACGCATGGCCGTCACGACGCCGAGTATCGGGTTCTCCTCCGCCGTTCGCATGACCTTGGTAAGCTCCTGTTGCCACGGAAGCTGGAAGATGACCGACTCCATCATTCCGTTGTTGGCGTCGTCCACAGGCGGTATCTGGCAGCGGTCACCCACGTAGATTACCTTGATGGACGTGTAGATTCGTAACTGTCGCTGTATCTCGTTGAGCAGTGCGTTGGAGACCATCGAAGCCTCGTCCACAACCACGACCTCGTAGTCGGAAAGGTGGGACTCGTGCTCCTTCTTCAGTTTCGGCTTTCCGTCGGAGAAGTCCAACAGCACCAGGCCGAGCAATGAGTATATGGTACGGTCGTAGTCCCGTCCGGTAGCGAGCGCTATCACTTCGACTGCCTTGTTTGTAGGCGCGGTGCATACGCACGAGGGTGCGTCGTCCTGGTTCTCCAGTTCGTCCAGCAGTACGTTGATCAGCGAGGTCTTTCCCGTTCCTGCTGCCCCGTACAGCACCATCTGCCGTCGGTCCGGAGAGTTCAGGAAACGGTATATATCGTCCAGTGCCTTCGTCTGGTCGTCGTTCAGGTCTTCTTTCTTCAGTCGCTTCGCCATGTGCCGAAATATAGTAAATAATCGTATAAACTGCAAACAAGGAAATGGACGTGACTATGATTAAAGCCATCAAGATTCTTGCCGGAGACAACAAGCCCCTTTGCGAGGCTATTACGAAGTGTTATATACTGTGCGAGGGCATTTCTGCCCCTACTCTGGAGGCATACAAGATCCTCAACGAGAAGTACGGTCCGGACTTGGAGAGAATCTGGAACGAGGTTCGGCGGACAATCATGAACACACGTTCCTTGTATGAACTTCTTTTCAACAACCGGTACAAGTCTACGTCCATTCTCTGGACAGCACTGGTGGAGATGATTAAGATAGACCTGGACTACTTCGAGTCTCCGAAGACGTCGCTCTCCAGCGAACAAATAAAGAATTGGTTCAAGTTCAACGGAACCGACTACCGGGAATACCTTGCTCCGCTAGTCACGCGTGTGGATGAACTCCGTGCAGAGGTAAAGGCTGAGAGGGGTTAGCATGGAAGACCGTCAGAAGATATTCATCGAGTCTATGGTGAGGATGGGTCGCGAGTGCCCTGAGTACGTGGAGCAACTGAAGGCTATCACGAAGAGCTACATCATTACCGAGGGCATCACTGACTACCTCAATAAAGCCAAGTCGTATGCCGGTAAGGCAAAGAAGTTTCTTACTACAGACCCGAGCAAGGTGGACATGCCGGAAAGCGGTGATTCAATCAGCTACCAGGATAAGGTATTGCTGAAGGTTGACAAGGACACTTTCCAGAGGGAATATGGAGTATTCCGCAAGAACGTGGAGAAACTAATCAACTACATGCGTCAGTTCGGTACAGCTCTTGTCAAGAAGTGCGTCAATGCGAAGTATTTTCAAGACGCGGAAAACGAGGGTGCGCACTTGGACGAAATCAAGCGCAAGGCCAGCATGAAGGATCCGGTCGGCGAGGCTATCGAGAAGTCAATGCAGTTCGTCGCAGTCTTGGAGAGTATTTCTGCTATGGGCTATCCGGCTCTGGCGAAGAATGTCTATGAGGCTTACATGGTAACCGAGGACATGGGGGTATCCGTGTGCGACCTATTCGAGTCATCATTCAGCAAGGACGCTCGCATGGTAAAGCCGTCGGAGTATAATCCGGCTGACGTAAAGGCTGCTAGCGAGGAGATTTCTACGAAGGTGATGCCTGGTATCGCTTCGTTCATCAAGAGGCACGGTAAGAGTGCGTGGGACCAGGTTAAAAAATCTACCAATTTCCAGTTCGCTTTGAAGTGGGCTAACATAATGAACGGAGTTGCTCATGGTTAGGTACAAGAAGGGGCATAAGAATTCAAAGGGCGAGAACGCGCCGTGGACAATAGTATCGTGCCAGACTGGCAAGATACTGTCATCGCACAAGACCAAGGAAGCAGCAGAGGAGCACTTGCAACAAATGGAATACTACAAGCACGCAAAACAAGAATCGGTGGATACGCCGGTCACAGAGGGAGTCAAGGATTACTTGCTAGCCGGCGCATTAGCAGTGTCTCCAATGGCTGGACATGCTGCAACTGGCGACCAGCACGTAGAAGAGCTTCCGGCAGTCAGCGTAGAGCAACTCAAGACCCTCAAGTTTAATCCGCATGTAAAGTATAAGCTTACTCCGCAACAGTACCAGATACTGTCGGCTAGTGACAATCTGCCGGTAGACTATATCGTGCCAAAGCCAAAGTCCGATACGGCAAAGACTGTCGCCAAGAAGACCGAAACTCCTAAGACAGAGCCGGTAAAGGCTGAACAGCCAAAGAAGGTTGCCCAGTCCGGCGACGACGCCAGTTGCGGCGCACTGTGCCATCTGGGCAAGGCTGCCGGTGCTGGCGCGAAGTCCGTATGGAATGGTATCAAATCATTTGCAAGCGGTGTTGCCGATGGATGGAGCAAGACCGAGTCTGTCAGCGAGTTCCAGCAGTGGCTCGGTGAACAGCCGAGGACCCCTCTTATTGAGGCGGTACAACAAATGTATGGCGTATTGTTTGAAAATTCGGTTAGTGACCAACTTACACGTATGATAGATGAAGATGTTAATAACATTAAGCAATCTAATGCAATGATTGATCAGAAGTATGGAATACAAGCAACTGAGGAAGAGCAACAGAATATCAAACGATTAAATGACTTTAAGCAAGATTTAATAAAGATGAAGTCATATGTTGATAAGACAAAATCAAACGAATTGCTTAATAAATATATTGCTGCTCGACAACAATATATTGAGTTGTATAAGAAATTAATGTCTCGTAATCTAGACATCAAGCGACAACAATATAAAGAACTTGATAATCGTAAGGATGCAGTTGCATCTTGAACCCGATAAACGTATATTAGTGGCAATGACGCCACCCACACAAGGATTCTAGATGAGTTTTTGCGGAACCGAGGTCATTCGTGATCGCCACGACCGACCGATATATACCAAGACCGAAGGCCAGCAGCGCCTCGTAGATGCGATTTACTCCAATGACATCATTTTCGTTAACGGGCCGTCAGGCACCGGTAAGACCGCCCTCGCGACGTGGGTCGGTATCGCCGGCATAGACGACGGTCTGTACGAGCGACTAGTCCTCACTAGACCGGTAGTCACCGGCGGCGAGGAGCTCGGCTTCCTTCCGGGAGGTCTCGACGAGAAGGTGGCTCCCTACATGCAACCGCTGTACGACGCCATCTCCCTCATCAAGGGACGCCGTGAGAAGCCGGAAGACGCCATCAAGAAGATGCCGGTGCTTACCGAGAAGGAGAAGCGTGCCAAGAAGAAGTACAAGAAGAACGCCGAGGAGGTGTTCTCCAACGGTGACTTCTATTCCAAGGTACAGGTGTGTCCCCTTGCCTTCATCCGTGGATCCACGCTGGCCAAGTCCTTTATCGTGTGCGACGAGTTCCAGAATACCACTGTCGCGCAGATGAAGATGATGCTGACACGCTTGGGAAAGGATTCCAAGATGATTATTTGTGGCGACCCGAACCAGACTGACCTTCCGGCAAACGTGTTCTCGGGGTTCGTCCATGCGCAGAAACTGCTGAAGGGTGTTCCGCGCGTAGGATTCGTGTCTCTTGGCGTTGACGACATCGTCCGTCACAAGCTAATCAAGGAGATCATCCTCCGCTACGAGGTGCCCGGATACAAGCCGAACACCAGTATCGACGAGGCCGATTTCTGCAAGGTTCCCTCACATACGTGGGAGCGAGACCAAGAGGGTTACGACTTCGAGAACGATGTCGAGGACGAGGATGACGGTGTCTGCAAGTCGTGCGGTGGAACCGGATACGACGAGGACGGCGAGATCTGCAAGTTCTGCAAGGGCACCGGCGAGGAACCGATAGACTAGGACAGTTTAATCTCTTTAAGGAAATTAATAATCCACTGTCGCACTTCTAGTACTCCGCCGAACACGGAATAATTGTAGTAGCGGCACAGCACGCGTCCTGCGAATTGCGAGAACGGTACATGGTCGTGGAATTGCTCAGTGACTACTTTGGGGTCTACAAGCACCAGCTTTAGTGGTGACTTGTCAAAATGTACATTCGTGATGTGGTTCTCGATACGTGTCTTGTAGTGCGCCGCGTAGCGTAGTTTCTCGAAGGGCATCCGAAGCGAAACTGAGCAAAATGAATAGCACATTTTGTTTTCTGATGTGTCCTTGATGGCGATGTAGTACTCTACAGTCATCTTACCGATAATGCGGAGCGGTGTCGGGTCGGTGTACGCGGTGAAGAGGATGCGTATAGTGCGTACGCATCCGGCGATTGTAAGCCCTATTGCCAGCAATGGAAGAAGGATTCTCCGCATGGAAGAAAATATAGCAAATCGCCCTAGAATCTGCTAGTAACCGGGTGCCCGTTGGCCAAGTTGATGGCCGATACCGCCGAAGCGATGTCCTGCGTGGCGTCGTATGCGCTGAGGAACGTGCTCGCGTTGGACTGGAGCCAGTCGCGGTTTGCCGGATAGAGGCGCTTAGCCTGGTCCGGACGCCATCCGCGTGTTGCCGCGATGTACTCGTGCGCCTCGCGACAGAGACTCTCCGGAATGGAGATAGACTCTGTAACAATTGGTGCTTCGACATTACTCGGTGTTTCGCTAGGTTCATACCATCGTAACGTTTTGCCGAGTTTTACAAGTCCGTAGTCTCCAGTTAATGACTGGTTGAATTGTTTCTTATATTCATCCATTAAGGTGTTAAGCTGTTTTTGAATTCGTTTAGATTGTGTGCCTAAATCCGTAGCACGTTGGCATGCGTGTACATATTTCCATTTAGCTTCTGGCTTAGATATATTCTGGTCAGTACTGTCTTCCGGCGCATTAATTATATTCTTATATTGTCCTATTTGATCTGTTATCTCAGTGATTATATCTCGTGTTTTTTGTAAACGTTCCTTTAATTTAACGTATAACTCAATATACTTATACGGATTGGCTTCTGTTGGTTTATGTAGTCCACCTGATTGGTGATGATAAATGATTTCTTTAATATTATCAGGTAGTTGTGTTGGATTTGGATTGTCCATTAGATATTTATACAATGTTGCTATTTGTGGCTGCTCAATCATGTAAAATGTTTTTATGCCGAATCGCATGCCTTTGCGCGGAGGATAATTAGCATACGATGAGACAAGTAATAGTATGTTGTCATCAGTACATTTTATACAAGCCAAGTAGCGTTTCTTTTGATACAAAATAGGAACAATATCAAGCTGCGTATGATTTACTCGTGCATCATTGATTATGAGTTCGGCTTTTTCATGACTGTTTTTGAATTTTGTATTATTCTGTATAGAATATCGTTTGCTTCCAGTAAGCGCATGTGGATTTATATTACCGCGTTGAATAGCGTCATTAAACATAGATGCAACAGTAGGACGGTGTTGTGCTGGGATTACAATATCAGACGGTTCCATCGCCGATTCATATAACGCATACAAATCCAATACTGCGGTCTGTATTGGTCCGGCTTGCACGTTTTCGAGAAGATATTGATAGAATTCACTCATGGTAACCCCAGTTATTATCTATTCCAACGGCGATCTTCGCAGTCCGGGCATACGACACTTCCACCACGGAAACTACCGATACCGCACGGCTTGCCGCATATCATGCATGTGCAGGAGTTTTCGTTGCCGGAATTGACTGGACCAAACTCTTCATCATATTTATCATCGTCATCGTCAGTAGATTCAGTCACGGTGGGTTTTGCCGCATTTTCGAATTGATTAATTCTCTTCATCATCGTATTATAAATTTCGCTGCCTTCTTCTTGTGTGATGCGCTTTCCCCGTATGAGCTTGTTGATAATCAGTCCGATTTTGTCGTTATCAAGTTCGGTGATGTTGTTTTGATTGAGATAATCTGCGAATATCTGCATCGGCACGTCTACGGCTTCCATTACCGGATGGCAAGCCTTGTATAGTGACGTGATTGCTTCAGCAAGGGCATGCATGCCGGCCTTCTCGCAGATTGACTTTACGGCGGACGTAAAGCCGACAGAATCCATTGCAAATTGTCTTGGGTCATCGTCTAATATACGCATATATGGTGTATTATTAGCCGATTTGGCTTGGATTGCTGTTTCAACAAAGCGTTTAAACGCATTTAGTGCTAGTAGTTTTATTTGTTCTTTAGGTGTGTCGTCTGTAGTAGATACAACGATCTCTGCATATACATAAGGTTTGTTATGCAAAGAATAATACCAATCAGTTGGGTCGTCATATACACCACGCAAATCTTCAATACGAATATGTGGATTATCACTAAGAATATATTTGTAGTTATCGTTACATTTCGAACTGAAATATGTACCTATATCATCTAATAGGTCACAGTTATCGGAATACGTATAGATATATACTCGCGCATTGTCATTGGGGTATCTTGATGATACTGTTGCCGTATATTGAAAACTAGCGTCGGCTATTGATTCGGTAAGTATGTGTTGACTTGTATTATTTTGAATAGTCCGCATGTCGCATTGGAAGTCAATGTCGCCGATGTCGCCGTTCATCATGTCATAGTGGTCCATCATGGCTCTGTCAATGTATTTACCATATTCTTGCTCTTGGTCAACCGGCGGATTGTTCATCAAGTCGGCCAATTCATTTTGAAGGGTTTCCAGCGACGTAATGTCTTCGACAAGACCGTTGTTGCGTGGATTGGCGGTCTTCAGCCAAATCTTTGCTTCGTATGGCGGTTCAACCCACACGCAGATTGTCTTATCCGGTACCATTTTGTCTTCAAACGGAACACAGTCAAAGACCGGACGGCTCTGATTGCCGTCATACCATGTGTTGATGATTTCAAGTCCAAGCGAATGAATTAGTTCTTGGACGTTTTCTGCGGTAAGGTTGGACATAATATTCTCGTATACGGTATTCTGTTCACAGTTTATAAGAAAGGCCACCGTCCGGTGGCCTTGTTTCGTATTGTTATGGAGATTCACCTTAGTCCGCTTCTGAACCGGTTGTCGCAGTGGATTCGATAGGCGTCCGGAGCGTTCATTCCGACCTTCTCCCAGTCGCCGGACTTGAGCAGTGTCTTCAGGGTGCTGTTCATGTTCCTGGTGCTGGACTCCACGATCGCCGTGGCGAACTCGTTCCTCGTGCTGGTCTCGGAAACTACGCAGCATCCGTTGATGACCGGCACGAACATCCTGACCTGTTCCTGTCTGTACACCTTGTCGAACGCGTGCAAGTTCAGTATGATCTTGGAACGGTGGATGTAGTGCTCCAGCAACTTACCGCTGATGCCGGTAGCGAGTACCGTCACAGCGTGGTGCTGGCTCATGCCCATCCAGCTCTGGAGAATCTTCAGCCGACGGTCGGTAGGGGCGCCGTAGAACAGCACGTCTATGTCCTTCGAGCCGTTGTAGACGGAGGTGTACTTCAGAGCCTCGCAGTACTCCATAGGCACGTAGCTTGCGCGGATGCCGTTGGCGTAGAGGAAGTTGAGGTTCTCCGTGTCGTAGTCCCATACCTCGTCTGCTGCGCGTAGCCAAGCGAGCGTCTTGTTGTTGAGCCACGGACTGCCCTTGAAGAGCTGTTCCAGGTTGTACACGACCATACGCATGCCCATGTGCTGCTGGCGGAACTGCTCCGGCATCAGCATTGACACGTTGGAGCCGAGCACGACCACGGTATTCTCCATACCGGGCATGGTGGCGTACCGTGCCTTGAGCATGGCCTCCACCTCGGCGAAAACGAACGGGTTGTAGTTTTCAACGGTAAACATCTTTATTCCTGTATGTCGGATAGGTCAATGGAAATCTTGGACTTGACAACATCGCCGGTAGTGATGAAGATGCTGGACTCAGCCGGATAGAAGGCGTGGAGCACGGTAGCGGCGAAGTCATCCGGACCGACGATGCTCGGGTTGATGTACACCTTCGTCATGCGTCCGTCTTCACGAGAGTCAACCGCGCCCTCGGCGCCGGTGTGCCAGTGTCCCATGATGGCCACGTCGGCGTGGTTACGGCGGAGGTCGTTGCCGATGTTGCGCAAAACCGTGTTGATTGCGCCGGCAGCGGCGGTGGAGCCCTTGTAGCGGTCGCCGTGTTCCAGCATCCACCGCTGGTTACCGACGGTGGTCACCAGGAACGGGGCCTCGTCGTCAAACTCGACCGTGATGTTCTTGGCCTCGGCTTCGCAACGATCCTTGATAGTGCTGTAGATGATATGCTCGTAGTTGTCCATAGAGCGGTTCTTGCTCTGGAGCTTCTTGCCGGTACGTGAATGGTTACCCACGACACAGGACACCTTTACTCGCTTGAACAGCTTGGCGTACTGGAGAATCATGCCGATCAGTAGAGAATTGAGCATGCTGACGCACTTCGGCGCCGTGTAGGAGTTGGACTCGCGGAGTTCGTCATGGATTTCGCCGGAGATCATGTCGCCTAGCAATAGAATGTGCAAGTCGTCGCATCCCTCGGTAGTGGCGTAGCGGTAGGTTTCAGAGAAAAGCTTGGCCAGACGGTGGGCGGCAATGTCAGGATTGTACTTGTTGAATCCGTAGGTGACGTTCGGCTGGACGACCTCGCCGAAGTGGAGGTCGGATATAGGCATGACGCAGTGGTTCTTGCCGGACTTCTTTCCGGAGTTCACCAGCTTGATGTTGAACACTGCCGGCTTGACCTGGGAGGCAGCCGTAGCCATGCGGTTGACCTTCTGCTTGCCGATGAAGGCTTCCTGGCGGAGTCTGCGGAGTTCGCGCTCGCGCTTCTTCATCTCGAACTTGAAGCGTTCTGCCGCGCCGACGGTCTCGTCCTCCGTGTAGTCGTACATCGGGCGTTCCTCTACAACTTCTGCATCCGGCTCGTCGTCCGGGGAGAGCCTGTCCTTCGGGTTCTTCGGAGGGGCTATGGTATCCTTGGTGGAAACCTTGCTCGTGATGAACTGGAGCGTGGCCTCGATATTCTCCTTGAACTTGGACGGCTTGGTGCTCGGGGCGAGCCAGCCGGCCTCGATGAGTTCCTCGCAGTAGGGTTCTACCTTGGAGGGGTCGAGATTGAAGTGCTTGAGGAGGTTCGCGATTCCAAGGTTCTTGCCGAACTGCTTGGCCTCTGGACATGTGGGACGCCCGATTACGTGGGCGATCTGCTTGGAAGATTTTGCCATTTTGAAGGTCAATCCTGTATATGTACTCGGTAAATTACTCCATTTACCGCAAGATGTTGTGTGTGAAGATAAAAAAAGAAAGTTTGAATTGCAAATAAAACCACAACTTGCTATATTTTCACTAATTCAAGACAAGGTTCTACCATGAGTACAGAGAATAACAACAAGGGATGCACTTGCACCATACCCATCATTGGCATGACTATTGCTGTATGCATGTCGTGGATATTCAACCATTCCGTGTGGTGGTGCATCCTCCACGGACTCCTTAGCTGGTTCTATGTAGCCTACAAGACCATCTGGTACGTGGTCACTCACTATTAAAAAAGGATTTTTTACATGATAAAGACGTACGGAGAGTATCTCGCCCTTTGCGACGACCTCAAGGAACTGGCCAAGGCTTACGACAACGGCGACTCCATGGTTCCGGACGACGTGTACGACGCGAAGTACCGCGAGCTCAAGGCTTTTGAAATCAAGAACCCGGACCTGGCGCTTGACGATTCTCCTACCAAGAAGGTATATGGCGCACCTACAGACGGCTTCCGCAAGGTGGAGCACAAGGTTCCCATGATTTCCATTACCAACGCCAACGGCATCGACGAGGCGGTGGCGTGGGTCAAGTCGGTCAAGGAGCAGTACGGCGTGAAGGCCGTCGAGATAGAGTACAAGCTAGACGGCGCCGGCCTAGCCCTCATCTACAAGGACGGAACACTCATTGACGCCGTTACACGTGGCCAGAACAACATAGGCGACTCCGTGGCCGAGAACGCTGTCCGTATCGCTGGCGTTCAGGACACTATCAAGCGCAAGGGCGACGTGGAAATCCGTGGCGAGGTTCTCTGGTTCTACGATGACTTTGACGCCTTCAACGAGCAACTGGAGGCCGACGGCAAGAAGGCGATATCCAACCCGCGTAACGGTGCCGCCGCGTCATTGAAGCTCAAGAACCCCAAGGAAGTCGAACAGCGCAAGCTGACCTTCGTTTCCTATATCGTGGCGCAGGGCTCCGAGAGCGACACACAGACTGGCGACGTGGAGTACTTGGAGTCCGAGGGATTCAAGGTTCCTACCCACATGACCATAGATATATCAGGTCCGGACGGTCTGGAACGGTTCCGCCAGGAGGCGGAAGGTCTCCGCAATTTCCGTTTCAACATGCCGTATGCTATTGACGGCGTCGTCATCAAGGTGGACGACAAGTCGATCCACGACGAGATGGGCTACACTAGCAAGGCTCCCAACTTCTACAAGGCGTACAAGTTCCCTCCCGAGGAGAAGGATACCGAGTTGCTGGACATAGAGAATTCCATCGGTCGTTCCGGCGCCATTACCCCGGTCGCCGTAGTTGCTCCTGTCAAACTGGCGATGACTACGGTACAGCGTTGTTCACTGCATAACTGGGACTTGGTGGAGTATCTCGGTCTGTTCAAGGGATGCCACGTGACTATCCGCAAGGCAGGCGAGATTATCCCAGAACTGGTGAAGTGTGTGGAGACCGGGCTGTCCAAGGATGACTACGACATCATTGACGCGAAGCACGGCAAGGTGGAGAAGTACACCGACCGTATGGCTTCCAAGCGTCTTGTACTGAACAAGGAGTTCTACACGAGGCCGGAAGTATGCCCGTTCTGCGGTGCGCAGATGAAGAACGCCACTAACGAGGCCGGCGATGAACTGGTCGCGTGGGTGTGCGACAATCCGGAATGTACCGCGCAGATGGTGGAGAAGCTCTGCCATTTCGTCGCCAGGAACGTAATGAACATCCGTGGCATGGGCGAGGCCATGGTACAGCAGTTGTACGAGGCCAAGAAGATTGGAACCTATGACGACATCTACCGCCTTACCGCCAAGGACTTGGAGGAGGCTTGTGGCTGTCGCGAGAAGATGTCCAAGAAGATTCTGGACGAGATTGAGAAGTCCAAGGGCAACTATCTGCACCAGTGGATTGAGGGCTTCGGCATCACCGGCATCGGCCACACGGCATCGCCTGTAATAGCGGAATGCATCCGCAAGTGTGGTGGTATGGAACAGTTCTTCTGCAATCAGCAACTGGACGCGAAGCTGGCCGAGTTCTGCTCCGAGGCGCTGAAGGCCGGATTGACGCAGACACTGGCCGACAAGTTCGCCACGTTCGTCAAGAACCAGCAAGTCATGCTGACGAACCTCAAGATGTCCGGCGTGACGTTCCCGGTCAAAGAGAACGCTGTCAAGTCAGACAAGCTGGCCGGCAAGGTCTGCATCATGACCGGCGTGTTCGAGAAACTGGGAAGGGACGAGTTCAAGAATATGGTCGTGGAGAACGGCGGCACGATCTGCTCCGGCATCAGCAAGAAGACGAACATCGTGCTGATGGGCGACGGCGCAGGCCCGAAGAAGGTGCAGGCAATAGCCGACCTCCAGAAGGCCGGGTACCAGATAACCGTCTATACGCCGGACACTCTGGACAACTTCCTCAATCTGCTTGGCTAAACTGCGTGCGAAACAGCATTTAGTTGGCCGATGAATTCGATTGGAATACTTTGCTGGGTGATGGGCGGTCTGGGCGCGTTCGCGTTCGCCATCAACCTCCTCCCCCAGCTGATCAACGCGGTCAGGACGAAGAAGACCGGGCTCACATACGGGTTCTTCGTACTGGCTCTGGTAGGCAACATAGGTTCGTGCATGCTGGTGGCGTACACGAACTGGCAGACCGGGGTATGGCAGTGGCCACTGTACGGTAACTACTTCACGGCGACCACGCTGACCCTGATTCTGCTAGTATTGAGAATCAGGTACGGAAAATGACTGAAACTGAAAGGAAGGTTAGGGAAGCAGGGACACTGCTCTTCAAGGTGATCACCGGTTCGACGGCGTTCGGGCTTGCCACGCCCACGTCCGACGTGGACATGCGTGGCGTGTACGTGCTTCCGGCGCTCACGCGTTTCCGCAGCGACGCGCCGATGCAGATCGCCGACGAGACGAACGACGAGACCTACTGGGAACTGTCGAAGTTCCTCCACGAGCTGGCCAAGTCCAATCCCCAGGCACTGGAGATGCTCTACTCGCCGGACAGCTGTATCCTCGAAGGCAAGGAAGTCTTGGAGAAGCTCCGCCGTGAGACGAATTTTGTCACCAAGCATTGCGAGAAGCCGTTCGTCGAGTACGCGAAGGGGCAGATAGCCCGTGCCCGTGGCCTCAACAAGAAGGTGTCGAATCCCCAGTACGCGATAGCGCCGAAGGTATTGGATTACTGCTACGTGCCTACGAACAAGGGTGTCGCCGTTCCTGTCAAGGAATGGCTGAAGACGCACGAGAATGACGACTACGGCTCCGACCAGAAGTGGTACGCCCTAGCCGCGATGGACCATATAGATATGGGCTACGCCATCTATGGGCAGTCCAAGTTCGAGCGTGACATCCCTGACCTTGACGAGCACGAATGGCGCTGGGCGTACGGCATCGTGAAGAACGAGGAGACCAGTGGCGACATCCAACTCAATTCGATACCGAAAGGGAAGCACGTGCTGGGTTTCATGTTCTTCAACAGGAACGCGTATTCCAAGGCGTGCAAGGAGCATGCCGAGTACAAGGTGTGGGAAAAGAAGCGCAACCCGGAACGGTACGAGACCACTATCGCCCACGGCCAGGGCTATGATGCCAAGAACATGATGCACTGCATCCGTCTGCTGTTCACGGCACGCGACATCGCGGTCCGGAACACGGTCGTCGTCAACCGGTCGTCGGAACGCGATTTCCTACTGAGCATCAAGCGCGGCGAGTGGAAGTACGACGATGCGCTGAGTTACGCCGAGAAGCTGTGCGACGAGGTGCATACGCTGTTCGCCAATTCCACCTTGCCGGACACCGAGTACAGCAATGAATGGGTTGACGACTATATCGTCAAGTTCATCACCGACATGGAGACCGAGAACAAGTCTATTCGCCGTCGGATTTCTCGACTATGGCGACGACTTCTGCATAGGGATGCCTAGACTGGTACCAGTTGATCAGTCCAATCTGGTCGTCAATCGAGCTGAACACGTCTGGCGAGCAACCGGTTAGGTCGTGCCGCCTATCGTTGTATATGATTGCATAGTGGTGTACCATGCTCGTAGTTTAGTCGAGCGAGGTAGACAGTTTTTCCCGATAATGCTATATTTCCAGTAACTTCTATAATTATAATTATGGATAAGTGGAAAGTTACTGTCACGGTCGAGCAAGACGGCCAGGTTGTTGATGTCCTGTTTTACAAGGTCTACGCGAAAGACGAGGCCGAGGCCAGGAAGGAGATGGACTGGAGGCTGGAATTCCTCACGGATGTTCCCTACCGGATTGCCGAAGTCGTGAACACGAAGGGTTTAGTATATGGCGATTGACAATAGCGGTGCTATACGTGCGCTGATGCATTTCGAGATATCGGGCGACGTGTATTACATACAGGTCATGCAGCGTGGCAAGGACAAGGGCAACGACCGTGACCATGTCATCAAGGATTTCCATATCCACTCGCTTGACCAGTTTGACAAGGAATGGCCGTCCATCGTGGAGATGTGCGAGAAGTACAATGCGCGTGCGATGATACGCCTCAACCAGCGCAACACTATGGACGCCAATATCCGTACGGAGATTGAGTGTCTGATAGCCCAGCTGGAAATCAACCGTGCATTGAGGAAGATGATCCGTACGGGCAATACTAGCGCCGGTATCCCCAAGATTCTGTCGGCACACCGTCTGTACAGCAGTGCGCTCGGCAAGACGTGTACCGAGGATGCCTCCACGAAGAAGTGGATTATCGACATTGACCCGGAGATGGTCAATGCCGAGCATGCAGGCTTTGAGTCGCTGGATGCCATAGTCAATACGTTCTCCGATTTCATAGAGAAGGAATGCGCCGGTCGCATATATTGTACTCTTCCGTCCAAGCACGGAAAGCACTTGGTGACTTCCACGTTCCGCAAGGATACTTTCATGAACCACTTCGGTCGTCCGGAGAAGCAGCACGACTACATCATGGACGACGCGAATACCAACCTCTACATACCGGATTGCCTATGATTAAGGTTATGTTTCTTTTGATGGACGAGGTCGAGAAGGCCGCCACTAGCAAGTGGAAGAAGGCTATCAAGACCGCGAAGGCCGTCATGTATGGCGTCCTCATTGTCCGGATCGTCATTGCGCTCTATGTCAAGGTACACGAGGATAGCGAGTCCTATGTCAAGATTAAACTCTAGAATACCTGTTGAGAAGCCGGAGATTCCTTTTCCAGAAGGTGAGGTTACTGACACGCCGAAGAAGCGTGATAAGGACGACAGCAACGTTATTCAGAAGATAAAGGACGAGCTGAAGAAGCTACCTCCGTTCTGGATCGACCGCCCGACGATGCGCTCGTTACTGGCGAACATGTTCGCGTTCGAGGATATCAAGTTCCGCCTTAAAAAAGACGGTCTGAAGACTTTCGTCTATACGCTGTTTCCCTACAAGTCACGAGAATATGTCTACTCGCTGGACACCATAGTTTCCGTATTGGCGCCAGATACAAAGGCCAGCAACATGCTCCATACGCTCAGGAACGTTGTCTTGCTGGACTCGATGGTGGACGAGATTACCGGAAAGGTGGAACGCAGTGGCGACCTCGCCTGTCTTTCCGAACTCAATTCCGTAGTGCAGACGCTGAAGGACTTCCCCTACCGTCTATCCGACTATTACATCGAGCAGTCCTATGAGATGACGCTGACATACATGTTCCTGGTGGAGATTTCCAAGTATTCGGTGGGAACCGTGGTTGAGTTGAAATCCGACTGGTTTCGAGGAAAGGACGGTAATGCCAACGGACTGATACATTGCCGGATAGAATACAAGAACGGTTCTATTGAACGAGACCGTGCCGGTTATATAGTGCGAGGGACGCAGTCCCATATTCTAATCGTATGCGATATACCGGAGTATGGGTTAAAGATACTGGTTACAGGACCTACTTCTACTGACGTAAAGGACATTTCCATCCGTAGGATATATTCCAGTGGTGTTCGGCTGTACGGCTTGTTTGATTCGGAGGACGATGCTGCCAAGGGCACTAGTCTTGGATGGACAGGGGCACTGCCGTTCTCCATGGTGGACTTCAACGAGTTCGCTTGCGAGATATTCGGCAATAGCGTATCTACTCTGCCGCGCTGGATAATGAGGAAGAGGACTGCGTCCGACTTGTTTGACGAGAAGTCCGACGCGCTGGTGAAACGTATCATCAACGCTGACCGTATGGGATGCTCTCGTTCCTACGCGCTTGTGGGCATACCCGGTACAGGAAAGTCGTTCATCATGAACAAGGTGGCCAACGAGGTGAGCGACGCGGCGGTAATCATGCCGTATTTCCCGGAAGAGGGACTGACGGTAGATACTCGCATAGAGATACAGAACGTCATAGAGGCCATTTCCAACAAGCACATATTCATCTTGCTTGACGACTTCGACAAGTACCTTGCCGACGAGACTAGCAACGGTCGCACCAGTTCGCAACTCATACTGTTTTTTGACTTCTTGCACTCGCAGTGTCCTGGTGGAACCGGTAAGAACGGCGAGCCGCTGAAGACTTTCACTCTGATAGCCACGATGAACAACCCGACAATCCTGGCGAACGCGATCATCAAGCGTTCCGAGAGGTTCGACGAGGTTATAGACATCGGCCTTCCGGAGCCGTATATCTATGGCAAGCGTCTGAACATGCTGAAGGACGAGAAGGACCGTACTGACTTCACGTCGCTGAAGTTCCGCCTGGTTTACAAGTATATGAGGCGCAAGGTCATAACGCTTGCCGATGTCGGCAATATCTATGCCATCATGAAGACCCACCGCAACAAGGACTGTGTCAACTGTAAGTATGGTGTTCGCGACTTGTTGTATGCCGTGAAGTTCATCAAGAAGAACCGTACGTCCGCGTCTAAGGAATACGAAATCTAAACCTTATAAACTGCATGTGTATTCAACAAAGGAACTGCCATGCAGGATCAAAAGGTAAGGACTATTCTCAATCGCGTTCGCGGCATGTCCGTGGACGGAAAGTCGCCGGTCGACTACATCGACGGCGTACTTGATACGATTCCAAACGAAAATCTCACTGCGGAGAGCGCTTGCGCTTGCAAGAAGCCCCTTCTCGGTGCTAACTACGGTCCGGCTGACGCTAAGCCTTGCTTCTGAGCGAAGTCCAGTCGGCGCGAGCCTTTTCCAGAGCCAGGTCGAATTCCGACTTGGCTTCTTTCATGTAGTGTTCCAGGTGCTTTGCAAGTAGAGTCTTGGCTACCTTCTCGTAGCCGTCCTTGTAGTATACGGTGGCCACGTCGTCGTAGAAACCGTCTGAGTCCACCATCGTAGCGATGGCTTCCGGACACTCGGCGTACTCCTCGGACTGTATTCCTCGCAAGATGTCCCACCGGATCGAGTGTATGGCGTTACTGGGCGTCTCGTCGATGCCGACGAAGTGTTCCACGCCTTCCATGTCCTCGAATATGACGCATTTTCCACGGCTTGACGTGGCGACTTGCTTGACTATCATCGAATCCGGATGGCGTTCCGCGTGCTGTCCGGCTGTTGCATCCTCGTGGTAGATGAGGTTATGGTGTACCGCGCACAGCGGTATTGTAACCCTCTTTCCCAGACGGTTGCCCGCCTCTCTCAGGTGTATGTGATGATACTCTATGAGAGACCGGTTATCGGTCTCATAGTCGCATCCGGGGAAACAGCACTTGTACATGTCGCACGCTTTGCATTTTGATTTCTAATATACTATATTTCGGTTCATTATTCAAGTTGAGTGAAATAATGAGCAAGAAGAACTTGGTACTGGTTATAGGGCGTTCCGGTTCCGGCAAGGACACTCTGGTACGTCACGCGAAGTCTGAACTGGGCAATACCTACAAGATAGTTTCAGTACCTTCATATACAGACCGTCCGATGCGTCCTACGGAAACCGACGGCGTCGAGCATACGTTCCTTACAAGTGAACAGTTTGACGACTTGCTGAAACGCGAGACCGTGTTCGCTTACACGAAGATAGGCGATACCGGCTATCGCTACTGCTCTACCGTGGAGATGCTGGAGCGTCTTGACGGTGACACCATCTTCTATGTCATTGACCCTAACGGTTACGAGTACTGCTCCTCGTTCAAGGACCGGTTCAACATGAAGGTCGTCTACGTGAAGACTAGCGACGAGATCCGTCGCGAGCGTGCTAACTTGAGGAACGGTGACACTACCACATGGGACAAGAGGAGCGCCGACGAGGACAGCCAGTTCACTTGTTTCGAGGAGAGAAAGCAGTGGGATGCCTTGGTCTGCAATGACGGTGAACTGCCGGTCGCCGAGCACGAGTTCGTGTGCGCCGTAAACAAGTTGCTACAAGGAGTCTAGTATGGCGACAACAAAGACGGTTACTGTGGAAAAGTATTATGCGAAGTTTCCCGCCAGTGCGAACCATGACGACCATT
>Ga0310691_10003586_pt1 | contig 18431 bp, 11 predicted proteins | sample 176DNAGHGlowgp2_FD_203887 | JGI IMG/M metagenome (GOLD analysis project Ga0310691, IMG submission 203887) | Sheep rumen microbial communities from Palmerston North, Manawatu-Wanganui, New Zealand - 1766 DNA GHGlow gp2 (v2) (version 2) | ecosystem: Host-associated > Mammals > Digestive system >...
GTCAATGACGAGCACCTTACCTTTTTTCCCTTCCATCTTTGTTTGTTTTTTTTCCGACGGCAAAGATAAAGAAAAAAATACATATAGCTTCGACTTTCCAACGCAAAAACATCTCTATCCTTCCAAACGCCTCGCTTTTGTGCGCATTCGCACGGTTTTGTGCAATAACGCACACTTTATATCATAAAATCTTGAAGCATTTTTCCCTAATGTGTGAAAACGAGAGTTTGCTAACTCTACAATGCAACAGCCTATGAGCCAGTTGCGGAGAGTGGCCATCTGACTGACCGCTTATAATGGATACAACAAGACCATGATGCAGCCAAATTCACTCCAGAATAGATGTTGTTGCCAAACTATGCCCCCTGTGCCCCTTTACGTATTAAACGACTGGTTATCTTGCTGTTACGAGGGGGCACACTTGCCAAAAACTGTACCCCAACTATACCCTAAGTGTACCCCCTTTTTCCTCTTGGCACTCCTTTCCACCAACGGTGGTGCCCGTTTTCTTGGGGGACATTGCCTACTTTCGGGTACTTTACAGCCTGTTCCGAGGGTTGGATTGACGTACCTTTCGACCGTTCGCCTATACCCAAACAACCGTTCGCCTATACTCAAACGACCGATCGCCTATACTCAAATTCAAACGCCTTTCAGAATGAGGGGCAGGGTTGGGGCACGGCGGGGGTAGGGTTTGATAAACACTGCCCCCTAATAACCATTTGATAAACAACATGATAAGTCAAAAAGGGGCATAGGGGCAGAGTTTTATTCAATCCATGTCACAGAACAAAAGTAGAGACACCTTCACGATATATACAAATATCTTTTTGCCATTCTGCTTTTCTGCTTACACACGGTAAACTTATGTTCAACAGCCTTAAACTTATATTCGTCGCCTTTAAATACAAAACAGACTTTCAAAAATTGTCTGTATCAGGTTCATTGGCTATGATGAAAATGTCTCATTTTGTTGGATATTTGTTGAAAAGAGAGAAAAAAACAGGCATGAAGCATTGAGAATCGAGAATATTTTGTAAATTTGTGCCAAATTTATGACTACAGGTATGAAAAAGATTACATTTCTATTTCTGGCTCTGGCCTTTGCGGGGCTCGCAAAGGCAGAAGACGGCCACCAGTTATGGCTGAGATATGCCAAAGTGCAAAAGGCACAAGTGACGGGGCCTGAATGCCTCGCTGCAGAAGAGTTGCGCAACTACTACCCTGGGGAGAAGGCAACGCTGAAGACCGACCCCACGATGGCTGATGACGCCTACCGGATAGACGGGAGCACCATCACCGCCAAGAACGAGATGGGGCTGCTCTATGGTGCCTATGCCCTGCTGAGGGGTGAGAAGGGCTACTCAGCTCCGTTCTGGAAACTGCGCATTCTGAACCACTGGGACAACCTGGATGCATCGATTGAGCGCGGCTATGCCGGACTCAGCATCTTCTGGGCTCTGGAAGACCCGAAGACCAGACGCAATCCCGACCAGTGGCAGCCTAAGCCCATCAACATGGCGCTCATCAAGGAATATGGTCGTGCCAACGCCTCTATCGGTATCAACGGCACCGTGCTCAACAATGTGAATGCCTCGCCGAAGATGCTCTCTGCCCTTTACCTCAACCGAGTGAAGGAGATAGCCGACATCCTCAGGCCCTACGGCATTAAGGTCTATCTGTCTGTCAACTTCGCCTCGCCGATGTCGATTCCTGCCAAAGGATTCAACGGAGGCAAACCCGTGAAGACGGCAGACCCGCTGAACCCGCAGGTCAAGGCATGGTGGAAGGCCAAGGCCAAGGAAATCTACACCCTGATTCCCGACTTCGGCGGATTCCTGGTGAAGGCCAATTCCGAGGGGCAGCCAGGTCCCTTTGACTATCAGCGCACACATGCCGACGGTGCCAACACGCTGGCTGATGCCGTGAAGCCTTATGGGGGTATCGTCATGTGGCGGAGCTTTGTGTATGGGGCTGCCCATAAGGGTGAGGATCGCGTGAAGCAGGCCGTATCAGAATTCAAGGACCTCGACGGGAAGTTTCGCGACAACGTAATCCTCCAGTCGAAGAACGGGCCGCTGGACTTCCAGCCTCGCGAACCATACGCTCCCATCTTCGACCATATGCGGAAGACCAATCAGATGGCAGAGTTGCAGATTACACAGGAGTATCTCGGACAGTCGCGCCATCTGGTGTATCTGGCTCCGATGTGGCGGGAGTTCTTCGGATTCGTGGAGCCATCACGACTGGTGGGCATCGCTGGCGTGTCGAACATCGGCCTCGACAAAAACTGGTGCGGCCACCATTTCTCGCAGGCCAACTGGTATGCCTTCGGGCGTCTGGCCTGGAACCCCAACCTTACCAGTGAGGCCATCGCAGAGGAATGGCTCTCTGCCACCTTTGATAATCACACCCCGCAGTTCTCAGCCCAAAGGCCCCAGCTTCTCAGCATGATGCTCCGCAGCCGTGAGGCCTGTGTGGACTATATGATGCCCATCGGACTGCACCATATCTTTGCTTTCGATCAGCACTACGGCCCGGAGCCAGATGGCTTTATCGCCCGCTATCCGCTGGAGTGGTGCCCCGTTTACTATCACAAGGCAGACTCCTCAGGCATTGGCTTCGACCGCACCCACACCGGTTCTGATGCCACTTCACAATACCGGGAGCCCTACTGCTCGCTCTATGACGACATCAACACCTGTCCGGAGCGGTACCTGCTCTGGTTCCATCATGTGCCCTGGTCCTACAGGCTGAAGAGCGGACGTACTGTGTATGAGGAGATGGAATACCGCTATGGCCGAGGCGTGAAGGAGGTGGAGGACTTCATCCGCATCTGGAATGATGCCAAGCCCGTCATTGATGAACAGCGATGGAAGGAAACCGATGCGCGCATGCAGCATCAGCTGGAGAATGCCAAGAAATGGCAGAAGGTTTGCCTCGACTATTTCGGTTCCTTCGTCAAAAAATAAAGAAGAATCATCAAACCGTAATTTCTCCTGAACCCAAGCAACGGTGATGGCGCTCGTCGTAGACGACACAAAACTGTCCCGGCGCTACACCGTGTATCTTCTCCTTGGAATGGACCACAAAGGTATAGTCGCCCGTCCACTCCAGCGTTGCAGGATGATACTCTGGCGTATGGCGAATCTTAAATGTGGCCTCACAAATGGGGTCACATTTTGTGAGGAAATGAAAATCGTGAACGGGGAAGTCCTGCTTATAGGCTGTCTCTGGGTCATAGCCGTGAGAGACATAGAGGATATTCCGGACTACATCTTTCTTCACGACAAACCAGGGGCCTCCCCCAAAGCCCATGCCCTTGCGCTGACCAATAGTGTGAAACCAAAGACCCTTGTGCGCTCCGATGCGCTTGCCCGTTTCCAGTTCTATCACATCGCCCGGCTGCTCACCCAGATAGCGACGGATATAGTCGTTATAGCTGATTTTGCCTAAGAAGCAGATGCCCTGCGAGTCCTTGCGCCGGGCATTCACCAGATGCTCACGTTCCGCAATCTGGCGCACCTCATCCTTCACATAATGACCGATGGGGAAAAGAGCCTTCTTAAGCTGCCAGTCATAAATCTGCGCCAGGAAATCAGTCTGGTCCTTCACGGGGTCCGGACTCGTACAAAGCCACTTCCGCCCCTCTTCGTCAATCTCTGTCTGAGCATAATGGCCCGTGGCTATCAGGTCATAGTCGTGTCCCCGCTTCTCATCGAAGGCACCAAACTTTATCAGACGGTTGCACATCACATCGGGATTGGGCGTCAAGCCTGCACGCACTTTCTCCATCGTATAGGTCGCCACCTGATTCCAGTATTCCCGATGACAGTCAATCACCTCCAGTTTGCAGCCATACTTATACGCCACTGCTGTCGCCATCTCCAGATCTTCCTCGCTGGAGCAGTCCCACTCCATTCCTGAGCTTTGCCCGCCCATTCCCGACCTGCGGTTTTCATTCTCCTCAGGGCCAATCTTGATATAGAAACAGTCTGGATGAAGTCCGATACGAACCAGCTCATAGACGACGACACTGCTGTCGACACCGCCAGAGAGCAGTACGGCAATTCGCTTATCCTTCAAATTCTCGATGTCCATAGGCACATTGTTTTAAAAACGATATCCGAGAGCAGCGTATACGGCCCAATCCCTCATGATACCCGTATTATCATCGTTAGCATAGCGGAAGCGGTTGTGATAGCCGTAGGTGCGCAAGTAGAAACGATTCCAATTATAAGTCACGCAAAGGCGCGCATCGTAGTTCAAACCCAACTTACCTGTGCGGTCACGCTCAGTCTCAGTTACATAGATCTCATCATTGGCATCGGGATTCCAGTCAAGGATAGTGGCATACATCTTGTTGTAGAATGTCAGCATCGGCATAGCCATCACGCTGACAAGCCATCCCCTGGCAGGCACCCAGTTGTAAGCATAGCCTACCCCGACGCTGCCTTGTGAAAACTTGAGTTTGCTAAGTCCGTTGAGCCAGGCCTGCAAAAAGATGTTTGATTCACTATCCATATAGATGCTGGAGTGATAATACATCAGTCCGGCCACAAGCGATCCGGCAGAGATGCGCTGAATAAGCGACTGATCGTAGGCGGCAGCATAGGAGAAATGACGACCATTGAACATATAATAGCCATCAAGGAAGAGCGACCTGACACGTATAGGGTCATCAAGGTCATAAGTCATAGAGGTCATGTTCTCAAACCCCTCACCGTTGATAGAGAGCTCTGGCGAAGAGCTCCTATAGGAGCGTATGCGCAGGTTGATACCAAAGCTGCCTCCCATAGCACCGAAAGAAAGACTCGTGCCATAGCCCCCACGAAGTTCCTTGGAGAGTCCAAAGCCATAGCCTCTGTAACCTACCCAGGCACCGGCAGAGAGTGTCGGACTATTTTCTGTCATAACACCCCAGGTGCTCTTCACCCCGTTTTCAACCCAGTCAGCCTCCATGTCGAGTTTTGACTTGCTCAGATCTGTGCGCAGTTCCACCGCCCATTGCTGTCTGGGCTGCTCGATATAGCGACGGTCAACGGTAGCGACAGCCGAGGAGTCGATGAGCGTCTTCACCCAATAGAGCGGTCTCAACAACAGCGGTTTCTGCCTGGCTGAGGCAGAAGCCATAGAGAACAAGTTGCCGGGCTTCTCTTCCGCAGCCAAAGCCGGACTCACAAGTTTGACGGAAAGATCCTGCGCCATCGCCGACAGGGGGGCCAGCAGCAAGAACCAAGACAATATCCTTATTTTCATCATGCCACTCAAACGAACCTGAAATTACAAATGCTTCTTGGGGAAGAGAGACTCCCACCACGAGGGATCATCCTTGAGCCACTTCTGGAACCACGCCATCTGAGCACCCAGCCATTTCACCTTGCGCCCGTAGTCGAGCACATGGTGATTCTCACCGGCAATCTCCACAAGGGCCACCTCACGGCCCAAGAGTTTCAAAGCAGTAAACATCTGCAGGCTCTCAATGATGGGGACGTTGGTGTCAACCGTTCCATGCAACAGCAACAGGGGCGTGTGGATCTTGTCGGCATTGAAAAGCGGCGACTGGTCGACATACAGTTCACGATGACTCCAGGGATAGCTGTTAGCCATCGACACCTCGCTATAGTTATAGCCCCAATAGCCCTCACCCCAGTAGCTGGTATGATTGGCGATACCTGCATGAGACACAGCCGCAGCAAAGATATCGGTCTGCGTCTGCAGATACATGGTCATAAAGCCACCATAGCTGGCCCCCATGCAGCCCACTTTCTTAGCATCGATGAAAGGATGCTCGGCGCAAATCCGCCTGACACCCTCAATGATATCCTCCGCAGGCCCGCGTCCGGCAGTGTTCACATGGCGGGAGCCCCACTCCTGGCCGAAGCCAGAGGCACCACTGGGCTGAAGGATATAAGCCACGTAGCCCAGTGAGGCCCAATAATGACCGGAGTAGACACCATCAAAGTAACGACTCACAGGCGAGCAACCACCATAATAGTAGACTATCATCGGGTATTTCTTCGTTGGGTCAAAATCCTGAGGCAGATACATACGACCGTAGACCGTTTCTCCCTTCGCATTCTGATAGTTCCAGTCCTCACACCTGGCCGTTTCTATGTCACCCATCTGCGTCCTGCCGTCATACAGACACTGTTGTTTCATCGCAGCCTTGCCTTTGGCAGTATAGGCCACAAAGACTGAACTGTAGGAAGAAGTAAAACCACTGACATAACCCACCACATTAGCATGTGACGCAACACTCATCCTACTGACGTTATCGCCTGCATGATCCAGTTGCACGATCTGGCCATTGGCAGGATTCAACTGATAAAGTCTTACATAGTCACGATCCTCAGCGGTAAAATAGACCATGCCGTCACCCCAAGCCCAGTCGATGGTCTGAACCGAGGGATTAAAATCCCTGGTGAGTGGTGACACTTGCTTGGTGACCATGTCATAGAGATACAGCTGATAGTCATACATATTAGGCGTCACCTGTTCAGGTAGCGTGCAACCGATACGACGGAAGGCCTCCGGCGAACCTTTGAAAAGGATCTGTCTGCCATCTGGTGAGAAGGCAGCATCGGCTATAAAGCCCTGTCCGACAAAGATGGTGTCGGCACGGAAGGTCTCGGCATCCACCACCAACACGTCCATCACCTCTGTAGGACGCTTTGCCAGTCGTGAGTAGGAATTACCCACCAGCAGTTTGTGACCATCCTGCGAGATATCCATCAGGAAGTTCTGCCGGTGTCCGAACGTGATACGGCGGGTCATGCCTGTGGCCACATCATAGCGAGCCAGATAGTTACGGTTGCGCCAGCCGGGCTGACGATCGTCCATCTCTACCACTTCAAACATATCCTTATCCTCCTGAGGGCCTTTCTCCTCAATGGTCATCACCAGATAGTCCTCAGCAGGAGCTACCCTATAGCTGCCTTCAGGCAAGCCTGTGATCCAACGGGTACGCTTCCCCTCAGGGGTCACCTGATAGAGCGTGCGTCTGTTGGCCTCACGTTCCTCTTCTATCCAGGCATTGGTCTTAGGCAACCAACGGGCCTGTCGCTGTGGCTGCATCACGATACGTCCCGTTTTGGTTTCCCTCAGTTCATAACGCCAGCGGTTGCTGCCGCCACGCTCAGTGGTCTGATAAGCCAGACAGGTCCACTGGCCATCGGGCGAGACAGAGACATCCCTCACACGCTGGCCGTCGAGGATGTCATGCACCATGAAAGGATGGCGGCTGTCGAGTGTATAGTTGACGGTCGTCGGAGCATCGATCACCACGCGAATGGAGTCTGTATCCTTCGGCTCAGCCAAGTATTGTATGGTCAGCGTATGGTGCTCAGGAGAGAGCTTCAGTTCCGGTGAAGCAGGTTCCCCATCTACGAAGAGCTTGTAATGCTTAGGCCCTTTCACTTCTATCCTGCCTTTCAGGAAATCACGGTTGTTCACATAGAACGAGAGTAGCCCCACGCTTTTAGTGTCGTCCAGCGAAGGCAGTACCAGTCCCTCAAATCGCCCTGTAACAGGTGATGTCAGAGAGATATTACTCATCAGCGACCCCTCGTCAAACTTCTGTCCTTTCACATCTACGGTATCGAAACTCAACGGGGCACTCACGGCATAGGGGCCAGACTGGTTGAACGCCCTGATTTCTGTTTTCACCTGTGCTGTGGCAGTCAGCGATGCAGCCAGCAATGCTGGCACCATTATATTCTTCATATCAGCAATTTTCATGCAAAGATACGAAGAAGAAACGAATACTCCAAATATTTATGCCACAAATTTTCGCCCAGACAGGTCAACGACGACGGCCGCCGCCACCACGGTTGCCTCCACCTCCACCGCGATTACCACCGCCGCCATCATTATTACCCCACTTCTTGTCGTAACGACCTTCTGTGTCAATCTTACCCCCGAACATGTTCAGACGGTAGCGCACATGGAGCATGGCATAGGAGTTGATACTGTTGAAGCGTGACTCGCCCCGGCCGTTGGCATTCACCCAACTGCTGAAATTGGACTGCTGGCTCAGGAGATCATAGAAATTAAGGGCCACGATGAGTGATTTGTTATTAAGGAAGCTCTTCGACACCTGACCATTCCAAATCAGTTCATTGGTATTCTGCGAGGGGTCATTGTAGCCTCGGCGTGAGTTCTCGTGGATGTTAGTTGAGATTTCGAAGTCGTAGGGCAGTCGTAAAAGCACCTGTCCGCCGTAGTTGAACTGCCAGAGATCCTGATCGGCTGTTGGTTGGAGTTCGTTACGGGAGTGTTGATAGTTACACCACCCATCGAGCGACACTTCGAGCCAGTCGTTGCGGTAGCTGGCGGTAAGTCTCTCGGTAAGGTTGGTTGAACGAGTATAGTTCTTCTGAGCATCACTTTTAGGCTCAGCATAATAGCTTACATAATTATTATATCTGATACGGGTATCCGTACCAACGTTGAAATGGGCTGCCGAGTCAAGGGCCGTGCTAAAGTTAAAGCCACCATTGATGTTCCAATTGCCGTTGATATTCTCTGGTCTCGAGATGCTTCCACCTGTTTCCGGGTTGTATCGAACGAGGTTTGAGATGGAGTTACGCGTGTTTTGGTAATTGGCGTAGACCACTATGCTCCGCTTATAGCGCTGGATGTAGTTGTTATAATAGACATTCAGCGAATTGGTGAACTGCGGTTTCAACCCCGGGTTACCCTGGGTGATATAGAGGGGGTTGGAGTCATCGGTGATATCGAGCAGCTGCGTGATATCGGGCTGACGGGTATCGCCACGATAGTGAAACCAGATATTCTGCTGGTCAGAGAACTTATAATGAAAGTCGAGCGTGGGTGCAATATTCGTCACGTTGCGGATGGTGTCGACATAAATGCCTCGATAGTCCTGAATATAATTGGAGTGTTGCGGCTGTACGAGAACACCAACATTGTAATCATACTTCTCCTCCCAGTAGCGCAGGGTGAGGCGAATATTGTGGGTGTAATTCTTGTACTCGGAGAATCGGCTCAGGCTCTTGTCGAGATAAGGGTCGAGTTTGTCTTTGCCGCCAAAGCTGCCAAGCCAGGGGTCCCACTCACGATAGACAGGCTGGATGCCTATGAAGGGATTCGTGTCAAGCCGGCTGAAGTCATAGGTCTGGCGGTCACTCTTATTCTGGTTATAGCGCAGTTCGTAGCTGGCCTGCAGGTGGGCACCTTTCCAAAGGGGCTCACTATAGCTGGCATTTATCACGTAACCACTATTGTCACTCGGGGTCAGGTTGTAGCGGGCGGTGAAATAGGTAGAGTCCTCACCTGCCAGGTTTTTCTTACGGTAGAGATGTACCTCATTGTTAGAGGCATTAAGATTCTCATTGTCACCCATACTGCCCTCAAAGCGCAGGGTGACATTTCGGCCTCTTGGATTCAGGCGGCGGTAGAGCTGAAGCATGCCCCAGAAGTTTTTGTTCTCCCCATAGGAGAGACTCGCCTGACGGTTACGGTTCACGGCGAGCTCCTTGGCGTGCATGGCGGCGATGGCATCATCAGCAAGCGGGTCTGTGACGTAGAGGTAGGGATCAGCATTATAGGTAGCCGAAAGTGATGTCTGAGTGCCATCGCTGGTGCCGGAACTACCATTTGCACGAATAAGGATGTTGGAGAGGGTATCAGGTTTCCACTCGAAGCGGAAATTGCCGTTCCAGTTATTATTTCGAGAGAGGCTCTTAGAGTTGCTGTTGGTGAAAGTACGGCTCGTCTCACTATAGAAATTCTCGCTGCTATTCTCATTAACGTTGTCACCCCCACGGTGGTTCCAACGAATACTGCCGTCAATCTTGAGCTTGGTACCGTCATCGTAGTTGAGGTTGGCACCCAACATCTTCCGGCTGTTCAGACCGCGACGGTTCCACCATCCAGCGTTCTCCTCCTTATTGTTGAAGTTGCCAGTCACCATGATGCGGGTGTTGTCGGTAAAACTGGAGCCCATACCGCGCGAGGCATAACGGTGCTGCGTACCTCCTGCAATGTCGAGGTTGGTCATATAGCCACGATTCATACCTTTCTTGATGGTGAAGTCGAGCACGGTTTCCTTGTTGCCATCCTCAATACCGGTAATACGAGCCTGATCGCTCTGCTGGTCATAGAACTTCACGTTCTGGATAATGGAAATGGGCAGATTCTTCAAGGCTGTCTCAGTATCGCCAAGCATAAACTCCTTACCGTCAATTAAAATTTTCTTCACCTCCTTACCGTTGACGGTGATATTACCATCTTCATCGACCTCAGCACCAGGCATACGTTTAATCAGTTCCTCGATAGCAGATCCCTCTGGCGTACGGTAAGCATCGGGATTAAACACGAGGGTATCCTTCTTCACGATGACTTGGGCTGCGCGTCCAGTGATGACAGCTTCTTTCAACATGACGCTCTCTGGCGACATGAGTAGTGTGCCGAGTTCCTGATTCTGGTTACGACGTAAAGTGACATCTCGCTGTATCGGCTGGAATCCCACCGAAGAGATCTTCAGGCGGAAAGTGCCATTGTTAGGGGCTTCGACGGAGAAGTTACCCCGATTATCACTCACAGTACCACCAACGAAAGTGCTGTCGGTGACAGTAAACAACTGTATGGTAGCCTGTGCCATAGGCTCACGGAACTCTGCATCGATAAGCTGACCGCTAATCGTGAGTCGACGAGGTTCGTCGTCGGACTGAGCCATCGCAACCGTCGCCATGAGAAAGAAGAAAAGTAATCCGAACAACCGAAATACTTTGACAATTCTGAGTACTCTAAATACTCCAAATTTTTGATATTGCATCTTTAATTCGGTTTTTACTTGGGTGATACAATGTTCTTCAGTGCAGAACCAAAGATAATATATTGTGTGTTACCAGCAATGGTACCCTCATTCTGTCCCCAGAGGAAAGGCCAATCGTCATAGTTTTCGAAGTGGTCAGGACGGCGGAACAGCAATCCCGGTGCCACATTGCCCGGAATAAAGGAGAAGTCAGCCCGGTTATTACCATAAAACACCTGCTTAGGACGAGTGGCACCCACTACTGCCACAAACGAATAATTATGATAGGGGTGGCATCCATAGATCCAGTTACTGACGCGATAGATATCCTCTTTGGCTATAAGGTCAGGAAAGTAGATGTGTGCATAGTTCACGGTGATGCCAAAATTCAGCACCGCATTCACCCCAGCCCAATTACCCAGACCTATGGGCACGCCGTAGGGATTCTGCGCATCAAATCCCTTAATATAGGCAGCATATTTCTCCACATATGGACGAAGCTTCTGTTTGTAATTCTCATCCATATAGGGCACAGCATCGAGAGCTGTCTGCATGGTATTGGAAACGTTACGGTCGAGCGCCACCCAGACCTGCTCAAGGAAACGGTCGCGATACGACTGTTCCTTCGTAGCAGCATAAAGCTGCAGGTTGGTGCCAAGGTCACTGCGATTATTACGACGACCTTGCTGCATGTTGTTGCGACGGCGGTTGTTCATCTGAGCATTGCCATCACCAATGCCTGTCAACCAATTGGCATCGGCCTCAGCCTGAGCATCGGCACGGGGACCACGACGTTGGTTCATCAGTTCGGTAGCTTCCTGCATCAGCCGTTTCGACTGTGTGAGGGCACGTTGGGCCAAATCGTCGTTATAGCCCTTCAACGCACGAGAGGCAGCAGCAAACATCGTGGCAGCCTGGAAATCCAGACTTGGGTTACGCGTGGTGAAAGCCCACATGTCATCGGGTGTACCGCTGCGCTTACCATCAGCAGAAACCTCATAGGGTTTCAGCGATGGATCATAGTGCAAACCATCAGTGATGCTGGCCGCATCACCAAGATGATGGTAGTTGTCAAGAACACTGTTGGAAAGCGTTGAGGCCATATGGCCTATCTGTTCTGCCTGTGCCACGAGGTTAAGAGTGCCATGCTCAATGAACTGCAGAATGTCGGGCACGCCATCAGGACGATGGAGTTCGACATAGCGCTGTTGCTGAGAAACGAAAGTCTCATCACGCAAAGGCTTAAAGACTTCCCAAGTACGGATGAAGTTCTGCACCACATTGATATTAGAACCCGTCTCAATGTCGAAGTCGCCTGCATCAAAGAACCCTCCAACATTTAATCCCGGAATCAGTTCGAGTGGTTTATACTTTGTATCGGTTGTAGGGCCTTGACGATGCAAGTCGAAATGGTCACTCTCCGGGGCTTGCAGATAGCCTTCTTTAAAAGGCTCCCCATGCCAAGTACGATAACCTTCCGTCACATACATGTGGTTCATGTGGATAGGCACCCACACGTCAGTAGTTGCATCTGTGATTTTATCATAAACATGTGCATCAATCAGGAAGTCGTTGGTTTTGGTATTGCCATACTGTATATAATAGACGCCAGGCTCTGTCACCTTCGAGAAGTCAAATTTCACATAATTATATTTAAAATAGGGGCCCCATACTTTCACATCCCCCTTGAAAGCCTGTTCCGTTGTGCCATCGGATTTGATGCGCATGAGCATAGCAGAGGCCAAAGGCTTATCCTTCTTGTCAAGCTCAATAACAGCTTCTTTCGGCTGCTCAGGAATATAGCCTATCTGCGAGAAGCCAATGTTGGGCTCGCGAATCCATCCATCGATGGCATGAGGTTCCACAGTCCATGTAACAACCCGACCTGTCTTATCCTTAGGCAACACACTACGCAACACGAACCATCCATTTTGTGCAAGCATACGGCCGTCATAGAGTTTCAGTTCTGCATCGTCGCTGCTAATGCTAATCATACGAGAAGGGTCGTCGGTGGCCATGATAATCTGATGGCCAGTCTCAAGAGGCAACGGGTCTACAAAACGGTTTGTACCACGATCATCATAAGTTTTAAAGCCCTTGAACTGACGTGGTTTCTCACTATTCGGGCGAGTAACCGTCTGACTAGTGGCATAACGCGGAAAACGGTTCAGGCGACCATCCATCAGGAAGGTTTTCAGCCAATACTGGGACGGCAGGAACTCCAGATTAAATCCTGCCTCCCCAGCCAATTCCTCTGGCACGGGTTTATCAAGGAAAACAGCAATCTCCACAGCCTTGCCCTTAGCAGTAACCACTACCCTACTGTCGAAGTCGTAGTCATCGTAGCGCATGGCTACTTCAATGCTCCCCTTTTCACGATCCACCTTACGGTTAATCATCTTAGGAACAAGGTCCCACTGCTCGGGAGTATTGTTCAGTCGCACAGCACCACCCTGCACCGTACGCACACCATGATGTATAATCTCAATACCCGAGTTTTTCTCGTCATTGAAACCACCGTTAAAACTATTGCTGAACACCAGCACATTGACTCCCCGACGCTCAAAATACTCGAGTTCGTTGATTCGCAAATCCTGACTCAGTCCTGGCAACGACAAGAAAATGGAAATTAATAATAATAACTGTTTCATTTTCCAATTTATATGATTATCTATTATCCTCTTGCCATCTTATAGATAGCTTCCATATCATCAGCCTTTAACACTTTCAGACAACCACAAGTCGACGTATAGTTACGACTACACTTGCGGGTCATCTCACGGATTTCGTCGTCGGTAATGTCACGCCCTATCAGTTCCTTGATATTGACAGGCATGCCGATAGCATGATAGAAACGTTCCATCGCTTCAATACCCTTCTGAGCTGTTCCCTCTGGATCGGAGAAATCATTAGGCACATCCATCACATTAACTGCAAAGCGTACGAAACGGCTCAGATTCTCATGCATTACATAACGTGCCCAACTTGGCCAGATAGCAGCCAACCCAGCGCCATGGGTCACATCAAACATGCCACTAAGTTCATGCTCCAACTGATGCGTAGCCCAGTCGTCGCTGATGCCACAACCCGTGAGTCCCCAATGCGCAACACTTCCACCCCACATAATCTGAGCACGGTTGCGATAGTCCTCTGGGTTTTTAAGCACTTCAAACACGGCCGTCTTCATCCTGCGTAACACAGCCTCTGCCAAATCCGTCGTCAGATCCATATCATCGTCCTTCGTGAAATAACGTTCCATCGTATGCATCATCATATCAGTGACACCTGCTGCGGTCTGATAGGGAGGCAAAGTAAAGGTACGACGGGGATTCATGATGGCAAACTTCGGACGAGCCATATCATTGGAGTAGCCCAGTTTCACATCACCATCCTCATTAGTGATGACACTTGCCTCACTCATTTCACTACCTGCCGCAGGAATCGTCAGCACAGAAGCTACGGGGAGCATCCCCTTAGGCGATGACTTGCCTAAATAGAAGTCCCACACATCACCTTCATAACAAACACCATAAGCAATGCATTTGGCTGAGTCGATTACACTACCACCTCCTACAGCCAAGATGAAATCAACACTTTCCTGACGACAAAGGTCGATACCTCTCTTCGCCAATGACAGACGGGGATTAGGCACAACGCCACCAAGTTTGACGACGGCAATGCCGCCCTCCTGAAGCAAGGTGCATATCTTATCAAGCAAACCTGAACGCACCGCACTTTGACCACCATAATGAACAAGCACCTTTGTACCACCATATTTCTTTACAAGCAGAGCAACCTGCTCTTCACTCTGTTCACCAAATACCACTTCTGTTGGTGCATAATAATTAAAATCCTTCATCTTATTTATTTTCTTATTTCCTCATTATCTTGATTCCTCAATCCATTGGATATTTCACACCCCACTGATGTCGGAGGCCGTCCATAAGTTGCATGATATAAAGCGTTTCATCAAGAGGCATCTCACACGGTTCCAGAAGGCCATCGATCAGCGCTTGCCTACAAGCTAAGAATTGGTACTCATAGCCTGTAATCTGCCGAGGTACATAGATATCCTCCACATGCTCACGGTCATGGGTATTCACCGTTATCTTCTGAGGGTTGTTGATATTGTCGATAATCAAATTGCCCTCCGTACCAGCTATCACACCGATATTATCACCCACACAGGCAGCACTTGACTGCAAATTACAAAGCAGGCCATCACTCAGCACCAGACTAATGGCATTAGTCAGATCCATGCCCGTCAGGCTCTTCACACATTGGCTTTCTATGTTCACTATCTCTGCGGAAAAGAACATACGCACGAAATTAAGTGCATAAACACCTAGGTCGAGCAAGGCTCCACCACAGAGGTCTGCACGCATAATACGAGGCTTATCGCCCATCGAATAGCCCAAAGTTGCCGTCACCAGTCGTGGTGTACCGATACGCCCGCTGCTAATCAGGTCACGCACCATCTTTACAACGGGTTGATAGCGTGTCCAAATAGCTTCGGCAAGAAAAATCCCGCGCTCACGCGACAAGTCCACAACATCTTTCGCCTGACGATAATTAGCCATAAAAGCCTTCTCCACCAAACAAGGTTTATCGGCCAACAAAGCCTCACGCGTCACATCGTAATGATGAGAGTGAGGTGTGGCTACATAGACCAAATCAACATTTGGGTCAGCTATCAACTCTGCATAAGAACCATAGGCCCTCTTAACATTCCACTTTTCAGCAAAAGCCTCCGCCTTCTCAATAGAGCGCGAAGCAATAGCATAAGCCTCACAATCTGTAAGGCCATTCAAGGTGATGGCAGCCTTCTCGGCTATCCATCCCGCACCGATGATTCCGATGCGCAATCGTCCGTCATGTGTCATTCCACTTAAGTTGGTATCTGTTTGACGGAGCCTAAAGGCAAACGTCTAATCAACCCATACCAATTTATATTATATTAACAAAATGATTCATTACCAATGGCCAATTATCAATTTTTTTGTATCTTTGCACCCAGAAAGTGAGAGTACGCAAGATTATACACGTCGATATGGATCAGTTTTTCGCAGCTGTGGAGCAACGAGATGATCCGTCACTCCAGGGACAACCTGTCGCTGTAGGTCATGATGTGGAGCGGGGAGTGGTGTCTACGGCCAATTACGATGCACGCAAATACGGTGTACATTCAGCGCAGTCTATTCAGGTGGCCAAGCGGCTCTGTCCACAACTGATTATCATAGAACCCCATTTCTCCAAATACAAGGAAGTAAGTCTGCAGATACGGAGAATCTTTCAGGATTACACAGACTTGATAGAGCCATTATCACTTGATGAGGCATTCCTCGATGTGACAGAGAATAAGAAAGGCATGGAACTCGCCATAGACATCGCAAAAGAGATAAAACAGCGGATCCTTGAAGATACACAACTGACAGCCTCAGCAGGCGTATCGTATTGCAAGTTTTTGGCGAAGATTGCCTCCGATTACCGTAAGCCCAATGGACTCTGCGTGATTCATCCTGACAAAGCACAGGAATTCATTGACGGTCTCGACATCACCCGTTTCTGGGGAGTCGGGCAGAAGACGGCTGAGAAAATGCACAGGATGGGCATCTCCACTGGTGCAGATTTGCGCCGTCAGTCATTGAACCACCTGTCGGAGGAATTCGGAAAGATGGGACGTGTGTTCTACGATTTCGCACGGGGCATCGATGATCGTCCTGTCATTTCGGAGTGGGAACGTAAATCGTGCAGTTGCGAACAAACATATATGACCGACCTTCACGAGCCGTCGGCTGTCACTATCGAACTCTACCACACAGTAATTGAGCTAACTCACCGTTTAGAGAAAAGCCAGTTCGAGGGGCACACGCTGACACTGAAAGTGAAATTTGCCGACTTTAAACAAATGAGTCGAAGTATTACAGTAGACAGCATTCTTCGTACAAAAGACGAAATCCTGCCATTAGCCAAACAACTGATGCGTGAGGTCGATTATAGCCGTAAACACCCTATCCGCCTGTTGGGTCTTGGCGTCTCTAACCATCGCAGTGATCTGCCAGACCATCGTCAGCGATGGATTCAGCTGGAATTAGATTTCAAGGATTGGAGCAACCTTCATGACACCTGAAGGAAACAGCCCTAAAAGGCCTCACGATATTTACTTTCATCTTTATCGTCGAGCATGGAGAGGTATGACTGATAACGGCTGGGGGCAATGAGGTGATCCTGTATAGCCTGAAGCACGGCACAACCCGGCTCATGGGTATGGGTGCAGTTGGAAAAACGACAGTCTTGGGAGAAATGGAATATCTCGCGGAAATAGCTTGACAGTTCCTCGGGCTCCATATCGAACGTTCCGAAGCCCTTAATGCCGGGGGTGTCAATCAGCCACCCCCCACCTAAAGGTATCATTTCAGAGAAGGTCGTGGTGTGCTGACCTGTATGATGCGCATCTGAGATTTCTGACGTTCGCAAATTGGTGCCTGGCGCAAGACGATTGATAAGGGTGGACTTACCTACGCCGCTATTGCCGCTCAAAAGGGTGGTCTTATTGTCTAGCAAGGGGCGCAAACGGTCAAGGCCTTCGCCTGTTTCCGCAGAGACCTGAAGGCACTGGTAACCAAGGGAATCATAGAGAGCGACTAAATATTGCTGCTCGTCGCCCTGCGTAAGGTCAGTCTTGTTGAATACGAGGATGACTGGCACCCGATAAGCTTCTGCAGAAGCCAGAAAGCGGTCGATGAAGGTCGTAGAGGTCTGGGGATAGTTGACGGTGACAACAAGCAGGGCCTGATCAACATTGGCTGCGATGATATGGCTCTGCTTGGAAAGATTTTGCGACTTGCGGATGATGTAGTTACGACGGTCTTCAATCTCGGTAATGAAGGCTGACGTGACTGTCACACGGTCGCCAACCGCCACGGGGTTAGTACTCCGGATGCCTTTTAGGCGGAAATTCCCCTTGACTTTACACTGCAGCACCTGACCATCGTCCGTAAGGACGGTGTACCAGCTGCCTGTGTTCTTGACGACAAGCCCGTGCATCAGACAGTCATAATCTCCTTGTTCTTTGCAGCCAGAAGGTCGTCAATCTTCTTGATATACTTGTCGTGAATCTTCTGAAGTTCAAGCTCAGCATCCTTCTCATTATCCTCAGAAAGACCGTCCTTGATGGCTTTTTTCAGTTTGTCCTTAATGTCACCACGCACATTGCGCACCTCGACCTTGGCCTTCTCAGCTATCTTAGCACACTGTTTGGTAAGGTCACGACGGCGCTCCTCGGTGGGAATGGGGATGTTCAGGCGAATCACCTCGCCATTGTTCTCGGGGGTGATGCCCACATCAGAATCCATGATGGCCTTCTCAATGCTGCGAATCTCCTTCGGGTCCCACGGCTTGATGGCAATGGTACGGGGATCGGGCACACTCACGTTGGCGACTTGGTTAAGGGGCACCTTGCTACCATAGGAGTCGACCCTTACACCGTCGAGAATGGCTACATTGGCACGACCGGCACGGATGCGGTTCAACTCGTCCTCGAGGAACATGGCTGCCATCTCCATTCTCTCTTCACTCTTCTTTAAAGTCTCTTTTACGTCTAACATAATGCTTCGGTTTTAAATTTTTCTGTTGACAAAAGTATGAATTT
>Ga0310691_10003587_pt1 | contig 18419 bp, 12 predicted proteins | sample 176DNAGHGlowgp2_FD_203887 | JGI IMG/M metagenome (GOLD analysis project Ga0310691, IMG submission 203887) | Sheep rumen microbial communities from Palmerston North, Manawatu-Wanganui, New Zealand - 1766 DNA GHGlow gp2 (v2) (version 2) | ecosystem: Host-associated > Mammals > Digestive system >...
TTGACAAAGGCGTTTTCTATAGCTTCGGTTTGGAAACCCACATTCCTTTCACCTCTTATTTCAAGCCATTTTTCGGTTTCTCACTCAACGCGGGCTACTATTTCAAGCGCTCTATGGTGGGACTGGAGCTGAACATGGAAGGCTTCAGCAAATGCAAGGAACACATCTACACGAAGAAAGGTGAGATAGCAGAAGGCGACAAGGTATGGACAGGTTCCATGTCCCTCATCTATGGACAATACATCAAGAATGGCAGAAAAGTGGATTTGATGCCTTATGTAGGTCTTGGTGTGCGCTCCTACGATGGAGGCGACCTCTATGAGCAATACCAAAAGAAAAACAATAACGGACATGTGGAGCGTGCAGGCATCTCCCTCAGTATGGGTATGATAACCGACTTCATCCTCAAGCGCAAGGTGATGCTGAAAACCCGCTCCTCCAGCATCGAGCAACTGAACAATTGCCTTCGCCTCCGTCCTTATTTCAACCTCACCTACTACCCTAAAACCCTCGGTTGGATTCCAGCCCTCAACGTCGCCATAGAATTCAATCAGAAAGCCTACAGAATGAAAAAACAATAGTTCGAAGAACAAAGCCCATACCGACAATGGACAAAGTACAACGTCATGTTGAGAACTTTGTCCATTGTTTTTTTGTTCCTATCTTTGTGTTTTTTCACCCCTTTTCTATGAATTTGCAACAAATTACCTAAAAAGCAATAATCTAAAAAGAGATAAAATGGCTACGAACAAGAAATACGTGAAACGACATCATAACAACCATTAAGTAATGAAAAAAGGCATGCCGAACGAGATGAATCGTTGGACATGCCTTTTGTTTTACGTGAAACTGACTATCTCCTCAGCCAGCAGTGCGGTATCGTGAAGGATGAAGAGTGAAGAATGAAGAGTTGATTTTACTACCATCCAGATGGCTTCTCTCCCCCTCAGAGGAGTTGGTGGGAGAGCTATTGCAATCTAAATAAAAGGAAAGCAACATATAAGAGAGTTTATTGAACATATCAAAGCATTTTTCTCTCAAAAAAATTTGGTCTTTCCAAGATATAGTATTACTTTTGCACCACGAGAACCCGCCAAGCCTCTTCACAATGCTTAAATCGGCGGGTCGTTTTTTTTATATGGCACGTTATACTAAGACTTACTCGCCGCCAGGCCAGTTGGTGACACTGCTGAAAACTCGCGGACTTCACATTGAAGACGAAGCTCGGACGGAGAATTATATTCGACGCATCGGCTATTATAGATTCAGTGCTTATTTATAGGTAGGTTCTAAAAATTCTGTTTTTTAGTTCACTACCAATTTGTTTTATTTCATTTCGGTTGCTTTTTGTTTGATTTGAAGTCTTTTTGCCACTTTTTTTCGGTTACATAGCTCGCTATGCGCCCTCAAAAACTGACAAAAATCCAATCAAATCAATTCAAAAATCAATCCGACATAATTTTTAGAACCTACCTATATCCATTATTGGCTCTACCAAAGGAGAATCATGTGTTCAAGCCCGGAACCACCTTCAATCAAGCCTTGGATATGTACCGTTTTGACAGACATCTGCGTCTGCTGATGTTCAACGAGATAGAGAAGATAGAGATTGCCGTACGCAGCGCAATCGTCAACATAGCAAGCCATGAAACTGGTAATCCCTTTTGGATAACCGACCCTGCTTATTTCTATGATGCCAAGACTTTTGTAAAGACGAAACTGCTCATTGACGCAGAGCTTGCCAAGTCGCGTGAGGATTTCATCGACCATTTCCGCAACACCTATTCTGACCCATACCCTCCAGCATGGATGCTGGCAGAAATTCTGCCCTTAGGTGTATTGACCAAGATATACGATAATATCAAGAGCAATCAGATTCGTAAGAAGATTGCCCATGAGTTTTCACTTGAAGTTCCTGTGTTCAATTCGTGGATGACTATTATTACAGTCGCACAAAACAATTGTGGTCATCATGCTCGTGTTTGGAATCGCACATTTGCATTGCGTGTATCTACAATGCGTCGCATGACCAAACCTTGGATTTCCATACCCGTTAATCAAAGAAAAGTTTATTTCAGCCTTTGCATCATCAAATATTTCCTAAACGTCATTTCGCCAAATAATGACATGCGGGCGAAGATTGATACTTTATTCGCTGCCTATCCATCCATCGATGTTGCCGCAATGGGTGTTCCTTGTGGATGGGAAAACGAACCGCTGTGGAACACCCCCATTAATTAGCTCAGCAACGACCAAAGCTAATACCAAAGTAAATGAAGAAATAGGGAGATAGGGAGTACTTTTGATGCAGTGCTTTGGGGATTTTCTGAACATTTTGCTCGGCGCAAGCCAACCACTTTCGGGGATTATCTCAACCGCATGTGGGGATTCACTGAACCGCTCCTTTGAATTCAACTAGTTGCCGAGCGCTCGTCATCGAAACGGCGAGCGCTCGTTATCGCAACACCGAGCGCTCGCCGTGTCAACGTTGAGGGCTCGACGTTTCAGTAAAATCAAAGAAATGGTTCAGAATATTCAAAGAAAAATTTCTGTATGTTAAAAGGAAAGGTTCGAGAAAACCAAAGGAACGATGGAGGATAATGAAGAATGAAGAATGAAGAATAAAGAATAAAGAATAAAGAATGAGGAATGTAGAATCCCAAGGTGTAAAGAAAGTGTAAAAATAAATATTTTATCTTCCGCTTTTTTCTTTTATTTCTATTATTTTTGCACAAACTTCAAAAGGTGATATGAAAAAGATAGCAGTTTTGAATTATATATTTGTCGTTCTTATTATAGTTTCCAATTATTCTTGTTCTAATCACAAAGAGACGAAATACATTCTCAAACAGGCAGAGACTGTGATGGAGGAACATCCCGATTCAGCTTATGCCTTGCTGGATAAGTTGGAGTGCGAGAAAGAGCGTCTTCCCCAGTCGTTGCGAATGCGCTATGAACTTTTGCGGGCGCAGTCTATGAACAAGACGGATGTTCCTTTCACTTCCGACTCTGTTCTGCTTCGTGTCGCTCAATACTATGATAAAAATGGAAATTCCAATGAAAGGATGTTAGCCTACTATATGCTGGGCTCTGCCTATCGTGACTTGCAGGATGCTCCACGGGCTATAGACACTTACTATAGAGCGGTTGAGTGCGCTGACACGTTGGATGCTTCGTGTGACTACATTACCCTTTTCAGCATCTATGGGCAAATGGCTATGATTTTCCGACAACAGTTCCTTTTTGAACAAGAAAAGGAAGCGTGGGAAAAATATAGTCACTTTGCATGGAAAGCAAATGATACCTATAATTATATCAGAGGGATTGAATTTAATGCTGCTAATTATTTCAATCAGGGTGATACGCTACAAGCACTTAAAACGGAAGAAAAATGTCAAAAATTATACTTGCAGTATGGAATGAAAGTGGCTGCTGCTCGTGTTTGTTACAATGCTATTTATGTTTATCTGATGCGGCATCAATATGAAAAAGCACATGAACTGATGAAGATTTTCGAGCAGGAGGGTGAACTGTTTGACGAAAACGGAGATATTGTTGGTCACCGCGAACATTATTACTACGACATGGGACTATATCGCTTGGGAATTCATCAAATAGACTCTGCTGAATACTATTTTCGCAAATTATTGCCTTTCCATTACGATTACGAAGCCTACAGGGGTTTGCTATTAGTCTATCAAGCCAAGCAAAACGCTGATTCCATCGTCAAGTTCGCTGAACTCAGCGAAACAGCTCTGGATAGCATCTTCGCCCACAATAGGATACAAGCCGTCGTGCAGACATCAGCCCTCTACAACTACAACAAGGCTCAACGATTGGCGGGGAAGAAAGAACGGGAAGCTGAAAAGGCAAGGCACATCATCATTTTGATAGTAATCCTCACATTGATGGCATCGGCTTTCTTTTTCCATCGTTACCGTCAATATCAAAAAACCAAGGCTGCTGAGATTCAATCCCTCACAACCCACTATTGGGAGGCAAAAGAACAGATTGGCAAAGCGCATCGAGAATTGCACACACTGAAAGAAGCCTATACGATTCTGCTGCATCAGAAAGAAACAGAGGTGCAGCAATACGAGTTGAAGTTATCTGAATACGAAGCCAACAAGGATTCCCTGCAATGGAATGAGCAGGAATGGAACAAGCTGAAAGGTCGCTATCAAGCCCTATCGGCAGAACTCACCACGCTCAAACAGCAGAACAAACTTTTGCTTCAGCAGAAGCAATCAGAAATCGATAGTTTGACCGAACAGATTCATGAATATCAGAAACGCTATGAGAAACTGAATAGCTTTGAAAAGGAACACGCCTTGTTTCATAGCACTGTTGTCACCTCTTTCCGCGACATGGCGAACTATAAGTTACAATCTCAAACTCCAACCGAAACCGATTGGGAACAGCTCTATTCGTTGATGAAGCAGTCTTTCCCTCTCTTAGTTGCCACCATCGGAAAGGATAATCAACTTTCCAAACAGGAATGGCAGACCTGCCTTCTCACCCGTCTCAATTTCTCCAATAGCGAAATCGCCCTTCTCTTACAAACCTCTGCTCAGCGTATCACCAATGTCAAGACCAAGGTAAACCAAAAGCTTTTTGGCGAGACGAACGCAGTCAATCTTTTGAAAAATCTCCGCTCCATTGAATAGCCTATATTCTTTGCCATTCGGTTGCTTTTTTCATAATTTATTGTCTTTCAAATATTTATCATTCTTTACACTTCTATAGGTGTAAAGAAGGTGTAAAATTTAACATCCGTTTATTCTATCCGTCTTTTCTATTTCCCATAACTTTGCTACAAACAAAAAAAAATAGCAAAATTATGAAAAGTAGAAAATTTTTATTTGCGTTGTTATTAGTCATCGCATTTCCTTTGTCTGCCAGTTCAGCAGTTGAAAACGACACGATTACTTTATCTATCATTGGGCCAGGAGATAATGGTGGAACTCCTCACAAATCCCCTGATTTACCAATCTGTGCCGAACAAGATGGACATGTATTGTCGTTTGGCTATGATTACGTAGGTTGTATATTGTCTTTATTAGACGAAGACGGCAACCTTGTTGTTAGTCTATTAATAGATTCGACAGGAATAGTCGTTTTGCCTGATATATTGTATGGATTGTATGAACTACGATTGATAAAAGATAATTTTATGTATGGTACTTATATTCTGCTTTAACGCATTATCAACTTCCATTGTTCATAAAGACAAAAATATAATATCTCACTTAATAACTATTTAGAATCATTTCTGTTTATGAAAAAGAAATCCAAATTAAGGAGATTATATTTCCTTTTATTCTCGTTATCACTTACACTAACCTTGTCAGCTCAGACTTCAATCACAAAAGAGAACAACGGAAAAAGGCCTGGAGATATGCTGATGAAGCAGCTAGTTGATGTCATTGATGCGGGTGATGCAGGTGAGAATGTCATCTGGAACTTCTCCAATTCACATACGATTGAGACACATCAAATAGTGCTTTTCTGTGACTCGGATTCCATTGAAATCAAGGAGATAGAGCCTACATCTATCCGTACGTTTGCTTTTCGATCAGACTCATTACTAATGACAGGTTATGAAACTCCGTTAAAGAAGATTCAATATTCCACACCTGTATCTCTGTTGGCATATCCCTTCGAATATGGTAGTTCATTCTTCGTTCCCTATTCGGGCACAGGCTCCTATTGCAAGACTTTGGCATTGAGCACTTCAGGGACTATGGATGTCGAGGCGGATGGTACAGGAACGCTCATCCTGACGGAAAATGACACCTTGCGGAATGCTCTCCGTGTACACAGCATAAGGACGGGTTCCATAGAGATGCATTTGGATGGAGACAGCATTGGTGCAAGTAGTCCTAACATGAAGCAGGAGATAGAGGAAAGCTACCAGTGGTATGTTCGAGGATACCGCTATCCACTGTTTGAGACCAGAACCACTTCCTATTATGACAACATGGAGTTGGTGTCATGTGTTCAATCAGCACATCGTTTCCTCCCTGACATGCAGCAACTTTTGGATGACGAGCAGAATGAGGAAATACTGCGTGCCGACTCTCTTGCGGAGCATCTGAATTCGTCAGATATCATAGATTACAATGTGGTAGTGAATGGAGGCAATTTAAAAATTGCTTACTCGCTGTCAGAACCAGCAAATATCACAGCACTCCTGTGCAACCATCGTGGAATGGCTTACCGAAGGATCTCCTGCTCCATGCCAGCAGGCGAGAACTATGAGCTGAACCTCGACTGCACAGGCTTGGTGCCGGATGTATATATTCTGTATATCAACGTGAACGGAAAAGTTTATAGTGAAAAAGTGTCTATTTTTTAATAAAAAGGAATAATTACTATGAGAAGATTGATTATCTTGACTTTTGCTTTTTTATTGATTGTTTCTATGACTAAGGCAGATGATGATCATACGATTAAGATTCCAGATTTCCCCTATCAGTCGCCAGAGGCCTCGGCTTTTCAACGATACGGTGAGTATAATGTTGGCGAATACACAGGAAATGTGCAAATCAGTATACCACTTTATACCATCAATTGTCATGACATCCAATTGCCGTTGAATTTAGCTTACCTTGGAGGTGGTATCAAAGTTAACGAAGAGGCAACATGGGTTGGACTTGGATGGAATTTGGTATATGGTGGATGTATTACCAGAATAGCGGCAGGACAACCAGATATTCACCCTAGGGTTTTGTCTTGGGCTGATGAACAAACTTATTTAAACGCTGTAACAACACCAACGTCTCATTGCATGACAAATAGCCTGAATAATCCGTTACCGGAAAGTCTACTGGGCAACATTGGATTAGGGTTAGGCGAAAAGGATTTTTTCTCACTGAATTTGAATGGAAAGATGTCATATTTTATGGTTAATCCTGGCACAGAGGAAGTGGAGTTTATAGGTGCTCATGATGATATTTATAAGGTGGAAATGCAGAATGATGTGTGGATAGTAACTGATTGTATGGGTTACACATATACTTTTTCATCGTTAGAGAGAGCAGTATCTTCTGTTGGGTTATATATTTCCACATGGAATATTTCAGACATAACATCCCCCACAGGTGCTTATGCTCAATTTTGCTACTCTGATGAAAACAGATTAAATTTTCAACCTACGATTTATCAGACAAAGGATGTATGTGCAAAAACAACTGCGATTTTATTAAGCCCTAACGGTTATAGTAGTCCAAGCTATACCCCAACTGGTATTAATACTTTCTGGATAAATGATAATTACGAATTGTATAAAAGGTATCTTCATCTTATCTTAACAGAAGAAGATTCTATCATGTTCTATACAAGTGGTCGTATAGATTTATATGGAGCTAAAAAGTTAGACAGTTTGGTCGTCTATTCCAGAATAACGAAAGAAAGAATAAGGGAATGGGATTTCAACTATGACTATTTTGTGGCAAATAGTCTTGGGAATACTTATTATGAGGATCATTCAGAAACGAACACTCATAGGTTGAAACTTACATCTGTTGAAAATGGTATCAGAAACACAGAAAAAGAATCATATTCTTTTGAATACGAGGAACTATATGGCCTGCCCAAGAAGACCTCTTATTCCACAGATATTTGGGGGTATTATAATGGAACTTACAACACCCATTTTATACCGTCTGAATTTGCCTGTTTCTTGGGAACAGAAGCCGATAGTGTCTTTCCATCTGTAGTTAGGGACTATGAAGGTGCGAACAGATTTGCCTCGACAAAGTACTCATCCCAATATTGTCTAAAAAAAATTGTTTATCCAACAAAAGGTTACTCCCTATTCAGCTACGAGCCACACACTTTCACATCTGTTCCTGTATATCCTGATGCACAATCAGTATATGCTCTAGGGCAGGAGTTCCAGTGCCAGGATATCAACTATTCGGGTATGGGTACTGGTCCTACAATAATAAAAGACTTTACATTGAACACCCAGTATAGGGGCAAATTAAGAGTCATATTTCATGGCAATTCATCATCAGCTGTGACCATTTCTGATTTAAAGGATGCCAATGCCAATGTTCTTTTGCAGCAAATCAATACAAGTTCGCCTATAAACTATAACATGAACCTTTCATCCGTAAGTTATGGTGAAACGAATTCGGTTTTCATTTATGAAATGGAACAGGAGGTTGAGTTACCCGCAGGCGACTACAAGTTCATTGCCAATCTTCCTGATGTATTTGGTGTAAATCCAAATCTATCAGTATGGGGGATACTCAACATTAAACCTGTTATTACCAACCCTCTTAACTTCTGCTCTGTGGGAGGTGGCGTAAGAATAAAATCGATTAAGAACTATGACTACAATGATGAACTGCAAGAGACAACGAGTTATGAATATGTAAATCTTGAAGGTTTAACAAGTGGGAGACTATTGACACCTGCGCACTTAGGGGAATATAAGGAAATATATGGATTTGATATTTCGATTGATGAAATAAATAATGATGGCAAAGGATGTTCACAATTCCAGATTCTAAGATACCATAGTTCACCATACGGTGTACCTGCCATTACAAAAGCGACCTGTGGTGGTATCGTTGGCTATTCTCGTGTCCTAAAAAAACAAAAAGGTCGAATAACAGAGTTGGTTTTTACTAATGAGCCTTCATTACCAGATGTAAATGGAGAGATAGTACAGAAATACATGTCAAGAAATTTGTATTATTGCAATTCTCTTTCAAATGGAGACAAAGTCTGTGAATGTATAGTAGAGTCAACAGGTGACACACTCCTAAGGAGAGAATATACCTATGGAAATTTATCTATATCTAATTATAAATACAACATATCAGTAGATGATAGATACGTTGGCAATTATACTAATAGCTATAATATATCCCCAATATGCACAGAGTTACAATTCCATATTCCTCAATATATAGTCAATATCTATTCTTTTCCTTATAAATGGCATGCATTCCGCAGTGTGACGGAGATTTCCTACTCAAACGGAATAAGGACTTGTATCAAAACAACAAATTACAACTATGATACAACTCCGTCTCGTAAGAACCATGCAGTCATTGAGAAAATTGAAACAACAAGTGTCAACGGTTCAAGCCGTACCACACATTATGAATATCCGACCATGCTTAGCGATGCTGTTAGTACAGCTATGGTGAATCTCCACATGCTGAATTATACAATAAGCGAAAGCGTTGAAGAGAATAGTCAGCCAATATGGAGAAAGCATGTTCAGTATGGATATCACAGAGGAACTTACTTGCCTATAAAAACACAATATGCTCCAACAGGTGGCGCTTTGGAGGATAGAATCATTTATTCCTATGACAACTACTGTAATCCTCGTTACATCGTCAAGGACAGTGTGGAAAAGGTTTGCTATTTGTGGGCATACAACTATTTGTATCCAGTAGCCAAGATTGAAGGCGCATCATATTCAGACCTGTTAGGATATTTAACGGTGAATGAAATACAGTCATTAGCAACTAACACTAGAACCGTTGATGCCGCACTTGAATCCATACGAACAAGACTTGTCGGTTCGGGCTTTCTTGTTACAACATACACATACGATTCCTTGAAAGGGATAACAAGCCAGACCTTGCCAAATGGTGCAACGACGACATACACCTACGATTCACAGGGTCGCTTGTCAAGTGTGTTTGACAATAACGGAGATTTAATACAATCATACCATTATAACTATAAACAATGAAAAACAGGTAAAAAACAATAAGAAGTTGGTGGTAATGAAAAATAAAATAACTATATTTGCAGGTGATGCATTAAAGATCTGCGCATTTATGACAATTCTCATGTTTGCGGAAATGGAGTCTTTCGCTCAGTCTTCAACAGAGAATTATATCCTTTCAGAGACCATGCTCAGCAACAATGGAGATAATAGAAGCATCAAGTCTGTCCAATATTATGATGGATTGGGCAGGCCTACACTTCTTGCATCAGGAGGAATGGGTAGCAGCGGAAAATATGTTTACACATTGAAGCAGTATGACATGTGCGGACTCGATTCTGTCATTTGGCTTCCTGTCATAGGTGGCACAACTCCAACATACATGGGTGCGAATCAAGTACCCGGTATGAGTAATGCAACCTATGGAGACAGCTATGCATATTCGACCATTGAACATGATGCTATAGGACGAACAATCTCAACTTCAACACCTGGTGCAGCATGGTATAGCGTTGATGCTCGAACAACAGTGTCGTTTACATCGAACGTTGCAAATTCTGTCAAACGATACACGACATCAAGCTTCACATCCGACACCTTTACTTTGAATGGATTCTATTCCATGAACTCACTATATGCAGAGTCAAGCAATGATGAAGAGGGACATGAAATAACAGTATTCAAAGACGCGCAAGGCAGGACTATTCTTGAAAGAAAGGATGGAAGCAACGACACCTACTTTGTATATCATGGTGACTATCTTCGCTTTGTCTTGCCACCAGAATATCAGAACACCCATGACATGTCGCTTGTTTATAAATACAAGTATGATGATAGGGGAAGGTGCATTGAAAAGAAACTGCCAGATAGTTCTTCCATACAGTATTGTTATGATAGTGCCGACCGTTTGGTTTGCTTGCAAGATGCAAGACTTCAATCTGAGAATAAATTCAGAATCTTCTTTTATGATAGGTTGGGTCGATTGATAATACAGGGACTTAGTTCAACAAGCGTGGGTAATAACACAGCATCCATGAATGTAACGATGAATTCATCAGTTGGCCAGCAAATCGACGTGACGGGATATTATGTTGTGTCATCAAGTGACTTTTCGGATTTTGAAATCGAAATCGTAAATTACTACGACAATTATGTTTTTCTGTCCAATTCGTCCTTCAGCACATATATTGCTACAGCCGACCTCAGCAATGGTAGTCATGCCAATGCCACTTCACTGCTCACGGGGCAGATAGTGTCCTCTTCCGATGGTAATTACCTCTGTGCCGCCTTTTATTATGATGAGAAGGGTAATGTCATCGAGAGGAAGGAAACCCTCTTGAATGGAGCAGTACTGAGTACCGCCACAAGCTATTCCTTTACGGACAAGCCTCTCATCTCCACCATGACACTCACAAGGAAGGGAGTGACCCGAACGGTGAAGCAGACCAACGTGTATGATCTGAACAGCGACAGACTACTATCCCAGCAGCACAAGTATGGAACGAAGACTGCCGTCACCACAGCAGCATACAGCTACAATGATCTTGGCCAGATTCAGGCCTTGACCCAGCACAACGGCGCGTTGTCCACATCCTATTCTTACGACGTCCATGGCTGGCTCACGGACATCAGCAGCGTTGTCAGCGGAACGGGAACCCCACTGTTCCAGGAGAAACTGAAATATGTGGATGCAACCCGGGGCATGGGCTACAATGGCAACATCAGTGAGTCACGGTGGATATCTGGCTCCAGCAACTCTTCCTATAGATATAAATACACATACGATGGGATGGACCGTCTGACTGGCGCAGCCTTCTATGCAGGTGGCCCCATCAACAACGACAATGCTTCTTTCATTGACGACTTAGGGAGTGTAAGCGTGCAGTATAACGCTAATAGCAGTATCACAAGTCTCATCCGCCGTGGTCAGCTCGATAATGGCTATGGGGCGATTGACAATCTGGTTTTCACTTATTCGGGTAACCAGCTGTCAAGAATCGCCGAATATGTACCTCCGATTCTGCATGAGGGTTCCTTCGACTTCAAGGACAATGCCCTGAACGTGTCTGGCAACGAGTACCTCTATGACGCTTGCGGTTCGCTGACCGCTGATGCCAACAAGGGCATTACCCATATAGACTACGACCAACTCGGTAACCCTGTCCGCATCCAGTTTACTGACCGCAGCTACACGGAAAACGTGTATGCGGCAGATGGGCGCAAGCTGAAGACCAGTCACATCACAGCGGTTCCGTCAAGCAATCACCTGGTATTGGGAGAAATTGCCACGCTGAATCCCGCCCAGATTCTTTCTGTGGATTCCACGGAATACATGGACAACTTCCTTTTTGACAATGGCTCGTTCAAGGAGTACCATTTTGATGGTGGCTATCTTACCCCAACAGGTTCGCCTAGCACCTACAGGTACTACGTGAAGGACCACCTCGGCAGCAACAGAATTCTTGTGAACAACAATGGCACGATTCAGCAGGAGACGCAATACTATCCATACGGGGGCATCCACCACTTCAGCACCGACCAGGGCACACAGAAGTTCAAGTACAACGGCAAGGAGCTGGACTTGATGCATGGTCTGAACCTCTATGACTATGGAGCACGCCTGTACGACCCACTTATTGGTCAGTTCACATCCATCGACCCACTGTGTGAGAAATACTATTCCGTCAGTCCATACGCCTACTGTGCTGGAAATCCTGTGAATAGGATTGATTTGCATGGTGATAGTATTATATTTCTTGATAAGGCTTCGGTTGATGGTATATATAATGCCTTGCTACCAGAAACAAATTTGTCAATGAAATTTAATCAAGGGATTTTGATTCCCGAATCAATTCAGCAAATTGCGTCTAATTCTCAGAATAGTTTTTTACAAGATTTATATAACATCTCCATTAATTCTCAAATGGTTGAGATCGAAACAATATACACAGATTCTTGGTCCATTCCTACAGATATAGATTATGCAAAGGAATATAATAACGGCCAAGAAACTCCACTATTTCCATTAGGTAGGACAATTGTTGGAAATTTAGGGCAAACACTCTACCCAAAATCATCAGATGAAGATATAAAATCTACCAATAATAATATTAGGATAAACATAAATGCCAAAGGAAATATAAATCATCGTTCCTGCGGTATTGCTCATGAATTTGGACATGTTATTTTGTATTTGAATGGATTACCACATAGCCATCAATATAATGCTGATTTCATTTACGGAAGACAGTGGAATGTAATGAAAAAATTTGGATATGATTATCTTGAATCACCGACAGAAAAAAAATTTAGGTAGATGTGATTATGAAAAGAATAGTAGGAATATTTACTTTGGTTTTATTGTGCTCATTAAGCGTATATAGTCAAGACAACAAGATTATATACGATGAGTATGGACCTATATATACATCAATGAACGATTCCATTATGGTCTATCATACAAAAGAAGGGAAACAACTTGAAATAAAATTGAATCAAGTATGTTTCAAGGATGGAGACGATTATCTTATAGAGTATCTAAAAAAGATTTATTATAAATTCAATTATAATGACGATTATAGCTATAGAGTTTTTTTCTTTGTTTTATTCAACTCCAATTTAAGAATTAAAGAAATAAGAGGAACTACTTTGCCATTGAATTCCTATTCAGAATCAAAAAGGAAACGTATAAAAACATATACAAAGGGATTGAAAAGAACAAAATCCAAGTGGAAGAAGGTCACGAACCAGAAATGGTATGTATATTGTTTTAGTTTTGTTACTGATTAAGATACTCCTCTTTTTACAATAAACACACATCCGCCGTTTCATTATAAAAACTGAACACATGAAATAATATTCCAAAAGGAGCGACTTTCTCATTATTTAAGTTTATCTTAGCCATGCCATTGATGAATCCTTTTTGGGATATTATGAATTCCCTACAGTAAACGGCAAGAATGTGCTTGTTTTAGAAACTCAGGAACCTATCGTATTGAGAGCATATCTGATGGATTCATCACTTAGGATAGACACTATTTCCATGTTAGGATGTGGCGAATTATGCGCCAATGGCATATACTATTCTCGTGAGATGTTTGATTGTGACGATATTGTGTGGTGCCGATGGTATTCTATCAAGGATGGATTTGTGAAAACAGTTGCAGAACTCAAAGAAAATACATTTGAATATGAGATTCCATACGATACAACATCGTTATTTACATATTCTAATGCTTATTATCTAACGATATTACATAAACTTAATCATGAGAAAAAATATTATAAAATATATCTCATTGAATAAATTGACAATCATTATGAAAAAGTATTGGTATTTGTTTCTTGTTCCTGTTTTTATGGGACTGACGGCATGTCATGATGATAAAGAAGAGCTTGAGCAAAGAGAGCAAGGAGAATCTTATCTATCATGCCCAGACGACCACCATCCACATCTCATTAACCTTGGCTTGCCTTCTGGCACGCTATGGGCTTGCTGCAATGTGGGTGCAACCACTCCAAAGGGCTATGGTAGTTATTTTGCTTGGGGTGAAACGGAAGTTAAGTCTGTGTATGAATGGAGAAATTACATCCATAGTGATGGCACTTCGGAAACCTGCCATGACCTTGGCGCAAGCATTTGCGGCACAGAATATGATGTTGCCACTAAGAAATGGGGCAGTAGTTGGCAGATGCCTTCTTTGATACAAATTCAAGAACTACTGGCCAAATGCTCGTATGAATGGACTGAGCTTAATGGTATCAAGGGTATGAAATTCAAAGGCTCAAATGGTGGTTCTATCTTTTTGCCTGCTGCTGGAGGTCACGAATTATCCTATCTAGGTCTCCTTGGTCAATCCGGTAGATATTGGTCGGGTACACAGAATCCCCTCTACAACGAAAACGCGTGCTACCTTTATTTCTACAACAATTTTGCGAGTTGGATTCACATTAATCGCTACTGCGGGTACTCTGTTCGCCCTGTCGCTAAGTAAAAAGGTCAAAGACTAAAGCCAGAATTATACTTCTTATTAATTCCATTTAGTTTGAAGACTTTTTTAGATTAGCTAATAGGAGTGCTCAGCCCGTCATTGTCCGTGAGGGTAGTGACGGTTTTTTTGTGCCTTAAGTTTTGAATATCAGATAAACAACTTGATAGGCAATTTAAATTTATTGGTGTCCGCTAAAAGGCTGAAAGCCTGAAAGACCACAGGCAGGCGGTGAAGTGTAAAGCACGGAACCCCTGCTAAGAACACATTCAATAACGGAACCCCAAAGCGGGTGACGGATATCGCTGTCAGATTATCCGTCGTACCTACAGCACTCGGTTACTTTACAACACATAGCAGGGGTTCCGCTACGCTTCACCACCTGCCTGTGTTCTGTCGTCCCTTCAGGACTTGCCAAGCCCTGTATGAATGAAAAACGCGTCATTCCTTCTTCATTACTGCAATTGAATGACTCCTTATTCTATTTTAGCGGACACCATTTATTAAAATCCTCCTTTACTCCTATCCTCCGTAGAGAGAGAACTGATTTAGTGGATTTGCTGAAGCGAATGTGGGGATTTACTGAAGCTCTTTTGGGGATTGTCAGAAGCAAATTTTGGGACTGACTGAAGCGTTCCTTTGGATTGGCTTTCGCCTTACTAAGGGTTCAGTAAAAGCGAAGGAAAACGTCAGTAGAACCAAAGGAGAAAGATAGGCCAAGCAAAGGAATCTGATTCTACTTGGCTAAGATTTGGCAAATGCGGTCCTGGAAGTTATGGCCTGTGGCGGTGCGGAGATTGCCATTGTTGATGATGGCAAAGGCAAGGAGATTGCCATTGGAGGCACGGACATAACCTGAAAGGGAAGAGACACCCGTGACGGTACCAGTCTTGGCATGTACGTTCTGATAGGCTGCGCCCGAGCGCATGCGGTCGGAGATGGTACCATCCACGCCAGCGATAGGCATGGACTCATAGAGTGGCGTGAAGATTTGTTTGTTGCGATAGGCATAGCGAAGCATCTTCACTTCGCTCCATGCACTTACATAATTATAAAGAGATACACCACTACCATCTGCTACCTTCACTTCGGAAGTGGAGACACCAGCCTTGGAAAGCACGGATTCCACTTGTTTGGCTCCATCTTTCCAAGTCGCTCCTGCGGACTTGCCACGCTTCGCCAACTGATAGAAGACGGCTTCTGCATGGAGGTTGTCGCTTCGTTTCATCATGCGCTCCAACACCGATTCGAGGGTATTGGTGATGGTGTGGAGCAGACGAGTGCGAGGACAAGGGGAGGAAGTGATTTCGGTAGCAAAAGGACGCACTCCTATGCCCAAAGCACGGATTTCGCTTGCCAAAATCTGCACGAAATACTCTTCGGGATGCGGAATGCAATTGCTGGAACTGGAGGTGATGCTCTGTTCGTGATTGAAAATAAGCGGACTGAGATAAGGGATGAGTCGGGAAGGCACATCGTCCCAACACCAACCGTTGCCGAGTTGGTCGGTGTCCTTCATGCTGACATCGCCCACGATGCGCCCGTCGATGCTGTCGATGCCAAGTTCTCGAACAGCACGTGCTATGTCCTTGAGGTCGGAATAGGAAACGAGCGGGTCGAAATCGCCCACCACATAGATATTGCCTCGCAGAACACGCCTACTAAATAGGATGGAATCGGGCAAAGTGGAATCGATTTCTTTCGATGGATTCGGGATTTTCTGTTGTACTTGTTGGATGGTTCCATCGTAGTAAGTGCGGGTTTTGAAGAAATAGTTCTTGCCCAAGAGGTCGAGAGCGGACACGGCGGTGAGAATCTTCTGCGTGGAGGCAGGACGCATCACTTTGTTGTGGTTGTAAGTGAAAAGGAGTGAATCGCCCGTGAGGTCATAGACGCAAAGCCCCGTGTTGAAATTTGCTAGGTCGGCTTCGCGAGCCATCGCTGCAAGACGTTCCTTGACGATGTCGCTCCAAGAGAGGGCATGTGCCTCGGGGATGGAGTCGGAAGGAGGAAGGGTTAAGGAATCGGTGGGCTCGGGAACACTATCATACATCAGGGCGTGCTCCGTGCGTACACGGATTTCCTCCACTCCTTGCGATTGCTTTTCAACGGGATAACGCTGAGGAATAACGTCTTGTGCTAACACAGCACACGCATGAGAAGCAAGGAGGAAAACGGATAAAAGAGATTTGTATTTCATATTCATTTCTTTCGCTTTTGCAACAATGAAAAGTAATTGGGGATTATTCTCAACCACGAATTACTCGAATTAAACGAATTCTTAGATTTTTAATTTTATCTAATTTCTCTAATTTGAAAAATGACTGCATTTTTATTCTGGAAATATGATTTAAGGTAGGTTCTAAAAATTCTGTTTTTTAGTTCACTACCAATTGTATTTATTTATTTCGGTTGCTTTTTGTTTGATTTGAAGTCTTTTTCCCACTTTTTTCGGTTACATAGCTCGCTATGCGCCCTCAAAAACTGACAAAAATCCAATCAAATCAATTCAAAAATCAATCCGACATAATTTTTTGAACCTACCTTAATCATCCTTAAAAATATTCGTTTAATTAGTGAAATTCGTGGTTTAAAATCATACCAACTTATTTCTTTCGCTTTTGCAGACATTTCACGAAGTCGTCTTCGTTTTGAGGAATGACTGCTTGGGATTTCTCGATGCCTTCCTCTTGATAGGTGAGTAGGAGGAAGGAGTTGAAGGACTTGCCAAAGAGGCGGATGCCACTGATTTTCTCCAAACGGATGAGATTTTCGAGGGGAATCAGTTGGTCCTTCGAGAACTTGCCCGTATGGATGATGAGGTGGGTGTCGGAGATGGTGTAGGTGGTGTGAATCATGCGGTCAATCATCACAATTAGGAGAATCAACGACAACAGGAGGATGATGGGCTGTTTGTGCCATGCCGAATAAGCAAAAACGAAGAGAACGGCAATGAGCAAGACCCAACTTTGAAACTGTATTTTGGCGTGAAAAAGTCTTTGCATATTTTATTTTATGTTTTCGTTAAATATGGCTTCACAGATAGCAAAACTCCATTAAAAACATGCAAATTTAGGAAAAAAACAGAAAATATGGTGAAAAGATGGGTGCATATCGTTGGTTTTTAGTATTTTTGCATGTTTTACGCATAAAATTACTCGTCAATGACACGTAAATTTGATTTTCTCATCATCGGCTCAGGCGTAGCTGGTATGAGTTATGCCTTGAAAGTGGCACGCGCTAAAAAGGGTAAGATTGCCATCATTTGCAAGACAAGCCTTGAAGAAGCCAATACCGCTAAGGCACAGGGAGGCATTGCCTCCGTCACTAACCTTCTTGTAGATAATTTCGAAAAGCACATCGAAGACACCATGATTGCAGGCGACTGGATCAGCGACCGCGAAGCCGTGGAACAGGTGGTGCGCAACGCCCCTGATGGTATCAAGGAACTGGTGAATTGGGGTGTCAACTTCGACAAGAAGGAAGATGGTGAGTTCGACCTTCATCGCGAGGGTGGTCACTCAGAGTTCCGCATCCTGCACCACGCCGACGATACGGGTGCTGAAATCCAGCGTGGACTGATGGCAGCCATCCGCAACAATCCCGACATTGAGATTCTGGAAAACCACTTCGCCGTGGAAATCATCACGCAGCACCATCTCGGTATCCGTGTGACGCGTCGCACGCCCGACATCGAATGCTATGGTGCTTACGTTCTGAATCCCAATACA